>JGI12713J13577_1000143_pt1 | contig 9367 bp, 8 predicted proteins | sample JacPin_JW_Ref_O3_FD_13577 | JGI IMG/M metagenome (IMG submission 13577) | reverse complement strand
TTTTCAGAGTTCGAAATGCAAGAGAGTCGTTCAGGGTGAAGCGGTAGGGCAAAACGGTCAGCACGTGGCGGGACTTGATCTCACTCTAGAACCGCTCGGAGTTGACTTCGACTACGTTCTTCCGCGCACGAAAACCGACCAGAAGGGGCGCTACCGTTTTGAGAATATTTGCCTGGGTCGGTTCACGGTATTCATCAGAGACGATGAGGCTGGATATCCCGCCGCGTATCATGTGATTTTTCTCCGATTGACGAGTCACATCCCCGAAGTGAGACTCACCGCCAAACACCTTGACGTTAATCTTCGCGTGGATGTGCCACCTAAGCCCGGCTTGCTCGATGTTCGCCTAACCAGCATCGTGATAAAGGCGGGGGGTTCCGAACGCAACTGTGGTCTTGAAACTTGAGGGCAGACCGAACAACCAGAGGATCGAGTTCGGACTAGGTGCATACACCGGTCTGCCGGTGCCTCCGGACAGAGATGTCCTCGTACACGTCAAGGCTCCGGGCTTTCGGCAGTCGAAGGAAACCGGACGACGCGAGAAGGTGGTGCACATTCCTTCGGCCACTCGGGTGACTTTGGAAGTGCACCTTGAGCCGCGCGAGCATTAACACTGTTCAACTTCGAATTAAAATTTTACGTCTTTGACGTGCGTGGCTAGCGACCACAGATTGCCGGCGGGGTCTTGCACCGTAGCGGTGCGATCGCCGTAGGGCGCGTCTTCCAGGCCGCGGACGGTGGTCGCGCCGTGGCGCAGCGCGTTTGCGTACACTTCGTCCGTATTGGCGACGTACATGTGCAGCAGGAACGGCGCGGTTTGAAATTCTCCGTGGACTTCACCCCCAGCGAGGACGGAATCACCGACGCGTAGGCTGACGTACCGGATTTTACCGTCCGGACTCTTGGTCATAAAAAGTTCTCGTGCGCGGAAGGCCTGCTTTAGAAACTCCACATATTTCTCCGCGTTTTGCACCAGAAACACGGGAACGACCGCGGGGGTATCGGCAGTGACGTGATCGCCAGTGATATGGGTGGTGATGTACCAGGTATTTCCGCCAGGATCTTTCACGGCGCCTTCGCGATCACCGTGGTGCCGGTCAGCGGGCGCAGCGAGCGACGTGGCGCCAGCCTCCACCGCGCGATGGAAGACGGCATCCGCATCCGGCACGTACAAAATATTCGACGAGGCGCGCGGTTTGAACTCCGCAGTAGCGTCGGCGATCTCGACCATCGAGCCGGCGATGCGAACCTCGGCGTGCATGATGAGATCCGAGCCGGGGCGCGCGACGCGGAAAATTTCCTCGGCGCCGAACGCTTCCTTGTAGAAGTTGATGAGATTCGCGGCGCCCGAAACCAGGAGATAGGGCGTGAGCGTGCGGAATCCTTTGCGGATGTAGGGCACGGGCAGAGTCCACTTTGGTTCTTTGTCTTCGGCGGTTGGTGCAGAGGCATTCTGCGTCAGGTTCTCGAAGCGCCGCTGCATCTCCTCGGGTGTTAGAGTTTCCTTGTGCATTGTGATGACCCACTTGAGTCCGAAGGGATCGGCAAATTGGCCGCTGCGTTCGCCGTAGAACTGATCCTGCACCGGGCGAAGCACTTTGGCGCCGGCGGCGACGGCACGGGCGGCCATCGCGTCCACGTCAGCCACCTGCAGATGCATTGTTATCGGCGAGCCGCCGATCGTTTCCGCGCTGAGGGCGCCGTAGTCGGGGAATTCATCGGCGAGCATGATGCTGGAGTTGCCGATACGGATTTCGGCGTGGCCGATTCTGTCACCAGGGCCATTCAGGCGCATGGTTTCCACGGCGCCGAATGCCTGCTTGTAGAATTCGATGGCGCGAGCCGCGCCTTTCACGATGAGGTATGCGGTGGCGGTTTGCTGCACTTCGGGTGCTGCGGAGGCTTTGCTGGCCATGTGTGTTCTCCCTTCGAGCTGTGCTCGTAGTGTCGCTTTGAAATCTGCGCGGGGCAGGCCGCGGAGTTCACTGGCCACGCGGGCGAGCTTGCTGAGTGGCGCTGTGGGTGCGGCTCCATCGCGGCGGCTGCGGGCCGTTGCACTCGGCGCGCTCGGCGCAAGCATGGACTGGATGGCGCGATCGAGTTGTTCGCTCAGGTTTGGTTTAGGCATTGGCTGCACCCGACCGATTCTTCTTCTGGGACTGTTTGCGTGCTGCTTTGGCGACTAGGCTTCTGCCCGAAACTTTTGCGGCTTCTTCGCGCAGGGTCTGGATGCCGCGGAACTGCAATTGTTTTACGGCGCCTTCGGTGCGTCCGAGCACTTGCGCGATTTCACGGATGCTTTTTTCTTCGGCGAAGCGCATCTGCACGACCTTCCGCTGCTCGATTGGAAGCAGCTGCACCAGGCGGAACAGCTGTGCGCGGATTTCGGTTTCTTCTGGGCTGGGCTCGGCGCTGGCGGGATCGTTCGCGAGCGCGTCGGTTTGCTCGCGAGAGCCGCGCCGCCAGCGGTCCGCGATTGCGTTCGAGGCGATGCGCATGAGCCAGGCACCGAAAGGAGCGCCACGCCATTCGAAGCGGGGCAGGTTCGCGAGGGCGTGGTGAAAGACTTCGGACGTGACGTCTTCGGCCGCTTCGCGGTTCGCCAGGCGCCGCGAGACGTAGGCGTACACGCGCTCGAAGTGAATTTCGTAGAGCGCGGCAAAGCGGCTAGGGTCCTGCTGTGCCGCCTCGATCAGCCGCCGCTCGCTGGTTTCTTGTACGGCCTTCAACGAGAGCTCCGGAGTTCGTGCTGCCATAGTATAGAACTGCTGGACGGGGGAAAGGTTACGGTCAGGATTTTTTGTCGCGTTCGGCGCGCATGGCTTCCATTACGCTTTGGATTAGTTCCTTGGCTTTTCCGATTTCTGCCTGGATGATGCGGATGTCCATTACCGGGACGTCGGGGTCGCGATTGGTATGGCAGTAGACGCCGTGTTGGCCGACCAGGATTAGTGCGTTGGTGAGGAGATCAAGGGAGACGGCCAGGCGGCCGCGGTGGGGGCCCATCATGGTTTCGTAGTGTTCTAGTTCGTCTTTGTGTTCGTCGAAGGCGGGCATTGGAGTTGTCCTCGCGGGGATTGGTGAACGCTTGACGTTAGCGTGTCGGCGGGGAATGCGCAACATCCCGGGGACACGCGGATCAGATNATTGTAATTGCGGCAGAAGGCTGCCCGCCTCTGAAAGCAGGCGGCCGCTACAGAGGCAACTACAACTGCAAGAGCACAGGCAAGATTGCCTATGCTACCTTTGCGATTGGATGGTTCTAGAACCATCTATTGCGGGCTACGGAACACGTTTGGGTAGTTTGCTTTACTCTGCGGGAGTGAGATTAGATAATCTGGGCCGTTGCTTTGACTTTGCTGCATGCAGGGGGACCGCTAGGTTGGTTCGAACGCGCGTGCAAGTGCGTGCGAACAATTCCGACTGCGGATGACAGCTCGGGGAGTCCGTTTGTGGCACTTGGCGATTGGGGCGCTAGGGGCTGGGTTCAAAAGGGCACAGCTTTTATTGCGGTTGCAAGCGAAGCTATACTACGGGGAACGAGGGTGATGATTCGCGCCGTAGAAGTCCGTTTCCTGGAACGCCTATAGGCCTGTTGCCAACGACGACAGCAAAATTTGAAATCGTGCCCGGACTGCTGCTGGGTAATGATGCGGCTCCTGGGATCCGCGGGGTGAACAAACGATGAGACGTTCAGACTTGGTACGCAATCCGGGGAAGAGCAAGGCGGTGCGGACTTCGCAAATCGTTTTCGGCGAGCGGCAACATCTATTGCGCGTGCTGGATTCGGTGGAGCGCAGCGCGTTGCCGGCGCCGCGCCTGGAGCAGGAACGGCGGGTGATCGAGCAACTGATTCACGCGAGGACGCAGGAATTGAACCGCATTAATGTCGGGTGGGATGAAAAGGTGGGAGTGGTGCTGAGCGCTGAAGTGAAGCCGGAAACTTTGGACTCGCTTTCGCGACAGGCTCCCAAGGAAGACTTTTATTTGTTGCGGTTAATCAGTGAGCATCCGAAGGTTTCGGCGAAGACGCTGGGGAGGTTGTCGCATCATCCATATTCGGCGATCCGCGAGAATATCGCGCGGCATCCGAATAGCGATGCGGCGACATTGTCACGGTTGAGTAAAGATCGCACGCAACCTTTGTGGTATCTGGTGGCGTTTAATCCGAATGCGCCGGTGAATTTGCGGAAGAAATTGCAGGAGCGGATGCGGAGGCTGGGGGAGAAGTCGGCGACGCAGTAGGGGCCGTGATTTGTGAATCGTGGTTCGCGGCTCAAGCCGGGGCCTGAGTGTAGGTTGAGGCGTTTTGTGGGGCGCTGATCGGGCGCCCTTTTTTATTTTGTGCGAATTTTCGTCGGATGCGGCTCGCTCGTACTTTCCTGTAACAGCTTGCTGGGTGTTTTTTCTAGAGTAGAATCCTGGCATGACGGACTCGTCTTCTTCGCGTGGTTCTGTGTCGTCTCCCTCCACTTCGCCTGCGCCTCAGGCTTTCTACAACATCGCCGATGAATTTGTTTCGCGGCTAGCGCGCGAGCATCCGGAGAAGCTGGCGATTTTGGGAACGAGGCGGGCGCTGACTTATGCGGAGCTGGAGGCTTTGGTTGCGCGCGTGGCTGAGGCATTGCGTTCGGCGAATTGCCAGCCGGGCGAGCGCGTGCTGATCGCGTTGCCGGATTCGGCGGAGTTGGTTGCGGCATTTTTTGGTGCGGCCAAGATTGGGGCGATTGCTGTGCCGGTGAATCCGATGGCGCGCGCAGCGGATTACCGACACTGGCTGGAGAATTGCGGGGCGCGCATTGCGATTGTGCACGCGCCGATTTTGGGTGAGTTCGGCGACGGCGTGGCAGGCGATGCGGCGCTGGATTTTCTGGTGATTTATGAGAGCACGGCGGGAACGGTGAAGCCGGAGCGTGTGGCACGGAAGATTTTTGAGTGGGATGACTGGGTACCGTCGCGTGCGGGAGCGGTTCGGACGCATCCGACTGTGGCGACGGACGCGGCATTCTTTTTGTACACGTCAGGGAGCGGTGGGGCGCCGAAAGCCGTAGTGCACCGGCACCAGGATATGGGAATTGCGGCGCGAAATTATGCACAGGGCGTGCTGGGATTGCGCGCGGACGATCGATTATTTTCGGCGTCGAAATTATTTTTCGCATACGGCTTGGGGAATGGCATGTATTTCCCGCTGCATTTTGGGGCCGGGACGATTTTGTATCCAGAAAGGCCGCGGGCGGATGATATTGCGGCGGTGATTGCGGAGCACCGGCCGACGGTGTTTTTTTCGGTGCCTACTTTTTACGCGTCGTTGCTGCGCGAGGCTGAAAAAGGATTGATGCTGGATTTTTCTTCGGTGCGGCTGGCGGTTTCGGCGGGGGAATCTTTGCCGGCGGAAATATTCGAGCAATTTCGGCAGCGGTTTGGGATCGAGATTCTGGATGGGATTGGGTCGAGCGAGATGCTGCACATTTTTCTTTCTTCACGGCCGGGGGAGGCGCGGGCGGGCAGCTGCGGGCGGGAAGTTCCGGGATACGAGGCGCGGATTTTGCATGATGCGGGCGAACCGGCGCGGGTGGATGAGGCTGGGAACCTGTGGGTGAAGGGGGAGAGCGCTTTCGCAGAGTATTGGCGGATTCCGGAGCTTACCGCGCGGACGAAGCGCGACGGCTGGGTGAATACGGGCGACAAATTTTCGCGCGACGCGGACGGGTATTTTTATTATCGCGGCCGCGCGGACGACATGATGAAGGTTTCGGGGATGTGGGTTTCGCCCGGGGAAGTGGAGAATGCGTTGCTGGGGCATGCGGCGATTGCGGAATGCGCGGTGGTGGGGAGCGCGGATGGGGTGGGGTTGGTGCGGCCGGTGGCTTACATTGTCTTGCGGCAGAGCGTGACGAATACTGCGGGGGGACTGGACAGCGAAATTTATGGATGGTTGAGGACGCGGCTGCCAGGGTTTAAATGTCCGCAGGAGTATCGGTTCGTGAAGGAGTTGCCGCGGACGGCGACGGGGAAGGTGCAGCGGTTTTTGCTGCGGGGGAGGGGTGGTGAATCGAAAGCTGAAAGTTAAGAGTTAGAGGCTAACGTCGCGCGAATTCCCACCTAAAGCAGATCCGTCTGGCAGAAGGCGCCTGCGGGATGACAAGCGCTCCATTTTGTTGCCTACAAAAATGTTCGAATCGCGTTTCGGAATTCTGTCCCACTCGCATGTACTTACGACCGGCTGATCGAACGCCGGTTCCCTGAGCGCGTGCAAAAGACATATTGGCTCTTTACGGCTATAATTGGGTCTGTATATTGGACTGCAGGAGTGAGCCAATGTTGCCGCTGCATCTTCAGTCTGAAAGCCACATTCCCTTGTATGTGCAGTTGCGCGATCAGTTGCGGGCGCTCGTGCATTCGGGAGAACTGCGCACGGGCGACCGGATTCCTGCCAGCCGCGAATTGGCTACGCAGCTCGGCGTGCATCGCACCACCGTCGCGAATGCTTACGCGGAACTGGAATCCGAGGGATTGATTCAGGGGCACGTGGGGCGCGGGACATATATTTGCGGAATGGCGGAGCGGCAATTTTCGCCGCCGCCGCGGACGAATGGTAATGGCGGGTCGGTGCGGTGGGAATCCTTGTTTGCGGACGAGCGCGGCGAGGATGGATTGAGCCGGCTGACTCCGGAAGTGCCGAAGGACGCGATTGGGTTTGTAGCGGCACGGCCGCCGGAAGAATATTTTCCGCTGGAGGAGTTTCGCAGTTGCTGTAATGCGGTTTTGCGCAGCGATGGACGGAAGGTGCTGCAGATCGGATCGTCGGACGGTTACGAGCCGCTGAAGAGCGCGCTGATTGATTTCTTTCGCGACGAAGGGCTGAATGTTCGCAGCGAACAATTGTTGATTACGGGCGGGTGCCAGCAGGCAATCGATCTGCTGTGCAAGGCGTTTTTGCGGCCTGGGGACGCGGTGGCGCTGGAGAATCCGGCTTATCCGGGGGCGCTGGCGACTTTTGGCGCGGCGCGGATTCGCACGTTGGCCGTGGCGGTGGATACGGATGACGCTCCGAATGGCCGGCTGGGGTTGAACATTGACGCGCTAGAATCGGTGTTGATGCAGAACCGCGTGAAATTTATTTTCGCTACGCCGGACTTTCATAATCCTACCGGGACGGCTTTGCCGATGGCGGAGCGGCGGCGTTTGCTGGATATGGCCGCGCGTTATCAAGTGCCGGTGATTGAAGACTATATTTATGGGCGGCTACGGTTGCGCGGGGTGGCGACCGCTTCGTTGCGTTCGCTGGATCGCGGCGGTAGCGTGATTCAGATTGATAGCGTTTCGAAGATTGCGTTTCCGGGATTGCGTGTGGGATGGTGCATTGGGCCAGAGAGCGTGATTGAACGGTTGCGGTTGGTGAAGCAGGCGACGGACCTGCATACGGATCAGCTGGCGCAGGCGAGTTTGGCGGAATTTATCCGGCGTGGGCATATGGCGCGGCATTTGGTGAAGATGAAGACAGTGTATCGCAGCCGGCTGGATGCGATGGAATCGGCGCTGGGGAAATTTATGCCGGAGGAGTCGAATTGGACTCGGCCTGAGGGTGGGATGTCGGTGTGGTTGAGCCTGCCGGCCGGGTTTGATGCGGGGGAGCTCTTGATTCACGCGCGGGAGCGGGGTGTGATGTATGTGCCGGGGCGGTATTTTTATCATCAGAATCCCCAGCCGAATACTTTGCGGTTGGGATTTGCGAGTTTGGACGAGAAACGGATTATGCGGGGAATTGAGACGCTGGGCGAAGTGGTGAAAACGGAATTTCGGAAGAGGCAACGCGGAGCGCGGAGTGAATTCCGTTCGCGCATCGCGTTGGTCTGAGGAAATCGTGCTGCTGAAACCTAATCCGGAGAATATTTGCTTTGGGTGCGGCGGGGCCAATGCGCGGGGGATGCTGTTGGCGTTTGAGCAGGATGATGCGACGCAGCGGATTCGCGGGAATTTCCGGCTGGGGGCGGAATATCAGGGCGGGCTAGGATTTATTCATGGCGGTATCATAGCTACGGTGCTGGACGAAGTGATGGGGAAGGTCTGCAGGTTCCGCGGAGTGCACGCGGTGACGGCGGAGCTGAGTATCGAATATTTAAAGCCGGTGCTGGTGGATGCGGATTTAGTTATCGAAGGGTATGAAGTGGAGATGAAGGGGCGCAATTTGTTTCTGGCGGGGGATATTCGCGATGTTTCGGGCAAGGTGCTAGCGCGGGGGAAGGGGCGGTTCGTAATTATTTCTCCGAAGCAAGCCGCGAAGGATGACGCGCCGGAAGAATTGGCAGGGAAGCCGATCCAGAAGTGAAACTTTTAGGCGAGACCGAGGGAGAAACTCGATGGAACTGATGAACAATAATTTGTGGCGCGTGAAGGTGGGGCTGGCGGAGATGTTGAAGGGCGGCGTGATTATGGACGTGACCAATGCTGAGCAGGCCAAGATCGCCGAAGATGCGGGAGCGTGCGCGGTGATGGCGCTGGAGCGCGTCCCTTCGGATATACGCAAGGAAGGCGGCGTGGCGCGCATGGCGGCGCCGCGGATTATTCGCGAGATTATGGATACGGTTTCGATACCGGTGATGGCCAAGGTGCGCATCGGGCATTTCGCGGAAGCGCAAGTGCTGGAGGCGTTGGAAGTGGATTACATAGACGAGAGCGAAGTGCTGACGCCGGCAGATGAAGAGCATCACGTGTGGAAGCACGGGTACAAAGTGCCGTTCGTTTGCGGCGCGCGGAATTTGGGTGAGGCGCTGCGGAGGATTGCGGAGGGCGCGGCGATGGTGCGGACGAAGGGCGAGGCGGGGTCAGGGAATATTGTGGAGGCGGTGCGGCACATGCGCACCATTGTCAGCCAAATGAAGCGGCTGACTTTGTTGGGCGAGGAAGAATTGGTGCACGAGTCGAAGGAATTGGGATCGCCCTTTGAGTTGGTGGCTTGGGTGGCAAAGCATGGGAAGTTGCCGGTGCCGAATTTCTCGGCTGGCGGGATCGCAACTCCAGCGGACGCGGCTTTGGTGATGCAGCTGGGGGCGGAGGCTGTGTTTGTGGGGTCGGGGATTTTCAAGTCGAGCGATCCGGCGGTGCGGGCGCGGGCGATTGTGAAGGCGACGACGCATTACAAGGATCCGAAAGTAGTTTTGGAGGCGTCGGAGGAATTGGGCGACGCGATGAAGGGGCTCGACATTCGGCAGATGGACGAGAAGGATCTGCTTCAGACCAGGGGTTGGTAAGTAAACGTTACGAGTGATTAGTGATTGTTGAATAGTGATTAGTGCGCCATGACGCGTCGCACGATTGAATTTGCAGACTTCGATTGGTCGTAGGGGCGGGTCCCGCATCCGCGGGA
>JGI12713J13577_1000139_pt1 | contig 10032 bp, 3 predicted proteins | sample JacPin_JW_Ref_O3_FD_13577 | JGI IMG/M metagenome (IMG submission 13577) | reverse complement strand
GTTCCTAGGGCTAAGACTTATTTCAGACTAGCTTATAGGACGTTGGAACTACTACGAAAGTAATAATTCACTAATTAATGCTTATGAGTAGTGTTCACACTAATATCACACGAGTGAGATGGGTTAAAGATTGAATGAATTTTCCTGTAGCTACTCTATCGTATTTATAAGGCCAATGCCACCAATCCTTGTATTTCTTCCGATTATTCCCTCAATAATCCAATGAGTGGCTCAGTTGTTCGAGTTTGTCCGAACCTGTTCAAGCATCTACCGTATAAGGGAATATTATTCTAACTCCGCTAACCTCTCCGATCCAACGCGCTATCGGAGATCATGCCACCAGTTGCTTTAGGAAATAACGCAGGAATATCCTAAGATGGTGATTCGACTGGTGGCTCGGTGTCGAGAGAATTTCCTTAGACAGAGATAACCCAGAGTCCTCTGAAAGGGAAAAGCGCCACAATAACCTACTAAGGAAATATCTAAGAAATATACCAAAGAGAGGGTGGATGGTGGCATGGTGGCGTACAAATATCCAAAGGTAGTTAAAGGATGGAATACACTATAGTAAGTAATTGTCCAAGGGAATCATTAGCAAATATCCTTTCTTGGAAGGAGCGCTAGAGTTGACGCCCGCGGCGTCTATCTTAGCGCTCACCTTCGTTTATCGCTAATCCCTTCATTTCTTACTAACAAATCGGGTAAAAAATATAGTAAAATGTTGAGAACACGTCTAAGGGTCTGTAACATTTTACTAAGTATCTAAATGATTTTGCTAAAAGAAAATACGTAAGAAGAGAAAATGTTTAAATGATTTTAGTGTGAATATGGTAAGTTTCTAAGGTGGACTCGAGAGTTGGATAAGGAATAATCAAATGGGATAATAGACCATATCACAACATAGCCCCCCCAGTCTCGATTCGCCTTAGATTCTGAGGGAAGAGAAATCTGTCTCTAGAGGGCCGCTTGATTTCCCTGAAAAACGAGCGTCCGGGTTAGCGATGGCGTTAGTTGAAAGCGTAGGGTGAAGAATCATCGCATTCTCGTCGCTTGCCACTGGACTGTTAGGTGGAGCGGGTGGCAGAGAAATGTCGAGATTAGTGCCATCCTGAATTAGCCCACCTCCTTCCAAAAGTGGTAAGTCAGTCGGTTCGAACTTCTCCATCGACCAGTTCCATCCGTGATTCTCTCCCAAAACCTCGCACCGTCTCTTTGCCTCAATAACCCATTCCAAGGCATCCTTTCCAATTTTCTGAGCCAATCCGAATAGGTCAGAAATCTCTCGGCGAGTGGTGGCGGCCAGTAAGAGATTCTGAGTGAAGGCTTCTATATAGAGGATTTGTGGCGCAGCCATATTAATCTCCTGAAGCCGGTAAGGATTAACATATACTGGAAGTCGTTGGTGAGGGTCGCAAGTAGAGTCGGCAGCGAGATGAATAGTCCGAGCAATATCTTTTAACGTTCCCCATATGCCATTGGCTAAATTGTAATCGAGCGCATAGAGATCGCAACTCTTAGAGAGAGTATGGAAATGATGGGGTCGTAGATTCATGGTGAGAAATGAATTTTCCAGGACGGCAGCAAGAATGTCGAAACTGTCGGCAGGGTGATAAGGAATGACGGCAGTCTCCGGGATAGGAGGGAGCAGAGAGAGACGGGGAGTGGAGGACATTTTCCTAAAAATATTCGAATGAAGATAGTAGAAAGAAGTTTGTAGGGTGCTGAGGAGAATGCTGAAATTGATGATCCTTTTATACAATTATTGATTCAAAGCGCAAGTAAACTCGATCATTGTCCGCCGGTGGCCCAGGATCATCTTTAAGAATCCACCTCATTGTCCTTAGCAATCATAGACTGCTCCCTAAGTGGAATAGATGTTCTACGAGGTTCCTTAGTTCTCTGCCAATTTCTTAGAATTCTAGGAGCATTCTTCAATTGATTAAGCGTCAGCCACTCATTATTTTCCTCAGAATAATTCTTGAACCGCGTAAGATACTGAATAATGCGGTTTCCATTCCTTCCTTTCTTTCTTCTTTCTGCAAGTATTTCTTCAACCTCGAATTCGGGTAATTCTTTAAAGTCCTTGCGACTCAAATCCTTACTTGGCCGATTTCCGAATTCGGCAGGTGAAGGTTCGTATTTTTCAAGGTGAGCGATATTTAAGACCGGATTGATACCATAGGAAGCCGGCATCCTCAGTCGGTAAGATACAGGACTGAGCTTCTGGAGTATTTCGAAAGGTCCATCATATTTAATTAGCAATTTCTTCCCTCGTCCTTTTTCTGATTTTAATAAAGCGAGTGAATGCGGGTTTAATAAGACCAAATCCCCTTTATTAAACTCGAAATCAAGTCTTCCTTTATTATAGGAGCGTCTCTGGAAATGCTGCCCCAAAACTAAAGCTTCCTGAGCTCGGTGGCGCTCAGCCTGAAATAATTCTACCATCCTTGAGGCCTCTGGTCTCAAAGCGGATTTATCACTATTATTATCTTGCTGGAATATTCGGGGAATAGATTCCGAACTATGAATAATAGTAGCTCCAGTGATAGGCGTAAATCCTCTCAATAAGTAGGCTGGAGAATAGCCAGTGGCGGAATGTGGACTCGAATTGTAGGATAAGGCCAGAGCGTCCAAATATTTAGACCAATCATTTCTTTCCGGACCAACAAAAGCTCGAAGAGAAATTTCAAGGTATTGGTTCATGATTTCAGTCTGTCCATCGGCTTGGGGATGATATGAGGTAGTGAGTGATCGCTTCATCCCCATAAGACTGCATATTTCTTTCCAAAAATCTCCCCTCCACCGAACATCTCTGTCCGAAATCACTTGTCTCGGTATTCCGAACTTCGAAATGACGTGATGGAAAAATAACTCAGCGGTGTCCTTCTCAGTAATATTGACAGTAGTAGGAATGAAAATTGCATATTTGGTTAATTTGTCGACTACAACCAATATATTGTTGAAACTTCAGACTCCGGAAGCTCAGGAATAAAATCCATTGTTACTACTTCGAATGGTCTTGATGGAATAGGAATTGGCTGTAAGAATCCCAAAGGAGCATGGCGTCTGGGTTTGACTTTCTGGCAGATATCACAAGTAGACACATATCTTTTAATGTCCCTGGACATCCTTGGCCAATAATAAGTTGAGGCGGTCCGGTTGTATGTCTTAGCATATCCTCCATGAGCTGATTCCGTAAGAGTATTATGTACCTCGCTCATAATTTCCACTCTTAGACTTTCTGGAACGCAGAGCCTCAGATTTCCATTCCAGTCCTCGAAGTAAATTAATTCCCGAAGAATTTGATATTGAGGATATAAATCCTTAATTTCCTCACTTTTTCGAATAATTCCAGAAAACAGCTTATCCGAAAGATACCCCTTCTTCCACCTTTCTAAATCCTCCAGACTTAATCCAACATGAATGGAGTAAGTATTTGAAGTCTCATAGTCCTGGACTAAATCTTCACTATCGGATATTGGAATATAAATGGATTCTTTAGCAATGAATTTATAATCTATTTCTTCCTCAGCGAGTGCGAAGTTGGATGCTAACTCGAGTAGATTCTCCTCAAATTTAGGGCCGAGTTCCTCATACATATTTTTAATTGGGTCCTCAGTCAATTCAAGAGAAATATGTTGAATTCCATCAGTAGTCGGTCCTTCCTGATATGGTAATCTCCTTCGGAGTCTTGAGATAGGATCAACATTTGAATGCACTCGCCCTGCTCGGTGAACAATTTGAAGCTTAGGATAAGCTGAAAATACTGTTCCCCATGTAAGTAGTCGCCTATTAATATTTTGGAAAGTTTTGCTCCAGGTTAAAGCGGCGTGGTCGGTGACTGCCAGAATAGTTTCTCCTTCAATGTAAGGTTGGAATTTAATTAATCCTTCTTTCAAGGCCAAAGCCTCTCTTTCCGTCGGTGAATAATTCCTTTCGGCAGATTTGAGAACTCTGGACCAATACGCAATTACTCTTTCAATGTAAACCCAAGTTTCATCGAAGGTCGAACTCCAATTTCCATTTATGGGAACGTCATTGTCGGATTTGGAAATTTGAATCACTAGAGAAGGGATAGGTTCGTTCTTTTCGTATGCTCTAAAACATCGTTCATAAACCTTAGTCCCCTTCAAATCCTTGAGCTGAATTTTTTGGACTTGTTGTAGAATAGCGGCTAGTCCGATATCGCAGGCGTCTGAGTATAATCTATAGGGCTGTCCTGGGATAGCATAGCTTCGGATTGGAGCGTTAGTAAGNACCTGCTTGCACAAATTGAAAGCTTCCNAATGAATGCTGCTCCAATTGAATTTAATTCCTTTCTTCAGCAAGGCGAAAAGAGGCCCGGCTATCCAAGCATAAAAAGGGATATATGCGGAAAAATATACCATCATTCCCAGGAAAACTTGAAGATCATGGGTATTTTTGGGTTCCTCAAGTTGAAGTATAGCATCCACCTTTTCCTTATGGGTAGATAATCCTAATCGCGAAACTTTCTGCCCTAACAGTAGTAATGATTGGTATGCGAAATGGCACTTAGTGACTGCTAGAGTGACTCCCGATTTAGTGACTGCTTTAAGTACTTGATCAATATGTTGCAAATGATCCTCGAATGTAAGCGAAAATATGACTATGTCGTCAATATATACCAGGGCAAAAATCCAGAGAAATGGGGCAAGCACATTCTGCATNACTCGTTGAAAAACGCTTGGCCCATTCCGGTAACCGAAAGGCATCCTGGAAAATTGCCATAGTCCTCGATGAGTCCTAAAAGCTAACTTCTCCTTGTCTTTGGGCTCTATCTCCATCTGAGTGAATCCTGCCAATGCGTCCAGGGTAGTCAACCACTGACTTCCTACAAGCGCTTGTAGAATATCTTCTTGCTTTGGCAAAGGAAATTCGTCGGGAATTACCATATCATTCAGCCTTCTAAAATCAATGACCATTCGAGGTTTCGTGCCTCGATAGACAATAAAGGCAGGTGCTCCCCAAGGGCTCCTTGACGGCTCAATTACACCCTGACTAATCCATTTGTCCATTTGAGTATCAATAATTTCTCGGCTAGCCGGTGAAGCGTGGAAGGGTGGCAAAGAAACTTCCTTTGAGCCGGGTTTTAAAGGAATTGGAACTTTTACGTCTAAATGTCCTAGCTTATCATCCAATCCAAAGGCCCTTTGATTCCTAAGTACTACGTCTCGAATTCCCTTTTTCTGCTCCGAGGATAATTCCTGATTAATGTCGAGTTCGGTAATTAAGCGCGCACTAACGACTGAGTCCTCGTTAAATTCTGCCGTCTTAGGTCCTCCCTCTAATGGTGGTTCAGATAAAGGATCTTCTTCAGAAAGAATTGATTTATTGACGGGAAAAAGATCCCTGGCTTGAGAGGTGACAGTAGCGTTTCTCAAAGTAGACCCTAACCCTATACCTGGGGTTCGTCTCGCTACTAGCGCTTGAATGAGTCTCCCATGATTATTAATTTCCTGCTGCTGTTCCAAAGAGAATTTCTCCATTCTACTCAACCAGGATCCAGGATTTCGTCCTATTCCAAGTACTTGTCCAACCGAAATGACTACAGGACTTGTTGAGAAATTAGATACGTGAATTTTTGGATTATTTCTGGAAATTAATGAATCAGGTGGCGCATATATGTCATTCTCGTTCCGATGAGTGGAGAAAACCTTCTCGACGTAAAGTGAGTTTACTCCAGTAGGGAAGTTCGCTAATACCGGGATTAAAGATGAAGTTTCTGGAGGAATTATGGAGTCCACAGCTGCTCGAATACTCTTGTCCAACATCTTAAACTTCATTCTCCTCTTAACTCTCTGATTCTTCCGGTGAAGATTTCTCTTAATTCCTTCCTCAGTATTTTTGAATGCCTTAATTCTAAATGCGTGTCCTTCTTCATCAGTGAATGGAGGTGAAACCGAATTTTCCACCTGCATTCTCCTTCCAGAATTCCCGAATTCTAGGCTACAATTCCCTTCACTTCTTATTACCGAAATTCCATATTGATCTGCGAAGTCATTTCCAAGAATCATAGGAGTGCTCATTCCCTTTACTACGTAAGCTTCAACCCCCAATTTAACTGGTCCTTCGGGAGTGTGAAAATAAAGATCCAATAAGACATATCCTGAAATGCTCGCATTTCCAGTAACTTGAACTAAATTAATCTTTTGTCCAATCTTCATCTTTGAAGGAACCTTTAATTGATGGAGAGTTCGTAGTGATATGAGAGTAATGTCAGATCCGGAGTCGATAATAATGCTTGAAGGATCCCCTTGCGCTGAATTTATGTTTACTGGTACCTGAGTGGCCTTAGATCCTAAAAACGAACATCCGGGAGGTCTAGACAAAAATCTCTTGAGTTCCACCAGGGATCCATTAGATTCAGAAACCCCAGTTACTGATGAATAGTACGTCCTAGATAAATCTTTAAGCAATGTTCGCCTATCCTTTCGGTTAAGCCGAAGCATTTTATCCGGGGTAGTAGCTATTTTATTAGAGCGNATATCCTTAAATTCCTTTACCGATATTTCTGTTTTGCCCAAAGGTTCGATTGAACCTTCAGTCCCCTTCAGGTTCGGTTCCTTAGTCAATAATTCCTTGCTAGGGCTTGCGAGGTGACTAGTTGGATCCGGACGCTGAAGGGGGCTACAAAAATCCTGTTCCTCTATCAGATCTTCGGAGTCGGATTCTAATCCATAGAATAGTTCATCATATTCTTCCTGAGCCTGAGAATCAACGTCCCCTGCTGCAAAATTTGTTCTAACTAATTTCTCTCCTTTCCGGGCGAATTTACATTCATTGTCCCAGTGCTTCCCACTGCCACAATGCCGACAAGGCCTTGCTCCTACCGTGTCAGGAGGTTTCCGGGGGGAGATATTCTTATCATCCTTAGGAAAGGGAGGAGGTCCCAACTTATTCGTCCATCCGACTAAATTAGTTTGCGCTTTCCTAAAATTGTATCTAGAGTTCGAATATTCGCGGTTGGAAGAATTTTGAACATATCGATTCTTAGGTGGATAGCCCAATTTCTCAAGAGACTCCTCGTGATATTTAACTGAATTCTGGAAGTCAAGGAGGGTCTTAGTATACTGTGGATTAATGATTGAAGTCCAGGTATCAGGAACTTCGGACATAATAGCTTTGATGGTTTCCGTTTCAGTATAGGAATATACCAATTTAAGAAGTTCAAGTTTCCGGATAATATAATCACTGGGGGATTCCTGATCATGTCCTGCCTCCCGGTATCTAGCCTTGTTGGCTCTCATCTTTTGGTCCTCCAGCCAGTGATGATTCATCCAGTAATCCGCTATTCCTTTCTTAAGATTTCCCCAATTCTCTTCAAACCTAGTTCGGTTGACTTCCGAAATAGAAAAATACCAGGTTTCAGCCTTTCCAATTAATCGCTGTGGAACTACCTTCCCAAGCTCCTCAAATACATCCTCAGATTTATCTGCGAGCCTATTAATTTTAAGGATCCAGCGAGCGAGAGTGTCCGAGTTTCCATCCCATTGTGGCACCGTTTCAGGTTTCAACCTTAAATCGAAATGGTAAGATTTCCTAGCCGGCGCTTTATCATGAGTAGGTGGTAAAGGTCTACGGTTAGAACGAGGTGGGATCGGCGGTTTATTCTCCTCAGGCTCACTATCAGAACTATCGCTAGGAGGTTCAGCGGGAGGTGTTTGAATTTTAAGACTCGGTTTGATATATTTGTCCCTCGTATCACTAATAAATGGGTTCTCCGAATTATCTTTATTATTTCCCCAGGGAATCCTAGTAGTTTGCTTTGATCCCTCAATAATGGAAGCAATCTGTCCTCCACTAGCTATGCTGGAAATAGGAAGTATAGACAATTCTTCTTCAAAGTGAACCGGCTTAGATTTCTTAGGTGCTGGATGGTCAAAGGAAAATTTCGAGGAATATTCGATAGGAGTATGGAGCCCGAGCTCTTCCTCTTCTTTCCTACTGGCCTTCCTAAAATAACCTTCCACTGTCTTTAGAAAAACCTCAACCTCATGTCGATAGCAGGCGCAAAGTATCTCGAAATCATTAATGTTATACCATTCTTCAGGATCATTATTCTTTCCCCACTTAGGTGGCTTCGGTATAGCCTTTCCTTGGTAGAGTAAATAGTCAGAAGCCTCTTCTCTAAGACAAGTCAATTTCTTCGTCAAAGAAAATAAAATATCCGGTTTAATGGTGGCTGCCTTGACTTCGGAGAAATCATGAAGAATCCTGAATTCCTCAAACAGGGTTTCCAATTCTAGAACTGCTTCAAAAATTCTAGGCTTCCTGAGCATGGTCCTAGAAAGCTCGACGCTTTGCTTTAACTTCAAGCGGCGAAGATAATTAAATCCCAATTCTATAGCTTTAATAATCCTGGCCTTTCCTTGCACCTGGTTGCAGTGGCGCAAGGCATAGAGTCCAGGAATTTCTTCCGAGTGATAAGTCCCAACGCTTAATTCCTCAGGGATTTCATCTTCGAAAATAGGCTTCGAAAAAGCGGTAAGCTCTGGCGATAGTTCGAGCTTAGGTTTGTCGAAAATGGAATCCTCAGAGATGTGCGGGGGAAGGTCCCTGACTGTGTTCTGTGAAATTGAATCAGACATTGTCAGTTAAATTGGTAGGCGTGAAACTAAATGAGTAACGATCTAGGTATCTATCGCTAAGTGAGCTCCCAGTTTGTCCACCAATGTTATGGAACGAGCGAAATTACTACTAAATAACCCTTGAGAACTAGCTATTAATTACTACCTTAATAGAATTAATATCCAGAAAATAGAGTTAGCAACTCTTGATAACTAATAACTAATTACTAAACTTAATAGAATTAGCGTATAGATAAAGAGTTGAATATTCTAACTAATAATCTATTAGTATCTAACTAAATAGAACTAATATTTAATAAGCAAGAATATTGTCTAAGGACTACTAGTAATGATCAGTAGTCGATACTTAGATGAGTAGTTAGAGTGTAGCGAGAGCCAGAGGATTGGTGTATCCTTTGGATATAATATTCTTGGTGGCACAGGGTCCAGTGGCACTAAGAATAGAGTAAGAGCAGAGATGAAGCTGCACTGCGTAGATGTTGGCTAGATCAGTTACCGAAGCACTTATAACGTTCCTAGGGCTAAGACTTATTTCAGACTAGCTTATAGGACGTTGGAACTACTACAGATGTAATAATTCACTAATTAATGCTTATAGGTAGTGTTCACACTAATATCACACGAGTGAGATGGTTAAAGAGATGTTATTCTAAAATGGGGCCTTCCCCCGTATATATAGGTGCTACGCCACTATCTCAAGATCCTAATGCATTATTCCCATAATTATCCTGCGAGTGGCTCACCCGCTTGAGCCGCTTGAGCAACTTGAACACTTTTTCCGTAATTGGTAATTTCATTGAAACTCCGCTCGATACTCCGATCGATGGATTTACCGGGGATCCTGCCACCAGACGCTTTAGGGAATAATTGGATAATTCCTAAAGGTAGTAATTCGTCTAGTGGCTCGGTGGCATGAATATCCCGAGGTGGTAAATGTGCAGAATTTCCTGTAATGGAGAATGTGTTCGGCTCGGAGTTGGTTCGGCTCTTTAAGGAAATACCAAAGAAATAAGTAAATACTACTTCTAAATGGTGGCATAGCTAAAGGAAACTTCTAAAACAGTATGAGTACTCCATGGAAATACTAAGTAGTAAATGTAGCAAATACTAAATAGTAAATGTAGTAAATATTCTATCTTAGAAGGAGAAGCGCGTAGATTTGGCGCCCGTCGGCGCCTAAACTAGCGCGCGCTAATCGAACAGATGTTCGAACATTTCTAGCTTCCTCTCGCTGAAACAAATATAGAAAAAATATGTAAAATAACTAATGGTAACCAGAATGTCCAGTAGTTATTTTAATACTCAAAGACAATTATTCAGGAATGGAATAATTGGAATAAACGAAATAAAATCAAGAAGTATAATTAGAAATAAATCTGAGACTAAAGAAATGGAAGGGAAAATGGGGAAAAATATGGAATGT
>JGI12713J13577_1000134_pt1 | contig 10483 bp, 9 predicted proteins | sample JacPin_JW_Ref_O3_FD_13577 | JGI IMG/M metagenome (IMG submission 13577) | reverse complement strand
GAGCATGAAAACCATCATACTATTTTTTTTGATTATGGCGCTACGGTGCTCAGTGAATCGAAATCCTGTCCCTCGCCGTAGCTTCCCAGCAGCAGACCTTTTGGTCGATCGTGAGCTCCGTAGTATCGTAGAGGGCCTGCTAGCCGGAATGGATGGCGACAGCGGAAGAACGAGATCTAAGCCGCAGTGCAGTGCGAGCGGGATTCGGCATGACAGAATCGAGTGTTCACATTACGTCACCGTTAGGCGAACGGGAGACAACGGCTGAGTATTTATGCACCGACTTGGATGGGACGATTCTTGTCGGCGATTCGTTCTGGGAATCGTTTCTCGCACTCGTCGGAGTGCAACCTTGGTACGTGTGCTTCTTTCCTTTTTGGCTGCTTCGCGGCAAAGCGGCGCTGAAGCATGAAATCTCGCGGCGAGTGCAGCTGGACGTCTCAACGCTTCCAGTACGGGAAGAATTGATTCGATTCTTGCGTCAGGAAAAGCAAGCCGGAAGGAAAGTGATTCTCGTGACTGGCGCGGATGCAAAGATAGCGAATGCCGTGGCCAAGCATCTCGGGTTTTTCGATGGGGTGCTTGCGAGTGATGGCGCAACGAACCTCACGGGCGAAAAGAAAAAAGAGGCGATTCAGGAAATTGTCAACGGAAAGAGGTACGACTACATCGGAAACGCCCGAGAAGATATACCGGCCTGGAACGCGGCGAACAGCGCAATCCTGGTAGGGCCCAGTCCGAGCCTGCTGAAAACCGTCCGGAAAACGGCTGCGGTCGGCGGAGTAGTGCAAAGCCATCACGACTACTGGGGCTCGTCGTGGCAGTCTTTGCGCCCAGCCCACTGGATCAAGAATCTATTGGTTTTCGTGCCGATCGTTATGGCCCATGAGTTGAATGACCCATCGAGGTTGATTCGCGTTTTGATTGCATTCGTGAGCTTTTCGCTCTGCGCATCGGGCGTCTACTTCCTCAACGACCTACTCGATCTCGAAGCGGATCGCCGTCATCCCAAGAAAAAACTTCGGCCGCTTCCATCCGGCAACCTCCCGCTGGGAGTGGGTCTCATTTTCGCCCCCTTGCTTATGGTAGCGGGGTTCGTAACAGCCGCTCAACTTCCTGGCAAGCTTGTTTTGACAACTGTGTTTCTTTATGCGGTGACGACGACTCTGTATTCGACCTACGTAAAGCGTATTCCCATCTTGGATGTGCTCCTATTGACAGCGCTTTATCTCCTCCGCATCCTGGCAGGTGGTGTAGCGGCCGACGTGGACGTGTCGCCCTGGCTGATCGCATTTTCAATGTTCCTGCTCTTGAGTTTGGCGTTTTCGAAGCGCCAGGCAGAACTGACTGAGCAAACAATCGCTGACGGAACTCAAGCAGGAACTTCGAAGCGGGGCTACCGGGAACAAGACACCAGCATCCTTCAACAATTTGGCGTAACCAGTGGATATTTGTCAGTCCTGGTGCTAGCCCTTTACGTAAATGGTACCGACGTGACGCGCCTCTATCGACATCCGCAAGTGATTTGGCTCGCTTGCCCGATGCTCCTTTTCTGGATCTCGCGAGTCTGGTTCCTCGCCAGCCGCGGCAAGCTGAGCGAAGATCCCGTTGTCTTCGCGGCCCGCGATCCCATCAGCTACCTTCTCGGCGCGCTCCTACTTCTGATTTTATATGTGGCAGCCTAAAGAACATGTCTGCGATGAAACCACATGAGTCTTGGGGGCGATACCCAAAATCCGAGCCCGCTCGGATTGTGGAACTGTCATGGATTTCGCAGGTCCCGGACCTGAATCGATTGCCGCACCCCATTCTTCCCTACGGAAAGGGGCGCAGTTACGGAGATTGTTGCTTGAACAATGGGGGCACACTGCTCGACGTGTCGGGGCTTGACCGATTCATTCGATTTGATCCGGAAACGGGGCTTTTGCGATGCGAGGCGGGAGTCACGCTTCAAACGATCCTCGAACTGATCGTGCCCGCGAATTGGTTTCTTCCTGTCACTCCGGGCACTCAATTCGTGACGGTCGGGGGTGCAATTGCGAACGACGTACATGGAAAGAATCACCACCGGGCAGGCTCTTTTGGATGTCACCTGCAGCGATTGGAACTGCTGCGTTCCGACAGAGGAAAGGTGATGTGTTCGCGGGAGTGCAATCGAGAGCTATTTGATGCCACCATCGGAGGGCTTGGGCTAACCGGACTCATTCTTTGGGCGGAGTTTCAGCTCAAACGAATTTGCGGACCGTTGATCGATTGCGAGAAGATTCGTTTCGAAACGCTGGAAGAATTTTTTGAATTGTCCGCTGCATCCGACAAAGAGTACGAGTATACGGTTGCTTGGCTGGATTGCATGTCATCGGGCAGCAAACGATGTCGTGGAATTTTTATGCGCGGGAACCACTCCATTATCCTGATAAAGAATTCGGGGCGATCGCGGGCTATCCCTGCGCTGCGCGCTTTTCATACTCCGACATCGCTCATCCGCCGCCCGATAATCAGAGCATTTAATTGGATGTATCTTCATACTCAATGGCATCAACGTACGCGCAGCACCGTCCACTACGAGAAGTTTTTTTATCCTCTAGACCGCGTGGCCGACTGGAATCGATTCTATGGCAGGCGTGGGTTCCTGCAGTACCAATTCGTGGTCCCGTATGAGCGCAGAGAAAGCGTAACTGAAATCCTCGGCTTGCTAGCAGAATCGCGAGAAGTCTGTTCGCTTGCAATTTTAAAAGTTTTTGGCGATATAGAATCTCCTGGTTTACTGTCATTTCCACGTCCCGGCGTGACTCTCACGCTGGATTTGCCATTTCAAGGAGAGTCGACCCTACATCTATGCGAGCAATTCGACCAGGTCGTTCGGGAATATCGGGGGGCAGTCTATCCAGCGAAGGATGCCCGCATGTCCGCAAAGAGCTTCCAGAGATATTTTCCTCGATGGACCGAGTTTTCAAGCTTCATCGACCCGAGTTTTGGATCCGATTTCTGGCGCAGAGTGGCCATTCCTCTCACCGTTAGCCAATGACGCGTCGCGTACTTATTCTGGGAGCGGCCTCGGGCATTGCACAAAACGTTTCGCGCTGTTTTGCGGCTGAACACGCGAGGCTTTTTCTAGTTGCTCGCGATTCGGAAAAGCTCAGAGCATTGGCCGACGACCTGAAAATTCGCGGTGCCGCGTCGGTAGAGACCTGTGAAGCCGACTTGACCGATGATTCCTCCTTCCCGCTGATTATCTCCAAGTCAGCAGCGGTTTGGGGGGGCTTGGACGCTGCCCTCATAGCACACGGCACACTCCCCGATCAGCTATCGATGGAAAATGACCCTGCTCTTTTGCGGAACTCGATCGAAGTAAACTACGTCAGCGCAGTGTCGCTTTTGATGCAACTCGGCAAGGTCTTTGAAGATCAGAGGTCCGGTGTTCTCGCAATCATTGGATCCGTCGCGGGAGACCGCGGCCGCCGGAGTAACTATGTTTATGGCAGTGCCAAGGCAGGTCTCGCGACATTTGTTGCGGGGCTGCGATTGCGACTTGCGACCGCGAACGTCCAAGTCGTCCTTATCAAGCCTGGTTGGATCAGCACGCCGATGACCGCGCATCTGCGGCAGAACTTTCTGTTCGCAAGCCCTGAACAAACAGGTCGGGAAGTCTATAAAGCAATGATTTCGCCACGCGCAGTGGTGTATTGCCCTTGGTATTGGAAATGGATCATGGGATTCATCCGATTCATCCCAGAGCCAATTTTTGCCAGGTTAAATCTGTAGCTGTGGCTGTCCGTTATCGCACCCGAATGCGGTCGGCGCGAGATCTAGCGAGTCGGAGAGGAGCACGCCTGCAAAATGAAGGAATGGACATTCGAGCCCGGATTCTCTTCGTAGCGAAGAACACGCGCTCCGCTCGCTGCGCACCACCGCTCAATCATCTCACGATCGAGAAATGCGACGCGGGGTGAAGCAAAATAGTCGAAGAAGAGATTTCGCGCACCGGCCCAGGTTCGCTTACCTTTCGAGCGGATGAAATGGACAGCAAAATAGGGAACCATAGCAAAAAGGACCACCAGCGGCCGGCTCCATCCGTGGTCTAAGCCGCGGCGAATCATGCCACCTGGAAACTTGTACAGCAACGGATATCGTCCCGACGATTTGTAGACACCCAGATACATCCGGCCACCGGGTTTTAGGATGCGCAGATTTTCCGAGAACGCGCTGCGCGGATCCTCAGTATGATGAATCACGCCGTCCGAGATGAGAACATCAGCCACTCCGTTCGCGAACGGGAGGCGGAGATTATCCGCCACTACGCCGCTGCATCCGTACCGGTTCACCGCGAGCCCGAGCGAGACTCTGCTGCGGTCCACGCCGACGCAACGGAAACCGCGTTTGACGAGAAACCCGAGCACTCTTCCCGGCCCGCAACCAATATCTAGAACCAGACTCCGTGAGTCTAGGCTTTCGATTAAATCGACCAGAGCCGGTGAGACAACGGAGCGAATGGCTATACCGGAGTCGGGCGAAACCCAATCGAAGGGGTGCTCGTCGTAGAATGTGGTTCGCTCAGTGGATGTCATTGCTCCCCTCGACTGCCGCTTCATAGCAGGTTTCCATTTGTTCGGCCAGATGATCCCAGCTAAGTTGGTCCGTCACGGCACGGCAACCTTCCTGCAGGCGGTGACGGAGAGCCGTATCGTGAACCATCTGGTACAGCGCCGCCGCAAGCGGTTGCTTTTCCGGAGGCACGACTAAACCAGCTCGACCATCCACCAGAGACCGGATTCCGCAATAAGGGGTGATGATAACCGGCACTCCGCACGCCATGGCCTCGGCTGCAACATTTGCGAAGTTTTCATAGCGGGACGGGAGAACAAACAAGTCGGCTTCGGTGAAGGCCGCCTTCTTTTCCTTCTCATAAAGCGGACCTGTAAAGATGATGCGTGAGGCAGCGCCAGAATCCCGCGCGCGCTTTTCAAGGTACGCGCGATAGCCAGGCTCTCCCTCCGGACCTGCGATGACCAGATGGCCCGACTCCGGGCATGCTTCTGCGAACGCTTCGATCAGAATGTCGGCACCCTTGCGCGGAATCAAACGGCTCAGAAACAGAATCATATGTTCGCCAGCCGGAATGCCCCACTTCGCGCGAAAAGTTTTCGGAGTGGAACCGTCGCTGAAGACGCTAGCGTCAATCCCATTGTACCGAATCACTATTTTCTGTAGCGGAATGCCTTCTTCCACGAGTTCCTGCTGCTCGAGCTCGGAAGTCGCAATAAACTTGTGAGCGTTTCGCCACAACGCACCGCCTACGCTGCGATGCCATATACGCTTCATCTGAATGCTACGATCGATTGGCCGATACATTCCCATAGGCTCGATGACGTAGGGAATCTGGCGACGACGACAAAAGTAACTGACGGCGGGTCCGAGCAAGTCGTAGAGTCCGTAGAAATGCACCAGATCGAATCCGTTCAGAGACGCTCTGCAAAAGCGTAGCAAGCCGGGATTAATCGTTAGGGTGCGGTAGCGGAGCCAGGTGCGAAGATAAATCGCGACGACACCGTCCTCGTTCAATCGCAAACCCATGGTCGTTTTCTCGGGGGGTTCAGCGTTTCGGGACCAGTCGTCCTCGCCGAGGTTTGCGGTCAATACTGTCACCTCGTGTCCCCGGTCGGCGAGTTTGCGCGACAGTATCCGAACTTTTGCAGGTCTGCCGCCCTCGGCGAGATAGGGATAGTAGGTTTGTGCTACGTTGAGGATGCGCACGACCATTCCTTGTTCGTCTGCCAGTGAACCAGAGAATCTGTGTGTTTGACATATTTTCGCCACCAAACATCAAATATGATGCACGCGAACAATTCATGCGCACAATCCCGCCTTCTTTGGCGATGCTGACTGCGTAGGCGTTGGATGAAACGAAAGTCCAAGATACCGTCACGCCAGGATGCTCCGACGTCCTCGCCGAATCGCTTCTGCAATGGATTCGAGCTGCGATCGGCTGCGTCGAAGTAAGGATCAAACAGTCGTTCGAACCATAGTCCGAGGGGAGCGTTGAAGCCACGCTTGGGAGCAGCGCGTGCTTCGGGCGGGAAGAATTCCCGGAAGGTATCGACGAGTATCGACTTTGATTCGCTATTTCGAATCTTGTAAGCAAAAGGGATGTTGAGGCTCATTTCTACAAACCGAGGATCGAGGAGGGGAACTCGGACTTCGAGGGCTGTCGCCATGCTCATACGGTCGGTGTAGTCCAGAACGTTGTCCGCAAGGAAGGTATTCAGATCCATCTCAAGAACGCGATTGTCCCGTTCCGTCAAGGCGCTCTGGGAATAAGCCTTCCGCAGAACTTCAATCGATGAGCGCAGCCCATTGCCCAAAGCTGCGTGTTGGAGAAGCTGGCGCTTCTCGTCTTCGTTCATGAAGTACGTCCAGTTGGCGTACTGAACGAAAAAATCAGAATCGAGGCCGCTGAGAAACTTTCGCGCGCGCCTTAGATATGGCGTTCGATAGGAATCCCGCAAATAGTCCAGCGCAGTGCCGGCGAACTNAAGAGCAGACNTGGGGGCCCACCGGAGGCCTCTNGCCAAACGGACAGCCGAAGTTCTCGGGTATCCGGCAAACAGCTCGTCACCGCCAGCGCCACACAGCGCGACGGTGATATGCTCGCGCGCTTTCACAGAGAGCTGGCGCATGAGGTAAGACGTCGGATTTGCAAAGGGTTGATCGTCGAATTCGACGAGGTCAACAATGCTGGCGACCTCGGGAAGATCGAGCGACAATTCAAAATGTTCGGTGCCCAGATGCTTACTGACGGAGCGGCCTTTCGCCGCCTCATCGTAAAAATGGAATTCCTCGCCTGTGAATGAAAGCGTGTAGGTCTGAATATCTTGCTTTTCCTGCTTTGCCAGGCCCGTGACGATAGTTGAGTCGATGCCGCCGCTCAGAAAGACGCCGATAGGGACGTCGCTCACGAGTTGGCGCTTCACCGATGTCGTGAGAGTCTCGCGAATCGACGATTTCAGTTGCTCGTAAGAAGAGTGCTCGAATTTGGAATTTTGGGAAACATTCCAATAACGCCCGATCGCAACGGAATTATCGCGCAAGCGAACAGTGAGGCTGTGGCCCGGCGGAACCTGCTGGATTTCGCGGAACGCTGTCTGGGGTCCCGGGACGTAAAGGTAGGTGAAGAAATCTGAGACAGCTTGCCAATTCACGTTGTAGCTGATGAGGGACGAAGCTAGAATTGCCTTAATTTCCGAACCGAAAAGGAAAAAATCNGGCGTCGCCGCATAAAACAAAGGCTTTACGCCGATNGGNTCACGGGCGAGGAGCAAAAGNTCGCGCCTGAGGTCGAGAATGGCGAATGCGAAGATGCCGTTCAATTCCTTCAAGCAAGAGGAGCCCATCTCCTCGTACAAGTGAATGATTACTTCAGCATCGGTGCGAGAATGAAAACGGTGGCCACGGGATTCGAGGCGTTTGCGTAGTTCCTGGAAATTGTAAATCTCGCCATTGAAGACCAGCCAGACGGTGCCGTCTTCGTTCGTCATCGGCTCCCGGCCAGCTTGCGATACATCAATGATCGCTAGGCGATTGTGGCCGAGCGCGACGTGTTGAGAAATCCCAGGCGGTTCGAAGCAGCGAACATCCATCCCATCCGGCCCGCGGTGGCGGATCGCATTCGCCATCCTGATAATCGTCGCCTGCAGGTCCACCTCACCAAGGCGCTTCGTCGCTAATCCAGAGATTCCACACATGGGTTTAGGTAGACCCGGCCGCTAGCTGACTGACGAGCAGATCCATGACACGAACCGCCTCTCGTCCCTCCTCCGGAGGAACAGGCGTCGGGGATCCACTCCTGATGCTCTCAACGAACTCGCGGACGAGGCGCTCGTGCGTGTTTTCGAACTTTCCCGTGAGATAACTAAGGCTGGTTCCGAGCGTTCCGCCAAGCATCTGGCCGGCTTCCTTCACCGCCGAGATACCCAGGGTCATGGGTTTCAGATCCGACCTGCCGTGGACGACCAGAGTCTGGGTTTCGAGGTCGAACTTCAGGTGGCCCTCGCTGCCCCAGAGGTCCAACTGCACGGCCCAACGATTTGTGGCATAGGTCAGAGCCACGCTACACGTGGCATTTTCTCCCATCAAGTCCAGTCGATAATCTTCGTANGGGGACCAAGGGAACTGGTTCAATTGCTTGCGAGCATCAACGCGCACTTTTTGAATCGGATTGATAAAAGCGAGCGCCATGTAGATCACGTGCGGTCCGGTCTCGCCGATGACTCCGCCGGGAAGGCGGTGTGCCCAGTGATCGGGCTTTGAGGTAATGTAATCGACGGGCGTCGAAAGAAAAATTCTCATGCCGCCGAAATCCCCGATCGAGCCCTGCTTAACGATCTCGCGGGCTTTTAGGAACGAAGGATAGAAGAGATCCGAATGGGCCACGCAGATCTTTCTACCGTTCTCCTGCGCGACGGCAAGGATCTGATCGCATTCCTCGGTATTGATAGCCATCGGCTTTTCGATCAGCGCGTGCGCGCCTGCTTTCAGAGAACCAATGGCAAGCTCCGCATGGGTGCGCGGAGGCGAGCAGATATCGACCACATCGAGCTGTTCGGATTCCAACATCTGCCGGTAATCCTTGTAAATCCCAGCTATCCCATACGCTCGAGCGAGTTCCTCAGCTTGCGCGACGTTGGGATCGCTCAGTGCCACCACCTGGGCTTCCCTCCCGACCTTTTTCCAAGCAGGCAAGTGCTTCTGTTTTGCTATGAATCCCGAACCGATGATGCCGACTCTCATGCGCTTCAAGCGTTTTACCCTCGATTAAAAACAATACTATAGGTCGACCGGAATCATTCATGGTTTAGAGGTCCTCATGTAAGGTTCCCGAGAATCTCATCGAGCTCTGACTCAAAGCGCCCGAAGCTGTACCGAGCGTGAACCCTCTCGAAGCCGCGCCGGCCCAGTGTCGAACGAAGAGCATCATCACGGATCAGCCGGCCCAGAGCACTCGCCAGTTGCTCGGGATTGTGCGCTGGGACCAGCAGTCCGTTGACTTCGTTTTCGACCAGGTCCGTTGCGCCACCTGCCGCTACTGCGACGATCGGTTTTCCAAAAGCCATGGCTTCGAGGAACACCAGTCCAAATCCTTCACCCTCACTCGGAAGCGCAAATACGTCGGCTCGACCGTAACAAGCAGCCAATTTTTCGCGAGACAGCCCCTGGAGAAAATGAACGACGTCGGTCACGTTCATTTCCGCAGCGAGCTTTTGAAGGCGCATGAGGTCATCGCCTTCGCCGGCGACAACCAGATGCAAATCTGGGATCGCGGGACGAAGTTGGGCGAACGCGCGGATGAGATCGTCAACGCCCTTGTACCGCTCCGACGCAGCCCAGCGGCCCACCGTCAGTATTACCTTACCGTTCGGAAATTCGGCCGGCGGCTCGAGCTCTGTTGAGCGTGCAGCTAGGGACAGAAACGCAGGGCTCAGGGGCCACGGCAAGCGGCGGATTTTATCAATCGGAATGCCTTGTATCTCGTGGATCTTCTGCACGGTGAAATGGCTGGGAGCGATCACAAGGTCCGCTCGACGAAGTGCGGCACGCCGCACACGCGGCAAGAGTTGCCATACCTCGACACCGTGGCAGATGACGACTGATTTTAATTGGGGCGACAGCCGTTTCATGAATGCGGCGGGCAGGGCCAAGTTGGGGTGGGCGGCGAGGACTATCGCCGCGGTATCCAAGGCTGCGCTCGTCGCGGCGAGAAAGAACCGTACCTTCGCCCGTCCGAAGGCGCGGAATTGGCTGTCGAGCGTGCCGGAGGAGACGACGTGCTCTCCGAGGGCATCATTCAAGCTGAGAAAGAGCGTCTTCCATCCGCGGCGGCGGGCGATTTCGTCGAGCGCGGCAACGGTTTGCCGCCCAGCCTCTTGAATTCCGCCAACGCCGAGCAGTTCCGGAAAAAGCCCGATGATTCGCTTGGATGGATACACAGGCGACGATGAGCTCGTATCACTGCGGGCGGCCACCTGACGGTTCACAATGCCTCGACAGCCGTCTGGGAAGATGCCCCCGCTTTTCGTTGCAATATCTCTTCAAAGATTCTGACCAGCTCGCGGCCATTTTGTTCCCAAGTATATTGGAGCGCTGAACTCGCGGCATTTGCGCCGAGTTGTTCGCGAAACTCCCGATCTTCATACAAGCGGCGAATCATGGAGGCGAGCGTCGCGGAGTCCGCGGGATCCATTAGGATCAAGCCGTTTACTTCGTCGGTCATAATTTCGGACGTGCCGTTGGCGGAAGAGACGATCACAGGAAGTCCGCAAGCCATTGCTTCGGCTGGGGGCTGGGCAAATGTGTCCTCCAGCGAGGGTCCAACATAGGCATCTGCAGCGGCGTAATAGAATTCGATGTCATTCCGCGGCGGAACAAATTTCACACGGCCCTGCAACCCACGTTCTCCGATGAGCGTTCGACAGGAGGCCGGATCCTCTCT
>JGI12713J13577_1000133_pt1 | contig 10715 bp, 9 predicted proteins | sample JacPin_JW_Ref_O3_FD_13577 | JGI IMG/M metagenome (IMG submission 13577) | reverse complement strand
AAAGGTCTGCTGCTGGGAAGCTACGGCGAGGGACAGGATTTCGATTCACTGAGCACCGTAGCGCCATAATCAAAAAAAATAGTATGATGGTTTTCATGCTCGCGCCAAACGGGGCGGAGCGGTTCTTTTAGGATGTCGACGCTGAAATGCATTTCTGCGATGGGTCACGCCGCAGGCGCGGGGAACTCGCTGATTTCTGTTGCAAATTGTTCGCAACTTTCCTCGCCCACCTCCGAGGAGGCGGCTATCGGTTTTGAGACTCTTAATTTACGCTTATGATTGGGCGCCACTGGTTGGTGGCGTGCAGACGGTCACGAAGGATCTCGCTGAGGGAATTTGCGCTTGGTCGAAATCTCATGGTGACCAAACGATTGACATCACACTTATTACAGAAACTTCGGCCGGCGGTATGGACGACTCAGCGTTACCTTTTACAGTGGTCCGCCGACCAGGATTCGCGACGCTGCTGGGTAAGATCTGGTCGGCGGACGTCGTTCATCTGGCGAATCCCGCCTTCGTTCCACTTGTTGTTTCCTGGTTATCCCGCAAACCAACGGTCATAGAGCATCACGGGTATCATTCCATATGCCCCAACGGCATGCTGCTTTACAAGCCGGATAACACCGCCTGTCCCGGTCATTTCATGGCCCACGAGTACGGAAAATGCATCGCGTGTTGCTGCGGAAGCATGGGTCGAGTGCGAGGATTTAGAAATTTTTTGCTCACCTTCTGGCGGCGTTGGCTTTGTGCGCGTGCCTCGGCAAATATCGCGATCACCGATCATGTGGCGCAACGAATCTCTCTGCCCCACGTACAAACGATCTACCATGGCGTCCGAGACTCGGGCTTCGACCCAACTGTTAAGACTGCGACGCCGGAAGATGGTCTCCGAATCGGTTATGTAGGAAGGTTTGTCGAAGAGAAGGGACTCCCGATTCTTCTCCAGGCTGCTAGAAAGCTGAAAGAGCATGGCGTCTGTTTTCGTCTAACACTAATAGGAGATGGCGACATTCGCGAGAAACTGGAAAGCGAAGTCGACCGCCTGGGCATTCGCGAGTACGTCGCATTCAAGGGGTACCTTACGGGCGCGACGCTCGAAGCCGCGCTTAGGGAAATTCAAGTCATAGTGATGACTTCGAAAAGTGAGGAGTCGGCCGGATTAGCGGCCATGGAACACATGATGCGTGCCGGTGTCGTGGTCGTCGCTGATATCGGGGGCCTCAGCGAGGTGGTGGGCGAAGCAGGCCTCAAGTTTATCCCCGGCGATCCAAATTCTCTCTACGACCGCTTAAGAGAGATCGCAGACAATCCGAGGGCAATTAGCGGTCTGCCCTTGGCAGCGAGGCGCCGCGCCATGGACAAATTTGCGTTGCTCGCAATGATTGCAGACCATGTCTCCTTGTATCAAGGTCTGTCAAAACGCAACGGAAACCGCGCCGCTGGCTGACGTTCACGGGTTCGTTCTGATGAAAGCCCGATGAGCTCTCCACACGAAGCGAAGGCGCATCGCCGAAGCCCTCTGGGCCTTCTCTGCTCTATTACGGCAGCAAGCCGTAAACGTCTACCTCAGTTTGCGTTCCGACATACACTTTCCCATTCGCGACGGTCGGCACAACAAACTTCACCGCATTGCCCATGACATCCCGGGTTGATACCTGCGTCGTGTTGTAGAGTTCGATTGCTATGTTGCTCGCATTGAATGCGTGCAAGATAGCCGGAGCTGACGGAGGGCCCATACCACCGTAGTTGGAGGCATCGACGGCCCAAACAATTCCGTTTGTAGTCCCGTTTGCAGAGATGGTAGGAGTCGGTCCAGGAAACATAATGTCGGAAGGGGTAGTTGAACTTGGGGTTGAGCTGAGGACACCACTCGTGATCGGATACATCGTAATCTGCGTGTTAGTTCCGCCGTAATAAATGCTTCCGTTCCAATAGGCGGGAAGCGACCAGGCATCCCCCAAAGGCTGAAACTCCGTTATGATTTGGGGGTCTGAAGAGCAGTTCGGTTGACAATAGTGCAGATTATTGACAGTCATCTGATCTCGATCGACTTCGTACATCCATCGCCCCTTCGCCGGTAGCACCAGTTGATGCGGGTGGCTGCCAGGTTGATCGGGTAGCAATATAACGCCGCCGGACCCAACGTCCAAGTCTCCGGTATCATATGCACCTTGGTTGTACGGGGTGAAGTAATCGGTAGCACTCAGGGTACTGCCATTGAGGAACAGTTTGACAATGCTATCGCCTAGATCCGTCGGCGGATTTTGCGCGGTGTCGAAGGTACCGTTTCCCGTGGCGATGTATAGGTTCGCGTTTGAGTCGCCCGAGAGACCCGCGCCGGAATTCCAGATACCGCCATCGCTGCCATTAGGGGTTGTCACATATACCGCACGCAGCAAAGATGTCGCTGCGTCATATGCAAATAGCCAGCCGTGAAACGGAGGCGTGTCGCAATTGGATGCAAAGCCAACATAAACAACTCCGTTGAGCAACAAAAGCCCGGGACGATTCAGGTGCATTTGCGCATTAAAAGCTAGTGTCCCACCCGAGCTGCCGTCGCCAGTTCCTGCGACGGACCCCGCAATTACCGCTGAACCCTGCGATTTTTCTGCACCCGTTGTGATATCGATCGCGTGAAGGCGTTGGACGTAGCCGCCGTTTTCCGCGGACTTCGCTACCACATACATCGTGTTTGTGCTGGGGTCGATTACAGGAGTACTCGTAACTCCCACAAGTGGCACCAAAGCGTTACAGTTGATTCCATGGACGGAATCGACGGCGGTCGCTCCTGCCGCTGCACCATGAGCCATGTCGATGAGGCTCGCGCGCCACAGCGGATTTGCGTTCGCGCCAGTATTGCTGTCAGCGTCAAAAGCGAAAACGCTGTCCGCCTCGGTAGCCGCATAAATCACGTTGTGTGTCTGACCCGCGATGGTAACGTTTGGGACGTACAACGGTTGCGCGTAAAGCTGCCCATCCACTGCTTGCGCAAATAATTTTCCGAAAGTAGTTGAGTTCACATTGGCGAGCGTGAGAGCAGTCTCATTTATGTTCTGACCGGTTCGTCCGATGTCGCCGTGCTGCGTGAAAACTCCAGCAAAGCCATTGCCTTGGCGACTCGTCACGGCCAGGATGGAAACACCTTTGCCGGTACCCAAAACCGCCCGAATCGACGCAAATCCCGCCGACTTCCCGCTTGGTAGCGGCACACTTGTCACTTGTCCGGGACTCCCGACAGTAGCCACTTGAGGGTTCGTTGAAGACCAAGCTGCAAGCGACGTGAGATCGATTGAGCTGCCATCGCTGAAATAACCAATGGATTTGAATGGCTGCGCCACTCCAGCATCGGAAATGGATGGATTTTGCGGGCTGACTACCAATTGCCCCAACACAACAGCGCTCACGGTGAGGTTTGAACTGCCCATTACATTCCCCAAGGTAGCTTGTACNGCAGCTGTTCCAGCGCCAACTCCCGTTACAAGGCCCGTCGGAGTGACTGATGCAACGCCAGACACACTCGAAGAGAATGTCACGCTGCCGGTTATGTCTTGAGTACTGTTATCGGTATAGGTTCCAGTGGCTGCATATTGCAAGGGTACCCCTTGAGGAATCGTCGTTCCGGAAAGAGCGGACGGCAAGGAGGACGGATTTGCCGGGCCCACGGCAATTGAAGCGAGCGTCGCAGAAGTGACTGTGAAGTTCGTCGAGCCCGCTATGCCCGCTTGTGAGGCTTGAATCGTGGCCGTCCCTGTCGTGAGGGCTGTCGCGAGGCCCGTAGAACTAATTGCGACGATGGCGGGAGCACTTGAGCTCCACGACACGCTTTGCGTCAAATCGTGGGTCGATCCGCCCGAATAAGTTCCCGTAGCCTTAAATTGTTGGGTAATCCCTTTTGCAATTGCCGGACTGGAAGGCGTCACTGCGATCGATTCCAAACTAGCTCCGGATCCGGAACCACAACTTCCTAGATGGATGGTGATGAATCCGAATAAAAGCAGCAACGATCCATTTAGAATTATTTTGCGCGCACGCAATTTAGCGCCTCCGAAATAGGTGTAACCGTCGACGGACTTCTAGGCACTGCCCGAGTCTTTGGTTGAACCTGCACTGGGGACGATCGCCAAACTCGAGTCGGAAGTAGGCAAATTTACCGAGCTGAGTGCGTTACTCGGTCGGGGAACATCGTAAAATTCACCACGCTCAAACGCAAGAACTTTTCTTCAGGGTGACGAGCCCGAGTCTCCTACGCTGGCGAACAGGAAGCGTACAGGACTGCGATCGGAACCCGAACTCGAACCGGACCGCCCTGGCCGAAGGCTCGACCTTGCGGAGTCAGGACCTTTATCCTTGGGGATGGCGAACGTTCCACTGCCACTGCGACCCTCAGTCGCAGTTCACCTAACTCCAAAGGCACCCCGCGCATTAGACGTGGCGCCGCATGCGCTTGACGCCAAGCGTAGTTGCCTGCGATGACAATTCGGAGCTAACTCTCTGAGCCGTGGATGCATCGCGCCCTCGCCCCAAACAAGGTTTCGTCTTATACTGAAATTTCCGACTGTGAGGAAGATTCAGATGACGGTAATGCCGCAACTTCTTTTTTTGCTTATTACCTGTCTCGCGGCTCCCTTGAACTGCAGTTGGGCAAGCCCAGTCCGCCGCGATGCCGTTCCAGCACGTTTGAGGCTGGGCAGCCAAACGGAAGATTCGCACTGTTCATCGTACATTTCCGCCTATGGCGTTTCCGTAGCACAATATCAGCGAATAGAAAGCAATTGGAAAAGGTTTCAGAGCATCTGTCGGGCCCCTTCGGCAGCGAGTGTCGATTTCGTTATAATTTTTGCCCACGATACTGACTACTATAAAGATACGCTGCCAGCGCCCGTACACACGGACAGCTCTGGTTTTTCGGATTGGTCAGCTATCGTTACCTTGGATAACACCCGGCCGCCCGGAAAGTACAAACGCGAGTACGTGTGGGTTTTTCGATTCAAAAGAGGCACCTTTGTGCCGGGGCATTTCCCGACAAATGCGAAGCCTGATTACTCAGAGGTCGAGTCTGGAGCTCACAATAGCGACCGAGCAGCCGACGCCGCCTTCACGTTTATATCGAGCCAAAAGGATTGAAGAACCCAACCACCAAACGTACGAGCGCGACCAGAACAAAATGGTACCGCAAAAAAGTTCATCTTTTCTCCGATCGGCTAGCCCGCGAGAGTGCTCTACAGCAAAGTAATTAGATTTTCATCACAAAAAACACATAAAGCGATCAGGTTTTCTATATGGTCGCCGCTGGGCGTGCGACCATACTGCCTCAGGGACCGTTGAAAGCGTTCCGCGGCTCAAAGATCGTCTGCGGAGTTGTTCAGAGAAAAAACCTGCTTCAATTGTCTCCGCCAATCGGGCAGCTGGATTCCGAAGACCCGATTGAATTTTGAATTCGAGAGAACCGAATAGGCGGGACGGCGCGCGGGGGTGGGGTAATCGGAGGTTGCGATGGGGATCACCCGGCGCGTCAGCAGTTCTTTTCCGTGGGTCGCGCCTCGGAACCACGTAGCGGTGTTCCGCGTTTGCGCTGCCTCTTCCAGGATAACCTCGGCAAACTCGTGCCAGTTAGTCTTGCCACCCGCCGTCATGTGATACGTGCCACTGCGTTCTGCCCATGCCACCGCTACGTCGGTTCCTGTGTAAATCTGCTCGAGTGTTTTGACGGTGGCACTCGCAATTTCGCGGCTCCACGTTGGTGCGCCAATCTGGTCATGGACAATTCTGAGCTCCTCACGCTGCGTCGCCAAGCGCAAAACCGTCAACAGAAAATTCTTGCCGCGTGTCGAATACAGCCAGGCGGTGCGAAAAATCAAATGATCCACACCTGAATTGCGGATCCCTTGCTCGCCGGCGAGTTTTGTCATTCCGTAGACATTGATTGGATTGGGCTGATCATGTTCGTCGTACGGCAAATTCTTGCACCCGTCGAACACGTAGTCCGTGGAGTATTGGATCAGGGCCGCGCCGATTTTTTTCGCTTCTTCGGCCAAGACTGCCGGGGCTTCGGTATTGATGGCCCGCGCCGCGGGTTCGTCGTTTTCCGCTTGATCCACGGCGGTGTACGCGGCGGCGTTCACGATGAAAGCCGGCCGAACTTCTCGAATAACTCTGCGAATCTCGTCGGGTCGTGCAAGATCGAGCTGCTCGCGGTCCGCAGCGACGACATCGCCTAGCCGAGGCAGAATTTGCTGAAGATCAGCCCCTAATTGGCCATTCTTGCCGGTCAAAAGGATCTTCGGTTTCATTGCGAGGAATAGCGGGGAAGAAATTCGAGCGGAGTATCGGCGAGCTTTGAGTTCTTCGAGTCCCTTTCGGAAACAAGTGGACTGGCGACGCCCCAAGAGATATTAATGTCAGGATCGTTCCAAAGAACGCCGTGCTCGTCGCTGGGATCGTAGAAGTCGCTGCACTTGTAGAGGAATTGGACAGTTTCGGTGAGCGCCAAAAAGCCATGCGCAAATCCCGCCGGGATAAAAATCTGATTGTGGTCGTTGGCAGAGAGAAGGACGCTTGTCCATTTCCCAAAATGGGGCGACCCGGTGCGAATGTCCACGGATACATCCAGCGCTTCGCCTTCGACCACGCGGCAGAGCTTGGCCTGCGAGTGGCGCTTCTGATAGTGCAGTCCGCGCAGCGTGTGCCTGACCGAGCGAGAATGGTTGTCCTGTACGAACATCTCGGGGATACCCAACTTCGCGAATTGGGCGCGATTGTAGGTTTCCATGAAAAAACCGCGAGCGTCGCGAACAATTCGGGGACGAAGCTCATAGACACCGGGAAGAGAGGTTTCAATTCGCTGCACTGAATTCGGGCTCCTGCAAAAAGAATTGTGATGCAGACCAAACAGCACGCAGTTCGATGACTCTACCAGTATTCGCGCACAGGCTGTCGCTGCCAAAAGATCCTAGAACGGCCTAACTCACAGACCTTCGTTCCGGCTCCGCAATCTCCTGCAGTGAGGAGTCGCGGTTCTCGTAGTATTTCTGGTAGTAAGTGAGGTACTCGCCGCCGCGCACTCCAGCTAGCCACTTGGAATTGGTGCAATACCATTCAACGGTTTGACGCAAACCGTCGTCTAGTGAGATGGCGGGCTTCCATCCAAGCTCGCTTGCGATTTTCTCACAATTAAGCGCATAACGGCGGTCGTGTCCAGGACGATCTGCCACGTAGGAAAGCAGCGATTCAGGTTTGCTCGTGGCGCGAAGCAAACGGCGCGCCATGGTGAGATTTTCGACCACATCCAGTCCGCCAATGTTGTACACCTCGCCGATACGTCCGCGCTCGAGAACCGCCAAAATTCCGCGGCAATGATCTTTGACATGCAGCCAATCACGCTCTTGTTTGCCGTCGCCGTAAATGGGCAGCGGTTTATCGTCCAGCGCGTTAGTGATCATGAGAGGAAGAAATTTTTCGGGAAACTGGTAAGGGCCGTAATTGTTGGAGGCGCGCGTGATGACCGCCGGAAAACCGAAGGTGCGAACGTAGGACCGCACAATCAAGTCCGAGCTCGCCTTCGAGGCGGAGTACGGGCTGCTTGGCTGCAGCCGTGAGTTTTCGTCGGCAAATGCACCGTGCGGCATGTCGCCATAGACCTCATCGGTGGAAACGTGCACGAATTTCTTGATATTGAGCCGGCGTGCGATCTGGAGAAGCACGAAGGTGCCGGTAACATTCGTTTCAATCACCGGCGCAGGTTCATAGATACTGCGGTCGACGTGAGACTCGGCGGCGAAATGAACGACCGTCTGGCACCCGGCCATGGCCGCTTCGACGGCGGCAGGGTCGCAAATATCGCCCTTGATAAATTTGTATTGCGGATCGTCCGCGACGGAATCGAGGTTCTCGAGATTTCCGGCGTAAGTCAATTTGTCATAGTTGACGACGGAATAGTCTTGCGACAAGCCCAGGACGTGAATGATGAAATTCGATCCAATGAAACCTGAGCCGCCCGTGACAAAAATTCTCATCGAACCACTTCCTGGCGTCCGGCGCCGAATGTGCGATTCATCTTGTTCGCGCCCGTTTCCGCGACGAGGTTATTCGCGCGGTGCAAAGATTCGAAGGTGCCGGCATCGGTCCACCACCCGCCGAGGACTTCATAGGTGAGCTTGCCTTCCTCTATGTAGAAGTTGTTCACGTCCGTGATTTCCAGCTCGCCGCGGCCGGAGGGCTTCAAACGGCGAATCTTTTCGAACACGCTTCCGTCATAAAGGTAGATCCCAACCACGGCGTAATTCGATTTGGGCGCCTTGGGCTTCTCTTCGATGCCGACAATACGAGCGCCCAGAACCTCCGCGACACCGAATCGCTGGGCGTCTTCGACTTCCTTGAGCAGGATTCTCGCGCCGTCGGTCTGCGACTTGAAATTGTCGACGGCGTGCAGAATGTTATTTTCGATGATGTTGTCGCCGAGAATCACGCAGATCGACTCCCCGCCCGCAAAAAATTCTGCGAGACCAAGTGCTTCGGCAATTCCGCCTGCGCCTTCCTGGTAGGTGTAGTTCAAGTGCTTCAATCCGAAGTCGCGCCCATTTCCCAAGAGGCGCAGGAAGTCTCCGGCATTCTTGCCGCCTGTGACCAGTAGGATTTCCTCGATGCCAGCATTCACGAGAGTCTGAATGGGGTAATAAACCATCGGCTTGTCGTAAACGGGAAGAAGATGCTTGTTTGTGACACGGGTTAACGGGTTCAATCGGCTGCCACTTCCGCCTGCGAGCACAACGCCTTTCATAGTTTCCCTCTGATTCCTATGTTACAACAGAGATTGTGATTTCGACGCGGGGGCATTTTGGGGGCGCTCTGTCTCGCAGGAAATTTCATCCCCAATTCATCCAGCCGACGAATAATTCACTTAGTCACAGGTCGAACCGTGCAAGAGTCTCGGCACGGAGATGAATTTCTCGTCCCGCAGGGCTTGCAATTGTCGCGGTCCAATCTCAGAACCCCAAAATTCGCCTGCGAGACGACAGTTTGAGCAAACCATGGAACGATTTGGTCGATTTACCGTCTTAGTGATACAAACATTGTGTGCGAATGACACACAATGTGTCAAAAAGGTTCTACTCGCAAAGGACATGCATTTGAATACAATGTGAGCACCATGAGAAAGGACACGGCCCTATCTTTTCGTGTTCCACGCCGGCTGAAAGCGGAGCTCCAAAAAGTCGCCCTAGCCGAGGGACGCAGTCTCGCACAAGTTTGTGAGGCACTTTTAGCTGGGGGCCTCGAGATTTACAGGGTGGAGGGGCCTAAATCCATTCAACGGCTGCTTTCTCGGCCGAAAAAAGAATCCTCCGACTAATTGCGGTTTCACGCCACCGATAACACCACGAACGGCCCAGGCATACGCGAGCGTTGCTTACGTAGTCTCAAGTTCTCGGCTTCGCGGACGCGAACACCATGAAGAAGTTACGGCAAATTGCTGGATGGGGTGGAGATGTAAGGCGGACTCATCTCCAGACCCAGAGTGAACCGAAACCGCCGGCGAGTAGTCTGAATGGATTCCTTGAGTGTAAGAGCTGCTAGTTGGATGTGAATTTTCCTGGTCCAGCCTCCTGCAGCCACACGTGCGGAGACTCTAGAGCCGTGACGAGTAGGTTCATCTCCAAGGGCTCGCTCGAGCCAACGAATTCGAGTCCCGTCCCAAATCGCCCCTGACCCAAGTCGTCACAATATGCGACGCGGGCTACAGCCGTGAAGTGGGCAGCCGGCAACGCAACCAGAATGGTATCGTCGATCATCCATTCGCTCGTCGAGATGACACGAACTCCGCCGGGACTGACGTTTTCCGTGATGGCCCGTTCGACTCCCAACTTGTCGTGTCTACCAACGAGCATTGCCGTCACCTTCATGTCGACGCGGATTTCGGCGCGTTCCAGGATGAACTGTTGTTTCATTGAGCTTTCCTCCAAGACGGAACTGTTTAGGCGTCACCTGCAGGACGCGAGCCTGGGATCAAGGCCGCCACGCTATTGCATTCATCGTAGCCAAGCGCCGCTCAGAAGGGCGTGGAAGAAACGACTGCTGCTGCGAAAACGACAACTACAGGCGCGATTCGGCGAAGGTTGGGTTGGGTTGGATCCGGGCTGTCACGGTTGCCAAACTGGCTAACTCAAGCCGGAATCATTTCCGACCGCCAAACCCGCAGGGTTCTCCAACGTGGAACTCTGCAACACATTGTGGTGCAGCTTGTAGGTGGAGGAAACCATGGGCCCAGACCGTGTGGAAGTCTGGTGGGATGCGGCGAAGTCGAACTGGCTGATCAGAATCGAAACTGGCGAAGAAGTGATACGTCGTCATTGCGCGGCGCCGAAGAATGCAGACGATCAGACTCTTCGCTCGGCAGTTCAGAAAACCGTGGAGGACGAAGGCTACGAAGTAGCCCCACGTCCGTTAGCATTCGTCGTTAGCCAACCTTCGATTTGATAACGCTGAAATTTTTTGTTTCGAACAGCAGTCGTTTGATGCGGGCGACTCTGTCTCTGTTCAATTCTTGTATGATGAAGACATCAAAGAGCCGGAATTCTAACAACCGATATGCGAGTTTCGGCCGACGAAGAAGCAGAGCCGGCTAACTCCGCTCGAATTCAGTGGCTCGCGGTCGCCACAAATTGGAAAGCGTCCTCGACTGCCTTGATTCCGGCCTTCGAACCCAGCGAACTTGTTTCCAC
>JGI12713J13577_1000130_pt1 | contig 10814 bp, 8 predicted proteins | sample JacPin_JW_Ref_O3_FD_13577 | JGI IMG/M metagenome (IMG submission 13577) | reverse complement strand
GAGCCAATCCAGAACAGCTCTCTTCGTATCCATGACTACCTGAGCCGGCAGATTGGAATAGGAAACGGTCGCTAGCGCTTCAGCCAACCGCTGTGTGACCAGCTCAGAAGCGAACAGCGGTCGATCAACTATTCCGCTCTTTTCGTCCTTCATAACCATCCTATTGAATTCACAACGGGTTAACCCGTGTTACCACCAAGCCACCCGTGCCCAGTCGTGATGTCGTTTCACCATCAGATCGCTCGCTGCGATCTAAGCTCGGCAATCGAGTCATCTCCGTATCCAAGTTCCTTCAAGATCGCCTCAGTATGTTCGCCGAGCGCCGGGACGCCATCCATGCGCGGTTCTTGTCCATCTGGAACCGCGGGCGGGAGCAATGAGGGCACTCTCCCGACCGGAGTGTCAATATCAACCCATCGTCGCCGGGCGTTCAGCTGGCGGTGCGTCCACACGTCGCACATGTCATTGATGCGCCCATTGGCAATGTTTGCCTCGTCCAGCTTTTCGACGACCTGTTCTGCCGTGAATCTGGAAAATACCTCGACGATGATTGCTTCCAGATCCTTTCTGGCCGCCACTCGACGCGAATTTGTTGAAAAATCCGGCGCCGTGGCTACGTCGTTGCGCTCGAGCACTTTTTCACAAAAGGTCGTCCATTCACGCTCGTTCTGAATTCCAAACATTACCAGCTTCCGGTCCCCCGCCGGGAACGGACCGTAGGGGTAGATCGTCGCATGTGTTGCCCCTGTACGCGCCGGCGGCGCGGCACCCTCGAAGGCATAGTAGAGCGGATAGCCCATCCACTCGCCCATACTCTCAAGCATCGAAACGTCAATCCGGTAGCCCCTACCCGTTTTACCACGTTGGATGAGGGTGGCAAGAATGCTTGAGTAGGCGTACATCGCCCCGGCGATATCCGCGATCGAGTTACCGGCCTTCGCGGGTTCGTCGGCTGAACCCGTCACCGAAAGGAAGCCTGATTCGGCTTGGATTAGCAGGTCGTAGGCTTTCTTATCACGATATGGGCCCCACCCCCCGTATCCCGAGATGTCGCACACGATAAGTCTGGGAAATTGTTCGTGTAGCGAGTCGAAGGACAAACCCAGTCGCGCCGTGGCCCCGGGAGCAAGGTTCTGCACGAATACGTCAGCGTTCTTAAGAAGCCTTGCCAGAACCGTCGCCGCTTCGGGATGCTTGAGATCAAGTGTCAGGCTTTGCTTTGATCTATTGCACCAAACGAAATGAGAAGCCATCCCACGCACACGTTCGTCATAGGACCTCGCAAAGTCCCCACCGTCGGGACGTTCGACCTTAATAACGCGCGCGCCCATGTCGGCCAACTGACGCGTACAAAAAGGCGCGGCGATGGCCTGTTCCAGCGCAACGACAAGGATTCCGTCCAGAGGGAGCAAGCGCTTCTCCAATCGACAGGACCGAGGCAATTGCGAGTCTATGCTCCGCAACACTAAAAAGGATCCAGTTTTTCGGAATCGGCGCTCGCTTACGCCGGAGGTTGCACCGCCGCCGAGCGGTGCGCAAACCCGCAAGCGCATCGAGCGCGAGGATCCGACGTCAGGCACAGCCCCGGGCTGTTGTCCGCGCAAGCCATGAAGTGCCGTCGTTCTTCAGCAGTACTGCGAGTCGCCTGAAATGCTAAATCCCTGGATCGACAGGCTGTTCGGCACCCGACGAGTGCCTTTAATAATGCGCGAATGCAAGAGCCCTCACGGCGTGTCCCTGCATTCGCTCCAGCCTGACCACGGCGCGCCTTGTCGCGAGCACGAAGCCACCGTATTGGTGACCGTCGTTACCTCGGTCTCCGCTATATTCCGTGCCAGGTCAATCGAGCACCGGCGACGATGCCGGCTGGTGAGATTAAGGTGTGGAGGCTGTCTGAACCTCCAGGAGGTCTTTGCGGTCGACTTTATTTACGTCGTCAATGAGCTTGGCATAGGAACGCGCCACTGCCTCTAACCCGGCCGCGGGCACCCTTTCTGGCATATCGGTATGATAAAAGGCTGGCGACTCGATTAACTGTACGGTTGGCGCGTCGACCTCTGTCCAGATGCCGTCCCCGGAAGCATTTGACTCCATCGTGTCGTAGATGGTGACGCCGAACATCTTCCAGTCGCGCAGAGCGAGCGAAGCGAGCTTATTACTGCCATAAACCCACCAGCGACGAGCATCAATATTGTCAGACTCCCGCAGAGTCGAGCCCCAGTAGTAGGTCTGTACGACTGAGACATGCTCGACGTTGATAATCAGTGCGGTCTTCGCAAGGAACGTGTCGCGATTGTTGTGCATCCACAGCGTACCGAAAGAACCATTGTGATGCCCCGCCGTGGTGACGAACTTAATCGTCCGTCGCCGTTGCTCTTTCGGAATCTTCGAGAAATATTCTGCCAACGCAACCATCACCGACATCCCCGAGGCGTTGTCCAGTGCGCCGGTGAATACGGCGTCGTGATGCGCGAACACGATGATGTCTTCATCAGTCATTCCCGGCAGTGTCCCCCAGACGTTTGAATCTTTCAGTCCAGGACGCATCTCCATCGTGTATTCGGCGTGCACTTTCACGGGGCCCTTTTCCATCAGCGACCGCAACGTGTTGGTGTCCTCCGTGCCCATGGTGAAGGTCGGCAATCCGGTGGCGCTTCTAGGGCCCGGAGCCACCTGGATTTGGTAGTTGCCCGGAATAGCCAAATTGATCAGTACAGCGGCGGCACCCTTGTCTTCGGCGCGCTTAGATGATCCCATCCACTGCGCTGAGTTGTTGATCACGCCCGGCGTCGGCTGGCTCCAAATGACCACGAGCTTGCCCTTTACGTCGCGACCTGCGAAATCGGCTTCCGTTCCCAATCCGACCCAAACCGGTTCGAGGTCCAGGCCTCCTGCGGGAAGCGGAGTGCCGCTTGCACGCAGCGTTTTAAAGGTTAGCCTTTGCCCGCTTCCAGTTGCTGTCAAACTCCAGGAAGTGGGGAACCACTGCGGTGGAAGGTCGAACGACTGTTTATGCACGTCTTGCAGACCGCAGTCCTTGAACTTCGTCGCTACCCAATCCTCCACCAGAACGTCGTTCTTCGTACCAGCTGTTCGGCCCCACAACAAATTCCCTTCGTCCCGATCCTTGAGCGAAAATGCCACAATCTGTTTGACGTAGTCCTCAATATGATCACCCTGCAGGCGGCCATAGGCTTCTTCGCCGGGAGGCAGGGGCATACGGATGAAGCTCGAATCGAGATCGTGGGGGTATTTAATCACCTTTGGCAAGGTCGCGGCATAGGCCGCCATGTCCTGTGCCGGAGGCGGTTGGTTCTGCGACTGGGCCCGGACGTTCAACGCGGCCAGAGTCAACACGATTGCGATGGCGATGAGAGCGGCGGCGACAGTTGTCTTTAGAATCAACCTCTTCCACATGAATGTCTCCTATTGATCTGCGTCCCTATTTTGATTCTCTTCCATTCTGAGCAGGGCCAACCCCTGATCGTTCTCAATGACGCGTCAGCGTCTACCCGGTTACTCAAATACTACAAAGGCAACTGTCGCCGCCCTGGTTTGTGACAATGCCCATCGCAGCTGTTCGATACCATTCCGCCGGATTCGCGCGCGAGGCCCCGGTTTCCGGGGCCAGAGCCGAAAGAATTGAGCTGCCAGCCAGCGTCGTTGCTTGGTTAAGTAACGAACGCCGGCCGGCCGCTCTTCCCAGGGGGTGGGAACCTAAAATTTCCTCTTGATTCCATGTAACCGGGCGGCTGGAAGCGTTTCTGGCGCTCGACATATTTGATGGTCGATTCCGCAGAATCATTCTCCGAGCTAACTTCCCCATGTGGCCCGTGCGCTCGTGTTTCACACCGCGTCCTCTCAGATTAACTGCGGTAATTAACACGGCCAGCCAACGGGTCACAATTGATATCTGGTCAAGGGCTCCTTCACCCACAGTCAAGCTGAATGTAGGTCGATTCTCTGGCTCACCGTGGTACAAAATCTCGGTTCGATCAGAGGCAACGACCCGCGTCATTTGCCGAGCGAGCCCGCTGCCCGGCTCGTGCCGTCGCCCGAATGCGGACCGTCCTGCCCTTGAGAAGTCTCTCTCGCGCTTGCCGGTGTTCGTCCATGAAAAGGAGAACTCGGCTGCGGTCGTCCGATTTCGAGCCCGAGCTGGCAAGGCCGCAAGGCGAACAGAGGAGTTTCCGGTCGACGCTTAATAAACGGCAAGGTGACGGAAGGTGGCTTCGCATGAGCATCAATGGGAAGGCGTACATCGTCGGGGCGTTTGAACATCCCACACGCAAAGCCGTAGACAAAAGCATCGCTCAACTGCATGCCGAGGTTGCGTTTGGCGCACTGCAGGACGCGGGACTTGGCAAAGACGACGTGGACGGATATTTCTGCGCTGGTGACGCGCCGGGCCTTGGACCTCTAAACGTTATCGATTACCTGGGTTTGGAGGGGTTACGACACGTAGATAGCACCGATACCGGCGGCTCGTCGTATTTAGTGCACGTCGCACACGCGGCCGAGGCGATAGCCGCCGGCAAATGCAATGTTGCCCTTGTGACGCTCGGAGGCCGGCCGCTGTCGGAGGGATCAGCCTTCGGAACCGCTCCGCGCAGCTACGGCGCCGGCGTGCCCGACGATCCATTCGAGATCCCGTACGGCCGCACAAGCACGAATGTCTACGCCATGTGTGCCATGCGCCACATGCATGAATACGGCACGACCAGCGAACAGCTGGCGTGGATTAAGGTGGCGGCGAGCCACCATGCACAGCACAACCCGCACGCGATGCTGCCCAAAGTGGTGACGGTTGAGGATGTGCTGAACTCCCCAATGATCGCCGATCCGCTGCACCGGCTAGACTGCTGCGTGATTAGCGATGGCGGCGGCGCGGTGATCGTTGTGAAGCCCGAGATAGCCCGAAGCCTTGGGCGGCCCTTGGTGAAAGTTAAGGGCGCCGGCGAAGCAGTGAAGCATCAGGCTGGCGGGNATATCGATCTGACCTATTCGGCCAGCCGCTGGTCCGGGGCCTGCGCCTTCGAGGAGGCAGCGGTAAAGCCCTCCGACATCAAATATGCCAGCATCTACGACAGCTTTACCATTACCGTCTTGGTACAGCTTGAGGATTTGGGCTTCTGCGAGAAAGGCCAGGGTGGTCGGTTCGTAGCCGACGGCAACCTAATCTCGGGGGTGGGGCGACTGCCGTTCAACACCGATGGCGGCGGGCTCTGCAACAACCATCCAGCCAGCCGCGGTGGAATGACGAAGATTATCGAGGCGGTAAGGCAGCTGCGTGGCGAGGCTCACCCGGCAGTCCAGGTAAAGAACTGCGATTTGGCGTTGGCACACGGGACCGGTGGCCTGATGGGCACTCGGCACGGCAGCGCCACGCTGGTCCTCGAGAGGGAGTGAAATGGCGACTTTTTCTTCCGATCGTCAGATCCCGGCGCCGCAAGTGGACCCGACTAACAAGGCTTACTTTGATGCCGCCCGTGACGGCCGGTTTCTGATTGGCCGCTGCAAGGATACGGGCAGGCATTTCTTCTATCCGCGCGGGGTCTCACCGTTCACCCTCTCCGCGAATGTGGAGTTGGTGGAAGCAAAAGGGACTGGTACCGTATATTCTTTCAGCGTCATGCGCACCAAACAGCCCTACTGCATCGCCTACGTAGAGCTGGACGAGGGACCGCGGATGATCTCGAACATTGTCGACTGCGACCTGGACGCGGTCCGTATCGGCGATCGCGTGCAGCTGGTCTTCAAGCCTGCCGAAAGCGACGGCTTCCAACTCCCAATGTTCACGCCAATACCGGCACGAACGACCACATGATTCCAGCTGGCCCAACACGGAATGGTCAAATTTGGCCTGCCAAGAATGTTTGTCAAACGGATGGATGTGCTAATTGCGAATACAGGACTCAATACCCGCGATCGGTCGGGGAGCGATTTGAATGAAGGCTTTGCTAAGTCTCGCAGCGGGGGGGCCGGAGACTTTGGAACTGTCGGAGGTGGCGGAACCGCCGCAGCCCGGCAGCGAGGAGATCGTCCTGCGCGTCAAGGCCTGCGCGGTGAACTATCCCGACGTCCTGATCATCGAAGACAAATACCAAATCAAGCCGCCACGGCCGTTCGCCCCCGGTTCAGAAGTCTCCGGAGTCGTTGAAACGATCGGCGCAAGTGTTCGAGATTTCAAGCCAGGAGATCGCGTCATTGCTTACATAGGGTGGGGCGGAATGATGGAAAAGATCCTGGTGGCCGCCAAACGGTGTACTCCCATCCCCGACTCCGTGCCCTTTGAAGAAGCTTCTTCCCTGATCACCACCTACGGAACCACGTATCACGCCCTCAGGGATCGCGCGAAGTTGCAACCGGGCGAGAGATTGCTCGTGTTGGGGGCCGCCGGAGGCGTGGGTATGGCGGCAATTCAGCTGGGCAAGACCATGGGCGCGACAGTAATAGTCGCAGCGTCGACGGAAGAAAAGGTCCTAAAAGCAAAGGAGCACGGTGGGGATATAGGCTTCGTCTATCCCCCCGGCAATTTGGACAAGGACCGCGCTCGGTTTATGACCGAGTCGCTAAAACAACTTGCCGGACCAGAGGGAATGGATGTCATTTACGACCCGGTGGGGGGCGACTACGCGGAGGCAGCGCTGCGGTCAATCGGCTGGCAAGGGCGCTACCTCGTCGTGGGATTTCCGGCCGGGATTCCGAAAATCCCGTTGAATCTAGTTCTTTTGAAGGGCTGCGACGTCCTTGGCATCTTCTGGGGTGGGTTCCTGAGTCGAGAACCCGCTGAAGCAGCAAACAGCATCTGTGAACTTGTAAAACTTTGCTCGGATGGCAAGATCAAGCCTGTGATTTCTGCTCTTTTTCCACTCGCAAGAGGGGGCGAAGCAATTGCTTGTTTGGCCGACCGCAAAATCTTTGGGAAAGCAGTCGTGACAATGGGCTGAAAACGGGCAGGTGCCTTTAGTCTAGTCATTGCCAAAGCTCTGCTTATCGGGAATACTGGATGCGAAGATCTCGTTTTAGCACTTTTGCGCTGGCAGTCTTCGGAAGATGATCAACGAAAATAATACGCTTCGGCACCTTGAAATGTCCCAAACACTCGCGGCAGTGGGTGATAACGGTATTTTCATCGAGGTTCACTCCTGCCTTGACGACGATGATTGCCGTAACTGCCTCAATCCAGTAAGGGTCTGGTAGACCAATCACCACCACTTCGGATACTCCTGCCAGACGGTAGATAGCCTCTTCCACTTCCCGGCTCGCCACATTCTCACCGCCGGTTTTGATCATGTCTTTCTTGCGATCCACGATGGTGATATAGCCCTCGTCATCGATTGTGCCAAGGTCGCCGCTGTGGAACCACCCGCCCTTCACGACTGCAGAACTCTTGTCGGGCTCATTGAAGTATCCCGACAGCAACTGTGGCGATCGATGAACGATTTCTCCCACTTCCCCTACCGGGGCGTCCTCCATCTGATCATTTACGATCCTGGTTTCAACATTCAGTCCGGGTTTGCCTGCCGATCCCGCCTTGCGAATCTGGTCCTCGGGCTTTAGCACAGTAGCAACGGGTGCCATTTCGGTTTGGCCATAGAGATTCCATAGACGCAAGCCGGGCAGACGCTGCTGAATTTCGCGAAGGACTTCGACCGGCATGATTGACGCGCCATAATATCCTTTCTGAAGCGACGAGACGTCCATGGTGTCAAGCAGCGGGGAGCGAAGCAATGAGATCCAAATCGATGGGGGAGCAAAGAACGAGTTGATCCGGTGCTCAGCAATCAAAGGGAGGATTACATCCGCCCGCGGTTGGCAGGTAATGATATTGGTCGCCCCCACGTAGATAGCAGGACCAAGGAATGCATCAAGTTGGGCACAATGGCACAGCGGGAGCGCGTGCAGAATGACATCGCCTGTGGCGATTTCGGCTTCAATAACACAGGTTGCATACTGCCACATCACCGCCTCATGGGTCAGCATCGCCCCTTTGGGTCTGGATTCTGTTCCGCTGGTATAAATAATCTGCGCCAACATGCCGGACTCAAGCGTGGGTATTTCGGCTCCCTTCCTGTCTGCCAATAATTCGTCAAAGCTGATCATCCCATCGGGCGCAGCTGTAGGGTCGTCACCGGGGAGCCATACAGTTGTTTCGACTGCCGTCTCCGGAGAGGCTGCGGCAAGGCCCAGCGTAACCAGATCAGAACCGATGGCGAGAATCTTCGCGCCCGAACTTTGCAGGATGAACCGCACCTCTTCGGCATTGAGCATAAAGTTGATCGGCACGCATGCCGCACCGAGTCGCGCAATCGCATATCGGAAAGCGGCGAATCCGTGAGAGTTTCGCGACAGGATGGCCACCCGATCGCCTGCGACCACGCCCAGTTCGGCCAGCCCGGCTGCTAAGCGGTTGCAAATGTCATCGAATTCTTTGTAGGTCCAGGTGATATCGCGATAGCCGATGCCCACCTTATCCGGATAACGCAAAGCAGTGCGGCGCAGCATGTCGCCAATCGTATGTTGGCGGAGCAATCGCATCGTGCTCCTTAGTTCGACGTCGATGCTAATGGGCGCTGACATTCACTTCCTCCCATGAACTCAAGCATATTGTCCGAGATGGCGATTCCCATCCCAGTATGCAATTGCCTGCGCTAAACACTTCCCCATCACGGCCGCACTATAGTCTCCGACTTGTGTTGTTTTCAACTGTTGCCCGACATTCGCTGGAAATCCTAGTTGACCTGGGGTGAAGGTCCTGTTTCCGACATTTCAATTGTGCCGAAACTGCTTCTTATGCATCCTTGGCCCCAAAGGGTTGCGATAAAGGTACGTTTGAGGTGCTTTCGGCGGGGGGGCGAGTCGTCAACATATTGTATTCGCGGGACTTGGCTCACCATCCCGGGCATGCGCGTAGGGTGATTTTCAAGGAGGAGATTGTGGGATCGATAAAGCGACGACTGTTCAAGATATTCACTGCTATGTGTATGTTTGCATGCGCAACAACACTTAGTCCGGCGGGACAGGACGAGCAAAATCCCAAGGTGAAGGCCCATCCGCACGATCTTGCCTCCAGTTATATCCGGATTCCGATTCCTCCAGGTGAAGAGGCTTATGGCCGTTTGCGCGGCGACCCGATGATGGCAGACATTAAGGAGATCGTCGCTTTGTCGCTGAAGGACCGTGACGCAGGCACTCTGTTATGGGGACGGGTGGCTGGTACCAAGATCGATGAGGAGGCTGAGGACTGGGTTGAGAACAGGTTCAAAAAGATCGGCCTGCAGGATGTACATAAACAGTCCTTCGATTTGTCGCCGCAGTGGATGCCGACGGCCTGGTCTCTGAGCGCCACGGGAAGCGGAAAGACACTAAATTTCAAGACGGTTCGGGCGAGCGGTAAGGCGCTGCCGGCAAACGGCATGGATCTGGAACCTGTGTGGGTGGGCCTTGGAACTGAATCGGACTTCGCGGGCCGTGATGTCAAGGGCAAGCTCGCGGTCATCTATAGCTGGCCTGCTCCTGGAGTGCACTCGAACTCTGCTCAGTGGTTTCATGCAGTCGAGCGTGCGGCGGCGAAAGGTGCAGCGGCCGCAGTTGTGAATATTGCAATTCCCGGAAACGTACAGCTCCAAGTTTCTCCAAGTCCTCACAGTGCCGAGGGGTTGCCGACTTTCACCATGGGAACCGACGATACGGCCGCGCTCCGAGAGCTCATGGAGAAGGGGCCGGTAAAGGTCCATGCGCAGTACACTTTCGACATGCGCTCCGGACTCCATGACTCGAGCGTCTGGGGCACTCTGCCGGGCACATCCGACGAAGACATCATAATCATGGCACATCACGACGCGGTTTTTGAAGGCGCCGAGGACAACGCGTCGGGGATGGCAGTCATGGTAGCCCTTGCGGACTACTTCTCGAGAATTCCAAAAGAGCAGCGTCGCCGGACGATCAAGTTCGTATCGACTGCCGGGCATCACAACGGTTCACTGGGAACACAGTGGATGCACGACAATCGGGATTCCTTTCTCGCAAAGACAGCGCTCATGATTAACTGCGAGCACGTTTCGTCCACACAGATGTACCTGTTCCCCCATACCTACGCCTTTCCGCCGGTACTCAGGAAGTCAGATTCGATTGATGCAAGGCGATGGTGGGTGAATGGAAGCGATAAGCTTGCGTCGCTTCTTTTGAATGACTTCAGGATTTTTGGAGTCACGATCTATGACGAAATGGAACCCATAGCCTCAGGCGACATGCAGCACGCCCAACTCGACGCGCCGTCGGTCCAGATCATCGAGTCACCGATGTACTACCACACCGATTACGACCGGCCTGACCTGGTTCCAATTCCTGGTGTCGAGGCAGTGGCGCGGGCATATGCAAAACTGGTAGATGACGTGAACAAAATCGACCGTCGAGAGTTGCTTCCCTAGACCGGAAACGTACCCGGGGAAGTGTCGCTGCTCTAACGCTCAATGCCTAAAATGCAGTTTCATCCCGCTCATTTCCCGCGGCGCACGGTCGTGCTCCTCTCTGCTTTTACGCAATCCGTATCAGCTACGCAGGGAGGCTCAATACTTATTCCGAACTGCTTTTCACCATGCTACGCCGTCGCTGACCTAACCATTAGTTCATTTCTGATTCACGCGCGACTTCGGCCGTAGGGGCAGAAACGTAAATGAGAACAACGACAATTCTGTCTCGAGATTTGCCCGCTCCGAATCCGGACTCAAGCCGAGGCATCTATCGCGGAGTTGTCCTAGTGTTTTTGGGGGCGATGTTCCTCGGCACCGTCGCCTCTGTCGCCGCGTCTG
>JGI12713J13577_1000129_pt1 | contig 10870 bp, 19 predicted proteins | sample JacPin_JW_Ref_O3_FD_13577 | JGI IMG/M metagenome (IMG submission 13577) | reverse complement strand
AGATATTGGTTGGAATGATTGGTCCGAGTCCTGAGTAACGCGCTAATCGGAAACTAGCCCACCTGAACTGGCGCGGGACACTCTTCCACAATCACCGCCAGCCTCAACGACTCCGCAGCACACTCATATCAAACTACACCGCACCCATTACCGAACCAAACGACTTGCGAAGACAAAAGAATGCCGCGAGAGCTCGGGAGAGAAAGCGATCGCGCGGTCTCGTTGCCGGCGTGCGGTGCGGTGTGCATGTGCTGGAAGGTGTATCACAGAGTAAAAGTATGGGAATGGTTCGCAGAGAGTAACGGCAGAGCATCGCGTCGATTACGGGATGTTCCCTTCGCAACCCGCATTTCCATTGATAAATATCTGGCGTGTCCCGCAGTGTCCGGCAGATATAAGCGCAAATCGGTGCTAGAATGCAGGCGATATTCGCACAACGGTGCGCGGTCTTCGCTTTTGTTCCGCCTCAGAACTTGTGAGCGAAGCGATCGCCGAAATGCAGAATCATGTGCGGTCTAGCCTGTGATTATTTTTTGGGAGAATTTTCGGATGAAGAAGATTCGCAAGGGGGGAAAGTTGACGCCGGCGAAGCGACCGGACATGCATGGAATTAGAACTGCCGTGATGGTTCAGGGATGCTGGAAGATTGATCGGCGGTCGATTGGCGCGCAGCATCTTTTTCGTTGGAAACGGCAACTTGTGGATGCTCTTGGGGGTGAAGCGGAGATTAGTCCGCAGAGAATGTGTTTGGTGGACATGTGCGTGAGAACACGACTTTACGTGGAAGCGTTGGATCGGTATCTCCTGGGTGAGAAATCGTTAATCGATAAGAAGGCGCGATCGACGCTGCCGATTCTTTTGCAAAGGCAATCGATGGCGGATTCTTTGACGAAGACTTTGAAAATTCTCGGATTAAATCGGCAGCATGGAAAGATTTTGAGTTTGAAGGAATATTGGAGCACGCCGGTCCTGGAGAATGCCAGTGAAGACGCTGAAGGAAAAGAGAGCAGCGCGAGCTAAGACGATCATCGACACCATGGACGATGCGGGACTGTTCAAGAGCACTTTCCGCAGACCGTTGTTGGGGTTGGGATCGGACTCTTGGAGAAACTGGCGTGTGTTTTTGCGTACGCTGTTTGCGCTGGAAATGAGTCCGGCAGACAAAAAGATTTATCAGCACTTCACAAAGAGAACGGACACACCGCAGAAAGCATTTCGCGAAGCATATGTGGTTTGCGGACGGAGATCCGGCAAATCGGTGATTGCGGCACTGATCGGAATTTATTTAGCAGTTTTTGTGGATCATTCTGCTTCGTTGGTTCCTGGGGAATCAGCGATGGTTCTGATTTTATCGAGTGATCGCAACGCTGCGCAGATTATTTTTCGGTATCTCAGCGCGTTTCTGCAAAGTCCGTTACTCAAGAATTTAGTGGTTGGCGAAATGCGCAAAGAATCGATCACGTTATCGAACGGGATCACGCTGGCGATTGGCACCAGCAACTATCGCACGATTCGCGGATTTACAATCGTGGCGGCAATCTGCGACGAAGTAGCGTTTTGGCAGGATCACGATGCTGGCGGCGCGAATCCGGACTCGGAAATTTTCGCGGCACTCAAGCCGGCAATGATTAGCATTCCGCGCGCGATGTTGATTGTAATTTCCAGTCCCTACAAACGTTCTGGCGAACTGTGGCGTGCTTACAATATGTTTTACGGACAGGCTTCGCAGGATGTTCTGGTTTGGCAGGCTTCATCGCAATCGATGAATCCCAGTTTATCGACAGAAGAGATCGAGAAAGCACGCAAGAAAGATCCGGTTAGCTGGCGATCGGAATACAACGCGGAATTTCGCGAAGACTCGGATGCATTTATTACCCTGCCGATGCTCCTGGAACGCACGGCGAGCGGGATTACGTCTCGGTCGTACGATGAAGGAACCAAATATTACGCCTTCGCGGATAATTCAGGCGGTCGCAACGATTCAGCGGTTCTATCGATCGCGCACTTTGAAAAAGATCGTGCGGTCTTGGATGTGGTGCGCGAGATCGAAGCACCGCACAATCCGCAGAGTGCCATCCGCGAATTCTGCCGGATCTTGAAGATTTTTCATTGCGGCATTGTCCACGGCGACGCCTATGCTGCCAGTTTCGCGGGACAGCATTACGAAAATCATGGCGTCGAGTATCGCGCTAGCTCTTTGACGCGATCGGAAATTTATTTAGCCGTGCTGCCGCACTTGCTTTCTAACAACGTCGTGCTACTCGATTTGCCAACGATGCAGGAACAATTTTGCGCGCTGGAACGAAAGCCAGGAAGAGTTACCGACATCATCGATCATCCCAGCGGCAAGGCGGACGATATTTGCAACAGCGTTAGCGGCTGCCTGGAACTGGTGCTGCGCGACAATATCGCTTCGCAGCTAGGCTTGCTGACGTTTGAAAAAGAAATCACGACCGGATTACGGCGCGATCCTTCCCTGGCACCGCCTAAGAAAGCCGCTATAAGGCGCGTAGAGCCCCCGCCAGCGCGTCCTGGTGCCTGTCCTGCCTGCGGCAGCACTGCGACGGTCTGGCTGCCTGGTGGCGTCGCTGGCAAGGCGTATGCGGTCTATTGCAATCAATGCCATGGCGAAAAGCCGGCGTCCACGACTAGCTGCGCGCCGGATTGTCCTGCCTTCCTACCGCAGATGGTCTCTGGAAGGATTCGCTGCGGCAACTGCGGCAGCTATGCCGATGCTCCGCCAGTTTCGACCGGCGCGACGTTCAAAGACTTGCATAGTTCGCAGCGCGGACCATTCAACGGGATTTTTGACTCGCTTCGCCATCGCTGATAAGCCTTTTTTGTTTCCTTCGCATTTTGCTCTTGATTCCCGCCGTTGGAGCGATACCATATCCGTCCAGTAGTCAAAAAGGGGAAACATCTGACCGCGATCGTGTGGCGCATTTTTGCGCTGCGTGACGCGGTTTTTTGTTTTGGTGGTGAGATGAAAAATTGGTTTCGCAGGATGAAGACGAAGACGCAAGAACCGGAACCGGAAATGACCGGCGCGGACTATCTCTTGGAAGCGGACATCGCCGTGAAAATCGCACGCGAAAACTACGCGAACGCCTGCATGCAGGTAGCTCGCTGGAATGCGTTGCACCCGCCGTATTCTCTGGTCGATGGAAAAATTCTCCGACAGTTCATGCCGCACAATCCCGAATTTCTGGCGATGAAGGCGAACGAATCGCGGACACATCACGGCATGTGCCGCGCGATCGAACGTCGCGCCGAACTGCTCGAACAATACGCGCCAAAGGAATCGCGCTACATCGGCGGGGTGAAAATCGCATGAATCTTGCGGCAGCACGTTCGCGCGTCGATATCGCCTTCAACGAGATGGAACGGGCGCGGCAATATTTGAAAGAGCGCAGCCTGGTCCGTTTTCGGGATCCGTTTGGAAGCAACGAGCGCGACAGGTGCAACCGTCTGTACGACGAAGCCGAGCGCGACTATCAGGAAAAGGTTGCGACTTTTCAGTTTGCCGCAAAAAACCTCGACGATGTGCGGTTCAAGAAACAGCGGAAAAGTTTCGCAGCGCGGTAGGGAAGATTTTTAGGCGAGACGCGAACGGTAGCAGATTTGGCAGCGCAAATCTCGACGGGTTGAACAGGGGGACTTATGGAATACGTTTCAGTGACACCGACACGCAGTCCTGATAGCGAAGCATTTTTGCGTTGCATCGATCCGATCGGGATTGATCCGGCTGAGTTGAAACCCGATCCGGTAGACGGTCCGGATGTTGTCGCGATCGCACGCAAGGCGCAGCTTGCGACGGCGCCACGCGTAGCCGTGAATCTCGATTTCTTCAAGGTACCGGATATGGGTTCTGATGTGGACAGCGACGATGGTGAGCTAGATCCGATGCTGAAGATCGTGGCGATCGATCCGCCATCACCAGCGTCCGCATTTCTCAAGCGTACAGGCTTCGGCGAGCAATCGAGCAACACACTCGCAAAACGTTTAGGGATCACCAGCACGACCATCCGACGCGATGAAGATGGTGTCACTTGGCTGCGCGGATTCGATGCTGCTGGGGAAATGGTTGATTGCCGCGAGATGTTGCCGTATCGCGAATAGTTCCGGATCTGTAGTTTTTGTTGGGGAAATCGATCACCAGGGGGACACGATGAAAGTTTCAGAAGCGGTCGAACACATGCGGAAGACACACGCGGGGATCGCCGGCGCACACCGCGCGGCAGCCGACAGTCATCGCGCCGATGCTGCCAGGGAAAAAACTCTAAGCAAGTGTCACAGCGAAGCGATGATGGGGAAAGCAGCCGGCGATCCGCAACACACGTTCCATACAGTCGCCAAGGCAGCGCACGACGCATCCGGCATCGCGCACACGGACGCCGCTGCGGATCAGGATCGCCGCGCACAGTATCACGATGACATGGCGCAAGAGTGCATAAAGGCTGCGAAAGTCGCCGGCGACGATGACCTGAGCAAAGGCACCAGCGATTTGCTGCGACGGCTGGAAATCGTGGAAGGAACGATCGTGCCAACGCGCGTTGCTGGCGTTGTTCCGACTGCGCCAGGAGTTACCGCCGTGCCGCGTGCCGGTCAACGTGCGATCGGAAATGGTGAGAAGCCAAACGTGCCGGTCCAGTTCGAGAAGTTAATCGCAATTGAAGGCGATTAAAAGTTTTGCTGCCAGACGGCACCGTCCCATGCTGACGGAGGCGCAGCGAAAGCGGTACGGGGTCTAGAGAGCCTGACGTTCCGTAAGGATAGGGTGCAATTGGGTCCCAATTCCTGGTTGCACCCGAACCGCTTGCAAATCGGAGAATGAATCAATGCCTGAATCGACGCCGATCCCATCAAAGATGCTCGATCGCGTGCTGAGCAAGATGGCAACCGGAATGTACCTCAGATTGTTCAAAGAGTGGAGGCAATCCGGCACCGGACTTGATCTTTACGGATGGACGGCGGGACAACTAGAAAAGTTAGTCGTTGCTCACTTCAACGAAAATTTGGTGCCGTTTACCGTCCCGATCGAACCGGCTGCCGTGCCAGACATGCGGCACCGCAAGTGCCGTCCGGCTACAGTCGCGCCGCTGCGACGACTGCCACCGAGAGAGAAAGCGAAACGCGCATCGATGCTTCGCGCACGCGCAAAGGTTGTGGCACGTCCGGAAGCGGTCGCCGCGCAAGGGGAAGTGTGAATGTGTTCCTGGGTTGATTTCACGGAAGCGATCGCCTGGAAAATATTCGATGGATCGTTTCCGCAGAACGCTAGTCCGGAATTGATCGCGGTCGCGATCCTGGAAGCCTGTCCGCTGATCGCCGGCGCAAGTCTCGACGTCCGGAAAAACTTTCTGCTAAACATGGTGCCTCTGATTTACTTCAGGAAGATCGCGCAGCAACATGCAGCAGACGCAGCGAACGGAACAGAATGGCGATCGTGAAGAAAGGAGCTCAGATCGCGAGGGGAACCATGAGAGATCGAGCAACGATTAGGGGACGCGAAGTTGCAGACCTAAGCGACGAATGTTTCAGCCGCACTTGCGGCGACTGCCAAGATCCGGATTGCACTTGTGGCTGTCACAACGACCAGGACGAGGGCGAGATCGAAGACGAATCACCATGAGCCTGTTCAACAGTCCGGATTACCGCTTGATGGTTGAAGTAGCTGGCGGGGATTACATCGGCACCAGGGACGGATGCGTGATCTTCGCCGATCCGATCGACAGCTATCAGATGCGGTTGTACGAGTCCTGGTGCCAGTCGCCGGCGGATATCGCCGCTGCGTTGAAGGCGCACCGAGAGTTTGTGCAGGACTTTCCGGCTTGGGAACCAATCGAGAAATGACAATCGCCGACAGACCGGCAACGCGACTTTCACCGCAGAGTCAGGCACGCATTATCTATCTGTTGTTCACCGAAGGAGTAAGCACGGACGCGATCGCGCGACGTTTTTGCGTGAGTCCACGACACATCCGAAGGATTCGAGCGGTTTACTTGGCGCAAGAACACGCGAAGGGGACTCCGTGACGATCGCTGAATTGCCGGTTGAAGCGCGGCAGATGCTGGAACAGTTTATCGATCTCGTTGAAGTCTGCATCCGTGACGTTTGCAGCGATGATCTGGATCGTCACAAAAACTGTTCAGCGGACACGATCGATAGCATCGAAGAATTTCGCGCTAGGGTGATGCAACGACTACTCGCGCAAGAAACGCTGCATCCGAGTCTGCGAAGGCGCGAGAAGCTTCTAAGTATGGCTATCGAGAAACAGACAGAAGAATTTGCGGATCTTTGGAAGTGTCCCGACTGCGGCGCGACACTCAAGCGTGAATCAGCGATCCAGTGAAGGAAAGGGGGATTCCATGACGCAACATACAGTCGTTGGAAGCGGTCAAGCAGTCAACGCGGGGAAATGTCCGAAGTGTCGAAGCACCGCAACGGTTGCTCTGAGTGGATTCAAAAAATGTAATCAATGTGGCGCACAGTTTTCGCAAGAAAGACCGGTGGGAGTAGGCGCACCGCACATCCTGCCGGATCGAAATTAAGGGGGATCATCATGGGATGGATTCAATTCCGGCTGACCGGCGCGGAAGCACTGGAATCCAGGCTGAAAAATCTAGGATCCCAGCTAACGCAAGCACTGTCCGTCAAAACCAATGCACTCCTATTCCAATTACAGACCAAGATCGTTATGAAACTCAGCGGTCAAGTCCTGAAAGTTAAAACCGGCGCATTGCGATCCTCTATCAATGTCGAAGGACCGACCGAACAAGGCGGGACCATTCGCGGTAGTGTTGGTGTGCCGCACGGACCAACGTACACGTACGGTCGCGCCCACGAGCTAGGAGTTTCCGCGCCGTATGAGATCGTGGCGACGCGTGCGCGTGCATTGGCGTTTCAGATGAGCACCAAAAACAAGATGAAGACAATTTTCGCGAAGAGAGTTTTACATCCCGCAATTCCGTCAACGCCATTCATTAGCAGCGTCCTTGAAGAAAATGGCGAATGGGTGATGCAGGAGCTAGCGAAGACTGTTCGCGAGGTTTTGAACCGCAAGCCTTAATTCAAGAATTTTGCCGGCTGCGCATGCTTCGCTTTGGCGATCACTTCAAATTCCGCGCGGATCCAGCTAACCATCGCTTCAAATTCGCGTTGATGCAAAACAACGGACTGCGCCGGAAACCCACCTTCGGCAGGCGCAGCAAATTCCACACGACTACCCGCGCACAGATGCACCCAAAGTTTTTCACCAGTTCCGAACTCGCGTTCGTTGTGAATCGCGCCGGTCGTATGCGTGGCGCGGATCGCCTGTACTGTCAGATCCAGCATGTGCGGCGACGGTTCCGGATCGGGAACACGTCGCCGCGTTCGATGCATCATCCGAGAAAGTCTCTTCGCGTCCATGGTCTGCTACTCTCCCGTAATCGCGTTTAGTGTGCTGATTTCTTTTTGGTCTGTCACCGTCTCCACAGTGACATTTTCCTGTTCCCACTTTTTCAAATCATCATGCAGGGTGTGCATCGCTGGCGCGAGTGCGTCAAACTCCGCGTCTAACTCGTCGTACGCTTTCCAGATTTGCGCGGGATTCGGGAACTGTAGCGAAGCCATTCGCACCATGAGCGCAGCATATTGCTTGCTCAGAGCCGCGTATTTTCCATGAAGGGTTTTCCATCGCTTCACAAGTTGCTGCGCTTCCTTGTCGTGGCGCGCGGCTGGCGTGTTCGCAAGCCACGCGATGCCAACCAACCCAAGCGAAAGTTCTTTTATGTCCGCGTCAATCGGTGCGTCTTTGTCTTTTGGCATTTTCGTTACCTCTCATTTTTAGATTTGTGTTCCGAAAATAAAAAAGGCGTCCGGTTAGGGACGCCTGCGCTACTGACCGATATTCGCCTGATTTTGTTCTCTAGACACAATTCGGCTAGAGGTTAGTTGCGTGAATTCAAACCCTACCATAAACGTTTATTAAAAGTCAAGCCGGTTAACATGGAAGTTATCATTACTCCGAATAAAAACGCGGGGGAAGTTTCCGCAGATCGTCTTCCCCCGCGCATTGTGGTGCGCTCCACTGCTACGCGGCGCGACTTCGTTTCCAAAATCGCTGCGGCGATTTCGGTTGCGGCTGCGGTTTGACTTTGGATTCGATGCGTTCGAGCTCGATAGGATAATTAAAGTCTGCCTCAAAGCATGCCTGTAACAAGTTGAGCAACCATCCCTGCCACTTCGCCAGGACGCTCACGGTGCGGTCGCCATCGAAGTAAGTTGCACACCCGCCGAAGGAAAGAACGGCGAAACAGGCATCCACTGATAGCCGACTGTGGCGGTGTTCCCTGCCGCCGTCGCTGTGATGCCGCTAGGATTCATGCTGAAGCCGCTGGCAAGGTTCTGCGCGGTCGCTTGTGCGCCTGCGCATGTTTTCGCCTTCGTGCAGTCCGCGATCTTCTGCGCGATCCAATCGTTATTGGATTTCGCATTCGCGAGTCGAGTCAAATCGAATCCGCCAAGGATGAGCAAAAGCAAGACGGGGAAGACCAGCGCGGCTTCCAGCAGGACCGCGCCGGCTTGATGCCTGCCACCACGACCGCCAGCTAACCAGCGCGGACGCGTCGTGTCGATGGGAATGATTTTGAGCGGGGGTTGGTTCAGCAGATCGCAAAGGCTCTGCGCTTCGGCTTCGGTTTGAATGCCTTCGAGAAATGAAACGTCATCGAGGAGAACTACAAACGGAGCGGTTTCCCATTCAGCATCAGCGGATTTTACAACGGAGAAAATCATCGTGGCACCTTCCTCAGTCGCCGTCCACGCACTTCGCTCGTACTCGCACGCAGGCTAGCAGGACCGCGATGGTAGACCTAAACGTTTACTGCGTCAACCAATAGGTAGACGTATGGAGACGAGCGCGTTATAGTGACAGCCATGCCAAAGATTGTTAGCCTGCGGGACGTGAAGAAAGTAAACCTGTACTTCGTTCAATCGCACTGGAAAGAGTTGCAAGCGATCAGCCGCAAGACCGGCGTTCCAGTCGCTGTGATGGTGCGGAAAATTGTCGCGGAATGGCTCAAAAGCAGCAAGAAATCCAAATCCAAGTAATACGCATGGGGGTAAGCGATGAGCTCCGCAGTGGACTACAGTGGTCTCTTCCCAGGTGATCTCCTGAATTCACAAGGCTTGACGCTTAGAGATATCGAGCAATCGATTCAGTTGGCGTGGTTGCTGAGCGAAGCCGTGAAACTGCGGCGCACCAAAATACGCCAAGGATCAATCACCATTCCGAGTGACGAAGTGCAGCAACAGGAACAACGTGACGACGACCGCGTCTTCCTCGGAGTCGTAACGTTACTGGCGGCAAGAAGCAAACCGAAAACCCGCTGAGTGCATTTGCGGTTAGCGCACTACTTCGACATCACACTTGACCACCATGCGCCCGTTAAGAGTGATGATCGAGCGGTAACGGACACCATTCGCGCTGGAATATTCGCAAATAATCTGTTTCGGACCCACTCCCAGTTCCACGGGGAAATCAAATCTGAAAACTCCACCGGCTTTCAGAAACGCGCAACTTCCCCTTATCACACGATCGGGAGCTCTCTCGTAACTCCACGTCAGATTGAGTGCGGGTCCAACGCCGGCGTTGACGAGCGTTGCGTTGCCTTCCGCAATTTCGGTGGGGATTACGTCGGTCATCCATTCAATGAGGTCGGTTGGCATCGTTGAGGAACATGCGATAGCCACGAACGGTCGGGACAAGGCTTCGACCTGCCTGCTCGCCGCCTCCGCCTGCGCAGACGCGGACCGTGCTTGGCTCACAGAGGAGCGGAGAGCTAGTCCGGCAGCGACGAACGCACCGACCGCCGCTAAGGCGGCAATCCAAACGCCGACTGCTTCGACGGCTTGCCAGTTAATCGGGCACAGGTGCATTCGGACTTCCGATCGCCATGATGCGCGTCGGGGAGCATACACCTAAACGTTTACTTTATTAATGGTATGATCCGCGCCGGGGTTTTAATGCAAAAATGAAACACCCGGACAAAACCCGGACAAAAGGGAAAATGGGGTTGGCACGAATCCCGTAAGTTGTTACAGTAGAACGGTTGGGCGGTTAGCTCAGCGGTTAGAGCATCCCGCTTACACCGGGAAGGTCCGCGGTTCAAATCCGTGACCGCCCACCACCCACCCCCGCAGCAAATCGACCGTAAGCGAGTTGCGGAAGACCGAATGCGCAACGTGCACGGGCAGCGGAGCGTCCGAGATGGAAAACGACGAGTTGATTTTCCTGGCAGCAGCAATTCTCATGTCTCATGTCGCGAGCCACAGCGACACGGTGCCGGGACGCGAAAACGAAACGGCGATCCGAAAAGCCCGAGAGTTGTACGCGGAACTTAAAACGCCGAAAGACAGCCCGGACGACGAGCTTGGATTGCAGGAGCACGCGAGGAAATCAGGGCTTCTGTAGCGCAGAAAAACTTTTCGGTCACGCCTTCCGTTTTTTGCGAGACTTATCAACGGTTCCGCGCTGTGCTATAGTTTGTTGGTTCGCGCTTGCAACGGGAAGGTCCGCGGATCAAATCCGTAGCCGCCCGCCAAAGTTTCAAGCCCGTTTCACCCCACGCGGGGGACGTAGTTCAGTTGGTTAGAACGCTGCCCTGTCACGGCAGAGGTCGCGGGTTCGAGTCCCGTCGTCCCCGCCATTTCTTCTCGGTCCAGCCCGGAGACATGGGTTACACAACGTACCTAAGACATGGGTAACACTTTTGGGCCGAAGGGATTTTCCAGCGGTTCGAGCACTCGAGTCTCCAAATCGAAGTACCCCAGATCATAATCCATAAAACTGACCAGCCAAATATCGTCGTGAACTTCTTTGATGCCG
>JGI12713J13577_1000128_pt1 | contig 11011 bp, 15 predicted proteins | sample JacPin_JW_Ref_O3_FD_13577 | JGI IMG/M metagenome (IMG submission 13577) | reverse complement strand
CCGGCGGCCTGTAGCCCCTGGGGAGTAAATCAAACTTCACAGCCCATGGCTGTGATATAAAAACTCTCACTTCTTCTGGACTAACAAATCAGGCCGGTCAGTCGTGAGTGCTCGCTCGCAGATGCCCACGATGCGCTTCGACATGTCGTCCGCAGCAAGGCCGTTGTAGGTCCAGATGATGCTGACAATCGGAATGTTGATGTCAGGCAAAATATCGACGGGCGTCGTGATGATCGAGCTCACACCAAAGATCAAGATCAGCAAGGAAAGAATGACAACGGTGTAGGGCCTTCGCAGCGCTAATCTGACCAGCCACATAAGTCACTTTCCCGCGGCGGGTCGAGCAGTTAGCTCGAGCGAACGTTGTGGCTGAGCACCCAAGAGCTTGCCGGCTGGTAATTCACTGACGCCGAGGCCGTCGCTTTCTTTTTGGATGTTTCGCATGCTCTGCTCCGAGTATGTGAGTTTGACGAGATCAGTTGGTTGCTACGCGGGCCGGACAGGGATATTTGACTCCCGTCCGAATCGCACGTCAAGGGGCGGATCACCGGCTAGCCAGAGGTTATCCCGGCCCAGAAGTCGGCTCGTAGGAAGTTTCCGCTGCTAGGTCCTGATGAGTCGCGTTCTCGGACATGTACCGGGCTAGCACCGCATCCGATCAGGCTGTGGATGTATCGAAAAGAATTGACCGCCCTTTAGTTTGAAGTAAGAGGGACTGGGGGATTATTATTTCCGCGTTCTTGCCCTTCACCCACGAACGCCGAATTCACGTCTCGGAGGGAAATCCATGAGTTCTCCCGAAAATTTCATTGAGCATATCCCTTGGACGCCAANCGAAAAGAAAGTCGCACGGAAAGCATTCGATCAGGCTTTTGAAAGGCAGTGCGCGTCCATCAAAGCCGAAGCAGTGAAGATGATCGCAAATGCTGCGGCTCCGTCCGACATTTGGAGAGTCCATGATTATCTCTCTCAGCGTAGGCGAACCGTAGATGCGCTCTATGATTACAGATATTCGGTACTTCTCAACGTATTCGCGAGATTGCTTTCCGACGGATGGCTCGTTGAAGCCGACTTGGCTGGGTTAGCTGAAGACAAGATTGATCGGATTAAACGCGGCGCGAGTTTTTGGTCGACTTAGCCACCCAATATCTGAAGTCCCGTTTCGTCAGAGGCCGCGCCTCGTCGCCATCCCGAATTATCAAGGGCAGGCGCAATCTCATGGCAACCGCTCGGAGGCGGCCAACCATGAGAAAAGCCAAACGGCGAAAAATTGCTCGCCTGAAAACTAAACTTGGGCTTCCCGATCTCGAACAAGCCAAATCAGCAGTACTCGCCAGTCTGCGGTCCCCTGGATCGCAGCGCAGTTATCGACACGCAATTGATGAATTTGTTTTCTGGTATTGCTCTGAACCTCGGCTCTCCTTCAACAAAACTGTCGTCACACGCTACAAACTCCATCTTGAAGATCGTCAATTGGCTCCGGGCACGGTCAACGTCAGGCTCGCCGCGGTGCGCAGATTAGCTTACGAGGCGGCAGATACAGGGTTATTGAGCCCCGAACTAGCAGCAGGTATTCGCCGGGTCAAGGGGTCGAAGAAATTGGGCATCCGTTTAGGAAATTGGTTGACCGCGAACGAAGCACGCTCTCTCTGGCAAATTCCCGACACACGCACGCTTAAGGGCAAGAGGGACCGAGCCATGTTGGCGGTTCTGCTGGGTTGTGGATTGCGAAGAAGTGAACTGACGGATTTGACGCGCGATCACCTCCCGCGAGGCGAGGAGCACAGGGCGATAATTGATTTGGTTGGAAAGGGAGGCCACATCCGAACCGTCCCTGTTCCCGATTGGGTCAAGCGGGCGATCGATGATTGGCGGCAGGCATCTCGCGTGACGGAGGGTAGAGTTTTTCGCCGCGTCTGTCGAACGGGGACGGCATGGGGTACCGAAATGACCGAGAAGGTCATATGGCACGTTGTAAAACAATACGCCGGACAATTGGGGATTTCCAAGCTTGCGCCTCATGATTTGCGAAGATCTTGCGCTCGGCTTTGTCACAGCGCCGGTGGCGAACTGGGCAGATCCAGTTCTTACTCGGGCACGTTTAGGTGCAGACGACTGAGAAATATCTAGGATGCAAACAGCGCTTCCGAGAGGCCGTGAACGACGTGATTGGAATCCAGCCCGGTCCTTAAAGCGGAACCGGCAACTTTTCAACAGGCGGAGTACCAGGCGGGTATATGTCCGAGAACGCGACTTCCCAGGAGTTGACCCGAAATCGATGGGTCGGCCAGAGGGAGCGCGGTCCCCATGAATCTTTTTCGTTGGTCTCCCCGTATAGCTCAGTATCCAAGCCTCGGGGAGATTCCCCCCTCATAATGGGATAAGGAATCCCAGTACCTGGGCGCGGCAGAACCTGACCATGCGTATGCATATGCGCCGGTTTACGAGGCTGACCAACGGCTTTTCCAAGAAGGTCGAAAACCTGCGCGCGGCTGTCTCGCTGCACTTCGCGCACTGCAATTTCGTGCGCCAGCACAAGAGCCTCCGCATCACCCCTGCCATGGCGGCGGGCGTGTCTGATAGGCTGTGGACGCTTGAGGATTTGGTGGAGCAAACGCCGCGGTAGTGGCAGACGGGGAGGCGAAGCAATGAGCATCAACGATTTACCGGCGATTATGGGAACAGTTCTGATTGTTGCCGGCCTCGTCCTAGTGGGCGTTTCCACATGGTCCCGTGCCGAGGGAAGTGAAAAGACCACTCAGGCCGGGGCGCTCATCATTGTGGTCGGCGCATTCCTCTTGGGGCTGTCGATATTCGTGTCGCATGGAAAATAGGACTCAGGTCCGCGCGCCGTTCAAATTAGGACACTACCGGCCTTTCTGGTCGGATGGTCGGCAAGCTGGAGGTTATGGCAAGGTCCTGGTAAACGCTGCGGGTTCAGAGGGTCGGCGCAACACTTGCGCGCAGTTTACTCGCGGGAGTCTCGAAGCCCAAAGTTTTTCGGGGGCGTTGATTTAGCCGCAGCGCGATCTTGTCTAGTTCAGATTGCGTGTAGTCGGATAGGTCGGTTCTCTTCGGCAAGTATTGCCGCAGCAAGCGGTTGGTGTTTTCGACTCCCACACGCTTCCGCCATATCTATCTCGTGGGAAGGTAGTTGCACAATAACGAGGCTGCATAAGGCGGCATTGAGATAAAACAAGTCCGGCTTCGTGCACAGTTTTTAGCGGCACGGGTGACAGTCGGATTTGCTCGCCACGCATGTGCATAAGGTGGCCCGGAGCTTTGTTCAAAGCACGATTGGTCCTGTTCAACGCCGCGGTAGTAGATGTGGATGTCAAGTTTCCGACTATGCGATGACGTCTGGCGTAGGGCAGCCTGCTTCTGCCATCGGGCAGTGACTGCCTAATGTATATATTGCCCGCATGTGTTCGGCGCTGTAAACTGGGGTTGTCCGGTCTCGCGACGGTCCCAACTGGCGGGAGCGACGGTATGGCAGTGTCACAGTTTGATAATCCGATCGAGGTGTCTCCCGTCAAGTTTCTAATCAAGTCGATAATTTCTGTGATTTTTTGGGTCGGCGCAGCTGTCTGCGCGCAGGCTCAAAATGCTCAGCCGAGCAGCACCAACGAATCCTGGACAGCCACTTCGCAAGCTTCCTTACATAACACCAGCCCATCGCGCACGACGGACAGCCACGTCCGTTCGGGCAACCAGAGTGTGGATAAACAAATTGTGGAAGCGCTTGGGCCCAATGGCCGGTACCAGCCCAGTTTCGAAACCGAGAAGGAAACGATTCATGTAGACGCCACTACGACCCGTACAGTGGTGCGCAGCTACAGCTGGGATGTGAATGGACAAAGGAATCTGCAGCAGGTAACGGAAGAAGAAGCGAGAAGCTCGGCATGCGGCGATGTCCATGTGACACGCACGACCTCGGAATCTGATGGGAACGGAAATCTTCAGGTTATTCAACGCGAAGTTGCGGACACGAGAAAGACAAGCCCGGCCGTGCAGGAGACGAAAACCACGACTTACCTGCCCAACGGTAATGGCGGTTTGACTCCATCCCTGCAGACGCAAGAGTTGCAAAAACGCATCGCGGACCACAGGGTGGAGGTTAAGAAAACATTGCTACAGCCAAATTCCAGCGGAAACTGGGAGGTCGCAGAGGTAAAAGAAACCACATTCAAGGAAGGCGACAAGAATCGAACCAGCGAAGAACGGATTTCGCGCCCCGATTCAGAAGGCGGACTTTCAGAAGTCTCACGCACCGTCGGTAAGGAGACAGAAAACGCCGCCGGAGAAAAAAACACCACGGTCGAGACATATTTTACGAATGCCCCTGGAGTGGCTGCCGACGGCAGTCTGCGTCTGAACTGGCAAGTAACCACCGTCGAGAAAACGAATGTGGGTGGAAAAACAATCGAGCAGCAGGGCAAGCAGCCAAATCCGAATGACACGAACGGTGGTCTGCAAGTCACTACAAAAACAAAATATACGGTGCGGTACGCCGCCTCCAGGACGGAGGAAACCAAAACCACTCAAGAGCGCGACATCAACGGCGCATTCAATGTGGTTTCCGCCGAGGCGCGCAAATCAGACCAGGCTCCGGCGGCGCAGGAACAGTTGGCACCCTCAGAAAAACCCAAATAGGATCAAACGCGCGATATGCTGCTCCCGGGTGATTCCAGACACTCTGTGCCCAGTCATGCAGGGTTCCTCACGCGGCGCGAGTCTATGACGACGAGAGAACCGGGACCGCCATAGGCGTCATTCAACGACATTTTCTGCGCGATCGTAACCAAGTGACAGTTCTTCGCAGAAAAATTGATCGAATTCCTTGGGCCCGGTCCTTGGTGCCTAAACCATCAGCTCAGCGATGCAGGATGTGCATGACCACAACAAGGATACCGAGAACCAAAAGGACCGCGAGCAATAACTTTTCGCCTAGTTCCTGTTTGAACGTGCTGCGACTCATATTCCGGGTGCTCCTACGGTTACAGGGCTATAGCCTGGGGAAAATGGGGCAGGGGCCTTAAACGTACGCCCCGACCAATATTAAGTCAACCCGGCTACTTGGTCGGGGGAGTGAGGTTGAGCCGACGCAGCACGGTTGCCGCAATCGAATATGGCGGTCACGATGGGCAAGGTCGGTCGAACGGTGGCCTGGGGATTGGCGGTCCGAGGATTTTCAGAAATGTCCGGAACCCTCGACGTCGGCGCAGGGTCGTTGTTCGGTCAGTCGCTATGGGATCGTCGAGTCTCTCTGAACAAGCAAGCGTCGCAGCCGCGCCTCCCGTCTCTGACGGTGAATCAACCGCGGGTCGGGGTCAATTTCCACGCCGCACTTGCCACACGTATTCCTCCTGGTGCGGGTCCATTGGAGGTCACGTTCCTGGACGTTTCGCCCGGGTCCCCGGTTCGACTCGGATCTCATCGCAAAATCGTGAGATATTCAGGTAACACTTCCCGCGTTCAGCACGTATCAGTATAGTCCGTCGACCACGAAGATGGACGCAACTAGACTCGAAAACGTGACCATATCGTGTAGGAAGCGGAGACAGAGTGCGATTTAATTTGCCCGAACGACAAGAGCTACAACATGCTAGGATGGCGAACTGCGTCCTATCGAGCAATCCCACAGTAAGAGTATGCTGCATCGAGTTCACCAGCGTTGCCTGACTAGGAAACGGTTTAGAAGCGTATTCGAAACCTGGTGCAAACGCGCAGAAGACCCCAAAGGCTGCCGTGCTACCGAATGAATACATCACTGGGTTCGAGCCTTTCGAACGGATGTTGAACGAAATCGTTATTGAACGGATAGCGTGTGCGTAAACTTGGACTTGTCGTCAAGCGCGAGTACTTGACCCGAGTCAGAACCAAGGGCTTCGTCCTCGGAACGATCATTGTCCCGGTGCTGGGCGCAGCCTTCGCCTTGTTGACTATATTTCTTGCGACGCAGCAGCCCGCCCATAGCATGCGCATCGTGATCGTAGATAATTCGGGGACGCTCGCGGAGATCGTCAGCAAGGGTTTAGACGCAAAGTTCGACAACGGTCAACCGGAATTCGACATTGTTGACGTGATTTTGCGCCCAGCATCGCCCGACGCCGTTCAGCAAGATCTGCGCGCCCGGATCAATGCCTCAAAGCTTGATGCGTACCTATGGATTCCCCAGGACCGGAGCCGATCGATCGAACTGCATTTGCAGAATCCCAGCGCCTTCGATTCCAATGGCCCGCTATCAAGAGCCGTGAATCAGGCGGTGATTTCCGAACGGCTCAGCGAGCGCGGTATCCACCTGGACGACATGAAGAAAATGCTCGGCAGCAAAGACCTGAAGCTGCTGAAGGTGAGCGAAACCGGCGAGGCGGAAGAAAGAGGACAGACTGTCGGGATCGCCGTCGCGTTAGTGGTGCTGCTCTACACCGCGCTGCTGATGTATGGTGTGATTACTATGCGTTCGGTCCTCGAGGAAAAGACCACACGGACTATGGAAGTCCTGATCTCCGTTGTACGACCCTTTGAGCTTCTCTGTGGGAAAATTCTTGGGGTGGGAGCGGTTGCCTTCACGCAGTTCGCAATATGGATGATTTCCGTCGCGCTGCTGTTCTCCTATGGCGCTCTGGCGAGGTTGGGGATGGGTGAGGGATCTCCTATGGCAATGGTTCACGTCCCGATTTCGTTGGTGCTCTACGCCGCAATGTATTTCGTCGGCGGATATTTTCTGTATGCCTCGGTGTTCGCCGCGATTGGAGCGGCTTCCTCGAACGACCAGGATGCGCAGCAGTTGCAGTGGCTGGCCATGACGCCCCTCGTCTTTTGCATGTTGATCTGCAACGTCATCCTCAGCGATCCCAGTTCCAAGATTTCCGTCGTCCTCTCGGAGGTTCCGCTCTTCTCGCCAGTCCTGATGGCGCTGCGCATCTCGCTGAAGACACCTCCCGGGTGGCAGATCATCCTTTCCGTGGTCCTGCTGGTTTTCGCAACTGTGGGCGCAATCTACGCCTCCGCCAAAATTTATCGCGTGGGAATCCTCATGTACGGGAAGCGTCCATCTCTTGTCGAGCTTTTCCGCTGGCTGCGTTATTCGTAGTGGTTCTTGATTCTCGGACCAGAGTTGCGGTGGCGCCGGGCTTTCCGACTGCTTCGTTGAAGGGAGAGGCGTTATTGCGAGATGACCATCTGGGAAGTGCTTTGCATCGTAAAGCCCGAGGGCAGGAGCGGAAACAAGAACTGGAACGAGTATTGCACCTGAACCTTGACCACGCAGCCGGGACTATTGGGCTGGGTTGTGCAGGCTGCCAGATTGTTCGGCGGAGCGACCCAGGTAGTTGTCGTGGTGACCTTGGTGGGATCGAGCCCGATGCCGGTGGAAAGATTTTGCACGTACGCGTTTACATCCGCGTCGTTCGCGGGACACCCACCAGCCAAACCGCCGGTGCAAGTGTAGCCGCGGACGCTGGCCCAGCGAGTTGCTTCGCGGGCTGTGTTGGACACGAAGTGGTAAGTGTACAAAGCGTTGCCGAAGCCAACTACGCCGAACATCATCACCAGCAGAACTGAAATCATTACGGCGCTTTCTAATATCGTCGTGCCACGCTGGCGCGCGCGCGCCGGCTGGGGGTGCTTACGTAATTCAGGGCGGCGACGCGCGGCGGAACGCGAACAGACTTTGGCCGTGGCGAGAGAAATTGGTGACCGAGGGAAGCGTTTCATTGAGCGACCCTCATGAGTTCCGTACTATCGCAATCGATTGACTGGGGTATCCCCGGATACTTGAACAGCGAATTAAATTTCCCGGTAACGGTGACCTTCACATAAACCAGCGCGTGATTGGGAGACGCGCAACCGGTGGCCGGGCACGCTCCGCCGATGCTCGAGCCGGTACATCCGCATTCGTGCTGAACCGTTACTTTCAACTCGGTAAGATTCTGGCCATCGTTTTCGGCGGCGGTTCGAATTCCAGCGGCGTCCGCGGCCGTCGCCAAATTTTGCGCGCCATACTGGGCGCCGGCGCGGGCGGCGTCTGCGACCAAGATGCTATAGTACGCGTAACGTCCGATTTCGATGATTCCGACGGCCAAGAGCAGGAGCAGTGGGGTGACTAACGCTACTTCGAGCAACGCTTGACCTGATTGCGTGGCGCGCCGGATCTTTCGATGCGTCACGCGGTCGCCCGTGACAATTTTCGCGGGAAATCCGGTTGCTGATTTCATGGTGACGTTCATCTTCATTCCACTAGGACCGCGTTCTTGATGGGCGAGCCGTTCGGCAGCGACGAAAAGTCCGACGGAAAGTTCAGCGCTGATGTACCACCCAGTTGCAAGGACTTCGCCACCGCAATTGTGTACGCAGCATTGTTGCCTGTCGCATCAATCGTTAGGGTCGCCGCCGGGAAGTAGAGCGCGCCTTGGAACCTGGAGTTTGACGTGCCAGCAATCGTCGCCGCTGACGTGTTGCCCGGATCTTGATAAAACAAGATCGCCGCATCGGCTCCGGTTGTTGGGGCGCTCAAGTTGACCGTTTGGGGAGCGTTCAGATTTACAGCCCCTCCTGAAGCTCCGACATATAGCGTGACACCTGTCCCGCTGACGGTGCCGGTTCCGCCGAAGGCGAGACCGCCGCCGGTAATCATGTAAATCCCAGGATTCAACGTTACATTCTGCGCGCCCTGGACTGAGATGCCGCCACAATAGTTGCCCGGATTCAAGATCACAGGTGTCGTTCCATTAACGATACCCGCACCGCCAGCGAGACAACTTCCTGCCGCCGGTGGCTGAAGATAAGCCAGCGGATCAGCTGCTGGGACAATGCCGGTTTTCGGCGCGGGGTGGTTATTTCCAGTCGCGGTTCCTTCAACGCCAATTTCGCGTGCCGTGATGCTGCCATTGCCGGTAGTGTGCAAATTGTGGTTGGAAATAATGCCGCAGTTGGGAGCGCTCACGTCTCCGCTGTTGGTGATTCCCCCGTTACCGGTGCCGAGCGCGTACATGCAGTTCTGCAAATTGCCGCTAAGATAAGCGACAGCCCGGGCGGTCACGGTAGCGGAATTCACGCCGGCGATCCTCACGAAAAATGTAGGCTGGATTTTCGTAACTAGCACTTCCACGTAGCCGGCGAGGCCTGCATGTGGTCCATCGTTCGGCGGACTATAAACTGTCACAGTCACGTTATCGGCGCCGTCGGTGAAACCGTTCGAAGCAGAATCGGTAGTTGCGCCGGGGCAGCTTCCCGTCGAACAGCCGCTATAGGGAATCTCGGCGGCCCCGGCGATCGCGGCGCTATCCGCGGCGGATTGCTGCAGGCGCTTTTGATAGCGCAAGAAACCCATGTCGATTCCGAGGCCTGCCGCCAGGATGAAGACAGTAAGGCCCATGGCGGCCAGCACTAGAGCCTGTCCAGCCTCCTTGCCTCGCGTCATCGATGAATTGTCCGGCTTCATTGCTGCTTTCTCCGTGAAAATCTGGGCACGACGGGTTTTAGTACTGCCACGCGCCGCCCGATAGAGCGGACTAAATCCGTGCGAGAAAAAATGTCGAAAGTTTTGCCATTTTTGTTGCTGTCATCGTTACCTTCTAGAAAAACCTTAACTCGTGCCGATAAATGAAAATTTCGGGACGCGTCTAAAGCTTGAGGTAGAAGTCCCGCGCCTACAGAACTTTCCTGCAGTGCTACGAGCGGCTGCAGAGCTGCTTGCGAATTCACGGCAACACGTGGCTGCATGGTGCGCTTGTCACCACGGTCCTGACCACGATCTTCACCACAATCCTCCCTAGCACTGCACGCCGCGTACCAGAGTATCTCCTAGCGCCAAATTTGGAACTCGATGCTGACATCCTTTTCTGACTGAACCGGTTGGCCGTTCAGCAACGCCGGTATAAAACGCCACTCGCGAACCGCGGCCAGTGCAGCGGGAACGAGCACGTCCGGGCCACTCAATTCTCGCGAACTGTTGACGCGACCATCCGTTCCAATTTCCAGGTGAACTGTCACCGTCCCTTCAATGCGCTGGACCTTTGCTTCACGAGGGTAGAGAGGCTCGACACGGTAAAGCAGGTAGCTGTCAACGCGGCGCTCGACAACGCGCGCGGGCATGGAATTGGTTGTGGGGGACGGGGCCGTAGCCGGAGCGACCGAAGCTGGAGCGCGACTTCCGGCAGCCCGTACCGACCACACCGGTAGAGACGGGACAGCAACATTTTGAGCGTCACGGTTCGCAGTTGCTGGCGACGCAACAATCGCGGGAGGCAGCGCCACTGCGATGGAATCGGTTTCGCCGCCCGTGATGCGAGACTTAGGATTTTCACGGCCATGCTTACCGCGGATTTCATCTTTCGGCGCGCGTAAAGCACTTTCGGAATTCGGTGGCTGCGTTCTGGAACGGGAAACTTCAACTGGCATCGCCGCATGGTCCGACGACGCGTCATACGTTACGGATGTTGCGGGCGTAGAAGGCGACGGAGACGAAGCTGCGGTATCTCGTGTATGTTCTTCCGCGCTCAACCTATCAGCGCGATCGCTCTGCAGTTTTCGCGAGATTGCCATGCCCACGAACAGGAAAACCAAAGCGACGCAGGTGCAGATAACTGCAATCGTTCCCCACTTACGGAATTCTTCCGAGAGGAACGGACCCGGCGCCGCGCGGCGAGGCTCCGGCGATTTTAGAGCCGGACGCGCGGCGCCCGGAACAGGTTCAGAGAATGCGGGCAAACTTACGGGTGCGTCACTGCCTTTGCCTGNGCGCCGACGGGCGGCCGGCTGACAGGTTTCCGGATTCTTAGCCGGATGGTCCGAGGAATTTTCCGAAGGCGTNGAGCCGGGCTGCAGAGCAAAATTGTCGCGACCCGTCGAGGTTTTCAGGAGATCTTTGAACNCCTTCTGATTCGCACTTGATTCGCCCGGATTTAAATCGCCGAATAGAGGGAACCACTNCNCCCNGACACGATCCTGCCCGTCATAGCCTGGCGCGGAGGAAGCTTTTGTCGCGGAATCGCCAGCGGTATTGCGA
>JGI12713J13577_1000127_pt1 | contig 11025 bp, 7 predicted proteins | sample JacPin_JW_Ref_O3_FD_13577 | JGI IMG/M metagenome (IMG submission 13577) | reverse complement strand
CATCGCTCATCCGGCATGGCGCTCGGTTGATCCGCTGCAGGATCCAGGTGTCGCCGGATATTTCCGCAGCTTGACGCGGCGGATGTTTCGCGAAGCCGCTCGGCTGATGGAGGGGAGGGAACGATGCGTGCGTTAACTCGAGTGCCTGCTCATTTCCAGAGTGAGGCCGTCAGCAACACCTTCGGTATCGTCCCCGCGGCAGGTATTTGCCGCGGGTTCGAGAACCTTCGGACTTCTCATACGCGGCCGCCAGCGCGAAATCACAGGACCGTCTCATGTCAATGCTGATCCTGAGGGCGTACTGGAAATTAATTCTATTCGATCTATATCTCGCGCGAGGCAACTTTGCCGCCCTCTACCAGCGCGTCCGCGCCTTTCCGGTCGAAAACAAAACGGAGCACCCGGAAACCACCGCGCGGATTTGTGCCGCCGTGGACATGGCCTGCATTTGGTATCGCAAGAAAGTACTCTGCCTGCAAAGGTCCGCGGCGACGGCCTGCCTGCTCAGGGAATACGGCGTATCAGCCGAGATGGTGATCGGCGCGCAGCAAATGCCTTTCAAGGCGCACGCCTGGGTTGAAGTCGGCGGCTGCGTCGTGAATGACAAGACGTACACGCCCGAAATGTTCCAAGTGCTCGACCGGTGCTAGTCGACCGCCGGCAATCAGAACGACGAGAGCGAACCATGAGCGTCCAGTTCGGAAAATGGAACTTTGCGGGCGAGCCGCCGGCACCGCAAACCGTGAAAAAGATCCAGTCTCTTCTCGCTCCCTATGGGCCCGACGGAACAAACTTGTATTCCGAAGGCGGTGTCATCATTTTATACGGCGCGTTGCACTCGACGAGCGAGTCACGCGGCGAGCCACAACCGCAAATTACGATGTCAGGGGCCGCCGTTGTTTGGGATGGCCGTCTCGACAATCGCGGGGAACTCGTTCGCTCGTTGCGGGAGGGGCTCTCGCTGGGCTCATCGGACGCCGCGATCGTCCGGGCGGCCTATGAACGCTGGGGCACGCGATGTTTTCCTAACCTCGTGGGCGACTGGGCACTGTCCGTCTGGAATCCGCGCGACCACTCGCTCGTGCTCGCAAAAGACCCGGTCGGAACTCGGCCTCTGTACTACTCCATCGCTCAACGCGGCGTGAGTTGGAGCTCGATTCTTGACCCACTGGTCCTGTTCAGCGAAGAGACGTTGACGCTCGATGAGGAATACATCGCCGGGTGCCTATCATTATTTCCGGCCGTCCATTTAACGCCGTATACCAGCATCCGTTCCGTGCCTCCATCCTCCTTCGTGCGGATCGAGGCCGGAAGGGCGACGGTTGAAAGGTATTGGGATTTCGATCCAGCCAAGAAGATTCGCTACGCAAGCGACCGGGAATACGAGGAGCATTTTTGCAGCGTGTTCGCCGAGTCCGTGCGGCGGAGACTGCGCTCGGACGGACCCGTGCTGGCCGAATTGAGTGGCGGGATCGATTCCTCCTCCATCGTCTGCATGGCGGATTCGCTCATCGCTTGCGGCGCCGCCGACTCGTCAAGGCTCGACACGGTTTCCTACTACGATGATTCCGAACCGAACTGGAACGAACGTCCCTTGTTCAGCAAGGTCGAAGAGCAACGGGGACGAACGGGACTGCATATTGACGTCAGTTCACAGCGAACCCTCGGAAGTATTTTCGACGCTGGGCCCCTCCGGATTTCACCCGCGTCGGAGCGCGAGCCTTCCCTCGCTCGCCGGAAATTGAATGCATTTCTGACCGCGCATGGACACCGGGTGGTTCTCTCGGGTCTCGGCGGAGACGAAGTGACGGGCGGTGTGCCCACGCCGACAGCGGAGCTCGCCGATCTCGCAACCCGAGGCGAATTGAGAAGGCTCGCTCGCCAGCTCAAGGTGTGGGCACTCGACCGAAGAAGACCATGGTTCCATCTGCTCGGCGAAATGGTTCGCCGATTCCTTCCGATTTCGCTCGCTCGCGCTCCCGAACACCTGCGCCCTGCTCCCTGGCTTGCTCCCCGCTTTGTCGAACGGCACCGAGCAGCCCTCGCGGGATATGAGAGCAGGCTGCATTGGTTCGGCCACCTTCCGACGTTTCAAGAAAACCTGGCAGCTCTCGGCGCGTTGCGCAGGCAACTCGGAGCGGACGTACTCCCCTGCGAGCCGGCTCATGAGAAGCGCTATCCGTATCTTGACCGTGACCTGCTCGAGTTTCTGTTCGCCGTTCCGAGGGAACAATTGCTCCGCCCCGGCCAGCGCCGTTCGCTCATGCGCCGCGCGCTGGCAGGGGTCGTGCCCGAGGAGGTCTTGAATCGAAAGCGGAAGGCATTCGTCTCGCGCCGGACGTTCGTCGAAATCTCGGAACAATTCGACGGGCTTCTCCCAAAGCTTGACGCCATGATCACAGCGTCGCTCGGTATTGTCGATCGCGCCGCCTTCCGCCGGGAACTCGAGAAAGCTCGAGTGGGCCTTGAAACACTGCCGGTCGCGCTATGGCGGACGATCGGAATGGAAGCGTGGCTCAGGAACCTCGATGCCCGAGGCCTTTTGAAATGCGCGGGAATATCTGCGCAAGAGCCGGATATCGCTCTAAATGAATGCTCCGTGCGTTAGGAACAGCAACGATCTTTCAGCTGAAAGCTAGTCTCAACCAAAGGAGGTGATACTCATGAAATACGAAAAGCCAGAAGTCCGGCTGTCGGCGGAAGCAATCCGGACCATCGAAACGTTCAGCAAGGGGACGGGGTTTGCGGACAACATCGTCGGCGACCTGGTCCGTAGCACCCCCGCCTATGAGTCGGACGAGTAGTAGCTAAACACCCGCTGCGCGAGGCGCCTCGCGTAGCGGGTTTCTTGTGACGGCCAGCCGCAGCGAATCGGAGTCAGTCGAAGGTGATCGCTGACCCGAACTTCACACCCAACAAAATCTCGCCGGCTTCCGAGGCGGGCGAGTGGTGCAATGCCGGTGCGTTACCGACCTGGCGCACCGGCGTTTCGCTTTGCTTGCGGGAAAGGTTCTATTCACTTCGCCCGGTACGGAGGGGCTCATCGTTTCCTCCCCTCGAATTCGCATCTTGAAGCCCTCGCCAGCGGTCATATTGCTCGCGCTTTTGCGGATCGGGATCGACTTCATCTTTTAACCAGAACCGAAACCAATCGACGGTTCCTGTCTGTGAGGCGGCTCGTTGGGCCGGATTGGTGAGCACGTGCGTTCCAGGGCCTGGGAGAAGGATGAAATCGGCCGGCTTGTGCAGGTAATTGAGTCCGGCATAGGGCTCCCACATCGTGAGCGCCGAGGGGCGTCCGATCGCCACAATCTGGAGTGGCGCCGCGATNTTGTTCAGGTTGAATTCCGGCGAACGNTTCCGCCAGTCCTCCAAGCCTTTTCCGAAAGGGGGCGCGCCGATTATCGAGTCCGCGTCGCGAGCGTGCTCGTTGCCCCAAACGTTCCAGGTCATCATATATTCCACGTAGCCAAGAATGATTCCGTCGGTGATCGACGCGGCCCGTAAGTGGAGCGTGCTGTCGGTAAGTGCCTGCATGACGTAGTAGCAAGTTCGGCTGAATCCAATAATCCCTACCCGGTCCGGATCGATTAAACCCGCAGCGGCGAGCTGCTGGATCGCAGCTTTGTACCCGGCGATCTGACAGGAAGCCTCCTCGGCCGATTCCCGGACCGGGCAGTCCTGAACTTGGAGGACGACGATGTCCGCGGCTGCGAGTTCTTGTGCCGCGAAGGCGGACGGAAAGGCTCCGGCTGGATCGAAACTCTTCTCCTGAAACCCGTGTGTTTGAATGACGAGCGGATATCGCCGTCCCTCGGCATAGTCGGGAGGCCGGTACAGTCCCCCGATCCAGTCACGACCAGTTTCGTCCTTCCAACGAAACACGGATTCATTGCCCAGAGGAATTTGCTGCAGCTGGGGGTTTGGGTTCCAGATCACCTTCGAGACTCCGGTAAGATGGTCGACTCCGACCAGCACCGGTGGTGTGTTCATACCCTGCTCGACGACGACATCGATCGAGCGGCCAGGAGCCGGCTGACCGCGCGTGGTACTGGGCTCGACGGCCCATGCTCCCGCCGGGCCTCGGGAGTAATATTCGATTTGTTCGGAACCATCAGGAACCAGGTAACGCGTTTGGACACGCGTGCTGGTTCCCGCCATAAACTTTGCGCCGCCGAGCATTCGAATGCTTTCTCCGCCGTTGCCGACGGTTGATTTCACTTGAAACCGCTGAACGCAGCTGATGTGGCGCGACCTGATGTCGACGATTGCCGTACAGGGAGGGCCGGCAGGGAATGGCTCGCTCTGCTGATCCGGCGGGATGAAGGTGTTGGGCAATAGGACGGATTGTCCGTCGGAAGACCAAGCCGCTTTTAGGGCGCCCCACCACCCCGCGGCGCTTCCGATGGGAGCCTTCGCAAGCGCCGTGATTTCTCCATCCGATAAGCAGATTCGAACATATTCGCTTACGGAAACGCTTTGATCGAGCGCCGCCGGGTCTTGATGTCCGGGCCGGATGCGATAAGCGGCGGAGTTCGCCGACGAAGGATACAGCGCTTCCCATTCAGGAGGCACGTCCCGAACGGCGAGCGCCGTCACCACCGAACGCCCGTCCGGCGAGAGCGCCAGTGCGTCGCGACCGTCCGCGCGAATCGGGATCGGCCTCCGAGCGCCGTCGCGAACCTGGAATGGTTTGCCATCGTCGACAGCCCACAGCTCACTCAAGTCGTACGCCGCGAGCGCCGTGAAGTGTAGATCGTCGTCTCCGCCAAACACGAGACCATAGATGTTGTGGCCCTTCGCGGCGACCGCGGTCGTGTGGCTTTCTCGTCTCGCCGTTTCGCGGAGCCGAGGACTCTGAACGCAATACACGTAATGGCTTCGGTCACGAATATCGAAGCCCGTAACGTGCTGATCCGCCGGCGTGAGTGTGGCGATTTTTTTCGTCTGAAGGTCTTCGAGGAATAATTGATCGTTGCCCGCTAAAGTCTTCGCGAGAAACGCAAACCCGCTCGAATCGCCCAGCCATTGTATGCTCGTAATGATGGGGCCGTTCTTGTAAGACGACTTCGTGAAGATCCACAAAGGAGCGAGTTCCTTCGCGCTGCGAGGAGAGCGAAGGAATTGCGCAACATCCGCAGTCCGGTACACGCGAAGAGTCGACTCGGGCCGGTCGAGGTCGATACGCCCGCGCTCCGTATCGACCACCAAAAACCGCCCATCGGGCGAAAATGTGATGGGCTCGACCGAAACCGTGAACGGATCTCCGAAGTGAGACAGTCCGATATCGTCGGCCACGGTGAAACGCCGCTCCGTGCCGGCCAAGGCCGCTGTCGTTGGCCACATTCCGGCGGCCAATAAAAAACTGAGCAGCCGCGCCGCTTGCCGAGAAATCGGGCTGGTCCTTGGCCTGGTTCGGTCGATCAATGCGGTTCTGGCGTCGGTCGTCATGGGCAGAGAAAATCTCGCCGGCTAAAAGGCAAGCTTCAAGGAGAGCTGCAGAGACCTGGGACCGCCTTCCTGGAAAAGCGGATTGAGCCCACCCAGGCCGCTGTTGAGCATCTGGGTAGATTGCAGGAACGCGGCGAAACCGACAAAGCCGAATGGATTCGAAAAATTCGGATGGTTCAGGAGATTGAAGGCATCCACGCGAAACTGCAGGCCCAGTCGATCGGTCAAGCGGAATTTCCGGCCGAGCGACGTGTCGAACTCGGTGAGTCCAAATCCCCGAATGTCGTTTCTTCCTTCCGTTCCTTGTTCTCCAGAGGGCGGCACGGCAAATGCGGAGGGATTTAAGCTCTTGCCTCCCGCTGCTTCTGAGTTCGGGATCCATACAGGCTGGCCGGGAACAAGGTTCGGGCGGGGAGAAACTCCCGAAATCGTCGAGGTAACAACGACGGCATTAAACGGGAACCCGGTCCGCGCCACGATCAAACCGTCGAGGGACCAATCTCGGGTCAAAGCCGACAGGAATCCTTTTCTTGAGGCCATCGGAATCGAATAGCTGAACCCGGCAGAAAAACTTTGGCGAACATCGAATGTGGAGGAAGCGTAGTCCTTCGCGGCTGAAAGGACGGTACTGGAAACGGCCGTGGCGTCGACGGTGTCATCCGATGCGTTATCGAGGGAATGGGCCCAGCTGTAATTCAGCACGGCCTGCAGCCGCTCGGCCATGGGTCGGCGATACTGAATCTGCAACGCGTTGTAATTGGAGCGCGCATTGTTTTGCGTCAGCAGGAACACGCTCGCAAAATCCGCATTCGGCTGCACCAGGCCTTCTTGGCGCAGCAGGTCCCGCCCCGCTTGGCCCACGTAGGTCACGGATACGGCTTGCTGCCCGCCCAGCGATTTCTCGAGCGCCACATTCCATTGATACGAGCGCGGAAGTTTCAAATTCGGAGCAAATCCCGCCGTGTCAACCGGAAAAGGAGGCAGAAGGGAAATGGCGGGGATGAAGGGTGCCGCATCGGCCAGGGGCAGCGTTGCAGTAGGGCAGCACGCGGAGGCAGAATTGGGAAAGGTAGCTCCGAGAAACCCCACAGTGTCGGTTCCCAGATCATAGAAGATGCCCCAGCCTGCCCTGAGCACGAGGCTTCCGCTGGGCGTCAGACTGTAGGCGACGCCGACTCGCGGCGCAAAATTCGCATACGTCGTGTTCCACAAAGGACTGCCCGGACGCGCGGGAGCAATCGCGCCGGGGCTGCCAACGTTTTGCCAAGCTGCCAGAGGTGTGCCGTCCCGTCCAGATGGTGCAGGATTCAGTTCCCAACGGAGACCGTAGACCAGCGTCAGCCTGGAGTTGATTTTCCAGGTATCCTGGCCGTAGAGACTTGTTGCTTGAAACAGGAATTTTGCCGGATTTGTGTTCGATCCAAAGATTCCGGCGTCCGCCTGACTGGTCGCCAAGAAATTAGCCACACCGCTCACCATATATTGAAGTACGGGAGCGGAATGAAGGTCCAAGTAGATCGCGCGATAGTCGGCTCCGACCTTCCATCGGTGCGTTCCGTGAGACGCGGTAAAATCGTCGGCGAAATTGAGCTGGGTGCTGCGATTTCTTGCTTCGGGTCCGGTCGAGTAGAACCCCGTGTCGAACGTGCCGAACAGGAGATCGACACTGCTAGGACTCGGTAAGCCAGGTCCCAGGACACTAAGACTCGGCGGCACCGCCCCACCAAACGAATCCAGACTCGTTACGCCATTGGCACTCTGCGTGGAGTAGTTCGCGCGAAAGCTGTTGGCCATGAGCGGGCTGAGGACCATCGTCGCGCCCAGCGTCACTGTTCTTGTGCCGACCTCGGTCGCATCAATCTCACTGAGATTGTTGTTGCGCCTCGCCGTTTCGGAGGGAGCTTCGTTGTAGCGGCCGAAAACAGAAAGACGCGCGTTAATCGTGTGGTCGATCCGGATGCTTCCGGCGTTTAGCGTGGAGGGATTCGAATAATTTCCAGTGAATGGAAGTGTGTAGACGCCAAGTGTTACGGTCCGATCCTGGGGCTCGGGATAGGCGTCGAGAAAAGGAGCGATCGCGGCGGGAGCCGTCGTCCTGGCAAACTCAGAGGGAACCTGAACCACCGTGGTGTTGGGCTCGCGCAAGCGCGCCCCTTCGTAAGAGACGAAGACGAAGGTTTTGTCTTTTTGAATGGGTCCTCCGAGAAACCCGCCGAAGTCATTGTGCCTTTCCGCCGCGCGCGGCTGTCCCGCCTGATTCGCAAACCAGTTGTTGGCATCGAAAACGTTGTTGCGAAAGTACTCGTAGCCGCCTCCGTGAAAATCGTTGGTGCCGGAACGCGTCGTCAGGATGACTTGCCCGCCCGGGGACCGGCCAAATTCAGGCGCGAACGAAGATGTTTCGACGCGAAATTCCTGGAGATCTTCGACGGATACCAAGCTGCTCGTTCCGCCGAGCGCGCTAAATGCTTGCGCCGCACCGCCGGACGTTCCCACCGACGACGTTGCCGCCACACCGAAGTTCGCCGAGACGCCATCAATGAGAAAATTATTCGCGCTCGTCCTTTGACCCGCGATGCTGAACTGACCCTGGTTGGAGGTACTGGTCGCCGCTATTACGACGCCGGGCGTCAGCTGCAGCAGGGCATTGAAGCTTCGTCCGTTCAGGGGAAGATTTTCAACGAACCGGCGGTCGATCACGGTGCTAACCGAACCCGATTCCGTATTCACAAGGGGCGCTCCCCCTTGGACGGTCACGACTTCGAAACTAGCGCCCACCGGAAGCGTGAAATTGATGGCCAGGGAATCTTGGACGCTCAGGATGATGTCGGGTTTGATGAGAGTCTTGAATCCAATCCTCGAGACTTGCAGCCGGTAGGTGCCGGGTGGAAGGTTCGTGACGACGTAGATGCCTTCGTCATTCGTTTTGCCGACATACTGCACGCCTGTCGCATCGTTCACGATGCGGACTTCGGCGCCAGCGATTGCGCCACCGGTGGGATCGAGCACCAAGCCGTTGATGATGCCGTTCGGCGATTGCCCGGAAAGACAGCAGGCCAAGAGCAGGCTTACGATTCCGAAAAAAACGAACCTTTGCAACCCCATGGGGCTTCTCCTCGCGCGAACGAAGTGCGTCGTATTCCTTCGGTCTACGGACGAGAGAACGGAACTGTACCATGGCGCTGTCATCGGAGAACGAAACGACGATACCAAAGAAGCAAGTAACTAGGGGTGATTTGGTCCGATCTTCAGGTAGGTAAAAAGCAGGGGACTGCCGCTCGGCTTGTTGCTTCCGCCGGAGGGTTCGACCGTCACGAAAACCGCGTCAATCTGTTCCAGCGTTTTTGAATCGTCGAACTTCAGTACCCATCGTTTCTTGGCGGCGTTGTCTTCATAGAAAATCCCAAGGTTCAACGCTTGCCGTCGATCCGGCCCGAGCTTGCCCCAGGCCTGAAATGTGCTCGCCGTTCGGACGCCCGGCTCCTTGTCCAGATCGTAGGCGTAAAAGATGAGCGACTTTCCCTTGGTGTAGAAAACGCGGCCGTAGGGTTTCTGCGTCACCCCATCGCCGGCCACGTTATAAATCTCGGCAATATAAAGGTCTCGCGCTCCCAGCAGCTCCCGGACGTCACGATCATGGGCCAGGAGATCCTCCTGCTTGCCCATGGCCTGTTCCCGGTCGCGGAGCTCCGCGTGAAGATCGTTGACTTGCGCTTCCAGGCTTTCGGCGCGCGACTGGTCCTGCGCGCGCTGGCGTTGCAGGGAATCGAGCTGCGTTTGAGTTTTTTCGAGCGAAGCCTGCGCGACGCCGAGCTGCTGCAAAAGAGTGCCTCGGTCTTCGGTGCTCTGTTGTTTGGCGCCTTCGTCATTCTGGATGGATTTTTCGAGATCGGCTTGAGCGCTTTTTATTTCGTCGAGAGATGCCGACTGCATTTGCATCTCGTGCCTGAGATCGGAAATGACCTTATCCCGCTGCGCCAGCTGCAATCGCAAGCCTTCGCGCTCATGGCCGGCATCGCTCATCTGCTGTTCCAGAGCCTCGATTTGCACGTCGGGGGGGTGCGAAATCGTCTGAGTCACTGCGACGCCGCGGCCTCTGCCCATTCGGTAGGCAAAGATTCCCAGGGCGACGGTGAGCAGAATGCACGCAGCGAACGGGAGCCACACGTAGTTCCAATTGACCTTCGTGCGCCCGTGACCGTTTCCTTGGGTGAAGGCAAAGCCTCTTTCGATAACCTCGGGCACAACACCTGGTCGGTTCGCGTCATTCCGCGGTGGCGGAGTCGGCTCCAGTGATGCCGGTTGCTCTGACTTCGTTCGCGGTGGTACGAATTGCTCGGTGGGATCAACGGACAGGCCAGCGGTTAATTTCAAAGCGAGAAGCGGGACGCCCACATCGACGGCAGCCTCGAACTCTCTCAAGGCTTGGCGGCATTCCGCGCACCAGGCAAGGTGCGCGTCGAGCGTTCGTCGTTCTTGTTCGCTCAGCTCGCCCGACGTGGATACGGCACACAGTTCGAGGAATTCGTCATGAGGTGCCATCTTCAACCACTTCCTGATCCCTGAATCTCGCTATCTATTTAGCACATCGTTCGGCGGCCTGCCGATCATTTGCGAACATTTCTTTCCGCAGCTTGTCCAGCGCCCGATAGTAGTGATGCCGCACGTTTCCGAGCGGCTGGCCCAGTTTCTCGCTGATCTCGAGGAGCGTATAACCCTCAAAAAAATGCAGGCGCAACGTCTCGCGCTGATCAGGCGACAAGGTATTCACGATTTTATCGAGACCATTACGGCCAAAAACGGCTTCAGCGGAATAATCGTTCTCCGTGGTCGGTTTTCCGACCACTTCAACACCAGCCGCCGGAAGGAACGGTTGTGCGTAGAACTCCCGGGACTTCAGGTAACGCCGCCGATCGAGTGCCCGGTGATAGGCCATCTGCACAATCCAGGATCGAGCGGTGCTCTTGGAGCTATCGAAGATTCCGCACCGTCGCTGGATATAGAGAAACAAGTCTTGGACCAGGTCTTCCGCTTCGGCTGTGTCGCTTAAGATGCGCGCGGCCACGCTTCGAACCAATCGTGCATAACGTTCGAAGAGAGCGGCTAGAGCCTCGCGATCCCCGGTACAAATCTGGGCGATAAGGGACTCGTCAGAAATCTTGACTCGACTTGTAAGGGCAACGCTTTCGACTGACACGGCAGTCTGCTCCCGTTTCGGAATCGCCACTCCAAGAACGTTCGCCGGAGAAAGAACGCTCGACACGTTTGCCAAGCCCTCTGTTGATGTTCCCAATTCTCGATTCGACCGCTGCACCGCAGTTTTCACGACTCAAACCCGTAATCTGATTCGGTGGTCATGCATACACGCATAGGCAACACTCGGCACCAGGGTGCGAGCCTAAGTGCAGACTCTGCGGGAAAGGTTTGGCCAACGCTTAAAGGCGATTCGTGTCGCTAGAAAGATGAGCCAGGAGGAATTCGCAGAACTCATCGGTATTTCCGTGGACTTTCTCAGCCTCATTGAGCGCGGGATCAATGCCCCTTCTTTCGAGAATATAGACGCATTCTCAGCCC
>JGI12713J13577_1000121_pt1 | contig 11738 bp, 10 predicted proteins | sample JacPin_JW_Ref_O3_FD_13577 | JGI IMG/M metagenome (IMG submission 13577) | reverse complement strand
CCCGCGCCTGCGGGACCCGCCCCTACGTCAGCACGCGCGCAAATTGTGACCGGCGACGCTACTTCTGAATTTGCGCGGCTGTCGCGGCCAGTTTGCCGCTTGCGGCACTGGTCCGGCATTGCCGCATTCGCGCCTGAATCCGCGCACGCGCGAAGGCATCGAATTGCAAGGCGGTAGAATCGACTGATGAGCCTGAAACGACGCATCCACGAATTTCTGGGAGGAAGCAAGATGGCTGCACTACCAGCCGGCGCCAAAGCTCCGGCATTCGCGCTGCAAAGCACGGACGGAAAAAAACTGAATCTCGCCGATGCCCTGAAAAAAGGCCCGGTCGTCGCCGCCTTCTTCAAAGTGAGCTGCCCCACCTGCCAGTTCACCGCCCCGTTTCTAGAACGCCTGCACGAAAACTACGGCGGCGAGAAATTCACGCTCTGGGGCATTTCGCAGGACGACGCCCAGGACACCTGCGAATTCTTCCAGGAATTTGACGCCGAATTCCCTGCCCTGATTGACGACCACGGCTACCCTGTCTCCAACCAATACGGCATCACGAACGTCCCCACAGTTTTCCTGATCGCGCCGGACGGCAAAATCCAGGAAAGCTCCGTCGGCTTTTCGAAGAAAGATCTCGAGAAAATCGCTGCCGCAGCCGCCAAAGCTACGAACACGCCGCCCACATCATTCTTCAAACCCGGCGAAGTGATCCCGGATCTCAAGCCCGGTTGAGGCTCCAAAAACTAGGTTCCGTAGGAACCTCTCCCATTAACAATCAAATGGAAGCAACGTTTTCGGGTCGCAACCGGCGTCGCCGTTCCACTGCGAATAAATCAGGCGCGTCAATCTGACGCATCAACACCGCGCATCAATGCGGCGACGGATGCGCGCGCGTGTATCCCTATCCCGCCAGGTTTCCCGCCATCGTCGCGACCTGCGGAACCCACCAGATCTTATGCCAGCGCTCCGACCGTGCCATTTTCCATCCGAGGAAGTTGATTCCGGTAGCAAACAACGCAGCGGAAGCGTAATACGCCGGCGCAGGCAGCCGCAAGAATGGTCGTACAATCGGATCTTTCTCGTCGAAGTTCGGCAACATGGATTCGGGCCGCTGCATGTCCAACCCGGCGGCAGTGTAAACTCCCGCAGTCAATACCCGATACGATTTCGGCGCAGCCGGCTTCACTGCCCTGCGTAGCTCGCTGTGCGGCAGCGGCGCCAGCGCCACCCCGCTGGGAATCCCTGAGTCCGCCGCCGTCGTTTTGGTCAAACTCACCGGAACAATTTGCGCGCGCGCCGCAGGCAGCAGTGCCGCGAGAAACGTAAGCGCCGCAAGTACTGAGATCCCAATCTAACGGCCACTTCGCGTGATTTTCATGCAGTGCGTATTGCACGCACTGTTCCGGCCCGTACGACGCCCGAAAATTTCTAGCGAAAAGCGATTTTGCTGGCAGCAAAGAATTTAGCGGAAGGCGACATCGCAAACGCATGGCGGGGAGTCCCACTCTGAACCACCGCGGCGACGAAAAATCCCGAAATGACGCAGACCATCACGCGAGGAACTAACTCAAATCCGGCGCCACCAATTTCTTCTTATGCTTCGGCGCCTTCTGCCGCTTGTCCGGAATCGTCCGTTCGGTCGGAGGCATGCCGACGCCGAGCCGCGCAAGCCTTCGCGCTTCCTTGTGCACGCGCAGCCGGTCTTTCTTCTTCTTGGCCATGATCGTTGCCACAAAAGCTATCATAAATCCGCGCCGATCTCCGCACGCCGCACGCATCGCCGGCCTCTCGCGGCATCGCGTCTTCGTTTTCGCACCCGTACGTGCCGGCCTTGCGTCCAAAGCCAAGGAATGTAACGCTTCCCAAGCATGCCTCGCACCTTCACAAACACAATTCGCGCTGCAGCCACTTCGCTGTGGCTAATCATGTTCGTCGCGCTCGCCCTGCGCCTCGCCTACATGTGGCAATTCCAAGATATTCATCCGCGCCAAGGCGTAAGCGTCATCCCTTTTCTCTTCGAATCGGGCAACATCGCGCACTCTCTCTCGATGGGCCACGGCTTCAGTTCGCCGTTTCGCGTGGATACCGGCCCCACCGCCTGGATGACGCCGCTCTTCCCGTTGCTCCTCGCCGGAATTTTTCGCATCTTCGGCGCGTACACATTTCATGCCTGGGCCGCAACGGTCCTGCTGAATATCAGCTGCTGCACGCTCGCCTGCGTCCCGATTTATTTCGCAGGTAAACGCATCGGCGGCATCGCGCTCGCATCCGGCGCGGCATGGTTGTGGGCAATTTTCCCGAATGCGATCCTCATGCCCGTTGAAAGCATGTGGGACGCGTGCATCTCGGCGCTGCTCGTCGCGACAATCCTGTGGGCCACGCTCGCGCTCGGGCGTGCCGAATCGCAACGCCTGCGCAAGTGGTGCGCTTACGGCCTGCTCTGGGGTGTCGCGCTGATGTTCAACGCAACTCTCGCCGCGTTATTTCCATTTCTAGCGGGCTGGCTCGTGTACCGCGCGCGTCAGCACAATTGCGCGTGGCTCAAAAATGCCGCGGCGGCCATCGCCATCATCGTCCTCTGCTGTGTTCCCTGGACCATCCGCAATTACCGCGTCTTCCACCAATTCGTTCCGCTACGCTCCGTCCTCGGCTTGCAACTCTGGCTCGGCAACAACGATCAGACCCAGGACATTTTCCGCGGCGACCTGCACCCCATCTACAACGCCGCGGAGCGCGAAAAATACATTTCGCTGGGCGAAATTGCCTACATGCAGCAGAAAAAGCGGGAAGCCATCGCCTACATGTTTTCGCATCCCGCCCGGGAAATCCACTTAGTCCTCTATCGCGCGATTTCCATCTGGTCTGGCGGCACTCCATATCCGCTCGTGGATTTCATTGGCACGCCGTCGCTGCGATTTCGCACGGTTCTCGCGTTTAATATCGTCGCGGCACTCGGCACGCTCTGCGGCATAATCATCCTCTTCCGCGAACGCAGCCCGTTCGCCATCCCCATCGCCGCATTTCCGCTGATCTATCCTTGGGCCTACTACCTCACGCTGGCGCTGCCACGTTATCGCCTACCCATAGATCCAATCGTCATGCTGCTACTCGCAATTTGCATTCAGCGCCCGGCGCAGAAACTCTCCCGCGCCAAATCGCCCGCAGCGCCACAGCCAGCTCAATCGGCCCCCGAAGCGCGGCGCAAGCGCAAAAAATCGCGCGCGCCCGCAACACGATAACCAGCGGGGCAGAAGTTCAAATCGCCACCCGCTACGGCTTACTGCCGGTGGCGCCTGCCCCGCTGCCACTCAACCGAGCGATAAACAATCTTAAGAAGCGCTCCGAATCGATGCCCACAGCCACCTGCGCGTTCGTTTTCACTTCATCCACGCCCACCGTTTCCAGATGATCGCCCTTATCCACCACGTGATCCACGGTTCCCAACCGGTTGGCCACCGTTTCTCCGCGCGCGATGCGCCCTTCGGTTTCGACGTCAATGTGCATCGCGCGCAATTTGAGGAAAGAAGGATCAACCGCCGCTCCCACAGCCAGCGCGTCGTGGATCGCTCCTCCACCAAATCCCGTACCCTGATATAGGCCCACCTGAAAACGCGCTACCGCCGCGGCAAATTTCGCTTCCGCGCTGCCGCCGCGCTCGATCTCGTCAACCTGCGCGCTGCTGATAAGCGTGATTTCGGTCACGTCCAAACCCACCATCGTTATCGGCCAGCCCGCACGGAATACCAGGTCTGCCGCATCCGGATCGCAATACACATTGAATTCCGCCGCGCCGTTCACATTGCCGCCGGATATTGATCCGGCCATCAAAATCACGTGCTTCACCAGCGGCACGATCGTCGGGTCTTTCAAAATCGCCAGCGCCAGATTTGTTTCCGGGCCCACGCCGATGATAGTGATCTCATGCGGATATTTGTGCACCAATTCAATGATCACGTCGGGACCGAATCTAGGGTCGGCCTTACAGTTTGACGCCGGCAATTCCGCGCCGCCCAATCCTCCCGGCCCATTCCAGAATGGCTCGATGTTCAGCTTCGCGTGCAGCGGACGTTGCGCGCCTTCTGCTACCGGCACGTCGCAGCGCCCCGCCAGCGCAACAATCTTCAGCGCATTTTCCACGCCGATGGAAGCCGTCACGTTGCCTGCAACCACCGTCAGCGCCTCGACGCGCAATTCCGCCGAGCGCAACGCCAACAGGATCGCCAGCGCATCGTCCGTCCCCGGATCGGTGTCAATAATCACGCGCTCCGCGGCCTGTGCACGGGCGGCTGGCACAATTCCGCACGAAGACCACAACGCACACAACACCAACGCTCTCGCTCCGCCAGAAATGTTCATTCGGGAACCCCCGAACGTTTATATCACGCGGAGCTTCACTCTCCTCCGCGCGTGCAGATTTGTCCTGTTCTGTGGAATCGCCGTTCGTTTCGGGGGCAGCTTCGACAAAAAGTGGCGCCTGCTTTTTTTCAATCTTGATGTTCGGCGCTGGCGACGTCGCGTTCACTTTCTTATTCGGCGCCGCGTGCGGAGTTACAAGTGCCGCCGCAGGCACGGCCGCGACTGAGACATCTTCAAGCGACCCGCCCTGCGTCACTCTCGTCAGCGTCAAGATCAGATCTTCGTCGTCGCGCTCGCCCTCGTTGCCAATCGCCTCAATGCTCTGCAGCATTTGCCGCACCGCATCCACCATGCGCAACAATGCCGTGGTAATTTTCGGATTCAACACTAATTCGCCGTCGCGCAGCTTGCTCAAAAGGTTTTCGCCAATGTGCGCCACAGCCTTCAGCTTCGTAAATCCCAAAAATCCACAGGTGCCCTTGATCGTGTGGATCGTGCGAAACACGCTCGCCAAAGTGGCGCGGTTGTGCGGATCTTTTTCCAGCTGGATTAGTTCGCAGTCGAGCGTGTCAAGATTCGCGTTACCTTCCACGAGAAACTCGCGAACAATTTCGTCGCTCATGAGCTTGCAACCTCTGGAGGGGAAAACAATTCGCCACGGCGCGTGCGCACCGCGTCTGAATGCAGTCAAGCATTCGTCGCGCCACCGCAAACAGCTTTAATATCGGCAACTTCTTTCGCCTCTTGAGGTTAATCTCGCTGCAGACCCTCCCCTTCTCCTCAAGCTGTTCCGGCGCAGCGCCACCGTCAGTGCTGCCGTGAGCGGGGCAATCGCCCGCCGCCAAAAAAGTGGCGAGGGACGCGTTCACCTCATCAATCTTCAGGAATTGCTCGATGAACTGGATATCCTTAAGAGATAGGGCGGTATGAGTGTGGGACGTGGTAGAAAACTCGATTCGAGGTGCCCGTTTGCAAAGTGACAGGATCCCGGGCCACGGCGCCGGCAAAGTAAACTCGTCAGCATGCCAATCCAAGCGATGCGCCCACGTGTCAAAATGGAACGTTACAGGAAATCACTAAAGTGCGACCGCCGCTCAATCGTGACAGCCGCGCAAGCCGCCTCGTTCAATCACATGGCGGAAGCGCGTGGGGGTCTAAACCTATAACCAAGACTGAAAAAGCTCGATCCGCAAAGCCAAGTGCTCCGAGCAAGTTAGCTGTTGCTCCGGGTATCCAGGCTCGCGGAGGCCGAGGAGACAGCCAGCGTGAAATGAAAACTTGTTCCGCAAGGATGGTTGTACGTAGCCCGGAGCCGGCTGCCGTGCGCGCCTCAATGATCGTTCGGCTGATCCGCAGCCCCATGCCGGTGACGATAACGTCGGCGGCGAACCGTTGTAATGAGCTGTGGCGTCACACAGCTAGAGTGAATCGGCCAAGCAACAACGGCTGAACTCGCTGGCAAGTCAGCTAATCGGACAGATGCCATATCACTACCCACTTCTCCGCTAACCGCGTCAATCGGGATTTGCGGTGGCAACTCGTATCGGCTTTCCCTTGTAGAAACCCGTGAAGCGGACTCGGACGAGCCAGTACACCAGCAAAACCAGCGGAAGTAGGGTGAGAGTGAGGTACACGCTCGTGCTGAATAACGCCGGCGAGAGACGTTGTCCCAGCCCTGCCGCTGACAGCAATCTCAGTGGCCGATTGGAAGGCCCCAGAAAAAAAGATCCTGCTGCGATGAATAGCCCGAAGCACATGCGCCAGAGATGCCGCGCGATGCGCCTCGCTCCAACAACACCTCGACCGACCAGCATGCGAACGTCCCCCGCGGCTGCCAGCAGCATCACCGAACCCATAAAAAAAGTCATTCCAACGGGGACTCCGTCTGGTGAGCCCTCTCCACTCCGCACGATTGAAATACCATTCATCCAAGTGAGGATACCCAACGTCAAGGGAATCAGCAGTACGACCCAATCAAGACGGCTCGTTTCTCCGTCTCTGCGCCTGGCGGTCAGCCATGCTGTGCCGATCAGGTAAAAGGTCAAAATTCCGCCGCCGATGTTACTTGGTTCATGTCTTCCGACGGCGATGTACACCGCAAGGCTCGCCATCGTGAGCATGGCTACCACAAAGACTCTCCCCGCCCATGCATGACGGGCGGAACCTTTGCGGAAGATTATGGCAGCAGTCCCGGACAGCAAGCCCACAGTCCCCGCGGCAATATGAACTAGCAAAATGGGCGAATAGGGCATGGGCGCCTCTTGGAAATGTATACGCCGAGGTTAGCTGGAAAGTTTCACCCGACTCATGCAGTGAATCCAGGTCCCGGCAAGTCGCATTCTAGGACGACTGACCATCGGGCTCGGGCCTGCGACTTTAAGCCGAATCTATGGGGCTCGGTAAATGATTTCGTGGCTCGGCCACAGCGCTCCTACTACCGCCCCGCCCACGGCGCCAATCGCCGCGCCAACTGCGGCGCCGGTTCCTCTTCCTCCGGCAAATCCACGGGGTTCCCACGCAGCCGCGCTGATACCTGCACCTGCACCCGCGCCCACCCCAGCACCAATGAGGGTGTTCCGCAAACGATGCTTATTCACCATAAGTTTGACGCTGCGAACGTCTTGCCTCTGGATTGTCTGGGGGCCTGAGTTCCCTTGCAGTGAGATTTCCTTGTCCGACACCCTCAAGAACGTTCCGGAGTCCTTCCTCGAGGTTTGAACCACTTGAATCTTCTGCCCCGCTTGCAGCGTGTCCAGATTGCCCCATTGAGCTGAAACCACACCAGGCATCCCCAAAAGGCAAGCCAAAATCCAGAATTTTCGCATTGCGAATCGATTCCTCCGATCAGCGGCGCCAGCCACCGAAATGTTTAGAGATTCAAAGTCGCCCTGCTTCGCGGCTTCATACCTAATATTTGCCGTGACCTCGATCAAAGCCGGGACCAAAATCGAATAGCTCGAACAGGTCGCTGATTGCCGGGCCATTGACGGGAACATAGGGATCGTCGAATTCGGCTCGCGGGTTGGGTAAATTATCGCGGCTGCGTCCTGTCACTTTCCCCAGATTCCAGTTCCGTTCGATAAACTTGAGAATGGAGACTTGATCCGAGTAGTCATGTGCGATGTGCCCAGCCCGTGTGAACGGCGATACGACAATCAGCGGGATGCGGGTGCCGTCGCCGAAGAAATCGAGCGGTTGCACGTAGCCGGAATCGTAATAGCCGCCGCCTTCGTCGAAGGTGATGAAGATGGCAGTGTCCTTCCACAGTGAAGGATTTGCCTGCACTGCATCGACGATCTTCATGGTAAAGCCTTCGAACAAATCGAGTTTCGAGGTCGCAGGGTGGCCATCGACGAGTTCGCTGGGCTTGACGAATGAAACTGCTGGAAGCGAACCGCTGGCGATATCGGCGTAAAGATTTGCCGTGTCCTGAAGGTGCGCGGTGCGCACCGTTGGGTTCGTCATGATCGAACTGTCGTACTGAAACGGATTGCAGATGCTGCAGTAGACGTCGATCGGGCTGAGGAAATACGGATCGGCAAGGTTCTCATTAAAATCGTCACCGTAATATTTCCAGGAAATGTTCGCGTCGATCAGCTCATCGCCAATGCTGCGCACAGACGACGGCGGAATGGTGAAGGGCGTGTTTGCCGCGTTTGTGTCGGTGAATGCGTTGTTGCCATTGCTGAAATAGCCCGGATTGTAATTGTTCACTAGATAGTAGTGATCGGGCTGGCAATTTGGATCGACGGGTTTCGGAAGCGAACGCAGATATTTCAGAACCGGAGCAACGCCCGGCTGTGCCGGGTCCGAGCAGTTGCTGTACGAACCACCGCCAAAAGCAGCAGCGCCGGGCGATCCGCCGCCGTAGCCGTCTTCCGTGTACCAGTTATTCGTGCCGGGCGCAGGATTCGGGTTGTCAATTTCATCCACGATGCCCTGGTTGATCGTTCCAGTCTCTACTTGCACGTTGTGCGGAGGAACAGCGGGATGTCCATTCCCGTCGCTGAACCACGGCATGTCGCCGTGGCCCAACATGAAGTGATTAATACCGGTGCCGCCTTGAACCGGTTGATGGAAGTTGTCGCTCATCGCGTAGCGATCCGCGAGACTCTTGAAATATGGCACGTCACCCTTTTGCATGTTGTAGAAACCCATAGCCGCCGGCCCCTCGTTCGTGGTGACAGCCGTAGGAGAGAATTCCGTGCTGAAGTTTGCCGGTTGTGCCAGGCCGTTAGTGCCGGAGCCCGACAAGCCCGCTCCGATATTTACACCCGCGCCGACGGTAACTTCGACCCACGGGAACAATTGGGCGTTGCAGCCAGAAGGATTTTCACGGGTGGCATGTGACGCGCTGCAATCCAGCTGCTGCCACATTTGGTAAAAGCGGTGAACGGGGCTCGCGGAATAAGCGTCGTAGGGAATACCGGGAGTCATCTGAAACGGCCCTGCCGGCAAAGTGCTGGGATTCGCGAGGCGTGTATCTGGCGTTCCGGGCTCAAGACCTGTGCCGCCGGTTATCAGAAATTGGTAGTAGTCGGCTGGCAATCCATTTTCAATCGCCTCCGCGGTTTCTACGTTGGGCAGAAACGGAGTCGGAGGGCCACCGGCCAATGCGGTGGGAAGAACGTCTTGCGGAAATTGCGCTTTAGACGGATTTAATAGAAATGCATCGGGAGACTTGTCCGTCGCAGCAAGTTGCTGTGCTTTCGAGAAATTGCGGCCGGGCGTGCCATCGGCATTGATGATTTCCTGCGACAACAAGTTCCGCACAAATTCTCCAGGCCTCGGCTGGTAGGTCGCGAAAACGTGATCGAAGCTGCGGTTTTCGCCGATGATTACGATGACGTGCTTGATTGGCGAACTGGAGTATTGTTTGTTCTTGTCCTCATCCTGACCAGCCTGAATAGAGCTGGCCAATGGACCCCCAATAGTAAATTGAAAGAGAGCCAAGCCCGTGACGCTAATTCGCAGGCAATGGAACGCACTTGAAGCAATTTGTTTATAGGACATCTGCCCTCCTAGTTTGCTATTCGAAATGAAATTCAAAGCGGCCTATTCCCGACCACTGGATTCGACATAGCTGCGAGAGGTAGTGCCCAGAAAGCTGCCACGAGTTCGACTGAATTTCTGGCACCAAGGCAATTGCCGGAAGCGCAAACGCTTCGTTTGCCATTGTGTTTCGCCCCTCAGGTAAGAACGCACCCCGTCGCAACGATAAGCTGTGCACCTCCACAATCATTCGTGTTGTCGTCGACGGCGACCCGAGAATCTGTCTCTCGTCCCGAAGCACTGGGAAAAGGCCGTGTCAGTGCACGATGCTATTTGTGATCCTCCCGCTCCATCTTTGTGGCCTCGCTGGTGATCTGCGCGGGCGTCGGAGTCATTGTGGCAATTCCGGCACCCACGTACAGGGCTGCGACGACGGTCCGGATTCCCCGCCCGTGGTTCACAATCACGAACATCAAGACAATCTCCTGCGGAGGCGTCACGTCAGGAAAATGAATCGTGGCCGTACCTGTACAGTCTGAGTTCACCGAGTACGTACCGTTTTCGCCGGTTCGAAAAGCATCCAGCGGTCCTGCCGGGGCACCGCTTTTCACGACGAAATCCGTCTGGATGAGGCCGCCGCGACCGTCGAATGTGGTTAAGGCGACGCCGTTGACTGGCCCTGGAGCCGGCCCGCCGGTAATTTGACCCGAAATCGTGAAGCCGTAATCGCCGTGGAGCGTTGCAAGGGAGCATCCATCCTTGTTGCCGTTCTGGGCCTTGGTCGAACTGGGCAGGACAAGTAGAAGGGCTGCAGCAGCGAGGGCTGCCTTCGCAAGAAGGGTTTTCACGTTGATTCTCCTTTTACCGAAATCGAACTCGCGCGGAAATCGGAGGCGCTGATTTCTCGTGGATAGTGCGCGGATCATGGTCGGGAAGGGGCCTGGACGCAATGGAGAGAGGCTGAAGAATTACTGAAGAAATTATAAAGCACCTAACGTATAACTTTTACTTACACCTACCTCGCCCGGACTTATCGAGGTAGAATGGCGCCACGAATCGTTGGCAGCCTGCATGTCCGTAGAGACCATCCATTTCGAGGACTTCGAGCTCGATCGCCGAGCCCACGAGCTGCGTTGTGGCGGCAGCATTGTGCACCTGGAGCGCATTCCATTCGACTTGTTGAATCTGCTGGTGGAGCGACGCGGAGAACTGGTCACGCGGAAGGAGATCCTTGAACAGATCTGGGGCAAGGATGTTTTCGTGGACGGAGACAACGGCATCAACACGGCGGTGCGCAAGATACGCTTGGCACTAAGGGAAGATCCAGAGAATCCGCGATTTCTGCGGACGGTGCCTGGGAAGGGGTACCGATTTGCTGCGGAACCTCTGGCGGAGAAAGCACGGGACGCGGCAGCGGATGGCGGGGCGGGATCGCCCGTGGCGGGGAATTTGCTGCCACGAAAGCAATGGATGCTGTGGGCGACGCTGGCACCATCGGTCGTTATTGGTATCGCGGCCGTCTTGTTGGCGCTGAATGTACAGGGCTGGCGCGGCCGGCTCCTCGAACGAGCGAAGCCAAATATTCAAGCTCTGGCGGTCCTACCTTTTGCAAATCTTTCCGGCGACCCGGAGCAGGAGTATTTTGCCGACGGGGTGACTGAAGAGCTGATCACTGAGCTTGGTAAAATCAGTACCCCACATGTGATCTCCCGCCAGTCCGTAATGCAATACAAGGGCAGTACGAAGCCGCTGCAAGAGATTGCTCGGGAACTTAATGTGGATGCTGTTCTGGAAGGTTCGGTCGAGCGTTCGGGCGATCGCGTTCGCGTTATCGTCCACCTAGTCCAGGTTGCTCCCGAGAGTCAGCTGTGGACCAACCAATACAACCGAGATATCCGCGACGTGCTGCGGCTGCAGGATGAGATTGCGCGCACGGTCACGGATGAAATCCAAGTCAAACTGAAACCGCACGAGTATGCTCGTCTGACTGGTTCCCGCCCGGTAGATCCGGAAGCCCAGGAAGATTACTTCCGTGCCTTGCATATCCGAAATGAATGGTCCGTCACTACAAACCACTACCGCGAGCAGGACCTTCTCGGAGCAATTAGTTACTTCAGGCAGGCCGTTGAGAAGGACCCAAAATATGGGCCGGCATACGCCGGGATGGCAGACGCCTACGTTGANCTCGGTAATCCTTGGAGTGGGAGCCGCGCTGCTAAAGAAACGCTGCCGCTGGCCAAGGCGGCGGCAACCAGGGCGGTGGAACTTGATCCCGCGCTCGGGGAGGCTCATTTCGTGCTCGCCGAGACAATAGAACTCGGCGACTGGAATTGGTCTGAAGCCGAGCGACAGTACAAACTCGCTGTTGAGCTAAGTCCCAACTACGCGCCTGCTCA
>JGI12713J13577_1000119_pt1 | contig 12013 bp, 13 predicted proteins | sample JacPin_JW_Ref_O3_FD_13577 | JGI IMG/M metagenome (IMG submission 13577) | reverse complement strand
TTTCTCCAGTTCCTGGCTGCCGAATCGTTCTTTGCCTTCGTTGATGAAGGCGATGTCGTCGTTGCTCAACTTGCCGTAGTGCTTCTCGTCCCACGTTCGCCGCGTGCGGAAGTATTGAAGGAGTCCGGAGGGGCCATCGGGGTTCCAGAGCCTCTGGAACGTCCCATGGAATACTTTCTTGGCACGCTCGAAATTCGTGTCGCGGGTCGCGATGTAGCGGAAGTTGAGGCTTTGGAGGTTCGTGAAAAGATTCAGATACGCATCCAGATGAGTCCTGAAACTGTCCATACTTTCAAATCCGGGGTCGATGAAGCTGAAGGTCACCACAGGAGAGAGACGCGGCGGGGTTGTAGTACATCGGGAATTTGTCCACGAAATAGCGGTCGCTGAAGTTGTTTTTGATGGCCCCGGAGTAGCGTTTGTAAGGCAGGATTTTCTTGTCGATTCCCAACTGGTCGCAGAAGAATGAGAGCTTCTGTTCCTCCGATTCGAAGTATGTGAAGTGCTGATTGCGGAGAATGAAATCGAGTGCGATGAGCCGGGTTCGGATGTATTCGGTCGAATGCACGCGCCGGAAACGGACGTTTTCCCTGCCGATCGCCTCATACAGATTGCGCGAAAAGAGGTGGAAGACTCGGCCATGTCGGAGGTATTCCTTTGAGCTGGCGTGCTTCTTCTCAACCATTTTTCGTGCGAAGTCGACGCTGCGCTTGCCCGGTTTTGTTCCGACGAACTGCAAAAACTGCTGGCACGTGCAATACCCGGAATGCGTAGCCACAAGGTAGAGAAAGCGAGCTTCCTCCTCCGTGTAACCGAAACCGCGGAGCGCTTCCGTGTGGATGGGAAGGATTTTCATAGGGCGAAGATCCTCGCGCTGATTTCGTGGGTGTCGAGAACGCGGCGAAGCTTGGCGTGGTCCTTCTGCCGGGCGAAGAGATGGAACCCTGCCTTGGCCTTTTCGCCAAGCCCTTGGGGCCGGTAGTCGCGGGTAGCGATTTCGAGGTCGAGACGACGGATTTCCCGACAGTCATCCTCGTACTCGACGCGCAGGTCGGGGATAGGAATCTTGCCGTCCACAACCTCGAGATCGAACTGATTCGCGATGAAGATTCGCTCGTACCTCGGGTCTTTGTCGGGCCGCATCCGGGAAAGGGATTTGTAAAGGTCTTTCTTCAATTCGAAATCGAGAACGACGCGGCGAACCTTCCCGCCTGAGTCTTCGATATCTCTTGCGACCTGCTGAAACAGCCTGTAGAGATCCGCGTCGTGCCGGGCTTCCTTGGGTTTGACAAGGCCGTGATACGTGGCCTGGCGATGGGAGACGAGCTGGGCTCGCTCCAGCAGCCAGTGTCCATCCTTGGTCAGAGTCAGAACTTTCGTCGAGAAGGATGAGTGACCTTCGATGGTCTTCTGTTCGACCAATCGGTGCCGCACCAGGTTTCTAACGTCGCTTTCCATCTGGGAACGGTCGCCGTCGTAGCCGAACCGGGCGAGATCGTCTGCCGACACGACGCGAAACTTGCCGAGGTCAGTGAGCGTACGAACCTCGGACTCGCGCAACGAATGTTCGCGGCTTCGGCCTCGATAGATCGTTCGCGAACGGTCAGAACCACGATCAGAGCGACCCGAATTTGGCCCCCTGTCGCGTTCTGGCTTACCGCGTGAACTGCCCCTGTCCGGCGAGTCGCTGCTCCTTTCGAGAAAATCGCGCGCGGTCCCCTCACGTCTTCTGAACGAGAACGCGAAATCGGAAATACTATAGGGATGGTCCACGGAGAACCTCCTCTCGTTTCACCTTCGTGTGAACTTCGGGAAAGACTTCGAGCGACGCACAAAGTGAAGAAACCGAGATTGCGAGCTACCACACATCATGTTGCTCTTACTGGAGGCGAACTCAGGCTTGCGGGGAACGAGCCTGGTCTTGCCCCTCGGGATACAAAAACACCTCTTCCACAGTCTTTCCGAAAATGCGAGCGATCTTGAAAGCGAGCGGCAAACTGGGGTCGTACCTACCCGTTTCAAGGGCGATGATCGTGCCGCGAGCGACTCCGACTTGCGCGGCAAGCTCTGCCTGCGACCATTCCTTTTCCGCTCTCAGGACACGCAGCCGGGTCTTCATCGATACCGCCAGGAATAAAGAATCAATCCCACACTCCATAAAACGATCATGAGCGGGGGGACGCCAAGCCACGACAGGGAGCGAAATCCGAAGCTCTGGAAGAGGCCGATCGCCACGGAAAAAACGAGCCTTCCGGCAAAGGCAAACGTTACTGCCTGGTAGTTGACCTGCTGTTCGCGCTCATCATTGGAATGGAGAAAGCGCAGCAGGACCAGTACGGCCGTCCCGGCTCCGGCGATTGCCAGAGCGAGCAGGATCAGGCGGAGGGACGGAACCGTTGCTGTAAGAGCGATGGCAACGGATGAAACTAGCGCAGAAACGTAGAAGACAAAGAGCGCAGATCGGCGGCGTTCGGCGAGCTCATCTCTGAAAGACTCAGGCGGCATGGGAACCTCCCAAAGCTGCCGACGAGAGTACGCCAACACGATCTACATGTCAAGCATAGCGTACATATAGGACGCAATAGCGTTCTCCACTAGACTCCCGTCTCGGGGCCGCGCGCGACCAACTCGAGAGCGCCCCGGCCACAACAGGAGGGCAGGCGTGTGCAATGTTGACTGCCTTCATCGCTCCGTGTCAGGGTCGAACTCGCGCTCCGCAAATATGGCGAGCTGCTTGAACTTGCCCGTTTCCCAGTCACTCAGATCGGCTTCCTCAATTACGATGGACATGCCGATTCGCCAGCATAGTTCGGTTTTGTTTGTGAGTCGGACATGGAGATAAAGGACGTCGTCCTCGAATGCATGATCGACCCAATCCACGACTTTGCCACCGACACCGGGGTGTTGTTTGCCCCGCATGATGTCGCGAGGGGGCAGCTTCACAGGTGATTTGCGCTTCGTCATCGGTGATTTCCCTCCTCGTGCGTTGGCGCGGCGTCGGGTTGTGAATCGGCGGTTGACCGTTGCGGCGGGTTCGCGAGTTTAGGTGCGCGCTTCTTTGCCTTCTTTCGACGCCTGTTGGCGGCGTGCTTTTTCCTTCTCAACCTGTTCTTGTTCATAGCGCTTCTCGTCGTTGTAGTCCCAATCGGGAAGGATTACTACGCGCCGAGGAAGTCCCTTAGCTTTGCGTGCTTCCTCGCGCTGTTTGATCTCCAGATAGATATCGTCGGAGTCGGTAATCCGCTTTTTGTGGTCGCGCAGAAATTGGTATGCCCCAATCGCATCGATCTCGACGATAGCGTCAAACTCGCCGAAGAACTGCCGATTCGCTTCCACTTGCGCGCTCTTTACATGGGCCTTCGCCCGTCGAATCATCTCCTTCTTATAAGTGGGCTCGTGTTCCATGCGCTCAAGACCATGAATGACGTGACCGAACTCTTCGTTTAGGGCCAGCAATTCCTGGAAGAGATGGATTTTCATTTTTTCCTCCTCTTCACAATTTCCTTGGGTGAGGAGGCTCGCTTGCGCTTCGCCTTCCGTTTCTTTGTAGTCTGCGCTCTCTTCGCGGCAAGGAGCTTCTCTTCCTCCTCAGCGGACCAGGGCAGGACGACGATTCTCGGCGGAAGCCCTTGCTTCTTGCGCTCCTGATCGCGCTCCTCGGCATCCAAGAACACGTCGTCCGGGTCTTTGAGCCACATTTCGTACTTGCGATGGATGCGGGACCAATCGGTCGCCTGCTCCTGCTCGAAATCGCTGGCTTCGGTGGTCACCTCGAAGCCGGCCTGTGCTCTCACGTATTGAACCTCGTTCGACAGGGGCGTCAGCACGTCGGACCTCTGACCCGGACACTCGGCAAGCTGTTTGAAAAGGTTGACAGATTCGCGAAGATTGCGGTCGAGCAGGGCAAGCAGTTCGTAAGCAGTTTGTTTCACGTCGGCGTACCTCCTCTTTGGTTTTTCTGTTCGCTGTAACCTGTGATCCGAGGCTGTTCGGGTCGGATCGGGAGCGGGGAGGACGCAGCCTTTTGCACGGCCAGGATGCGATCGTCATCGGCCTGGGTCCGAAGCAGAATCACTGCCCGCGGCGGCAACCCCTGTTCGCGCCGAAGTTCCTCGCGGCCTTTCAATTCGAAGTAAATTTCATTGGGACCTTGCTCGGCCTTCTCGCGGTTCCGGCGAGCGCGGTAGAAATTGTTCTCTTCCTCCTGCTCCTTCTGGGCAATCTTGAAAGCAAAAAAGTCATCGGCGGACGAGCGTAATTCGTTCAAGTTGGTGCGGATATTGCCGACGCGACTAGGGGATTCCAAGATTAGTTCTTCTAGGATGTCGAGAGATGTAAGAGCTTGGTCCATTCCCTGATTGAATTGAAACAAGACTTCATAAACACGTAGGTCCATTGTCCTTAATCCTATTCCACGCACGGGACACGACTCCCGGGATCGAATCCTTTCGCTTGGTGAGGAGCGGCAACTGTGCCGTTCCATCCGTCGAGCCACACGAGTAGCGGCTACGGTCGAATTTCCGGTCGAACGGGAAGATTTGCGCAGTGGTTTTCGGTCAAGGGTGGAGATTCAGCGACTGGATCAGGAGGAGATGAAGGCGGAAACACCAAGGGCGAGGGGAGTTGCACCCAAAACGGGAAATGGATAACTTCTCTTGCAGCCATCGTTGCACCTCAGACGTGCGACTGTGGTCAGGGGCGCGTGGGTGCTCAAACACCGGCGCGTCCCGCTCATCTCGGAGCGCTTCGCGAGTAAACCTATGCTTGAAGCGCTGTAAGCATAGCCTTAACGCCTGTTCGTCTGTGCTGTCAAGACCAGATACGCCTCTAGTTCTATGCTTGGAGCGCTCCAAGCACAAAACTACCTCTTTCGACGCAACATTGTCAAGAGTTGTTCATTGGCAGAATTGGGGCACGCCCGGTACAATCCAACTCATGGATCCCAACGTGATTTCGAAAGTCATGCAGGAGATGGGCCGTAAAGGCGGCAAAAAGGGCGGGAAAAAGGGAGCAAAGAAGCGCGCGGAGTCCCTCACTCCCGAGCAGCGGAGCCAAATCGCACGAAAAGCAGCAAAGACTCGGTGGTTGAAAGCAAAGAAGAAAGGCAAAAAGTCTTGAACCACGAAAAGGATGAATCCGAAGACGAGAATGAAAGTCGCCTTTGAGATTGCGCCTCAGTCACACAAGTTGAGGCGTCCAGAAAGGGCTCGTTCGAAGAATTTCTTGCCGACTAATCCGGGAGTTTGAAGTCTTATGCAGGCGACGTGGTGAACACTCCTGTTGCCGATTCTGATCGGGAGTCTCGACTGCTGATCGAGTGTTTTGCTCATAATTCGGTCTCGTAAGGACGGCCTTTTCGGATTGCCGCGCGACTTATGCGATGCGTTCGCGGCTTTCTGAGAATTCAGGCAATGCGAACGTTTACTCAGCTTGAACCCCCGCTCGTCCCCATTTACACTTCAATGCCTAACGTACCAGGGCAAAGGAGCAGCTTTTGTCGGCTTCCCTCTCCTCTTTCAAAGCGACCATCCAAAGACTGATTCGAAGATTTGACTCGGATCAGTCCCACTATCTATCCAAGAGCTATTCCGAAGCCCAGGCCCGCGTGGACTTCATCACACCGTTCTTCAAGGCATTAGGATGGGACGCTGAAAATGAAGAAGGGCTTCCGCATCATGCACGCGAGGTCGTGGTCGAGGCAAGCGAGGATACTGGAGGCCGTCCCGATTACGGTTTCCGGGTATCCGGCCAGACGAAATTCTTTGTCGAAGCCAAGGCTCCATGCGAGCAGCTGGATACCGCCAAGCACATCATCCAGGCGAAGACCTATGCCTGGAACACAAAGCAAGTCTTCTTCGTCGTCCTTACCGACTTCGAGGAGTTTCGTTTCTACGACGCTTCGATTCAACCGGACGTTCGGAAGCCTGACGAGGGTCTCCTTTTAAGTCTCAAATACTCCGACTACATTGCAAGGTTGGAACAACTTTGGGAATTCTCCAAAGAGCGGGTGTTGGCAGGTTCTCTTGAGGCTATGTTGCCTCGCGATCGGCGCACCCAACGTCTTCGAATACCCGTGGATGCCGTCTTCCTCGAAGAAATGACCGAATGGCGCGAAGGTCTGGCGAAAAACATTTACAAAAACAATCCCACCCTCACCGCCAAGCAATTGAACGAAGTTGTTCAACGGTTGCTGGATCGCATCGTCTTCATTCGTATTGCCGAGGATCGTCGCGTCATTGAGAAGAATCAGCTTCGTGATGTTGTCGAGGAATGGAACGCGCGGGGTGGCAAGTTTCACATCTTCGACGGGCTGAACGACCTCTTCCATCGCATCAACGAGGATTTTAACGGTGAAATCTTCAAGCCCCACATGTCCGAGGAAATCAAGATTGATTCGGACATACTGGCGCACATCATCGAGCGCCTTTATCCCCCGAAAAGCCCGTACCGCTTCAATGTCATGGGCGTCGAGTTGCTCGGCTCGATTTATGAACGTTATCTCGGCAACACAATTCGGGTCACTCCCAGGCAAGTCCGCGTAGAAGAGAAGCCCGAGGTCCGCAAGGCGCATGGCGTCTATTACACACCGGAATACATCGTCAATTACATCGTTCAAAACACTGTCGGCAAAGTCATTGAAGGCAAGTCGCCTAAACAGATCGAAAAAATTCGCATCCTCGACCCGGCATGCGGTTCTGGCTCATTCCTGATCGGCGCATTCCAATGCCTAATTGACTATCACGTCCGCTACCTCACCGAACATCCCAAAGAAGCGGGGGTCCATCCGCTGTTCCCAGATGTAATCAAGGATCAAGACGGTGAGCCTCGTCTTTCCGTCATTCGCAAAGCGCGAATACTGAAAAACAATCTCTTCGGTGTGGATATAGACCCGCAGGCCGTCGAAATCACTATGATGAGCCTATACTTGAAAGCTATTGAAGGCGAGCGGTCTCAGCTCCCACCCAAACACCATCTTCTCCCCGAACTGAAAAACAACATCATCTGTGGAAACTCTCTCATACAGTCCGATTTCTACAAGGACCAGCAGCTATCGTTTGTGGACGACGAGGACAAATTCCGCCTAAACGTGTTTGATTGGGAGGCAGGATTTCCAGAAATTCTGAAGGCTGGTGGATTTGATTCTGTTATTGGGAACCCTCCTTACGTTCGGCAGGAATCACTCACAGAATTCAAAGACTACTTCGAGAGGCATTATGAGTCTTTCGACGGAGTTGCGGATCTATACGTCTATTTCATGGAGAAGGGCGTTCGCCTCCTGCGCGCGGGTGGCTACTACAGCATAATCGTGTCGAGCAGTTTCTTACGTACAACCTCCTCCGCGCCGCTCAGGGAGTTCCTCAAGAAGTCTGCCGCTGTTCTTCGCATCGTTGACTTTGGGGGGCTGGCCGTTTTCGAAAATGCTAAGGATACGTATGCCTGTATCCCGCTTTTGTCTCGGCACTCTCAAGCCAAGCGCGTAGAAATCGCAAAAGTAACATCTCTCGACTTTGAAGACTTGGGTGCGTATGTCGCGCCGAGGATCTATACGGTCCCTATCCAACGATTGACTTCGGAAGCGTGGTCCTTGAAGAGCGATGCGGAAGCCGGAGTATTCGACAAGATTGTTAGAGCTGGGATTCCGCTTGGCCAATACGTCGACAAAAAGATCTTCTACGGCATTAAGACCGGCCTAAACGAAGCTTTCGAACTGAATGGTCCTGAAGGTGAGAAGCTCCGGAAGAAATCTCCATCGAGCGGGTCGCTTATTAGGGCCATCCTCGGAGGAGAGGACATCAGGCACTATTTTATGACGCCTAAGGCCAAGTTCTGGATTGTCATTCCTTCTGGCTGGACGCGTGAAACCATGCGAAAGGAAGCTCTCAACGGCTCAATTACAGAAAAAGAAGCGTGGACGTGGTTCTCAAAGAAGCATCGAGCCCTTGCGCAACACCTGCGGGGATTCGAGTCGAACTGCCGCCAAAGGCAAGACCAAGGAGAGTTTTGGTGGGAGTTGAGGCCTTGCGCCTACTACGAGCATTTCGAACAACCAAAAATCATATTCCCAGATATTACAAAGGGGCCGCGATTTCACCTAGACCACGATGGATTCTACCTTGCGAATACAGCCTACTCTTTGGCATCGGCTGACAAATATTTGCTAGGAGTACTGAACAGCCGATTGTTTTGGTTTGCCATCAGCAATATCAGCATTCCATTTGGCATTAGGGCCGGGGAGTATCGCTATAGGCTGATTTATCAATACATGGAGAACGTTCCGATACGAATCATCAATCCCGCCGACCCATCAGATAAAGCTCATCACAGCAGAATCGTGACGTTGGTTGATCGGATGTTGAAGACGAACAGCGACATACATTCGGGCAAGCTAGCTCCATCCGAGCTACAACGTCTCGAACGCGAACTTGTCGCCACTGATGCCGAGATCGACGACTTGGTTTTCAAGGTGTATGGCATCACGGACGATGAGCGCAAGATCATCGAAGGGAGTGGGCTATGAGCGAGACTTCATTCGTAGTTGCCGAGCACCAGGTTGCGACTGTTCGCCTTGATCCAAACAGCTTGCAGGGGAGAGATATGGCAGGAGTGCCCGTGCTCTACATGCCGGTCAAGTTGCAACTTCTCCCAGGCGGCCAGAAGCGTGACGTGAAATACACCCTGTTGCGTCTCGCCGGAACTCTTCAAAACCAACCAGTGGGTGAATTCGCAAGATTTGAGATCGCTCCGCTAGCTGCAGAGCCCAACGCTACACCTTTTGACAGGCAGCATGATGCCTTCGTAACGCTCGACCGCCGGCAAATCGGGAGATTCGAGGACGCACGGGCCGAAAGTGATGCCCGATTCCAGATCATGCTCTCTTGCCTCGTATCGTATCCGCTGACCCAACGGTTCGAAGCTCCGGTGTCATCCGGGTCCTTGGACATCGTAGTACCTAGATCGCATTGGGTGGACAAGGTCTTGTCAGCGTGGAATCTTTCGAAGATTAAGATTGTCGAAATCAAGTTCGCAGGAAATGCCGCGAGCGAAAGCTACCGCGCGTCGTACGCGAAGGTCGAGGCTGCGGAGAAGCTCTTTGCAAACGGCCAATGGAAACAGACGCTCGCGGAACTCTACTCAGCATTTGAATCGCTGGCTAAGACGTTTGGTTTTGCCAAGCCTGACCAGCAATTTTTCGCCGGTGTGCTTTCGTCGCTGCATCCTGTGAAAAAGGAGAAGGTGAAGCTGTCGCTCGACGCCTTTTGTGACCTGTTGCATCTCGGTAGGCATGAGCCGAAAGAAGCGGCAGAAGCTTTCGCCGTTTCGTCCAATGATGCGCGCTTCGCCCTAATTATGGCCCATGCTGTATTTGAGTACATTACGCCTGATACGTGAGGAATGATGATGTCCGCGCGTTTCTGGATAACTAGGTTTCGATCTAGGACATAGGAAACTAGTGGTCTCCAGGACTGGTCGTACGGACCTGCCCGATGTGACTTGCTCGTGGAACCATCCCAGCGGGGAGGTAGATTTGCGGGTGAGTCCCGCATTTGCGTGCGACGATGGCGCCCCACGTTGCCGTCCTGCTAGTATGCCGAGTGAAGATTGTACGGATTTCGTGGAATTAACTAACTTCCCTCAACGAGGTCCCAGTTTGTGGTGAGAAACTTCTGAATGCCAACACCTGGCTTGTACCCTGCATACAGAGATGCGAACACCTCTCTTGCATCCGAAAACGAACTATTGGGAATTTCTCTGAGCCGCTTTGCAAGAAAAAGGAGCGCGAGCGTTGGCGCTCGGGATTCGCCCTGGTTGCAGTGAATTAGTACCGAGCTACCACGCTCGTGGTGTTCACTCGCAAATAACAGGAACTGCACGAACGTCTCGATCTTGAAGAGAGGCACGGGCGGATCAATGATGTTGAGGTACAGGTCATACGGGGTCCGGAGAACAAGGTAATTTGGATGCGTGGGCGGAAGGCTGCCCTTGTACCCAACAGATCGCTGGTGGCAGGGTGACTTGCAAGCGTGCACAACTGCCAACAACGCGGATCCTGGTCGACACGTTGCTTCGTCTCCAATGTAAAGCCGGTCATGCACTGGAACCATGTAATTCTCCTGTTTTGATTCTACATCTTGATTGGATAACGCTGTCGTTCCATTCGGACAGCGGCAAATAGAAGGTGACGATAATGCCGCGTCCTATCCTCAGAATCTTTGACCACTTAGGCAGAAGCAGTTTCACTACGCATTCCATTTTCTGGTAATGCGCCTAGTGCTTAAAATGGGCTACTTTTCAAGGTGATCAATGCCCAAAGCGTCGGCTAATCCCGCGAGATCTTCGAACTGGTTGGGCACTTTCCGGCATCGATTCCTCTTCGGCCCCCGGAGGCTCCTTTATTTCCCGCGGAAGGGTCCCGTGCTGCGAAGCTATCTCGTCGAACTCGATATCCTAATCTCATCGCCGCTCAACGTACCTAGCTGAGTTTGTTGGGCAGCTTCCTTACTGGCACACGAACCGGAAAAGCGGTATAAACCGATACGGCTCCCAAGCGATTTCACACGGAGAGGATTTACTTCTTGAGTAAGTTGCTGTTGCAGAAGTCGACAGAAGTAGCCGAGCCAAAATTCTCAGGAGCTGGTTCACAACACCACCGCCATGCGTAAGACGCTCGTTGTTCATAATCGTCATGCGTTGCGAACGTACCGAACTCAGGCCGCACTAAGTGCAGAACAGGGGCTCCAGATATTCACGATCGAACAACTGGCCGCCCGTCTAGCCGGAGGATTTCTACGGCCGATCGATCCGGATGACCTCAATGCGGCAGCCGGGGCTGCGCTTGCAGTGCCGATGGGTGAGCTTGACGCAATCAAAACGCTCCCCGGTTTCCAGCGCGCCGCCGTGGCGTCTTTGAGCAAGGCGTGGACGGCAGGCGTGAACCTCGCAGAGGAGTCCGAATCCGCCGGCGACCCCACCGCAAAAGCGCGGTTTTCTTCCCTCGCCATCCTTGAGAGGGAGGTACTCGCTCGCCTCCCTAAGAACCAACTCCGGCCCCGCGATCTCGTCACGGCGGCGTCGAAGCACGCCCGCCGTGCCTCCGCGATTTTTGGTCGAATCGAAATTCATGGACGTACCGAGATGTCTCCGATATGGCGACCCCTGTTGTCCGCGGTCGTCCAGAACACCCAGGTCGCGTGGATGGCCGAGGCGAGACACGTGCCGGATTGGCTTTCATCGACCGGGATTGCAGTGGAAAGGAGCACACCACAGCATCCGGCCGTCAGCGTGTTCTCTTGTGCGAGCCCTCGGCACGAGATTTTAGAAGGTCTGCGCTGGGCACGTCGCCATCTTGTCCAGGGCGCATCGCCAAAGCAAATTGCGATTACGGCCGCTTCGCCCGAGGCCTGGGACGACCACATGCTGGCGTTGGCAAAAGCTGCTAATCTGCCGATTCATTTTGCCCATGGGCGTGGGGCGCTTACAACTGCCGAAGGCCAGCTTGCCGCCGCGCTTGCCGAGGTATTGTTGCGCGGCTTCTCGCGCACACGTCTTACGCGTCTCGTAGCGCTCCTACGCTCTCAAAATCCACGCTTCGCGGCTCTCCCAACCGACTGGTGGCGTTTGCTTCCGGAGGATGCGCCGTTGCTCGACGCTTCACGGTGGCTGCGCACCATCGAAGCACTCGCGCCTGAGAGTTTCTCGGACGGTAGGGATCATCGGCCCCTGCTCCGCGAGATCGTCGAGACTGTTAGCAAGGGGCTCGGCTCGGCAGGATCGATTGGCGAACTCCTGCTTTCGGCCCAGGCGCTTTCCATCTGGCGGCATGCGCTCGCTGAAGGTCCTCCAGCGGCCCTCGATGTGATACTCGCTGGCCTCCGAGTTGATGATCATCTCGAACCTGAGGCGGCAATACTTTGGGCACCGGCGTCGGCAGTTGCCGCTGTCCCGCGGCCCTTCACGTGGCTCGTAGGACTTACATCTCGATCTTGGCCGCGGCGAGCCGGCGAAGACCCGCTAC
>JGI12713J13577_1000117_pt1 | contig 12049 bp, 9 predicted proteins | sample JacPin_JW_Ref_O3_FD_13577 | JGI IMG/M metagenome (IMG submission 13577) | reverse complement strand
GGGAGCAGAGAGAACGTGAACGACGCGCGCGCGAGCAGAGGTCGAAGGGCGCCCGGATACGTCAGCTGCCGGAGCTGACGCCTTGCGGCTTTGATCAACGAGCAAAGCTGCAACCCGCTTGTCGCGGAGTTTCCACAATTTCGCATCCAGAATGAAATGATGAATATTCACGAGCGAAACGAAAATCAGGAAACTCGTGGTGAAATCGTAATGGAACAGATAGCTCACAAGCCACGGCCCCGGAATGAACAGCGCAATGCCTCCGGCGACGAGCGTGGCAAAATACGCGGCGATGTGCCAATTTTTCTCGCCGGCGGCGCGCGCTTCGCGTCGCTGGTAATAACTGGTGATCCAGATGTACTGCGCGGAATGGAGGACGGCGAGAATTCCGCTGCTGTAGCGCGTCTGCGGCACCTGCGAAGCAGAATTCAATTCGAGCAGCGTGGGCAGCACGAACCAGAGGAATTGAGTGAACGCCAGGGTGAGCGGCGCAACCAGGGCGCGCGCGCCCATAGTGCGAATCAAGCGCCGAAATCCCAGGAATGTGAAAATCGCAAATGCCACACCGAAGGCCACGCGCAGAGGGAACGTGATTTTTGCGGGCAAGCCGGGGGAAAGAATCAGTGGATCGGTCGAGCCGCCGGTTTCAAAACTCGCCAGCAGCATGAGGTACGACGCCACAAACGCGCCACGCAGCCAGCGCCTTTCGCCCGCGGTAATTTCCGCGCCGCTGCGCCGCGCGAACATCATCAACAGGCCATAGTTCTGCCCCGAGTAATGCCAGGGACTCCAGCAGATATAAAGCGTGAAGAGCCACGGAAAAAATCGCGGCGAGGCGTGCATCACGATGCCGGTGAGCACCAGCAGCAGCGTCACATGCAGCGTGACGAATTTATATTTTTCGAAATCCGCGCGCGTGTGATAAGCGCGATAAATCGTGGCCATGAAATGCGGGTAATTGAATACGATGGCCAGCAGATAAAATGTCATGGCCCAGGCGTGCGTGTGCGCCGGGGTCATCAGCAACGCCACCGCCAGCAGCGGAGCTGACCACGCGCCGCAGCCGATCAGCAGATCGAGCCAGGGACCGTAGATCCATGAGCCTGATGATCCAGGGAGCGGCGCGGGAGGCGCGGAGGGTGCGGCGGCGATCGGTTCGACTGTGACGCTCAAGCTGGAAACCTCGAGATTCTGTTCACTGCTCTTTGCACGTGCGCCGCGCGCGCTGCACTCAAGTTCAATCCAAGCAGGACGGCGTGCAAGTTTTCGCCATGCGGTGTAAGCGCACAGTTTACTGCCATTGCGCGGGCGTCTCGCGGCGGCGTCATATCGCTATGTTGAAAGCGTAACTTCCCAGAGATAGGACGGTGCGCTAATGACGGCACCCGCAGGATGCGAGACGCGGAGAATCCTGTTATGCGCGGGCGGAGAAATGTGGCTTAATAAATGCGATGATTTTCATGGAGCGGGACGTGAGATTAGAATGCTTGCACGGAGTAATTTCTTTGGTCACCGTGCGACATTAGCAAGGGCCCGGGAATCATATCGTACGAGAGGAGTTCGAATATGCAATTGGGAATGATTGGGTTGGGACGGATGGGAGCGAACATGGTCCGGCGGTTGATGAAGGCCGGGCATGAGTGTGTGGTGTTTGATATGACGCCTGCGAGCGTGCAGGCGCTGGCGAAAGAAGGCGCGACGGGCGGCAGTTCGTTGGATGATTTCATCGGCAAACTGAAACAGCCGCGCGCGATCTGGCTGATGGTGCCTGCGGCGGTGGTTGATGACACGCTCGCGAAACTCCTGCCGAAGCTACAGAAGGACGACATTATTATTGATGGCGGGAATTCCTATTATATTGACGACATCCGCCGCGCCAAGGAACTCGCGCCGAAAGGAATTCATTATGTGGACGTCGGCACCAGCGGCGGCGTGTGGGGCCTGGAGCGCGGATACTGCATGATGATCGGCGGGGAGCAGGCGACGGTGCAGCGGCTCGATCCGATTTTCAAATCGCTGGCTCCCGGACGCGGCGATATCGCGCGCACGCCGGGCCGTGAAAAAGTTCCCGGCACAGCGGAAGAGGGCTACCTGCATTGCGGGCCTTCCGGCGCCGGCCATTTCGTGAAGATGGTGCACAATGGAATCGAATATGGCGTGATGGCCGCTTACGCCGAGGGTCTGAACATTCTGCACCACGCCAACGTCGGGAAAGTAAAGCAGACGGAAGATGCGGAGACCACGCCGCTGCGTTCTCCGGAACATTACATGTACGATATTAATCTGCCGGATGTGACGGAAGTCTGGCGACGCGGCAGTGTAATCGCATCCTGGTTGCTGGACCTGACGGCGATTGCGCTGCTCAAGTCTCCCGCACTAGACGATTTTTCCGGCCGCGTGTCGGATTCCGGCGAAGGCCGCTGGACAATTCAGGCAGCAATCGAAGAAGGCACGCCGGCCCCGGTGCTTACTAGCGCTCTGTTCGAGCGGTTTACTTCGCGCGGCGAATCGGACTTCGCAAACAAGCTGCTTTCCGCCATGCGCTTCGAATTCGGCGGCCACCACGAGAAGAAATCATAAGGATGACAGATGGCTGACACCACGACCGCGAATCTGGAAGTGAAGAGCACCATAGCCGGGCCAAAAGTGCCTTCCGACGCGCTGGTATTTTTCGGCGCGACGGGCGATCTGGCGCACAAACAAATCTTTCCGGCGCTGCAGGCCATGATCAAGCGCGGAAACCTGAATGTGCCAGTGATCGGCGTAGCCAAGGCGGGCTGGAACATTGAGCAGCTTCGCGAGCGTGCGCGCGACGGCATCGCCACATTCGGCGGCGGCGTGGACGAAGCGGCATTCGCCAGGCTGGTGCAGCTGCTGAAATATATTGATGGCGACTATCAGGACCCGAAAACTTTCGAGCAGTTGCACGCAGCGCTCAATGGCGCCCAGCACCCCACGCACTATTTGGCCATTCCACCTAGCCTGTTCGCCACCGTGGTGGAGGCGTTAGGCAAATCGGGCTGCGCTACGAATGCGCGCGTGATTATCGAAAAACCGTTCGGGCACGACCTGGCATCGGCACAGCACCTAAACGCGATTCTGCAATCCGTGTTCCCAGAATCCGGAATTTTCCGCATTGACCACTATCTCGGCAAGGAAGCGGTGGAAAATTTGCTGTTGTTCCGCTTCGCCAATGCTTTTCTGGAGCCGATCTGGAATCGCAATTACATTCACAGCGTGGAAATCACCATGGCGGAATCTTTCGGCGTGCAAGGGCGTGGAAAGTTTTACGACGAGACCGGCGCCATTCGCGACGTGATTCAGAATCACCTGCTACAGGTGGTAGGTTTTCTGGCGATGGAGCCACCCACCAGCATGTATCCGGAATCCTTGCGCGACGAACAAGTGAAAATTTTCCGCATGATACCGCCGATCAATCCCACTAACTTGGTGCGCGGCCAATTCACGGGCTATCACCAGGAGCCCGGAGTCGCGCCAAATTCGGACGTGGAAACGTACGCGGCCGTTTGCCTCGAAGTGGATTCCTGGCGCTGGGCCGGCGTGCCATTCCTGATTCGCGCGGGAAAATGCCTCGCGGTTACGGCCACCGAAGTGTTCGTGAAGTTGCGCCAGCCGCCGCTGACCAAGCTGCCACCGGGATCCAATTATTTTCGCTTCCGCCTGGGACCCGATTTGTCATTGAGCTTGGGTGCGCGCGTGAAACGTCCGGGCCCCAGGCTGCAGACGATGGAGACCGAACTTTCGGCAGTCTCGTCCGACGAAACGGGCGAGATGGCAGCGTACGAGCGGCTGCTTACTGACGCGATGAAGGGTGATTCGCTGCTATTCGTGCGGCAGGATGCGGTGGAAGCGGCGTGGGCGATTGTCGAGCCGATTCTGGGCGACGTCGTTCCGATCCAGCCGTATCAGCCTGGAACTTGGGGACCCGTCGAGGCAAATCACCTGGCGGCTGCTAGCGGTGGCTGGCATGATCCGGCGGGTAAGGCAACCGGCGGCTAAGCGCGCGCCAGCGAATTTCTGCCGGAAATGTTTCCGCGCGCCGGATGCCGGATGCACGACGCAAGATCACGCAGGATTCTTTGCGGCGTGCGATTTTCCCCAGGCGAACGCGAACACTCCTACCGCGAGCAATAGCGCCGTAAGTCCTACAATTTTCACGATGGCGAATACTTTGTGCGGCTCGTCATCTGCGGGAATCACCGAGAACGCGATAGTGACGAGCGTGGTGGTAAATCCCAGCACGCCGACTGCAAGAGCCGCGGGCCGTCCGCCGGGAATGTGCATCACCTCAGGGCCGGGCGGCTCGCGCTGCAAACGAATCAGCGACGCAAATACAAAAAGATACGGAATGAAGTAAGTGATGATGCCCATGCTGACCAGAACTTCGTAAGCGCCGTACACGCTTGTGCCGGCTTGGCCCAGCACAATAAAAATCACGCCGCAAGCTGCTTGCACCAGCAGCGCCACGAAAGGCGTGCCCCATTTCGGATGCACCTGCGCGAACGCGGACGGCAAATAGCGATCGAGTCCGGCGACAAACGGAAGCCGGGCCGAAACTGCCAGCCACGCGCCGAGTGCGCCCAGATTGCTGACGGTGATCAGCAGCGCGGCGAGGGGCACGATACCAGAGAAGCCAACGCGCTCCGAAGATTGCGAAATTGCCTGCATGATGCCCTGCAATCCGCTCACTTGGCTGGCCGGCAGAGCGATCAGTACAGCGACCGTGCCAAGAATGTAGCCGCTGGTGACGAACGCGCCGCCAGCAAGCAATCCGCGCGGAAGATTTCGGCGCGCGTCTTTTACTTCATCTCCCAGAAACGAAGCGGATTCGGACCCACCGAGCGCAAACACAATGGTCGCCATGAAGAGCACGTCGCGGAAGTGCATGTGCGGAGTCATGCTGGCAACAGTAAATTTGGTAGCGGAGCCGAAGCGGTGCCACGCGGTAGCGGCGATAGCGAAAAGAATTGCGATGGGCAGCCACGTGCCGATCGCGCCGAGATTGTGCAACCACTTGCCGACGGAAAGACCGATCACGTTCAGAAAAGTGCCCAGCGCCAGACCCAACAATGCAAACAGCAGGAAATATGTTTTGTTGTTCGCGAGAGATCGCCAGCTGGCCGGTCCTATATATAGCGCGTTGCTCGCGGCGAAATAAAGCACGGCCGGATAATAAGGAAGATTGCTGGCCCAATAGGTCCAGCCAGTCATGAAGCCGGGAAATTCTCCGAACGCGCGCTTGGTCCAGACGTACATGCCGCCTTCCTGCGGATAGCGCGAGGAAAGCTCCATCACGGAAAGCGCCAGCGGAAGATAAAACGCGCACCAGGCGATCAGCCAGATGACGACGGCGCTGGCTCCGACGGTCGCAGCCGTCGCGATCCAGCGCAGACTGATGCCCGTGACAATATAAAACAGCACCAGATCCCTAAAGCCCATGGCACGGTGCGGGCGATTGGAGCTGGGTGTTTCACTCATGGGCGGAAAGCTCCGCATCGGATGAGCATGAGGCGGACATCATGCGCCGAGATTGCGCCAAAAAGCGAGCGTGTTCCGCTGCGTCGCAGCAAGCGCCTCCCCGCTGGAGCGGCGTACTGCGGCTTTCTACGATCCAGCTTTGGCTTTCTGGTCGTGGCCGTAGTATTCGTACGCGGACATCGGCTTCTCGCCGCCTTTTTTCCAGACGCGCTCGTCCGCCGGAAGTTTTCCCAGCGCCCGCGCCATTTCGCGGATGTGCGTCGCCACCGCGCCGCAGCACGCGCCGATATAATTCACACCAAGCTCGCGAGCCTTCACGGCATATTCCGCCATCTCGCGCCGAGTCAGTTGGTACGGCTCGAGCTGGTCCGGAAACGCCGCCAAGCTGGTGAAATCGCGATGCGTGTGCGTGGTGCGATACGCGACGGGCTGGCAACCGACGTAACCCGGCACAGCTTTTCGCATTTCAGCCATCAGCGGCAGCGTGTGCTCGGGACTGCGCAGGCAATTGATGCCGACAATGTCCGCGCCGGCGTCGGCGAGCGCGCGCGCCACGTCCGCGGCGGACTTGTCATCGGTGGTGATGTCTTCATTTTCGAAGCAGACCGTGACCATTACGGGCAATTTAGTTTTTTTCGCTTGCTCGACCGCGAGCAACGCTTCACCGAGGAACGAAAATGTTTCGCCAATGATGAAGTCCACGCCTTCGGCGACTTGCACATCGAGCTGCTCATCGAAAGTTTTGCGCACGCGGTCGGCCGCGGCCTTGTCATTGGGCTCATACATCCATGTGAGGCTCAAATTTCCGGCGACGAGGCAGCGATCGCCGGCGGCCTGCTTGGCGATGCGCACGGCCGCGCGATTCAGTTCCTCCACGCGCTCGCCCATGCCGACGGTCGCGAGTTTGTCGCGGCTGGCGTAGAACGTGAGCGCTTGCAGCACTTCAGCTCCAGCGTCGCGAAATTCGCGATGCAACTCGAGCAACGATTCGGGATTGTTCAGCGCGACTTCGGGGGTGAATGGCCCCGCGCGAACCCGGCCGCGCTTTTCCAGCTCCAAAAGATAGCCGCCATCGCCGAGGACCACACCTTCCGATAATCTTTCGAGAATGCCTTTTTTACTCGTACTGGCCATTGCCGCTCCTTGTGAGCCGCTTCGTTGCGCGGTTCCTATCAATATCCAAAATCACTCCGGAACAATCCTTCATCACGCATGCGCCGTTTTCACTTTGCCGCGCCGGCTGTCGCGCAGCACTTGATGCGCGGCGTTGTATCCCGGTGCGCCGGTGACGCCGCCGCCGGGATGCGCGCCCGCGCCGCAAAGATAAAGTCCAGCAATCGGCGTGCGGTACTGCGCCCATCCGGCGACCGGCCGCATGAAAAAAAGCTGTTCGAGCGAAAGATCGCCGTGAAAAATATTTCCTTCGGTCAGCCCGTAAGTGCGCTCCAGATCGAGCGGAGTGAGCACCTGCCGCGCGATGATGGACTGTGGCACGTTGGGCGCGTACTCCGCGATTTTCTTCACCACGCGGTCGCCGAGAAGCTCGCGCTTTTCGTCCCAAGTTCCCTGGCGCAATCTGTAGGGGACATATTGAATGAACGTAGTCATTACGTGCTTCCCCGGCGGCGCGAGCGTGGAGTCCACGTTTGAGGCGACCACGCAATCCACCCACAACTCTTCGGGAATTTCACCGAACTTGGCGATGTCATAACAGCGCTCGGCAAATTCGAGCGAAGGCACCAGTGTGAAAAGCGCGCGCTGTGACGCAGGCCAGTCACGAGGCATTCCGGTCACGCGCGGCTCTTCGCTCAAAACGAAATTCACTTTGGCGCAGGGGCCATCCATCTTGATGCCGGCAACTGCATGACGAAAATCAGCGGGAAGCTCGCGCTCCTCCACCAGCCCCAGAAAAGTGCGCTTCGGATCCGCATTCGAGAGCACGAAGCGAGCGGAAATTTCCGTGCCGTCCTCGAGAAGGACGCCGCGCGCGCGGCCATCGCGCACGTCCACTTTCGCGACGGGCGCCGAGGTAAGAATTTCCGCCCCCGCTTTTCGGCAAGCAGAAGCAAGAGCCTGGGTGACAGCGCCCATGCCGCCGATCACGTGCCCGTAAAAGCCTTGAATCTCTCCATCGCCGCCGCTCAACAAGTGGAACAGCAATCCCAGCGCGGAGCCGGCGTCGTACGGACCGCCGTGCTTGCCGTAAACATTGTTTGCCAGAAACATCGTCTTCATTTTTTCGGATTCGTAATGGCGATCGAGAAAATCGCCCAGGCTGCCGGTGAGAAACGAAACCAGCTGCGCGGCTTCTTCGCCCTGCATGCCGCGAAATCTTTTCCCCACGCGCAGCAGTTCGAACCAGCCGGCCGCACCGCGCTGGCCGGGGTCGGGCGGCGGCTCCAGGAAAAACGGCTGAAGATAACGCGCCAGTTTCTTCAGCTGATCGTCCACGCGTACGAAAGTCTCGGCGTCACGCGGCGAAAGCTTTCGGAATTCGGCGATGGCCCGCTCGCGGTCGGTCCACCACGGCACCACATGCCCATCTGGAAACGGCACCAGCAGGCCAGGATCGCACGGCACCATTCTCAATCCGTGCGCGCCGAGATCCAGATCGCGAATAATCGCGGGCCGCAACATGCTCGCGATATAAGAAGTCGTCGAAGCGCGGCAGCCCGGCGCGATTTCTTCCGTGACGCAGCAGCCGCCCACAATTTCACGACGCTCCACCACAAGCGTGGAAAATCCCGTTCGCGATAGGTACGCGGCGGCCGTCAGGCCGTTGTGGCCCGCGCCGATGACGATCGCGTCATAGGACTTGCGTTGCGGAGGCATCTGGGATTAGTATGACCGCCAGTCACAGCGGTATAACGCTAAGACTAGATAGCATAACTGGAGAAATAATCCAATGACAGTGTCCAGTCATGACCTGCGGTCACACCAACGCGTGAAAGCGCCGCGCAGTGTGCTGAATCCTGATGTACGCCCGATCACACCGGGACCGCGCCTGGAGGCAAAACGCGCGCGCATTGTGGACGCGGCATTGCGCCATTTTGCGGAGCATGGGTATCACGCGGCGCGCATCGAAGATCTTTCGGCGCAGTTGGGCGTCGCGAAAGGTTCGATCTTTCAATATTTCGGCAGCAAGGGCGGATTGTTTCTGGAAGCGTACAAAAAAGCGGTGCGCTCTTTTCCGGCGTATCTGGATTGCCCGTCGCAGATTCGCGAAAAGGGATTTTTCGAAATTTTGCGCTACTGGCTGCTGCGCACCGAACGCTTGGTGCGCGAAGACTGGATTCCCTATCGCGTCGCGCTGCTGGGAAATTACGGAGTAGATCTGGCGCTGAAGCGCGAGATCAATCGTTTTCTGCTGGCGGAAGACCCCTACGGCAGCACCGCGTTCGTGCGACTGGGAATTGCGCGCGGCGAGGTGCGTTCGGACATCGATCCGCCGCTCATCGTTTCGATTCTGGACTGGACCATGGAGCGTTTTCAGGACGCGCTGCTGACTGAAGAGCTCGATCCCGGACTTTTTCCGCATCCCGCCGATCCGGCGAAAAACCAGGCGCGCATTAACCAATTTCTGCTGGTCCTACGCGGCGCGATCGGTATTTGAATCTCGTTCGCGCGCGCTAGTTCCGCGTAAGATTGCACAATTCCTTCAGGAGAGAATTGCATGGAACCGTCGGTGAAAGAAATTCTCGCTTCCTATAACGCCGCTGCTGCTCTGCCTGACGCGCACACCATTCCCGCGCGATGGTACACCGACCCGCGCATCGCACAGCTGGAACTGCAAAACGTATTTTCGCGCACGTGGCAATCGGTGGGCCGCACGGCGCAAGTGGAAAAGCCGGGACAGTATGTGAGCACGACCGTCGCGGGCGAGCCGATCGTCGCCGTGCGCGGCAGCGATGGAATATTGCGCGCGTTCTACAACGTCTGCCGGCATCACGCCATGACGGTGATGAACGAACCATGCGGCCACGCACAGCACCTGCGCTGCCCCTATCACGGCTGGACCTACAACCTGGAAGGCGAGCTGCGCGGCATGACGGAGTTCGAAGGCGTGAACAATTTCGACCGCGCGCAGAACGGGTTGGTCCCGGTTCGCGTGGAGATCTGGGAGAATTTTATTCTCGTGAACCTGGATCCGCACGCGGCAGCGCTGCGGGAATCTCTGGGCGCGCTCATAGGGCTCGCGAAGCCGCTGAATTTCGGCAGCCTGAAATTTGTCGAGCGGCGCAGCTACATTCAACAGTGCAACTGGAAAGTGTACGTGGATAATTTTCTGGACGGCGGCTATCACGTGCCGCACATGCATAAGGGGCTCAATAGCGTCCTGGATTACACCAACTACACGATTGAAAACGTGGACCGCTGCTGCGTGCAATCCAGCCCCGTGGCCGTGGACAAGAGTTCCGAGGCCAGCGCCGCCGCAACGCGCAAAGGCGACCGCGCCTATTATTTCTGGCAATACCCGAATCTCATGTTGAATTGGTACGAGGGATATCTCGACACCAACCTGGTGATTCCGCTGGGCGTGGACCGCTGTGAAGTGATTTTTGATTTTTATTTTGGCGATACCAGCGAAGCGCAGATGCCCTACATCCGCGAAAGCATGGGCGTGAGCGAGCGCGTGCAGCAGGAAGACATCGTAATCTGCGACGGCGTGCAGCGCGGCCTCAGTTCGCGCGCGTACCAGGCTGGCCGGCTATCCGTGCGGCGCGAGGCCGGCGAGCATTTGTTTCATCGCTTGCTGGCTGCGGATTTGAACGATACGAGCGCCGCGTCGCGCGATAAGCAAAAAAGCACTCCTGAACTCCAGAAACCATCCGCATAAACAGCCTCAGTCGAAAATCACCGTTTTGTTGCGGTAGAGCAGGATGCGGTTTTCAATGTGCCAGCGCACTGCGCGCGAGAGCACTACTTTTTCCAGATCGCGCCCCTTCTGAATTAGATCCTCGGTGGTATCGCGGTGCGAAATGCGGACTACGTCTTGCTCGATGATCGGTCCGTCGTCGAGAACTTCGGTGACGTAGTGGCTCGTCGCGCCAATCAACTTCACGCCGCGATCGAAGGCTTGTTGGTGCGGCTTGCCGCCCACGAACGCAGGCAGAAACGAGTGATGAATATTAATGATGTGGTGCGGCGGGTATTGGCGAATGAAGTCCGACGACAGCACTTGCATGTAGCGCGCCAGAACGATCAAGTCAATTCCATGCGGACGCAGCAGTTCGAGCTGCTGGCGCTCGGCTTGGGCTTTATTTTCCTTCGTGACCGGGATCACGTGCAACGGAACGCCGTAAAAATCGGCCCAGCGCTGCACGTCCGCGTGATTGCTGATGATCAGTAGAATTTCGCAGCCCAATTCCCCGCTGCGCTGGCGATACAGCAAATCCACCAGGCAATGATCGTAACGCGAAACGAATATCGCGATTTTCGGGCGATAACTGGACAGCGCCACGCGCCACTGCATGCCGAAACGGTCGGCGATGGGCTGAAAATGCTTCGCGAACTCGCGCATGTCTAGCGTGAAGTCCGCCAGGTCCCATTCCACGCGCATCAGAAAGAGATTGCGTTCAGCGTCCTGATGCTCGTCCGCGTGCAGCGTGTTGCCGTTGCCGCGATAAATAAAGTCGTGGATCGCGGCGTTCAGACCTTTTTGGTCGGGGCAGCTGACGAGCAAGATGGCGGTGTTCTTCACCGGGCGCTCCGGCAGATGCGGGCGCTATTGATGGTCACGCGGAATGGTTTCCTCCCAGGTTTTGTCGCGCAGCGGCTTTCCATTTTCGGTCAGATGGCGCTCGAAATGATAATAGAAATTCTGCGCGTCGCTGCGCAGATTGAGCACGACGCTCCACACCAGCGTGCGGCCGGGTAGTTCGACGGTGGTGGACCCTTCACCGTGCACCTCGCTCACTGCGGGCTTGGCGTCCGCCACGACGTAGCTCATCTGCTCGTGATCTTTTAACTTTCCCCACGGATATTTACTGGAATCGTTCCCGCTCCAGGCGACGCGCGTGGAGCCAGCGAGCACGTCACGCGTCACGGTCCAATCCTGCGGCGGCCATGTGTCACCTTCCGAAGTCACGCCGGCGAGAGGTGTTTCTTTCTCGGGCACGGCGAAATGCGAACGCGCGGGCGCTCCAGCGGGACGAACGGAAGTTCCAAGCGCGAAGTATTCAGGCCGCCGAGCCACAGAGAAGTCGTCATCGGATACGGCGTCGGCCAAATCATCGGCCACAACGCATTCGAGATCGCCAAACGGATGCGATGGCCCGCCGGAAAAACCCAGCTCGTGACATGCAGCTCGATGGGCAACTCATATTTGTGATCGGGTTCGAGGTCGCCGGGATTTGCTGCGGAATCGCGTTGCGCGCCACTTTGTCCCGCGCCGGTGATAAGGGTCACCGTGCCATCGGGCGCGACATCGGAGAGGCGCACGAACCAATCAGCCAGCGGCGCGCTGCTTGAAACCTGCAGGAAAGCTTTGGGCCAACCGAGGATCGCGGTGTCTTGCACGAGCGGCGTGGAATCGTAAGCCAAACTGTAC
>JGI12713J13577_1000116_pt1 | contig 12049 bp, 9 predicted proteins | sample JacPin_JW_Ref_O3_FD_13577 | JGI IMG/M metagenome (IMG submission 13577) | reverse complement strand
CTATTAGACGCCCGACGGTCTTTAATTGAGAAAACTATTAACCGTAAATTACACTAGTGTAGCCCAACAAAACAAAAAACAAAAACAAAAAACAAAAACAAAAACAAAAACAAAAACAAAACAAAAACAAAAACAAAAAAATTTTTTATATTATTAAATTTAATTTAATTTTATTTTATTTTATTTAATTTTATTTTATTAAATTTTATTTAATTTTATTTATTTTGTATCTTTTCCCTGTCAGGAAAGGTTAACAACTTTATCTTATTCTATTTAAAGATTAAGAATAATTTACTTTCTTCTAATAGTTACGTAAATCATATTGCTAGGACTAGAGAAAATATTTTGATTAAAAAGTCTTAATTGAGTAAACTCGAATAAACTTTATATAAAAATTTTTTAATATAAAAAAGTAACATCTGCTCTTTAATTTTTAATAAATCTTACGATTTTATTTCCCCTGTTTTTCTTCTAATAAAATTAATTTATTTCTCTAACAATAATAAAATCAAAATCTTAAAAAAAAAGTACAAAAAGTAAAAAAAGTAAAGTAAAAAAATTAAAAAAGTAAAGTATTTATCATTAATCAAAAATTTACTTATAAAATTAATCTCAATTATTATTAACTTTACTAGCTAAAACTTTCAAAGATTCTCTAAAAGTAAAATTTAAATGGTTTTTATTTTTTATTTTATTATGGATATCTTTTCATAAAATATAACTTTTTAATTTTTTACTTAGTAAAGGATATTCATCAAAATAAGGAAATAATTTAGTTAAATTGTTAAGTCCACTTACTCTATAACAATAGGCTTTTTTATTTGAATGTTTAGATACTTTTCCTACTTTAAATAAAAAAGAAAAATGATCTAAAATATATTTATTTTCAATATGATTTTGTGCAATATCAAAACAAATATTAAATCTTTTACTTATACTAGATATAGAAACACTAAAACATCCTTCACTATCAGTAAATCCACTAAATCATCCATCTTGTAAAGTAGGTTTAACTGCATAATTATAAAATAACTCTTTATTTTTATTTATAAAATCTATATTTAAATTATTGGCATTTAATGAAAGTAAATTAAAATTTAATTTAATAATAGGATAATTAAGAATACCTTTTTGATTATACTTATTTAAAGCTAATATAAATAAATTTAAACTTATAATTTTAGAATAAGTAACTAAATTATTATTAAGTAAAATAGCTATTAAATAAAATCCTTTTTTATCTTGAATTATATATCGAGAAGTAGTCTTACCTTGTTTAACCACTTTACCTAAATTTAAATTTTTGTGAATCATGTTAAGTACTTGTATATCACGAGTATCTTGTGTAATAACAAAAGATAAATCACCTCTTTTTGCAATTATTAAAGATCCGTCACCTTCTATAAAACCTATTAACCAAGTTAAAAATAAATAAGAAGGTGCTTTTTTATTCATTATACGTTCATATTCTGAATTAAATAAAGTAAAATCAAAATATTTACATTTTTTTAATTTTAAATCTTGATCTTTTTGTCCTGTATGCAAATTATTATGAATTAATTGAAAATATTTATTATTATTTTTTTTAAATGTTGTATAGAGAATATTAATTTTATTTTTAATTAGAAAAAAAAGATGTTGATAACTTATCCATTATGTAAATATAAAAATATATATATTAATCTTTTTTTACATAATTAGATTTATCATTAAGGGATTTACAACGTTTTAATAAATCAGATAATTTATTTTTATCTAAATGTTCTTTATTTAATAAAGAATTATGAATAGATCTTCATTCATTATAAACATCTAATTAAGTAAAAAGAGGGTAAGTATCAAAATATTTAAAAAGCAATGTAACATGACTAAACCCTAATTTATAACCTTTAAATATTATTCTATTATGTTGATCAAGTTTTTTATTTAATTTAGGAAATACTATTCCACCTTCAAATAAATCTTTTAAATAAGTAAATAATCATCTATTTCCATTTTGACCTATTTTAAAAGTTATGGAAATATATTGTGAAATAAATGACCGACCTAATTCTATTGTTAATCCAAAATGTCCTTCAGCATCTGTAAATCCTGCAAATCAACGATTTTTCAAAGAAGGTAAAGCAGCATAAAATAAAATATCTATCTGTTGAGGAAAAATTTTTCCTCTAAACAATTTTTTATAAAATTCTTGAGCAACATTAATAAAATTAAAATATCTGTGTGTTAAAACTAAGTTTCCGTTAAAGATAAGTAAAATAAAATAAAATTCATATCGGCTTTCAACAATATATCTTCACTTTATATTTAACGCATCATAATAAACATTTCCAAATCCCAACACTTTTTTTATTTCTAAAAGTGTTTTTTTATCTATGGAATATATTATAAATGAAAATCCTTTATTATGAAAAATCATAGTACCATCACCTTCAAATAAACCAATAAATCACTCTAATCAATTATTAGAGATATTTTTACCTGATACAATTTTAAATTCATAAAACCTAACCCCTGTTTTTCTTGTTAATCCCCCAATAAATAAATTACTTGAAATTATTATATAAAATCTTTTTACTTTTTATTATTATATTACATAGTAGAAAAGACTATTTTTTTATTTAAACTAATAATTTAAATAGTGAATGTATAGTCGTTGAAGAAAAAAAATTTTTTTTCTTGCTGATTGAACTTTAATATTAAATTAAGAATAATATAGTTTTTCTAATTAAAAACAAAAAATTTGGGGTTTATTTTTTGTTAGTTATTTTCAGCATATAAATCACTTCGAATTATAAAAAAATAATCCGCCCTATTTTTATTTTGAGCACAGGGTCACCCCCTCCAGCTGGATCATAAAAACTAGTTGAAAAATTTCTATCTGTGATAAGCATCGTGATTGCTAGAAGTATTGGCTCACAAAACTGAGAATATGTTACACTGTTAATAATGTAACTCAAGAATAATAAAAATAACTATAAATAAAAAAATTTAATTTATTAATTTTAAATTCAAGGTGAGCACTCTAATATTTACATATTAGCTTGGACTATATCTTAATTATTTATATTTATATTTATATTGTAAAAATTTTTTAATTGATCTCAAATAAAAACATTTCTACGATTATTCATAGTTTTAGTAATTTCAAATATTTTAAATAATCCTTCTTTTGTTTTATGTTCTTTATTTTTAATAATATTTACTACTTTTTTAAAATCATTATAATTCTGAAATTTAGAACTAAAAAGAGGATAATTAGATAGATAATCTATTAAAATAAAATTAGTCTTAATATTAGAAAATTTAACTGCATATTGTAATTTTCCTTTACAATAATCTTTATTGATACTAAGTAAATTAACATTAAAATATTCAGCTAAAGATATCATAATATCTTTTTTACTTCTATTTTTATGATCTGAAGATGCTTGTACTAATTCGAACCCACATGACACTTTTCTATTATTTAATCTTACAAAAAAATGACCATCCGAATCTATGAAACCGGATAATCAAGAATTATCTTTAAAATTTGAAGTATTTAATTCATTTTTTATAATGTTTAATTCTGAAAAACGCTTATTTAGAAAATCAATTAATAAATAAAAATCATTTATTTTAACGGTTCTGAATTTACCATTTAAAGCTTTCACAATGTAAATTAAATCTTTATAATTATTAATAGTAAATCTATAGGCATTTGATCCTTTAGTTCTAGATATGGATCCAAAACCTAATTTTTGTTGAATAATTAATGCTAAAGGAAAATCTCTTAAATCAAAAGCAATTTGAATAGAAGGATAATTTATTTTTCCTTTAATAGATCTTTCTGTTTGAGGTACTATTATAGTACCATCTCCTTCTATTAAACCAGTTAAATAAAAGAAAAAATCATCATTAAAATTTGAATTAATATTTTTTAAATTTAAATTTATATAATTATGAGAACAAAAATTAAAATTTAAATAAGAAAAAGATCTCAATATTAAAAATACTTTATTTTCTTTAACATAATAAATAAAATTAATAATTGATGGCGTATAGTCTCTGAGGATCCCTAATAAATTCAAATGTAAAAGGTTTCCTGCTGATTGTCTGTATAATATACTTATACACAGTTCCCAGCACATAGCCAAATTTAAAGCCGGCACAAATAATGATATACCGGCTAATACAGGTAAAGATAACAATAATAAAATGGCTGTAACGTAAATTGCCCATACAAATACAAATCAATATAAAATTATTAATAACTAATTTAATTGATTCGGACTATATCAAATCTAATATAAAATCTTGATAATACCGTATAGTCTCTAAGATTTATAATGATTATATTATATATTATAATTATAACCATAAGATAATCTATAGATAAATTTAAACATATAAATTTTTACTTTATATTTATATATTATAGTTATAAAACACTTTTTAATTATATATAAAATATATAAATTTAAGTATGATATGTTTCTCAAATTATCTCTACATTTAGGTATTATTATATTATCTGTTCTAAATTATTATAATCAGAATAATATCGCTATTTTTTTTATTAATATATTATAAAATGTAAATACAATAAACAACATTGAAAAACGGATCCAACATTAACATATTAATTATTAAACTAAACGGAAATTAAAACTATTTATTTAACAATTTATTTAATCTTATTATCTAACATATGTAAAAAAGAAAGTAATATTTTTTTTGTGTTTCTTACAAAATTTAATTCTCTTTCAATTGAATGAAAATGGATTAAATGGGGTTATTAGTTTGAATTAGTATTGTTAAAATTTTAAAGGAAAGAAACAGTATAAATTTATAATTAAATAAAAAAAATAGAAGGAAAGAATTTATTCAATAGTATTATCATTTTTATTAGTTAACTTTATAATTTTTTGTAAACTCTAATTTTATTGATTTTACTTATTTCTTTATCAATTAAAGATCTACCATTAGAAATTAAGGAAGAAATTGTATTTCTTGAAACTTTATATGAAATAGCAGTATCTGTAATTGTAGGGTATATTTCTACAGTATTATCTGTCTTTATTAATTCTATTACAAAAACATCTCTAACTATATCCCCTGTTTTATAATTTATTATTTGTCCACTATCGTTTAAAATAAATAATGGTGGTAAAGATAAAAATTTTTCAATAATAGAATAAAATAGTTTTTTATCTGTTGTATATGTTATATTTAAATTTTTCTTAACATCAGTATTAGTAGATAATCTATAATTATTCATAGAATAAGATAATAGAAATATGTAAGATTTTACATCTGTTATGAGATGTTTACCTTGATAAATAAGCAATGTTATTATTTTAAAGTCATAAAAATCTAAACTTTTTTTACTTTTAAAATTTAAAGATTCTAGGAAAGGTATAAATATATTTACTAAAAAATCTAATTGAAAAATAGAAAATTTTATTTTGTCCTTAGTATTACCTTTAGCTTTTTCAATATTTAAATTAAATAATTTACTTGCATCTGCTTTAATTAAGCTATAAGGATCCAACATACCTTTAAGAAATTTTATAATTGCTTCAATTAAAGGTTGTTGTACTTTAGTTAAAGTTACAGAAAAAACAGGCGTTAAAGAATTTCTTCTTAAATAGAAACTACCTTCAGCTTCAATTAATCCTAATAATCAATAAGGAGTTATATTAATATGATTATAGGGTAAAGTAAANATAGANCNTTTATTATTCATATTATTCTTAATATTTAATATATTATCTATCATTTTGTCTTTATTTATTGATGTTTCAGATTCTGACAATTTCATTAATAAAGCTTTTTTGAAAGAAAGATAATCTAAATGCTTGGTACTATTTAATGGAAATGAATCAAAAATAGGAAATAAAATAAATTTTAAATGATAAGGATTTGTGATAATAAAATATGAAGCATGTTTATTTTTATTGTCCTGAATATAACCACATCCTATATTAGTTAGTATATATTTAAGTAAAGGTTTATCGTCTATATGTAAACCTATCATAAATCTAAAATTAAAGTTAGGGGTTTTTCCTCTCTTATCTAAACCTATTGTAAAATTAGATTCACCATCTGAAAATCCTACAAACCATTCATTGAATGGTTGTTTATTCATTGAATGGTCTGTTTTAATGTGTTAAGTATAAAATCTTATCATATATTTATAAAATTTATATAACGGTAATTTATGCATTCCCATACCATACTAAAGATAGGACATACCTCGCGGTAATACCCCCTTAAAGATCCGTACGTGCAAATCACCCTGCATACGGCTCACCCATAGATCAATTCAATGTTCACATTTTTGTATATTCATAGCAGTAATACTAGATGTAATATTTAAACGGTCGAATTTACTAAAGGTTTAAGATCGTGAGTATGTTTTCTATGACACCAAGAATGGGTGATAGAAAGATTTTTGGTATTAAATTTGTTTCCTCCTGTTACTATAGGTCGGATATGATGAATGTGACAGTAATTTTCATGCAATTTATCATACTCTATAGTTCGATTACAGATGTAGCAGAGTCCATTTTGGATATAATATAATTTATCTTTTAGTAGTGGAGTTTTTGCACTTTCCAATAGGCTTACTTGTAATTTTTGAGCAATTAGTTTGTCTAAGTCCTGATGGAATGCGTGGATATTTCTTAATTTAACAGGCAAAAGATACTTTCTAGCCGTGATAATGGGTGAAACGTTTGTTGGGTTTTGTAAATAACTAGTTCTATATTTTCTTTTACCTTCGGTATATCTATTTTCAGTTTTGGTCATTCCGTGAAATACTCAAGTTCTATTCTTAAATTTTAAGAAAGTTTCAGTGTTGTTATCATGTTCTATTGACTTATCTGACTGTCGCGTAGTGAGAAAATACATTTTTGCTAGTTTTTGTTTGTTTGTTTTAGGATGTTTTTTTAATAATCATCTTCAACACAACAGATATAAGGCGTTTTGTACAGATACTCTGTATTTTGAGGAGTTTTCCATATTAAAGTATCTTCCTCATCCTCCAATTATAGGGTTTAATTTACTTATTAATTCAGTAGCTGATAAGTTTGTACTCTTTTTAAAGATTTCCTTACATCTTTTGATTATGTCCCTTACTTTATTCTTATTAGGATACAAAGCGATACCGCCTGATCCTATACTTTTTAACAACATTCCTCTTTTTACAGACCATTTGCTTTGGTATTTGAAAGTATAACCTAAAAAGTCTAACTGTACTCCTGGGTCGCTTAATTTAAATATGTTTGTTTTTTGAGAAGAAAGTCATAAGCCTCTTTCTTTCAAGAATTCTTCAATAGCAGGTTTAACATATTTGATAATAATATTTTTACTTCTGGCTAGTACGATAAAATCATCGGCATATCTGAAGTATTTTACTCCGATAAGTATTCTATTATATGTGCCATCTCCATTCTTTACTCTTTTGAATTGATCCTTATTATTTGTTAATGTCTTAATAGAGTTCAATATAACATTTTCTAATCCATTTAAAGTCATATTTGCAAGAGTGGGAGATATAATGCCTCCTTGTGGAGTTCCTGAAGTAGGGTCGATAGTATCATTGATGTCAATAATCTTTGCTTTTAACCATCCTTGAACAAATAATTTAAATTGAGCTGGAAGAAAAACATTTTCTATTATCCAATTATGATTTATATTATCAAAGAAGCCTTTAATATGGGCATCTAAGATATATTTATCTTTAGAAGCTACATAGGAACTAACAGTTTGTACTTTTTTATTTTGTGCTAATATTCCTTTCTTTATATTTTCATAATCTGCGGATAAAAGATTAGATTTTACCGCACCAATAGCCATTTTACAGTCCCGATAAGGTCTAAATCCATAACTGTTAGGTTCACTAGTTAATTCTACCAGAGGTAGTAAAACCAAATTTATTAATGTTTGTATTGCTCTATCTTTGATAGTTGGAATTCCTAACGGCCTTTTTTCAGTTTTCCCTGGTTTGGGTATCCAAACTCTTTTTATAGGTTGAGGTTTGTATTGAGCAGGTTTTTTCAAAGTATCTCTTAAGAATTTATTTAATTCATAAAGTGTTTCACCGTCGTTGTAAGTTAATGTCATTTTATCCACTCCATCTGTCTGCGATCCCTTTTTGGTTTTTAGTAGATCTAGGGCATGTAATCTGAAATCTAAGGATTTAGCTAATAATATTTGAAAATCTTGTACTTCTTTCGATCTTAAACCTTTTAATTCGGCCAGTCTCACCAATTCAAATTGTTTTGCTTTAACTTTGTTAGTAATTTCGTGGAAATCTTTTATTGTAAGTTCAGCTAGTAAGGGTTTTTTCCTGTCTAATGTTGATTGAGAGTTAGAGTCCGTGGAATATGATCTTACACAATTTAAATTTGAAACCTGATTAAGGCGTACTGAATTCAGCAGTCTAATATCTGTTTTTATTAGCCCAAATCTAAGTTTGGTATCCAAAGAGTTACCATTGGCATTTGCTTTTTCAGCTATCTTGCCCCCGTCTTTATTAACTATGTTCTTACCTAAAGTTTGAATATAGTTAGTCCTGCTAGACAACATCTTATATCCCTTAATTAACAGTTTATAAAGAGAAGTAGATTGATATAAAGGATCAGTTATTGTATTAACCGACTTTACGAGGTTCCCCCACTTACTTATTGAATGGCCATCATGTAGGACTTCCAGTAATATAGAATTTATTATTGTTATTCCTACAATATAGATTGTTAAGTTCTCTTCTATAACAGTATACCCTATAATACTGATCAAAAATACTGCAAACAAAATCAGTATCTTTATTATTTTTACGGGCAACATTCCTTTTCCAAATAGAACAAGTGGTTGAATGTTTACATGTGTACTGTCTTTCATACGAAGATTAGCTTTCGCTGAACTTAGGTCAAAATTGGGGCCGGGTAGGGTACTTATTAGTCTAAGACCACTTCCTAATTTTTCCCATTTAACATTTCCTCACGTCATTACCTTGTTAGATAATAACCCAATGCTTAACCCTAATCCTGTTAACCAATATTTCAATTGATTACGATCAGTAAGGATTGTGTCTTTAAAACGTTCAATATATGTTTGGGTCGAAATTGTTCTCATGTTATTTACAGTTACTATGAAATTTATTGCCTAATTTTAAGAAAAAAAATATATTATATATTTAAACTTCGTTTACCTTTTCTCAATTTATAATTAGAAAATGTAATAATATGCGGTCCAACTAAAATTCGTAACTTATTCATTGAGTCTGCTTAAAAATAAATTCGTGGTAGATTTTTACTATAATGGATAGAACAATTTAAATCATATCTAATTTTAAGTATATTAATAAGTCTGATAACATCAGGTACAGAAAAACTATCACAGGATATGATCGAGTTTCTAAAACTAATTGACCATATCTTAGACCTGTAGATTTTAAATATGCCCATTCAAATCTAGGTAACGAATTACAATAATGAGCTAAACCTATATAAGTTGCTCACATAAAAGGAAAATTAATAATAGATTGTTTAAATCCTATTCTAACATTTGTACTATTAATGCCCTTTTTTAAATAAGCGTCTCCTAATATTAACCCAACTATTAAACCCAAACTAATTGTATTTAAATAGGTTAAATCTCTAATGAATTTAGTTATTTTAGGTAAACCTAAAGTACTATCTAATTTTCCATTAAAGGTTACTATTGCAGTACAATTAGTTTTAGGAAATATAGACTTATTTACTTTATTCCATTTATATATAATAGGAATTGCAGGCAATATAAAATTTCATTCCAAAGTAGGAATTATAAACACATTATTTTCTGTCTTAATAGGACTTTCTCTTATATATTAAATTTATTAATTTACTGCTTCGTAAAGTCTCTGAAAATTTAAAAAAATTTTGCTTATATAACTAAATAAATATCTAATTTTTTTTTGATGTATATACATGCAGATTTATCAATTGAAATAAAATATTTAAATAACCTAAATATAATGTTATTTTAAGCATTAAGAAGCATTATATAATTTCTCTTACTTAAATTATAGGCACAATAATATACCTAATAGTGATGAAACACCTGCTAGATGAAGACTGAAAATAGCTAAATCAACAGCTCCACCCGAATGCGACTGTATACTTGATAATGGAGGGTAACTATATATAAGAATTAAAAAAGCATTACACTATTTTAGATTTATTTTATTTATATGAAGTGTTAAATCAAATCAAATAAAATCAAATAAAATGCGTTTTATTATATATAGGATTATGACTTAAAAATATTAAATAGTTCCATTTTTGGTCTTAAGGTTTTAATATATCTATAGTGTTCTCTTGCTTTGTTTAGTTCAAAGTAATTATTTTTTTGTGTTTTAAGGCTCGAGCCCATATCTTAAATTCTACTTTTTTCATAGAAATTAAATTGTTATTATAATAATTTTTAATCTTTAGAATTGTATTATAATTAGTTGTATCAATAGAAAAATGTGTCTTTTTTTGTTTTTGTTTTTGTTGTTTGTTTTTTTCTATCCCCTCCCTTTGGGTATAAGGGGAGTAATTTATTTATTAAATTATCCTTGTGGATTTTAGATAACGTATTGTTGTTTAAAATTAAACAAGATTGTTTGAATATATTATAATTATATAATTTACTGGTAAGTAAGGGATATTTATCAAATATTGGGAGTATTATAGAAGTTATAATTTTTCTATCTCTAATTCTAAAATGAGCATTGTTACCATTTTTTTTCAACATATATTGAACCACAACCTAAATTATGTTTAATATAATATAAAGCTCTAAGATTGTAAGTACTTTGAGATATTTTAAACACTAAATTTCAATTACCACCTTGATATATAACCGAAAAACTACCATCACCATCAGTAAATCCCACTAATCACTGATAAAATTTATCTTTATTATTCTTTTTAAAATGACATTTTTTTTTAATTGGCAATAGTTTTAATATTTCTTCTTTCATTTAATCTCTGGAGTAAATAAATACTTGCAAATTTTTCAATTTGATATTGAATTTTTACAACTAAGCTTGAAAAAAATAAGCTACATGTATCTAATATTAAGATGAGACGTTTTTGCAAAAAGAAAGATTTGTTTAAAAAATGGTAAAATTTTAACAGCTCAAACCATATAACTAAAAATGGTATGTAAGACACCGTTCAACCCGTACCAGCCATATTATAAATATCTAGAATAACTGTAAAATTATATTGTATTTAATTTATAACTATTAATAGTTAAATCTTCTCTGCCTACTCCTCTGTCTTAAATCGTGACATGTCCTTTCGTAAATCATTTTCAAAATCGTTAGTATTATTATTATTAACAAATCGTTAGGATTAGAATAAGTTAAAAAAGGTAACACAACACAAGGTAAAACAGGGAATTTAGGGAGAAATAGAAGCATATTTCTCCCCTTACCTTACCCCCTTCGGGGAAAGGGGTAAGGTAAGGGGAGGGAGATACATAATATTAATTAAATAATAGGAATATTACAAATAAAAAGTCATTACAGAAAATTTTAGATATAGATTAGGATTTTATTTTATCTTATAAAAATATAAAATAAAAACGTAAAATCTCTGAAGGTAATAATGAATACCTTGCTGATAATTTTTGTATTATTAAACAAATTAAACTATTTAATTTTCTAATTAAAAACAGTTTAATAAGTTAATTCTTTACTTTATAAAAAAATAAAGATTAAGAATAAATGTAAAAATAATTCCCAGCATATAGTTTTATTGATTATAATTTTATATCATTTTTTTTTTGTATTGGATAATACTTATCTCATGTAGACACCTTGTAACCTTATTAATTATAATTTTACCTCTTCTTAAATTAATAAGCTTTTTGTTAAATTTATATAAACAAATTATATTTTTATTTGGAATTAAATATTATTACAATGTAGATAAATAAAAAAAAACAGAATAAACTATTATAATAATTATTAAAATAGTTTAAACAATATGATAGATATTATAAAGGCACTGGTTTTTTAACCTTA
>JGI12713J13577_1000114_pt1 | contig 12214 bp, 6 predicted proteins | sample JacPin_JW_Ref_O3_FD_13577 | JGI IMG/M metagenome (IMG submission 13577) | reverse complement strand
GTTAAAACAATTATGAAATTTTAACTATTATATATGTGGGTTTATCTACATCCTTGCACGAAAGACGAAGTTAAATGTGGAACCATATAGAGAGTAATCTTGTTTTTGATTATTTCATACAAAATATCTATATTTTAGTAATTTGAGTATTTGGTGTTTAATGCACCCAAACGTGTTTTCTGGAAAAAGATTTGGATGTTAAATATAGAAGAGGTTTATATATTATTTGTGGGTTATCTATTATATATGTGGGTTTATCTACATCCTTTTAATGTAAAGCTGAAAAGTTTTACATAAAAATAGTGTTGTGGTTATTAAATATTAAAAAAAAAAAATAAAATGAAACGTTTAAAAGAAAGAATAAGATGTGTTGGTGTTAAATTTATTAAGTTTATTGATAATATTCCTTTTACTAGTTTATGTAATAGAATTTTTAATAGATTAAATTTAAGTAAAGTGTTGGTTATTTTCATGGTAGGTTTTGTTACTAGAGTTTTGATTAATTATGTTTATGATTTTAATGTTTTTGTAGATTATCTTAATACAATATCTTTGACATATTATGGTATGATGTCTATATTTATTGTTTTGGTTAATGAATTGTTTACTTATTTTGATTTAAAATTATTACCTAAAATTAGTTTGGATGTTTTCAGTATTTCTTCTATTAGAAAAGCTATTTCAGTTATTATTTCTAATATAGGTAATAAGGGTAAGATTCCTATTAGTGGGGATAGTAATTTAGTATCAGAAAAAGTATCTGGTAATTCTAGTAAAGCTAAAGTTACAGGTGTATTATTTATGGGTGATAGAGATGCTATTTCTTCCGGTGTGAGAGAGAAAGGTAATGGTAAGTTAGGTATGAAAGGAAATTTAGGTGTAAAAGATAAATTTTCTGATAATGGAAGTGATATTTCATCTAATTCAAGAAGAGTTCCTTTTGTATTAGGTAATGAGTGTGTAGATGATGTTTTTGAAGGTAATAATGTTAGATCTAATCCGCGTGATAATCATGAATTTAAACGTCGTAAACGTAGTAGTTCTATATATTCTGGTAAGTATTCTATACATAGTGAAGCTAGTATAGATCCAAAGATTTCTAGGTGAGGACCAGGAGCACCTAAAATTAGTAGACTTTCAACACCTTCAACTATGTCACCATTATTTCCTCCTAGTGAAGTAAATAGTCCTAGACCTTCTCAAACAAGTTTTAGTAGTGGACAAGCTAGAGAGTTATTTATAAGAGGTGATAGACAAAAAGAAATAATATCTTCTAGTAAAGTAAGTAGTCCTAGACCTTCTTACCAAAGTTTTACAACTGATGAATTTAGAGATGTAGTTATAAGAGGTAGACAAAAGGATATAATAGCTTCTATAAAAGAAAAATTAACGCATTTACCTGATAGTTTAAATGAAGATAAGGGTTTCAGTAAACCAAGTAGAAGTAATAGTGATCCTCTTAAAACATCACCTAATAAAGATTTTAGTAAACCAAGTAGAAGTAATAGTGATCCTCTTAAAACATCACCTAAAAAAAGTATAAGTGATTCTATTAAAACATCACCTAAAAAAGTATTAAGTAAGCTTAAAGATTATGTAGATGGTCCTGGTTATGTGGAACCTGTTTCTCCTACAAGAGTTAAAGTGGAAAGAACTAGTGCTGGTGTTAAAGGGTTATATGGTTTTGAACATTATAAATAAGAAAAGATTTCTCCTGAATTTAATAGTTTTTAAATGGGATACTATAAAAGATAAAAATATAATTTAAAATAATAGATAATTATAAAAATATTGTGTATTTAAAATTATCTTTAATTGAATGTACATTCAGTTATAATAATTAATAGTAATATATTAATTGTAAATAAAATATGTTACTGTAGATAAGGTATCTAGACTTATTTATATGTTTAAATAACCTAGTCTTGAGTTTTAAATTTAGTGTAAAAAAATTATGAATAAAAAAAATATAAATAAAAAAATTTGATTTGATTTGGATAAATTTGAATTAAATGTCTTTAAGGATAAAATAAAGGATGTTAAAATATCTATAAAAGAATCTTATTGCATAGATATATATAAAATAGGTGCATCTTCAAAAGAAATACAAAGAATAAGTACAGTTCCCTTTACTTTGTTAGATTCTGAAAATAGGGATAAATTAATTGAAAACTTGTTTATGATAATATATCATAATGTTTCTTATGGTCGTCTTGGATCATATTATGGTAATATGCTATATGAACCAAATTTTTATATATGTATATATAAAAATATATTATAAACATTAGGATATAAATATTGAGAGGTATTAAATAAAACCTTTTATCTAATATAGCGTTAATAAGGTTAATCTAGAGCCATTTGTAATAAAATCTAGTGTTGTGTTTATAAAAAAAAAAATAAATATATATATGAATAGTATTAGAATTAGAATTGAGGATCCTGTTTTTTATTCTCCTATGTTGCATGCAGTTTTAGAGGAAGGATTTTTAAATGGTAAGGTTAGAACAAATGAAGGTGGTATAAATTTGCGTGGTAAAGAAATTATAAATAAAGGGATGGAAGACAAATATGTATATTTAGTTACGTTTAGGTTATTAAAGAAAGATAGTAATGAGATAATATATAATTATATATGTTATCCTGATATATTTACTAATAGTTTAGTAGGTCATTTAACAATGAAGAGTGGTTTTAATTCAAGTTTCTTATTTAAAGAATGGGGAGATTTTTATGCTATTATAGATAATAGTTTAGGTGTAGGGGATACTATGAATGAAATAAAAGATAAATCTCATGAATTAAATGAATATTGAAGAGAGTTTAAAAATTCTTCAAATTATAAAGGAGCTGATACTTGTTTAGATCTATTAGATCATCTAAAGAAGACAACAGAACTATTGAATTTAGATAATTTAATAGAGTATTTAGATTTAATAATTAAAAAGGATTATTTGAATTTGTTTGTAAAACGTTTTGGTAAAGAAAGAGAAGAATTATTTAAAGAAATAATTACGTTTAAGGATAAAGATATATATTTATTAAAAGATTGTGTTTTTGTAGTTAGAGACTTAGATTATCTGTTACAGAGTTTACTTGATAAAAAATATAAAATAAGTAAAGAGAAGAAAGTAATGAAAAATGGATTAACCTCTTCAAGTAGTTTTTTATCTCATTTAGATAGTGATTATAGACATAATTTATATAAACATCATCTAAATAAAGTACAACATAATATAATTCCATTTGAAAATAAATTATCAAGATCTAAATTCTCATTTTTTAATGTACACCAAAAAATAGGAAACATTAGATTATTTACAACTAGTTGTAAAAAGTTTATTTTGGAGGGTAAAGTTAGTTCTGGCGTTATACCAAGTGAAGGTAAAATATCTATATCTAAGTTCTCATTTAATAATATACACTCTAAATTAGGTAATGTAAGATATTATTCAATATTACATAATAATTATTTATTAAATAATACTTCTTTATTAAGTATTACATATATTACTAATAAAAAACAATTATATTATAAAAATTATGGTGTAGTTCGTAATATTTCTGTACTAAATAAAGTTGTAGATAATAGACAGAAATTATTTGAAGTAAATTATGAATTAGTTAGTAATATTTTAAATGAAAATTACAATGTAGGTTCTAAAGAGGTCCAAGAAAAAATAGAATTAGCTGTACGTACACAAGAAAATAATTTTCAAAAGAAGAATTTGATTAAAACTAAACTGAATTTTAATGATGAAACTTATGAATTTATTTTGAATGTACATGAAAAGTTATGTAAGCTTTTAAGTTATCCTGATGAAGTTGATATAAATACTAAGTTTAATAATAGTAAATTTATTCCCTTAGTTAAAAATATAATATTAGAATTAGGTGTTGAATATGTATCTGATTTATTATTATCTTTTTTTATGGAGATTATAACTAAAGAAACTGTAAGTTTAGAGGATAAAGAAACACCAGGTATATCAACTATTGCCGCTTTTGATAGTTTTGGTAAAAAAATTTTCGACAGATTTATTTATAATAGATATTTAAAATCTGATATTAAACAAATGGGGGGAAGTTTAAGTGAATTTAAATTAATATTTAAGAACGAGTTTGAGTTTGTGTATAATGAGAATGGATTTCATGTTATTATAGGTGGATATTTTGTTTGAAATTTACTAACAGTAAGATTATTAACACAAGTGTTAGATAAACACCCTGAAAATCCTAAAGAAAATATATATTACTTAAGAATAGTTCAAAATGTTCGTGAAATATTTTTAAAAAATAATTTTAAAGTATTTCATTTACCACAAAAACTACCTATGGTTTGTGAACCTAAAGACCATATATATTCCTCAGATCCCACAAAAAATAAATTGGGAGGATATTTATTAAATGATATCCATTATACTAGTGATCTTATTAAGGATAGAATAGGTTATGGTGATCAGACTATTTTAAAAGATAAAAATATAATAGTTAGTTTAGTTAATGGTTTGAGTAAAACACCTTATAAAATAAATATTGAAACATTAGAATATATATATAAATTTGGATTAGAAAAGAAGATTATTATTGATGATTCATGTGAAGAAATAATATCTTTTATAAATAATCCGTATAAAAAATATACTAAAAAAGATAGTTTAAAATATAGATCTATTGTTAGTAAAATTTTAATGGAAAGAAATGTTATAAGTATAGCTGAAACATTTTCCAAAGTTGAATATATATACTTTCCTGTAAGATTAGATTTTAGAACTAGAATATATTGTGTAACTGATTTTTTTGATTATCAAAAAAGTGATTTAGCTAAAGGTTTAATTTCTTTTGGTAAACCTGGACATATAACTAAATTTGATTCTGAAGCTATCAAATATTTTAAAGCATATGGAGCTAATATGTTTGGATATAATATGGATAAAAAATCTTTAAATTATAGAGTTAAATGAATTGATGATAATAAAGATAAACTTTTAAATTTTGAATCTAATGACATGGTCAATAAAGCTGAAAGTAAAGTATGTTTTATATCTTTTTGTTTTGAATATAAACGTTTTATAGAATTTATGAATAATAAAGATAGTATAGTTTTTTATACATATTTACCTATACAATTAGATGCTACATGTAATGGATATCAACATTTAGCTTTATTAACACATGAAACTAAAATATTTGGTAAATTAAATTTAGATGCTTCAACACATGATGATGATCCAAATGATTATTATTCATATATTGCTGAAAAAGCAAGAGAATATATGGAATCTGAAATCAATAAATCATTTTTACAAATTAATGAAAACAAAAAAGAAATTAAAGAATTAAATAACTTATTAGATAAAAAAGATAAACTTAAAAAGTTAGATGTTATCATATGTGAAGTAGATCAGGCTATATGTGAAGTAGACCAGGCTATAGTTGAAATGGAGTATATTAAAGAGGATGTAGAACAAAATAAAGAAAAAAACTTGAAAAAAATAAAGAAAATTGTTAATAAAGTAAATAAAAAAGTTAATAAAGAAATAAAAAACCTTGAAATTACTAATTTAAATGTTTTAATAGATAAAACTGAAAAACAAGAGAAAGAATTAAAAAGTCTTATTAAATTACAAAAATTAAATTTAGGTAGATCTATAATTAAAAAAATTCTTATGAGAGAATCATATAGTGCAGGATTACCTAGGTTGGTCGAAAATGTGTTGTCAGATGAATCTATAGTTGAAATTGAAAGAAATGATAAAAACATTTATTATAAACATATAAATTCAGATATACTCTTTGAAAGATATGATGTTGCAATATATGTAAAATTTTTAAAGCATGTTACACATTTAATAGCTCCTAAAATAGATGCTTTGTCTAAATATTTAAATGCTATAGTTAGTATATGTACTGGTTTATCTATCCCTATACCATGAACATTACCTTCTGGTGCTGAGATAAATGGATCTTATTTAATAGAAAAAGAACGTAAAATAGCAGCCTTTAGTTTTACTAAAACTAAACATACTTTTAAAAAGTTTTTACCAAAAGAGTATGATATAAAAAAACAAAGAAGAGCTATAAGACCTAATTTAATACATTCTTTAGATGCTACTACCATAGCTGTATTATATAGTTTTTTAGAAAATGTAGATTTATATACAGTACATGATTGTTTTGCAGTTACTGCAAATAATGCTCCATTGTTGATATATAAATTAAAAATGGTTTATAGAAGGTTATATTCTTCTAATATATATTTATTAGACTTTGATAAAATGGTTAGAATAACTATAAATAATACATTTGGTGATAAAGTATTTGAAGTTAATGGTAAATATATTAATAACCCTAATTATTCAAAACCTATTCCATTTCCAGATATTACTAGTATTATTGATATAAATAGTAAGAATCGTATAGATAATATCCAATCTTCAGCCTACCCTGCTATTTAACAGGAATAAAATATAAAATGTAAAAAGAATAAATAAAAATAAAAAATAAATAAAAAACCCAGACTTTTAAATCTGGGTTTTTTATTAAATATAATTTTTATATTAATTTTATAGATTATATTAATTAATTAATTAAAACTCTATTTCACTATCTTTATATTTATAATTAAATTTAACATCTTTATATTTATTATAGTCTATATTATAAGAATCTATTATTTCTTCAATATCATTTAAGGTATGTTTAGATCTGTTAAGCTCAAGTTCTAATAAGTATATCTTACGATTTAATTCCTGTATGTAATTTACATATGAAGTTTCAACTATAGAATCTTTTAAAGTATTTAATACTTTATATCTATCTAACTTTGTGTAGGATTCAACTAATTCATAGTTTTCTACACTTCCAGATGCTTTATTTAAATATACTTCATTTAAATTAAATTTCTTAGTATGTACTTTATAATATATATCTTTATTAAAAAGATTAACAAATTTTCTAAATTGTTGGTTAAATGTTGACTTGTTACTCAAAGTTGTGTTACAATATTCAACACTATTTTCAATTATATCATTATCATATAAATATTCATTGTCATGTATAAAAGATAAATAATCATATTCAGGCATAAAAAGCAAATCATCATATATATATACATCCATTAAATTTTTACTGTCATAAACTAAAGTTTCACTATCATTTATATTATTAATAAGGTCTAAATTATTGGCTAAATCTTTAATTATTATTAATAATAACCCTAGAATTAAACCTCATAACATATCAACAAATATATTTGATGTATAGTTAACTATATTTTTAATATAATTAAATATACTTTTGAAGATAGATTTTTTATCATTTAATGTATGATATTCTTTTTTATATAAGTAAATAGGTTTAGTATCTATTCATGCATTTTTACTATTAAATATCTTAGTTCTTTTAACATAAGAATTGGGTGAAATTTTTATAGGTAAAGGATTATATAAAGATGCACTACCTAAATAGTAATCTCTTTTAGTTTCATATCTAATAGCTTCAACATCTTTATTTAAATATAGCTTTTCAAAATCACTATAAGCTAAAGATTTCTTATATATACCTTTAGTCCTAATTACAACTTTACCATTTGTAGTTTTTATGGCATAAGTTTTATTACTAATAAAATAACCTTCTGCTACTTCATGTTCTAATTTAAATTTACCCATCTCAATACCTATCATAGAACTATCTAACTTAATATCTGTAACAATACTATCAGTATCAGTATAGTATAATTTACCACCTTTATTTAATATGTGCAGTTTTATTTTATTCATATAAATTCTAGAATATGCTGTTATAGCAGAAGCTAGAGCAATAGATACACTATTATATTTTTCTTCTTTATAAGTAATTTTTCCATTACTATTTTTAGATTTTAAAATATCTAATAATATGTCTTTATAATTTAAATCATTTGTTTCACATATACTCTTAGAAACTTCAGTATCATATGAAGCTAATACAGTAGTACCATCAAGATATTGAACACCTCTATATTTTCTAGTTTTTAATATTGAAACAAACTCTTTTTCAGGCATTATTTTAGTTGTATATTTATTTATATCTAAACCAAGTTTACCTATTAAATTATTTAGCATAGATTTAGCTATAGCTCTATCTACTTTATCTGTACTATTGGATTTTATTTTATATAATTCAGTAAAATATTTATCAAAAACATTTTTAGATTTATCAAAATTATATCCTGAAACAACATGAATATTATAACCATGTTCATAAGCAAATTTTAGTTCTTCACTAAAGTATCATCCTTCAAACTCACCTAGAGGTTGAATTAAACCATTATTAGTTCTATGTGGTAATAAACCTAAATATCCATCCTTGGTTTTTATTTTACAATAATAAAATCCAAATAGATTATCTAATATATCACCAATATTACTATTTATATTATCAGTATAAACACAATTTAATCCAGGCATATTATTCAAAGCTGCATATGGATATAGTGAATTAACATCATAATATAATAGATTTTTCCCATAAGGTTTATATACCTCTGTAATACCACCATAATAGCTTTGTTTAATATTATTATAAATAGATTTCTGTTTAATTAAGGGAATATTATTATTATAAAATCTTTTTAAATATATATCCATACTTAAAGATGATATAGTTAATGATTTAGTAGCATGTATATGATAATTTATAAATATACTAGTTATAAATTTTTCCATAACATTATGTAAACTGATTAAATCATTACCTAAATAACTAAGAGTTTCATTTTTAAGAGATCAATTTTCTTTAGGTATTTTATCATATATATCTGTTATTATAGACATTTTTTTACATTCATCCATATTTTCATTATCTTCTTCTATACTTTTATATATTACATCTTTATAATACTTAATATCAGGTTTATTACCTATATACCATAAATTATGTTTATTAACAAATGTATAAGGAAAATATGTTTTCTTTACATTTGTGTTAAATGTTTTACATAACTTATCTAGACTAGATTGTAATAAAAGAAGAGAATCCACAAGTTTAATACTATATGTTTTACCATTTATTTTAGTAGAAATCTTTATAGATATAATATCACCATCTCTATAAACTATATTATCTTTAAACTGATATTTATTAGGATATACACTATCAACTTTAATAAGAGCATGTATTATAAAATATATATCAAATTTATGAAGATTATGTACATAAAACGTATAACCATTATATTTTTCTACTAACATACCATCTAGACATCTGATTATCAGATTATCGGAATTTATATTTTTATCTATATAAAAACACTGAAGATCACCTTGAACATAAAATCCTATAGCATAAGCATATGCCACTTTTTCAATATTATAAGTTTCAATATCCAATGTACCAATTTTATGATTAGGTTGAGTAAGTCTATTTAATCATCCACTAACATTATTTGGGTATATATGTGGAAATTTTATATCTATATCTTTTTTATAGATACCATTTCTATTGATATGAAAACATACATTTCCTATTTGTCTAGAAAAACTATTAGAGTCTATATCTTTATCCATAATATGTTGTATTCACATTCCACTTATATCAAACACATTGATAGATTGTGTTGAACAATCAGTATTTTCAACTACAAATATGTGGTTTGAATTATCTAATTTTCTTTGATAAAAATTCATATTTGAATTAAAAATATATTTCTTAGAATATAAATTTACACAACTTTGAAAGTCTATTTTAGAACCATCTAATAATGTAATATATTCAACGATATCTTTATTAACTTCTTTTTCCAATAAAATACCAAAATCATACCTAACATTTGTTATAGGATATATTTTATTAACACTTTCAGTTAAATCTGACATATTTACTAAATCTTTACTTTCACCAAATGAACTATTATTTATTTTATGTTTTTTTGTTACGGTATCCGTACCAGTTTTATAGATAATCAATTGAAAACCTACAACACTCATTACATTATATCCATATTTATCCATACTAGATTCCAACCTACTTAAAATAGTTCTATGTAGATTTCCCACAATTATTTTAAAACTATTTGAATTTAAATCCTTAATAACTATTTGTTCTCCTAAAGTTTTCCATTCTGAATTATCACCAGACTTATCCTTATATATTACTCTAAGTAATATTGTGTATTTATACCCAAACTCTAATACAAACAATTTAGGCATAAATAATTCCAAATCCATAAACTCACTACAATCAAAATAAAAAACATTAGCCAATTTTTTTGTTTCTTTTACAATTTGAAACTTATCATTTTCAAAATTAACACCCTTCATAACTTTTTTTTTCATATTATATATATATTTAAAACACAACACTAGAATTAAAGGTTCTAGATACACCTATATTATAATTTAATACAATGTAATCACACTATAGTTTTTATATTAATTAAAATAAGAGAATAATAATAAAATAATTTACTACTTCTAAGTTTTAATAATTTTTTTTTATTTACCACCCTTTTTATAACTATTCCTAATATCATGTATATAATTACATATATCAAAATATAAACTTGTTTCTACTCCTAATATACCTATACATTCCAACACTAATAAAAAAACAATTCTAAGAAACACTATTAACCATATTACATATCTATTAACAGTATTTCCCCCACTAATAAATTTAAATCTCATTATATTTCATGTATATACAACCTTACATATTAAAATAAGAATAACATTTATTGTGTGTACAATAACCATACATAATACAAAATCTATTACACTATCAGATAATAATAAATAACCACCTGTTACATACATAATGAAGGAGACACCACCTAATACTCTAATAATCCTTATTACCATATTATTATATAAAATATATATACTATATGGTAATAAACGAATTTTATACCCTAGATACAAACTATTAAACATTGAAACACAAAAATTTTTATTTTTTCTTTTCATATAATAAAACAAATACTTTAATTTAAACACAATACTTTAATTTAAACACAAATTTAAATTTTAGTTTTAATTTATATTATTCTATATTTAACACATATAATAATATAAAAAACTTAATAATTTTTATACAAAACATAATATTTACCACCTTTACCTTATTTAAATACATTTTTAATATCTTTTTTAAACTCACCTCTGATACTAAATTTATTATTTATACTATTAGTAAAATCATTATAACTACTATATTTATCACTACCCTGCTTAACAAATATTCAATATAATCTTGATTTAAACTTAATATAAAAACTAAGATTTTCATTTCGACTAATACGAGAACCATCATATAAACCTGTTACCGCAGAAGGAATAATATCACCCTTATCTGTTAATTTTTTACCATCATAATGTGTTGGTCTATTAAACGAAGAAGGACCGGAAGAAATAGCATCTCTATCACCCATAAATAATACACCTGTAACTTTAGCTTTACTAGAATTACCAGATACTTTTTCTGATACTAAATTACTATCCCCACTAATAGGAATCTTACCCTTATTACCTATATTAGAAATAATAACTGAAATAGCTTTTCTAATAGAAGAAATACTGAAAACATCCAAACTAATTTTAGGTAATAATTTTAAATCAAAATAAGTAAACAATTCATTAACCAAAACAATAAATATAGACATCATACCATAATATGTCAAAGATATTGTATTAAGATAATCTACAAAAACATTAAAATCATAAACATAATTAATCAAAACTCTAGTAACAAAACCTACCATGAAAATAACCAACACTTTACTTAAATTTAATCTATTAAAAATTCTATTACATAAACTAGTAAAAGGAATATTATCAATAAACTTAATAAATTTAACACCAACACATCTTATTCTTTCTTTTAAACGTTTCATTTTATTTTTTTTTTTTAATATTTAATAACCACAACACTATTTTTATGTAAAACTTTTCAGCTTTACATTAAAAGGATGTAGATAAACCCACATATATAATAGATAACCCACAAATAATATATAAACCTCTTCTATATTTAACATCCAAATCTTTTTCCAGAAAACACGTTTGGGTGCATTAAACACCAAATACTCAAATTACTAAAATATAGATATTTTGTATGAAATAATCAAAAACAAGATTACTCTCTATATGGTTCCACATTTAACTTCGTCTTTCGTGCAAGGATGTAGATAAACCCACATATATAATAGTTAAAATTTCATAATTGTTTTAAC
>JGI12713J13577_1000108_pt1 | contig 13622 bp, 16 predicted proteins | sample JacPin_JW_Ref_O3_FD_13577 | JGI IMG/M metagenome (IMG submission 13577) | reverse complement strand
ACCGACGAATTCGTTTTCTGGAAATCGCAAACCTCAGGATCGAAGTCGGTTTCCGGTCTGAACCTTGATATATACAGCACCTTCGTTGGCCCAGGGTGCCTGACTGCACGTGGGTGCTGGACTTAGTTGAAGAAGAGTGCCTACCTGAAAAGCAGGAGGTCATTCCCACAAGAAATCCATTATAATCATGTGGTTGCTTGTGGGAGTGTAGCTCAGCCGGGAGAGCACCTGCTTTGCAAGCATCGGCGTGGAGCAGGCGCGCCCCCTGTGCCAAAACTGTGCCAGAATCCGATGTTTTGATGCCATTGAGGTTAGGTTTGAGCGAAAAGCAGATTCCCCAAATTACTGAAAACACAGAGAAGCCAGAGGAATGAATGGAGTTGTTGGAGTCGGTCGGTCCGCGCCCAAGGCAGACTCGCTAGCAAACTGCGCAACCTCCCGACGGTGATTGGCTTCCGCATTCAAAGGCACTTTCTAACCGTGCTCCTAATCTTCACCATCGTTTTTGCTCCCGACTGTGCACGATTGGGTTATTGCAGCATGACTTTGCTCATTGGCGCGCCCATGAGAGCATCAGCGAATCGCGGGAACTGCTTGCTATCATTTCGCCGTGCCTGGGTCGGCTCCAGAATCGAGGGTCACCAATTTCCCGCAGGAGTGCCGGGAAAGAGACCAGGACATACCATAAGTGCTGAAGCGCATTTCATCCGTTTGCGCGACGCGCAGCAGCGGAATCCTGCGCCAGCAGTAGTCCAGGCGCACGCCCGAGTCTTCCTTGCACAGCCCCATTCCTGCGCTCGGCGACATGTACCGCATCACAGTCCAGTGCGACGAATCTTGCGCGACCTCCACGAGCACGTAATCGGAGTAGCCGGACTCGAATCCCAGAAAATAGGCATTTTCGCGGGTGATGAGCAGCAGGTATTGCAGCGTCACGTCGAATATTGGTTTCGCCGCGCCGTCGAGTGGGGCACGCAGCTCCTTGGGCATGCCAGCGATTCGCTTACACCAATCCTCGCCGTATAGTTGCGAGGCTTTCTTGCAAATCGGATTCTCCACCTGATCGCACAGCGACGGGCTCGGCGGCAGACTTAAACCAAGAGCCGGCGCAACCACATCCTGCAGCTGCTTGATCTCCGCCATTTCGCTGCCCATGCTGCTCCTCGAGCCGCGAAAAATCGGGATGACTACACCGGCGGCCAGCATCTCCTTAGCTTCTTCGCGCTTCTGGTCCAGAGTTAGATGTTCATCGGCCGCCAATGCGGAAAGTGGGAACAGGAACCTGCTGTTCGGAGCAGAGTCGAGAAACATGTCTTCGTAGGCATGGGGGCTCGCTCCTCGGCGCAGCAAGATCTGCACCGCCTCAAAGTTCGCCGACCGAGTAGCCTGCACTAACAATCCTTCCTGTGGGTAGTAATCGCCCGGTACAACCAGATTTGGATCAAGGCCGTGTGCCAATTCCGACTCAAACCATTGCATCGCGGCTGACGAGTGCAATGAAGCGTCGAAAAATCGGCGCGCCACGTTGGATTTGCCGTCTGCTGAACGCTGCCTAAACTCGCCTTCCAGCACACTTGGGGAAACGCCCGCAGATGCCACTAATTGCAAGACGCTCATATCTGCGGTTTCCAGACCGGCTTGAATCTTCGCCGGGGCAATCAAATCCATTTGCACGGCGGTCTTGATTTCTGATGTAGTGCGACTTACATCACCCAGCTGCTTGTTGATTTGCGCAAGCTGCTTGGAAATATCTTCAAGTAACGCATGCGCCTTGACGAAGTCAAGATTGGCGATTGCGTCTCCCAATCCTCCCTTGAGCTCGGTTTCGGTTTTCTGCGCGGTTTCAGGATTCGACTTCACACGCTCCAGTTCATCTTTCAAATCGTCCAGCCCGTAAGTCAGATCGGAAACTTTTCGTATTGTCGACGCGGAGTCGGCGTTGTGGATTTCGTCCAGCCGAGCTACAAGCGTCTTCAGCATATCGCCTTGCCGCTTTAGCTCGATGTTTTCTCCGACGCTATTCACATTTTTGATCAAGCGGCCGATTTGAACCTGCTGGCTGTTCAGCGTCTGCAATATGCTGGCGAGCTGATTCGCTAATTGCGGATCGCTGGCCTCAATGGCGTGGCAAATCTTGACCGGTGCGTTTATGTTTGCAGGCAGGCTAATTATGCCGTTCTCACATTGCTGTTTCTGAGCAGAACAGGGAGCAGTTTCCGCAAGTAGAGCTGTCACGGTAAGGAAAAGTATTATTAAGGCGTGGAACTGTTGCCGCATACTTGCGAGCCGACGAGTGGTTTTTTCGAGTGGGCTACTGAATCGGCATTGGGAGCACATTTCGCACTCCTATCCATAGCGGTGGATTCAGACAATGGCTTCGTGCGTGGTTCAGAATATGCCGAGCAAGCGAGGCGCTAACCTCCCGCGGCGGCATCCTCTAAATCACTTTTCGTTGTCTGCGCGAATCAATATAATACGCTGCCCGAGCAGCCGCGAGCATTTTTAATGGCTTTGCCCGAACAAAACGGTCCGCCCGCACCTCCTCCACCGAGCGCCTTTATCTCGCATTCGTCGCTCGATGCGTCCACAGCTCGGGAGCTCTGCACGCGGCTTGAATCAAGAGGTGTGACGTGCTGGATCGCTCCTCGCGATGTCACTCCCGGAAATCCCTACGCCGATGAAATTGTGCGAGGCATCGAAGGTTGCACTTGGCTAATCCTGCTTTCCACGCCGAATTCCATTTCTTCCGATAATGTGATGAACGAACTTGAGCAGGCTTTTCGCCTGCACCGGGCCATACTGACCATCATGGTCAAGGGTGCTACAGTGTCGCGCCAGTTGGGTTACTACATCGCCCGATTGCACTGGATTGAGTGCACCGCCGACAACATTGACTCGGTAGCTGATCGTTTATCGGTAGTACTCCATGGACAAAAGCCGTGGGAACGGGTCGCCTCCCCTCCTTCGATCTCGCGGCGCCTGCGGTATGCCTTACCCTCATTTGCCGGAGCTTCCGCCGCCATCGTGCTGGCGATGATTTTTCTTGGCGTGGTGGGCTGGTATTTGTGGGGCCGAGCCCGTCGTGCGTTGGCCATGGACTATAGAAGCGTGGGCTGGGTTTCCATTTCCAGCGCGCGCCTGTCTACCTCGGGCGATTCCATTGCGGTTGCGGCGCAGTTGTGGCTTGGCAATGCCAACCTACCCTTTGGGAGGACTCGCTTCGTCGCAGTGGCGCAGCAGTCTTCCGGTCAAGTCGCCCGCTTCGATATGAGCCAGTCCATGGATCCGGCCGACACGGGAGAGCAACCGGTTACGATTACGATTCCAGTTTCGACAACCAACCTATCTACCCGCTTCGCTGTGCCCAGCCTGGAGCTACAACGCGAAATCTGTGTTCAGCAGAAATTCAACGTCACGTCTCAATCCCGCGAAATAAGCGTTCAACAAATCGGCGAACCTACGACGAGCTTGATAAATGCGAGCCAGCCATGCAATTGAAACGACTCCCGGCGGGACAAGGACAACGGCTCGTTCAGAGCGGTCGAGTTTAGACGCCGATAACCGTCGCGGCTCTGACCAATCCTGTTGAAGCCTGCTCGAGTCTCGACTGCCCGCGAGACCAAGAGCGGATGCTGCCCGTTCCTCCGCAGCCGTCACAGAAGCGACTGAGGGAAATACAACAACAAAAAGCACGGCCGCGCTGGACATGCGAACGTAGAGACTCTGGAAGCATGCGCTATCCTTTCGGAAAGCAAGGAGTGCAGCCGCTTGGTCCACACGGACCCGGCCCAGTCGTCGGCGTACAGGTTGAATATGGGCCACAGGTTTTCGGATCGCAAATGGCATGGATATCGGCTTGGCTTCCGTGCTTCCTACGTTGAATTGTCCCGTCGTGGATCTGGCCACGAATCCTCATCAAGTTCGCGGAAGTGAGCAGTTCGTTCAGCGAAGTATCCAACAAAGAACCGACGGACCACAGCTTCGACATAATGCAGGGAGATACCTTACCATCGGAACCGACGCATAGAATGCTGTCAGCGCATTGCCCACAGAGTTCCCCCAGGTCACCTTGCGCAGACGTTCCTCCTCGTCCGAATTGGCGCACTCGATCTGTGCCAATTTTCTGAACGCCCAGCCCCGTCAAGAAGCGCGCCGTTGCTTCCGTCTGCGCGGTGTTCTCCCGCATTTCGATAATGCCGGCGCGAATCGGAATTCCGGCTGCTGAGAGCCTGCGTATATTTCGCACCGTGTGAGAAAAGCTTCCGGCGAGTTGAGTGATGGAGTCGTGAATTTCGGCGCTAGATGCATAAACCGAAGTCGCAACGTGAACGCCGTTCTGCTTGAAACACGCTACAAGTTCGTCTGAAAGTCGAGTAAGGTTTGTAAAAACTTCGATCAATGAGTAGCCCAATGCGGCACACAGCTGGATCAGCGCAGGCAGATCGGGATTCAGCGTCGGTTCGCCACCGATGAACTGAATTTCGCGGCAGCCATTTTCGTAGGCATCAAGAATGACTTGCCGGTATTGAGCTGAACTGAGCGCGTTCCTGGTAAAGGTATTCGGCCCAGACTCAGCGTAGCAATGCGAGCACTGAAGATTGCATTGATTGGTTAACTCGACCCACAGAAACTGCAGCTTGTCCGTAGCGCCATTTCCGCTTAGCAGCTCTCGTTGCACGTTAGTTGCCCCTCCACGCTGGCGGATACGAGCGCCAGCAACTCAATTGTGACGCGGCTCTTTATTCAATTATTTGGCCCTTTTGGACCGAGGGATGCCAGTCCCGGGTCACGGTGCACCGATGGCAGATTGACCGGGTGCAGGAAGCTTGACTCCGCACTTAACGCAGAACCTTGAATCCGACCCGTTTGCCGTCCCACATTCGACACAGAATCGCTGCTGTGGGGAAGGGAGAGCAGATGCTGCAGATCTTTGCGGGGCACGCGTTTTTAAGCTCTCTTCGACACACGCAATCGCTTCCCCATCTAAGTGCGATTGACGGACAAGTCCAAAAATCTGTGTGGCCAGCACCGGCCAAAATATTAATAATGAAATCGCGGACGGTATGGCCTGTAAACCAAAGATTCCAACGCTCGCATGCACGTAGGTTTGGTTGCGATCTGCTGTGATTTCGATTTTTAAGGCAGTCTTGGTACCAATGACGGACTTGAATATTCCGCCCTTGGTGATGCTTACGTCCCACCCGCCTGTGAGAGTGGATAGTGAAGTGGTTTCGTAGCCCTGACGCTGAAAATGAAGAACAAGGTCATTGGCTACCGGACCAAGGTCCGCAACTACAATTGGGATTGCCTTAGCGGAACTGAAGGCGCCCACGTGACTCCTTTTCGGTTAGTGCCGCCACGCTGTTTCCTGGAACTTCGCATGTATCGCGTGCAGAACAGCAAATTCGCAGATCGCTTCTCGCACCAGTTCCTGGACCTCGGGCTGCAACTGAGAATGAAGCCGGCGGAACAAGCCGACCACGTGTTCCGCCTGCTGGGTAAGCACTTCCTCCGACATGACGTGGTCGCGAGTAATGGCTTGAAAAGTCGGCGAGTCAGCGACATATTCATCGAACAGTATGTGACCGGTGTTTTCATCGAACCATGGTTTGGCCATGTGCTCTCTCCTACGCCGCAGTGGAAGGGGAGTTCCTCACGCTCGCGCCACAATAGTTGCAGAATTTCCATTTCGGATCCGTCGCCCGGCCACATTTCGTGCACCTCGGCCATTCTTGTTGCGCGATCGCTTGCACGAGCCGTTGGAACTGGTCGGTGGCTCCCCATGCCTTTATTTCACGTGTCCGCACCGCAAGAAATGGATGATCTGTAAATTGAACAGCAACGCTCTGCAGTGTCTTATCCCATTTGGACTCCGAGAGCTTTTCGTACGCCTCGGCCTGCTCAAGATATACATCAAGATCCACCGCATCCGTGATGGACTTTGGTCCTCCAGCCAGCCGAATCATGGTCGAGATAACGGGCTTCGAACTCCCAACCGCAACCGCCCCCGCGCGGTCGGCAGAAAGCTCGCATCTCCGGTTCCAGTATCGCAGAGCCATTTTTACGGGTTCGGCAACTATTTCCAGAGGCATAACAAGATTCGCGCCCGTGTACAGCATGAATTGAGCCAGCGTGTGATAAAGCATGTGTTGACATGCGATGTGCCCACACTCATGCGCGATCACGGCATGCAATTCTTCCTCATTCATGATCTCCAATAGCCCCGAAGTCAGGCAGATGGCTACATTTTCTTCGCCGATCGTATAGGCATCCGGGTATGGGCTCATCTCCAAATAAAGATCGGGGACGCGAATGCCGAATAGCCGGCAGATGGGTGGCAAGTGCTTGTAAATAGCGGGTAACTGTCGCTCGCTAAGACGGATATTCTTGGAGAGAAAGACGCCGTGAACGAAGCGCTCCAAACCCAATTTCAGAAATGTGCTAACACACGTGTTGAAAATGGGAATGGCTTTTAGATTTTCCAGGGCAGCAGCGTCAGCCGGGTGGATGAATTCCGAAGAGGCTACAGCCATTGCGTTCTACCTCATTCGTGTAGATACGGCATTCCAAGTCACACGCAAGGTCTTGGCAGCGAGATCTGCATCAAGGGGCACAGTCTATCCGACTCTTGCGCCTCATTCAAGGTAGCGGATTGCCAGGTAGAGCGCACAGACGAGTGGTTCAGCTGTTCTTCGAGACTCAGGGACTTTCGCCGCGCGACCGGTAACCTCGCGTTGATGCGTCGGTCGCGTTGTGAAACGAACAAAAGTACGACGTTCTCGAAACGGGCGACACACGAGGTAACGCATGAACTGGCTGCGCCGCCACCGGAGTGGGGAGCTGCGTTCGACGCACTAGCCAAAAAGTGTGGTCTTTCGATGAACCTTGGAGAGGGATTTGAAGTCGTGCGCCACTTCACGCCGTCGCTCGAGATGTAGACGAAGTAAAAACGGGGCCGAGGAGCGCTCACGTTGGGTAGACGGTTGAAAGCTCCGGATTAGCGCGAAGATACAAGGAGCTTTGCAAGCAGGGGGTCACCGGTTCGATCCCGGTCACGTCCACCAACTTCTTCCTGATTGCAAATGACTTAGAAAAATCACCTCGGCCCGAACGCTCTGTTATTCGTGCACACAGTGCACGAACTGTGCACGAATGCGTCATTGGACCACCTCTGTGCACAATGGAGCGGTCGAAAAAGCATCGGCCTCCCCCGCCGGTGCCATTTCGTTCGCTCGACGGTTGAGCTTCTCCAGAGCTTCGCGCTTCATCCGCAACTTCATCTGGGAATACTTCTTGAAGACTTGCGCGTCGCTCTGGCGGAGCAGCTGTGTTACCCATTCGTCGGCTACGCCTCCGGCGCTCAGCCTTGTGGCATAGGCAGAGCGCAGGTCGTAAATCCGAAAATAGGGAATCTTTGCCCGTCGCAGAGTTTTCGTCCAAACGGTCTTGAGTTTTTTGAGATGTCCGGTCGGATTCAGATCGCTCGGAAACAGATACGGTCCTTCACCCGAAATCGCCATCTGATTCTTGAAAGCCTCGATGGCGAGCGACGTGAGGGGAACTTCGGCCGTGCCGTTGGGAGTCTTCGAATCCGGTATCCAGACCACCGCATTTTGCAGATCCACTTGGTCTTTTCGCATCGGAATCAGTTCCTTGTAGATCCGCAACCCAGTCTCCGTAATGATTCGAACCACGTTCCGCAAGTATTGCGGAGCGTGGGATTCGATCTTTTGTTGCTCGGACCACGCGACATAATGCGGCCTGAACAAACCTTTCACGGCGACCGGAAACTCAACACCAGAACAGGGATTTACAGCTAGGAGCTTCTTGCGAACCGCCACGTTGAGCATACGCCGGAGAACTCTGAACTCCTGGTGTACGGTTGTGGATTTGACGATTCGCAGTTCCTTGTAACCGAGCTTCACCTTGACGACGACGGGTGCTCGAAGGCGTTCGCGAAGGTACACGTCAACTGAATCCGCGGTGACGTCCACCAGTCGGGTTGCGCCAAACGCAGCCTTCAGGTGTTTAATGCACCTTTCGTTCGCTTGGTGCGTGCCTTCGGCGCGCATGGGTGGCTTGGAATAGTTCTCCAAGAAGGAATCCGACCATTGCCCGTAAGTCAAGGTTTCGCCCTTTCGTACGACTTCCAGGAGATTGGCGTCCCTCGCTAGAAGTCTTTCCCTGAGTTTCTTACTTGCTTCATCCCAATCGGCGGTCTGGCTGGACTCTCTCCGGGCGATTCCCTTGCGATCCCGATAGCGAATCCACCAGATTTCTGTGCCAGCCCGCCGGTAAACCACACCGTCGTACTTTCGTGTTCTAGGCATTCTCCATCTCCTGTTTGAAGGACGCGCGGAATGTCTCGAGATCCGATTTGAGGAATCGGATGTTCCGACCCATTACGCGGAGATGGGGAATCTGCTTTCGCTCAACCCAAAGATATACAGTTTGTTGGCTCACGCCAAGATATTTGGCTGCTTCTCGGACGTTTAAGGGATATTCATCTTTGGGTTTCCAAATCTGCTGGTCGGTGTTAACGAGAGCAGTAGGAGTCATGGCATTTCCCTCTGATCTTCGGTGAGTTGATGGTCCTCGATTCGTTGTGAACCATTTGTTTTCCCGGTAGCGGTTCCTCGGTGCAGGTCAGCTTGAGCCTTCGTGACAGTGTGCCTTGCGTAGTAATTCGGATCGTCTTTATCTTCCGAGCGGTAGTCGGCGATGCGCCGAATCACGACTTCGGGATCGTCGCCGCGAGCGAGCGCACGCCTCGCGTAGGCCCAATCGCGCTCGGACTGGGTTTTGTGCTGGTTAGGCAGGGTCCGTGGACGTTCCTGTCCGTCGCTCAAATGCCGGGGTGCTTCGAGCGAATCGTCATGAGTCGTGAAATCGCGGAGCGTGTAGACCGCATCGCTTTCCTGTCGCGCTTGGACTATGAATTCCTCTGGAATCTTCCGGTTGGCGAATCCCGGCAGGCGAAGCACACGCGTCGAGTCCGTTGCCGCGAGATCGGCGCCAAATTGATTGGCGAGGTTGTGTAACAAAGATTCCGCTTCGTCCTGACTGAATCCGCTTACTTTCCACACGACCTGGTGCTTGCCGGGCGACGTATCGAGGACAAAGTTTGGCGCTGGCACTGAAGGCGAATTTCGAATCGCTTCGAGGGAAGCGTCGCCATTCCTGTCGAGGTCGAGATAGACGTGACGAATGTTTTTAATATTTTCCTTAGTCCGGTTGTACGCGCCGTTCTTGATGGGATTCATTCCCATGAACACGTCGGATCCGCTGGCATTCTGACTCGCGAGCCAGGTTTGAAAGGCGGGGCTCGCTATCGTCTCAGCTTTGGCGATTCGTTGAACCGCGTGGCCTGTCGAGCGATTGCGCACGAGGATTGCAGCGTTGTCGCCAGGCTCGAAGAGCTCCCGGACATATTCGGAAGCGGTGAGAGAGCGCGATGTGAAAGCGGTGTCGGTGCTCATGGTTGCTCCTGTTTGGCCAGGAACACTGAGCCGTAGTCGAATAAGTCCGCGTCCGGGTCGTACCCATTGATGAAGAGAACTTCCGAGATGTATCTGCGACCTGGCCGCCGCTCGACATGGACGACAACATTCAACGAATCAGCGATGTTCGACTTAACGGCGCGGTAGGGCAAATCGATGCCGCTTTGCAGAACACAACTTGTGAAACGTGCGAGGCCCTGTTGCGCCGAGTTCGCATGAATGGTCGATAGCGTGCCAGAGTGGCCCGTATTCAGAAGCTGCAGCAAGTCAAATGCTTCACCGCCGCGGATCTCTCCGAACTGCGGGATGAATATATTTGCAGCTGGTGCGAAATCCGGGAAGGCCATTTGCTCGCGGTTCCTTATCCCAATTCGCGGTGCGAGATTCGCCGGTTTCCCCATCCGCGAGAGGCGGATATCGTCGGGCTGGTCACCGGCGTGGCCATGCGCCTCGCTGAATCACATGCATGATCCGTGACAAAACCCGCATTGGTCGTGGGAAAACGTACTAGGATGAGTTCTCCACGGGGAGAGCTGTCATGGCCAAACGCAAGGTCTCCAACTACAAAACAGATCGCCGCCGTAAACATCATCACTGGCTCGTGACCGTGACGTATTCCGACAACGAATCGTTTGGGCGGGTGTACATCGACCGTGAGAGGGCGGAGAAGTTCGCGGCGCGGCAGAAGAAATCACCGGTTGTGAAGAAGACTCGTGTACGGCGGTTGAGTTGAAAAAAGCGGGCCGTGATGGCTACACGGCCCGCTCCCGTACCTAGGCCGTCGTTTTTATTTGCGCAACGGCGAAGCCGCGGGCTTCGGAGCATTCTTCATGGGCTTATCCTTCCTTGAGAGTTCACTCCGTACCTGGGCTGCGAGCCGCGGGATGTTGATTTTGTAGCGCATCGCCGTCCGCGCGAGCTTGGAGTCTTTCGCGAGCGCGTGGCCGGGGTTGTATCCGGGACAGTACAGGTCGGACACCAGAGCGCATACAAGGAGGAAGTGGTGAACTTCCGGCGTACTCATTGTAGGTATGGCTTTTCCCGCGATCGTCTTGTAGTCGACCGTGCTGCCGCCCCACGAGGCCTTGGTCTTTTTCTCCTCCCATCCGTACACACGGCAAAGGCGGCGGTGATTGTCGTGACCCAGACGCTCGAAGTAATCGAGCGCAGCCATTTCGAGATCGAGACGAGAAAGCGTGCCCGAACGTTTCTTGCGAATGGCGTTCAAAATACGAATGCGCGTTTGTCTCTCGATGCGCTCGGCTAGGGCTTCCTTGGCACGCGCCGCTCGCTCCTGGGGCGACGCCTCGTAGCGTGTGACTCGTGCATGGACCGGACATTGTTCGTCGTGGCATATGTGAAGCAGCTTGCCCGCGTCCGGACCGTCGATCACAACGGCGGGTTTAGCGTGCGGGCACTCCGCTTTTTTCTGAGCAATGCGATACTGTCCTTCATATAAGACATCGGGGTTGCGGTCCTTGGCTTGCCATACGGGAGCGTGTGAGATTCGCAGCGGTTTCTCTCCTGCCATTTGGAGGGGCTTCACGCGAACCTGCACGAGAGCTTCCACTTTCCTGCGGTAGCACACCCGGTCGGTACAGATGGATTTCCGGCGTACTTCGGGAAACAGGAGAGGGTTGTTTCCCGTACGTTTCGGGCAGTTCCCGCAACTCCCCGCAGTTGGGAGCAAATTCTCATCCTGCGAGTCAAAGGGAGCATTGATAAGGTTGAGGTGGATTTCCCGCTCGATCCACTCGCGGAGTTGCCGCACGGTGACTGCTTCGGCTTTTCCATCCTTCAGGATAGCCGTCGTCGTACGGTGATTCGGGAAACACTCCTGTAAAGCTCGTTTCTGGTCCTCCGGCTCAAGCCGCGCCATTTCGAAGGCATGCGCGACCGAAAGCTTCCCGTCGTAGAAAGCCCGTTGCACGTCTTCGACGAGATGAGTGAGCCGCAAACGAGCATAAACGTATTTCTCTGACCGCCCGATTTTCTCAGCCAGGGCTTCGACGGTGTAGCTGTCTGGTTGCATTTGCATGAGGGCTGCGTAGCCACGGGCTTCGTCCAGTTCGTGTACGTCGGCGCGTTGGAGGTTTTCGATGAGTTGCAATTCGAGGCATTGCGGGTCGGTGAGATCGCGGATTGTAGCCGGAATGGATTCGCACTTCGCGAGCTGTGCAGCACGGTACCGCCGTGCCCCGGCGACGAGTTCATAGGACTCCGCCTCGCCGCCCGGCAACGGACGCACCAAAATGGGTTGAAGTACCCCGTGTAGCCGGATGTTGTCCGCCAATTCGGCGAGTCGTGTTTCGTCAAACTGGCGTCTTGGATTCGTTTTTGATTCCCGAATCCGTGAGAGAGGAATGTCCTGTACCAGGGACACAGTGTTGGGAATTACTTCCGTTGCGTGTATTGCTGCTGCTGTAGTCATATTGCTCTTCTCCTTTTTTTTTGTTTTCGGGTGCATCAATACTCTTCGGGCAAAAGAATTGTGGTGACGGAGCGGTCCGCTTCGGTGATGATCCAGACCTTCGTGTCTCCTGCGCATGTGCGGTAGCTGCTCAAGAGCCGGAACCCTTGTTCCAGACTGCGTAGGTTTTCGTTTCGGTCTTCGTCGCACAGGTCTCCCCAATCGCCATGAACGTGGCGTGCGAGGAATTCCTGCGGTCGCTGTCCTGCCTTTTCGAGAGCGGCCAACGCGCGGGGTGTCGCGACGACCTGGCCGAGAGGGAAAAGCGGTGATTTGCTGATTTGTTGCATGGGAGCGACTCCTTTATTGGTTTTGATTTTTGCTTTCGAGGCACCGCCGCGAGCGGTGCATAAAAAGCAAATGCCCTTCTAGCGGCGGTTGGCGACTGGACGTCCGCGCTGTCAAGGGCGCCGGGTTTGCGTTTATCGGAGCGAAGCGGAGACCCTTGACAGAACAAGCGGGCGGCTAGGCGCAGTCTTTCCGCAGGAAGGGCAGGCAAAGAAGACATCAATCGACATGAAATTCACGGTTTGTGGTTTCCAGCGTTCGAGGTTCGGCAGAAGACAGGCAAACAGGACGCGGAAAATGTCGCCTTCGATCTCGGGGATGAGTAAAGAAGCGAAACTGCCAAATTCTCAGCTCAGTTTAGCGGAATGCCCATGCACAAGGCATAGGCGGCTCTTGGTTCGGATCGTGGAATGCGGTCGGCTGTCGAGCGGTTCAGAGTTGCGCAGATCCTGCGATTTGCTTGAACAAAGTGAAATCGCTCCAGCTGATTGAGCCCTTCGGAGAAATCTCACCCGTGCCCTTGTAGTCGGTGATGTTGGAAAAAACGTCGGCAAGACTCGGCGGAGTCGCGTCGAGCAGAGACGATCTTACGTACGTAGTCATTCGCCAAGCGAGGGGGCCCGCAGGGTTCCAAGAGATATCGGGGTTATCCCCGGGAAGAGCAAATGTTCCGGGTTTAGCCGCTAGAATCACGGGATTCTCGGAGTGCAAATAGGGAAGGCCATCCGCGAAATGTCGCAAATGGTTATCGAATTCCGAGAGGCTGGACGACAGTTGTTGATTCGCGTTAACGAAGAAGAAGCTGCCAGAGTTCTGATCCCCGATGATGCCCAAGCTGGCTCTGAACTTCTCAAAATCGTCATTCCTCAGGCAGCCATCGATCGCGAGGAGGAACGGTAGCCGAGTCTTTTGAAGTTCAGCGTAGACTTCTCGAAGAGGCAAGTAGCCAGGAGGCAGCTGCTTTACATTTGCAGTAAGCGTGTCCGCGAGTTGCATGAGATCGCCTATGTTGCTTCCAAGCTGCTGAGCGACTGCGTCCTTTGAGTTGAGTCGCTCGAGATTCGGGATTGCATTCGCATCACCGAGTACGATCGCAATATCGCCGTTTGGCCAACTGACCGTGTGCCCGACGTAATAGAGAACTAGAAGGCGACTGTTGCTGCGCGAGGCCGTTTCCGCTAAGTCCGAGAGGAAGGCGTGAATCGTCTTACGTGTGAGCGGTGCCTCCTTCGTACTGCGAAGTTCGAGATGGGAAGCCGGATGGAAATAGGTCAGCGTACTCTGTACCAAGTCCGCGCTGGAGGCGTTCCACGTTTGAGTCAGGGTTTGGAGTGCGGGATAGTAACCGGATGAAATCGTGCCGA
>JGI12713J13577_1000105_pt1 | contig 14570 bp, 9 predicted proteins | sample JacPin_JW_Ref_O3_FD_13577 | JGI IMG/M metagenome (IMG submission 13577) | reverse complement strand
AACATTGCGCTAACCCTTCCGAAGTTCGAATTAAGATCGCCGCCATCAATTAATCGAAGGCAGAGGCGCGATACCGTGCCATGGCCTTAAAGGCAATTCATCCGCCAGACGGAAGCCCGTTCAAGCTGGTGAGGAGCCGCGACTTATCCGCACTTCGTGACGTTGCGTAGGAATCAAGGTGTCAGCATTTTGACAACTGTACGGATGTTGACGCCTGAGACGAATCGTCTGCTGTGGACGAGGATGTTCTTGAGACGGGATGGCCTGCCCGCCGCACAGGACGTTCTGTTAGTACTTTGGAATGCGAAAGCGGCGCGTGTGCTTGGTGTGCAGATGCTGGCTCATGCCCTGAGATCCCCATACCGGGCTTCGATCAGCCATTGTATGATCGCGAAAACCATGGCGGTGGATACTCCGAACAGGAGCATTCCATTGGCGGCCTCGAGTGGACCCAGGAATCTCCAATGCGGCGTCATGATCAGATCACCGTAACCCAAGGTGGTGTAGTTGACTGCTGAGTGATAGTAAGCCGTTCCAAAGAATTGAAATTCTCCGCAGATCACGAACACCTCAGCCCACACAGCGATCTCAATCAGGTGCGCCGCCAGCGTCGCTAGCATCGCCAGCACGACGACTGGAAAATCGATCCAGAAGCTCCTGCCGGTGCGGCCCAGTCTGCGCTCACGGCGAAGAAGGTTCAGCGACACGCTGACGGACAGGGCGTGGATTAAGATCGTACATATGATGACGACCGCGCCAACCGCCAGCGGAACAAGAATCGGAATTCGAAGAGCTTGCATCATTGTTTGCGTCCGCAGCCAGCCGCGCAACTGCCGCCACCTTGACCAGCCATCTATTCGGGAGTGAGACCCATCGCCTGAATTACTTCGTCGCGCGCCTGAATGTAGTCGAGCTGCGACTGGAGCAACGTGGTCTTGGCGTCGAACTCCTGTGCGACGGCGCTCTGCGCCTGCGATTGCAGCGCCTCGCCTTTCTGCAGCTGTTGCGCGGAGACGCGGCTGGATTCCGCGCGCAGCGCATACAATTCTTCAGAGACTTGCACCATTTCCTTGGTGCGTTGCAGTTTGTTGTAAGCAATCTGCAGTTTGACCTCCACGTCCTCAGTGACACGCGCGAGATTCTCTTTCGCTTCCGCTACTTCCGCCTCGCTCTCGCGCACCGCTGCGCGCCTCTTGCCGCCGTCGAAAAGATCGTAAGTAAAATCGACGCCAAAGGTGCCGAAGTTGTGGGCCAGAAATGGAACATTGCTCTGATAGCTGTAGCGAGCGAAGGCCGTTATGTCCGGCACATAGTCAGCCTTTGCTAATTGCACACCGGCCGAGGCTTTGCGCAGTTCCTCGCGCGCCGCCACGATCTCCGGATGCGATTGCAGGGCGACCTTGATGCATTCCTCGCGCTGGCAAGTATCCTGAACCCCGGGAACGCTGGGATCGAGTTCGAGCTCGGTCGTGAGCGGCAGCCCGGTAACGTCGTCAAGCTGCATGGTCAGGTCCGAGAGTTGTAACTCGGTGGTGAGCAGTTCCTGCTTTGCTTGTAGCGTTTGCGCCCGGCTTTCGATCAAGTCCTGGTCCAGGGCGCTGCCGTGTTTCACTTGTTCGGTACGCTCGTTCTGCAGGTCTTGTGTAGCTTTGATTCTGGCCTCGGTGGCGTTGCGGTGCAGCTGCATGATCAGGACATGGTAGTAGAGCTCGTGAACCTGGAGCGCGACTTCGTTTTCAGTTTCCTGCGCGTTCGCTCGCGTCGCGGCCAATTCCGCGCTCGCGGCTTCATTCTGAGGCCTGACCCTGGTGTAAAGCTGTGTAAGCGGTTGCTCCAGCCCGGTGCCGCTGGTCACGAACGTTAGACCACCCTGATTGAGAATCACCGAACTCGCGGGAATCGGCGTCCCGGCCACGGTACCCAGGCTGCCCGTGGCGATTTGAATGAACTGCGTGTCCGTGACTTTGAAGAGCCGGCTCTCGTTCGTTATCTTGGGGAAGTACCCGCTCTTGGCGACATCCTTCGCATGCTGCTTCGCCTCCACCTGAAACCCAGCCATGCGCACCACATGGTTGTGTTTCAGAGCGAGCTGTACTGCCTCCTGCAGAGTGAGGTGCCGAGGAGCAGTCGCCGCCTGCTCCTGCGCCCGAGCGAAAGTTAGCCAGCCCAGGAATAACAGGCCCGCGGTCAAAATCTTTCCACATGCGTTCATGATTTCGTCTCCTGAGGCGTGGGCGATTTTTCCTGAAGGGCGCTGAGGTTGCCATAGGTCAACGGCGACGCACGCATTATGGCAGTGAGCAGCATCGCGACGACACTTGCCCAAGCCACCAGGTAGAATCCATCGTTTATGCTCAGCGTGTACGCTTGCAATCGTAATCTGTCGCCCACGAGGTCCACAGCCCGGCCGGTGGCGGCGGGCAGTCCGGAGGATTTTGAAAACACTCCCGCCGTGAGCGCCCGGATATTGCCGTCTGTGATCCAGTTGCCGGTTTGCACGTGCAGGCCGAGAAGGTTTGAGTGAAGCTTTTCTCGCTGCGCAACGAAGTGGCCCATGTACACAGCGCCGAGTTCCCCGCCGAACAGCCGCACGGTATGAAAAAACGCTGAAAACGTCAGAATCCACTGCGGCTTCGATAATCCGCCCGAAAAAATCCCTTGCAGGATAATCGTTCCCACCAACCCGACAAACGCGAAGCATTGTCCGAGGCCCATGAGTAATTCAGTGCGGTAATAATTCGATGCTGACCATGCGCTGGTGAGGTCTGCGTTCAAATAACACGCAAAAGCGATGAACACGAAACCCGAAGCCATCAGCAGGCGCGAATCAAATCCCGACAGCAGCAGAAACCCGGCCATAAAGGCGAGGAGGAGCAGGGGAAGTGCGCTCCAAATGATTGCCGGACCAATTTGATCGGCCTCGAAACCGTGAATTCCCAGCGACTGCGGGATCAGGATGATGGTCGCGACCAGAGAAAAGCGAAACAAAAACAGCAAGATGCCCAGCAGCATCGTGTTCCACTGGCGCAGGTAGGGCATGTCAACCAAGGGATTGGGACCGCGCAGACGCCGCACCGTTGCCGCCACCAGGAGGATTGAGCCGCCGAAGAACAAAGCGTTGAACACTCCGGAGCGCCACCAATCGAGCCTCTCTCCTTGATCGAACGCGCCGTACAACATCGCGAATCCCAGGCTGCCGTACAGAAAAGCTATAAAACTCGGCGGCGCGCCCGACTTCTTTGGCGCAGGACTCGCGGGTATGCCGAAATAGATGCAGAGCACCATCAACGGTGTGATCACCGCCGAATTCCAGAACATCCAGTGCCAGGAGAGATGATCCCGGTACCAACCGTAGAGCGATGGAGCGATGTTTACGGCTCCATCCACGAACGTCGCGTACAGGGCGATCGTGAACGGAAGGAACCGCAGAGGAATATTGCGCAGCGCGAAGGTCAGAGTAAGTGGGTAGAACGTGCCGGACGTCAACCCAGCCAAGACAAGCGCCACAATCAGCAGGCTGTAGCTGTGGATGAAAGGAAGGCCGGCGCAGATCAGCGTAAACGCCGTCGCCGCGTAGAATAAAATTTTACGCGGGCCCATCAGCGCGCCTACAAAAACAGTAAAAGGCCCGATGAACATCAAGGCCATGTTGTAGGCGCTGCTGATCCAAGCTCCGTCGTCGAAGCTGATGCCGAGGTGACCCTTGAGATCCGCAAGCCCGAGCGAAATCATGCGGCCGGTGAGCGTGACAATCCCGGCGCCCATAATCACTCCCAGGATTCCCAGCAACGGACTCTTCGAAAGTTCCGAAGGTGCGGCTTTCGCAAGAACTCCCGCAATTTGTTCCGGTGGTGGTAATGCTACGGCCGAGGTTGAGGCAGCCATTGTGCGCTCCGCTCAGTGTCTGGTGCGCACGGTGGCGATGACGGATAGGCCCGGACGCAAGGTGCTCGCAACGCTGGGATCATCGAGTGCGATCTTGACGGGGATTCTCTGCACGACTTTCGTGTAATTGCCGGTGGCGTTATCGGGCGGCAGCAGTGCGAATTGCGATCCGCTCGCGGGGGCGATCTCCAGCACCTTGCCGTGAAACACCTTGCCTGGGTATTCGTCCACGGCGATCTCCGCCACGTCGCCAACTTTGACGTTGGTGAGCTGCGTCTCGCGATAATTCGCCTGCACCCACTTAATTTTGCTGACGAAGGAAATTACTTGCGTACCCGGAGAGACCAACTGTCCAGGCCGCACTTGCCTTTCCCCCACCGTGCCATCGCCGGGCGCCTCGATCGTCGTATAGCCCAAGTTTACTTGTGCATCGGCGAGCGCAGCCTGCTTGCCGTGGAGATCGGCCACCAGCTGCCCGTCTTGCGATTCCAGGACGGCCTTGGTCCGGCGTTCAGCCTCTGCCGACAGCTCATTGCTGCGCAACTGAGTTTTTGCCTCTTCCAGATCAGCCTGACGGCTCGCGAGCGTCGCCGCAAACCGTTCCTGGTCGGCCACTGCCTGTTCAACTTTTTGCTGCGTGGCTGACTTTGTCTGCAGTAAAGCTTCTTGCCGGGTGCGTTCAGCCTTCGTGCGCACCACTTCGGCTTGCGCGGCATCAATGCCAGCCTGCGCGGCTGTGATCTGCGCGCGCGCTGCATCGATTCCCGCCAGAGCCTTATCGATCTTCGCGTCCTGCAGCTCGCGCTGCCGAACATTATTCTCGATGGCAGCCTTGGCTGCCTCCACCGCCGCGACTGCCTGCGCTACCTGCGCTTTGTAATCGTCATCATCCAAAGCAACAATCAGGTCTCCCTTATGGACTTCCTGGTAGTCGGAGACTTTTACATCGCGCACGATGCCGGAAATTTTCGTGCTGAGTGGCGTCAAATCGCCTCGGACATAGGCATCGTCCGTGACTTGGTCGATTCGGCCACCTTCCCACGCATTCCAGTTCCGGGTGATCGTGAACACGACCGCTGCGGCCAGCAACACCACCAGCAGAGGAACGCCGAATGTCCGCCACTTCGGCTTAGGCTTAGTTTGCGCAGCAACGTGCTCAGGTCCAGATGCTGGGACAGGAGCTGGCGTACTTGCGGCTGCCATGTTTGATGGACCTCCTCTATATGGGTCGGGCTGGAATTAGAGGCAATTCGAGCCCCAATTTACCCCAATCGGATCTTGCTCAAAAGGTTGAGCTTGATAATCCTGAGGGTATATACATCCGGTAAGCGAGTGTCAACATGTTGTCGCGTGCGCAGATGTTGTCGGTCCCGCGAGCGCGCAAGTTTCGCAGCAAACATGGTGCGGTACCGTACGCAACTAGCTACGCGGCCTGCGCGCCCGCAAGTGTCGGGAAGCCTGATGCGAAATGAACTAAAGTGTGAATATAATGCCGGCCATGGCCTCCTCGCGCCCAGAATCCGAGCCGTTGAATATTCAGCTTCTCGTCGATTCGATTCCCGCGTTGATTCATACCTCCCGGCCCGACGGCTTCCTCGATTACTTCAATAAGCCTTGGCTGGAATACCTGGGCGTCACTTTGGCCCAAATGGCCGGTTGGAATTGGACCGCTTACATTCATCCCGAAGACGTTGATGGAATTGTAGCCAGGTGGCGAGCCTCTCTCGCCACCGGAGAAATCTTCGAATACGAAGCGCGCGTCCGCAGAGCCAATGGAGAATACCGCTGGATGTACCACCGCAAAGTGCCGCTACGGAATGCGGACGGCAACATCTTCAAGTGGTATGGGTCGAGTCTGGATATTGACAAGCGCAAAACTACGGAAGAACAGCTCCGCAGAAATACCGACGCGTTGCGAAGAATCGAATTTTATCTCGCCGAAGGGCAGCGTCTTGGCCATATGGGAAGCTGGGCGTTCGATCGCGACGGCTTCTACTATTGGTCTCCCGAATTATTCCGGATGCACGGACTCGATCCCGCCAGCAAGCCGCCTAATATTCCGGAATACCTGGAGCTTGTCCACCGGTACGATCGCGAGCAAATGGCAGAGCTGATCAACGGAATCTTGGCGAACGATTCGAGCTTCGATACGATAAAGCGCATCGTTCGTCCCAACGGCGAGGTCCGGTACATTCGTTGCGTCGGTGCAACTATTCTCGAAAATCAAGGCCTGAAAAGATACGTTGGCAGCGCCATGGACGTTACCGAGCACGAGCAGCTGACCCAGAGACTCCGCCGCCGCGAAGCGTACTTGGCGGAAGCACAGAAGCTAAGCCACACCGGGAGCTGGGCCTGGAACCCTGCGACCGGTGAACCTGGTTATTGGTCGGAGGAGTGCTATCGCGTGCTAGGTTTCGACCCCGCTGGGCCTCCGCCGCCCCTCGACGCAATTTTTCAGCGGATCCAGCCGGACGACGCACGCGCCGCGGTCCGGGAACAGTTCGAGAGAGGCATCCGCGACAAGGCGGATATCGAACTCGACATGAATTTCGTCCACCCCACCAAGGGAATCAGGAACATCCGGTCCACGGGGCATGCGGTGGTGGACGCACACGGCGACCTGCGCGAAATAGTGGGTACCGTGATGGATTTGACCGAGCATAGGCGTGCGGAAGAAGCCATCCGGCGAAGCGAAGCATATCTTTCCGAAGCGCAAAGACTAAGTCATACCGGCAGCTTCGGCTGGAAGGTTTCCAGTGGGGAGCTCTTCTGGTCCGACGAAACCTTCCGTATCTTCGAGTACGACCGCTCGGTTAAGCCAACACTAGCTTCGCTGGCGCAGCGCGTCCATCCCGATGACCGCGCCGATGTCAAAGAGGTGATTAATCGCGCGTCTGCGGGCGCGGCAGAATTCGAGCATGCCTATCGCTTGCTAATGCCTGATGGGCGAGTGAAGCACGTCCACGCCTTGGCTCACGTTTTACAGGCTGCATCCGGCAACCCCGAGTTTCTCGGGGCGGTGACCGATGTCACCGGGTACATGACGGCCCAAGAAGCGCTCCGGAGCAGTGAAGCGGATCTCCTGGAGGCTCAAAGATTAAGCCACATGGGCAGTTGGCGAAATGATGTGTCAACAGGGATCGTCACGGTCTCGCCGGAAGTGCATCGGATATTCGGCATTAGGCCCGGGGAGGACGCATCGACCGCAGAATTCTTTTTTGGCAGGATTCATCCGGAGGATCGGCCGATTGAAGTGCAAACCTACGCACGAGCGAATTTAGCGAAGACCGACTTCGAATCGGAGTACCGTATCGTTCTCCCGGACGGATCGATCAAGTACGTCCACAACATAGGTCATCCAGTCTTGAACGAGTCGGGCGACATCAGGGAATTCGTCGGGACCGTGATCGATATCACGGAGCAACGCCACGCAGAAGCGGTGATCAGAGAACAAGACGCAGAGCTCCGTCAAATGCTGGACCTCGCGCCTCAACACGTTAGAGTATATGGACCCGCTGGTGAACGTCTTTATGCCAACCGCATTGCGCTCGATTACTATGGCGTTACTTTTGAAGAGTGGCAGCAAACATCCGGAAATGCTTTTCGCTCCAGCTTGTTCGTTCATCCTGATGACCAGGAACGAGTGGCGCGCGAATTCGATGCGAATCGCTCCAGTGGCTCCGCTTACGAGTCGGAGGTACGGGTGCGGGGAGCGGATGGGAATTATCGCTGGTTTCTAGTTCGTTACAATCCGCTGCACGACGACAAGGGACAGGTCAAGCGTTGGTATCTTGCCTTGACGGACATCGAAGAACGCAAGCAGGCGGAAGACAGGCTCCGTCAGGAGAACGTCGCTCTGCGTGAAGAAATCGACAAAGCTTCGATGTTCGAGGAAATTGTCGGCACCGCGAGGCCTCTGAAGGCCGTTCTATCCCGGATCGCCAAAGTCGCTCCGACCGACTCCACGGTACTGATCACTGGAGAAACCGGAACGGGGAAGGAACTCGTGGCGCGCGCAATCCACAGGCGCTCCCGCCGTTCTTCCCGCGCCTTCGTCAGCGTCAACTGTGCGGCCATCCCGCGCGATTTGATCGCCTCGGAATTATTCGGTCATGAGAAAGGCTCGTTCACGGGCGCGTTGCAACGCCGCGTGGGCAAGTTCGAACTTGCCGAGGGCGGGACAATTTTCCTGGATGAAGTGGGTGAACTTCCAGCGGAAACTCAGATCGCCCTCTTGCGCGTGTTGCAGGAGCGCGAATTCGATCGCGTCGGCGGCAACCACCCCATCCGAGCCAACGTGCGCGTTATTGCTGCCACCAATCGTGATCTGGAAGCCTCCGTTGCTGAAGGTTCTTTTCGGGGGGACCTTTTCTACCGCATCAACGTGTTTCCCATCGAAATCCCGCCTCTCCGCCAGCGGAGGGACGACATCCCGATACTGGTCGAGTACTTTATCGATCGCTATGCGCGAAAAGCTGGCAAGAACATAAAACGAGTTAACAAAACGACGCTGGAATTGTTTCAGGCCTATCCTTGGCCCGGGAACATTCGCGAACTTCAGAACGTCATCGAGCGTTCGGTGATACTTTGCGAAACAGAAGTTTTCTCGATCGACCAAAACTGGTTACCGCAGCCGCCGCCTCTGACACTAGACTCGAAACGGCAAGTTGAGCTCCCGCAGACACTCCTGGCGCAAGAGAAGGACATGATCGAGGCTGCACTGAAAGATGCCCGTGGCCGTGTGTCGGGACCCACGGGCGCTGCGGCAAAGTTGGGAATACCCAGGTCTACGCTGGAATCGAAAATCCGGTCGCTGAACATCAACAAGAATCACTTCAAGAATTAAGGGAATTTTGGAAATCGCGTATCCCGCAAGTTACATTTAAAAATCGGAAAGTATCTCAGGCCGGGAAGTTGAGTTTCTTCAAGAACGCGGCGTAGCGCGGATCGTTGTGCAAGTTCTTCAGTCGGGAGTCCACTTTCGCTTCGATCAAACCATCTTCACGCTTGTGCAATTCATTTTCGGAGCTTGGCGTACTCGGCTTTGGCTCGTTGATAGATGGGAATGTCGGGATCGGCATTTTTCCACAAATCCAGGAAAATCTCGTAGGACTTCCGTGCAGCGGCCTCATCACCCATCATCTTCTGCGCGCGGCCGAGCTGGAGCCATGCCAAGGGGCCCGTGACATGTCTCACGCTAAAGCCGGGATTGTCGATCAGCTTTTGGAACTGAGCCGCGGCCGATCGGCCATCGCCAAGCCCCAGGTATGCCAGTCCGCGGATGTAGGCGGGATACACATAGAACGATCCCGTAAACGCCAAATCGTATTTGGCAGCGCCGCGGAGCAGATCGATGGCTGCCGCCGGATCGTGCTGCTGCAGCTTGATCGCGGCCCGGATGGCGGGAATGAAGTGATGCTGCACGATCGTGTCCTCGGGCTTTTCCGCGCTGACCTGATCTGCGAGCCTACCGGCTTCCGCTCCTCGTCCTGATCGCGCGAGCGCGAGCGCCAGGTCGATCTTGCTATTGCGATCTAGCGGGCTTCCAGCTGTCTTGCTTTCATAGCGTCGAGCTTCCACGTCCTTTCCGACTTCGGCATCCTCCAAGGCAGAGACGATCACCCACCAGTCAGCAGTGCTCGTCTTCGAGGTTGGCGCCAGAGCTTGTAGTCGCAGACGCTCGGCCGAGTGAAAGCGACCCTGCTGAATCTCGATCAGGGAATGTTCACGCAGGAAGTCTTCTCGATAGCTGCCTCGCTCCTCCTCCTTGAGGAGCTTTTCGACGTTGTCCCGGTCGCCTGTGGCGAATGCCACAATTAGTCTCTCCCGCCGGATTAGTGAATTGTCGAATTTAAGGGCATCCGCTTTGGCGAGCCATGATTTTGCCTCATTGAATCTGCTTGCGAACCTGATGGACTGTATCGCGCTACCGAAATAATATGCGCTTGGCCGCAACCGTGCCACCTCGGCCGCTTCGTCAGCCGCCCGGTCGGGTTGGCCGAGATGCACAAATGCTTCCCGTAGGTTGGCATGAGCGAACACATCGCGAGGAAATATCTCTAAGCAACGAAGCACGGAAGAATATTCCTTCTCCCAATCGCCGATCACATTGCTGTAATAGGTGATTTCGAAGTGCAACCGGTCTTTTTCGGTCAATCGGCCGCGGAGTCGGTATGCACGCGTGTATGAAGCTTCCGATAACTCAGTGTTACCAAGGAAAAGGTAGGTCGCGCCCATGCGCCCGTACGCTACGGCAAAATTTGGATCCAGTTCGACAGCCCGCTGATAGAGTTTGAGCGATCCCGCAACGTTGCCGGCAAGGGAGAGTTTGAGCCCTTGAGCGGCGACTTGCAAAGCCTCGAGCGAAGGGCTGAGCGCTTCTTCCAGCGGCTGATTGAAGCGCGCCAGCGAATCTGCGGGCTCTTGCAGCTTCGCGCGAAGGCGTGCGGCTGTGACCCCAAATTCGTGTACGACCTCATTCCGCTTGCCGATGTCCGCCTGCTCTTTGGCCGAGGTTGCTCCCGACAAGCAGTCGAGCGCCCGCATCTGCAAATGGTAGCCATTGCCGGCATCGCCGATCGATTGAGAGATCACCATCTTGCTGTTGGTCTTGCCGCAGATCTGGCGTGCCACTTCGGGCGTCAACTTTGTTGTCGGCGGCAGATTGAGTTGCGCCAGGGTCCCGAGGACTTTGTCGTCGCCCAGAACGTTCAGATACGGCGTCTGCCCCAATTCGTAGCGCAATGCAGTGTCTAATGCGTCGTCGAACACCGGATCGCCGGTCTCGTTTTTTACATCGGCGAGAACTATGGTGTCCGTGGCTGAGAGCGTCACGTAGCGGTGGTAACGCCAGTACAACCAGTAGGCCGAAGCGATGACAGCAAATAGCGCGGCCGCCAGGAACCATTTGCGCAAGCGGAGACGAGGGCGCGGTGATTTGGTAACTTTCTCTCCGGTTGGAAATTCCGAGGGCACCGCTTTAGTATTTGAGGTTTCGGTCGCAGCAGCGCGAAGCGTGGCATGTTTTTCGGTATCTTCTTCCTCGGCGACAGTGACACGCGCGGTGAACTGGTATCCCTTTCGAGCAATGGTGACAATCAAACGGGAGTCTTCGGAGTTGTCCCCCAGGGCTTTGCGTAAATGCGAGATGTATTGCGTCAGATTCCCTTCTTCTACGAACGTGTCGCCCCACACAGCTTCCAGCAATTCCTGCTTGGTGACCAGACGGTTGGGGTTTTGAGCTAGAAAGAGCAGGACGTCGAACGCTTTAGGGGTCACAGAAACAGGTGAATCCGCGCGAGACAGACTGCGCATACCTGGATCCAGCACAAACTCCCCAAAGCGGTACAAGTTATTCACAGAAATCAGCTTATAGAGAGATTCAGAGTTTTTCATCTTTTTTCAGAGTTTTCTGAAGGACTTCCTCGAGCCCCGCCCTGAGAATGTGCCCTGAGACGCCAGCGAGTACCGCTGTGCAAGCGGCTTGCCAGTGATCTCGATCAGTGAGCTGCAGAACGGACCGCACAGCTCGCCAAGGCCAGGGACGAAACGAGGTGGAAAATTGGTGAGGACAGGCACATTACGGCGCAATTGCTTGAGAGCGAGGCGGCCCTATGTCCAAGCTTGCAGTTTGCAGCAGTCCGACCGGAGCAAATGTCCCACGTGCCAAGCCAGCTTCCAAATGAATGTTGGGCGAAATATCGCCAATTGGCGAAAGTTCGCCAACCCTGACTGGCTTAAGTTCTGAATGATCATCTGCTTAGCATCGGGCCGCCAACTGCTAATCACGAGAGCGTGTACCTGGGAAGGGGCGCGGAATGCTGAAGATCCAGAGGAAGACAAATGGGGGCATTATTTTCACTCTAAGCGGTCGAATCGAGGCAGAGGATATTGACGAACTGCGTAGGCTCCTTGAGTTAGAAGGGGCCGGCAGCCAAGTCGCCTTGGATTTGAAAGACGTAACCCTCGTGGACCGCGATGCAATCAGGTATCTAGCTGACTGTGAGGCGGACGGTACCAAGCTCGCGAACTGCCCGCCTTACGTCCGCGAATGGATCGGGCGAGAGCCTGGGCGGCCTAGGCGGAAAAAACAAGGCGCTCACACAGATAAACCGCAAAAAAGGGAGCAAGGCAATGAGCTTAAATAGTNTCACCTATCCTCTGCGGTACGAGGACCTAAGTCTTGATACCGATCCGGAGATCAGACTTGATATAGACCGAATTGACGAACCGGCGAACTCGGAGCCCGGTTTTGAAGGGATTATTGGAAGAAGTTCGGTGCTTCGCAGCGTGCTGCAGATGGTCGAAACCGTCGCCTGGGGAGATTCGACTGTGCTCCTGCTAGGCGAGACCGGTACCGGCAAAGAGCTCATTGCGCGCGCCATTCACAGTCACAGTCCTCGCGGGGATCGACCCTTTGTAAAGCTCAACTGTGCCGCCATTCCCACCGGGCTGCTCGAAAGCGAACTTTTTGGCCATGAACGTGGCGCCTTCACCGGTGCCATCACTCAAAAGATTGGCAGGGTCGAAGTCGCGGACCAGGGCTCGCTGTTCTTGGACGAAATAGGCGATATCCCATTGGAGTTGCAGCCGAAACTGCTCCGCGTGTTGCAGGAGCGCGAGTTCGAGCGGCTGGGAAGTACACGAACGAAGAAAATTGACGTTCGTATGGTGGCCGCAACCCATCGCGACCTGGAGGGAATGATCCTCAAGGGAGAGTTCCGCAGCGATCTCTACTACCGCTTGAACGTCTTCCCCATTTCCATTCCTCCCCTCCGCGAGCGGCCCGAAGACATTCCGCTGTTGGTCGAGCATTTTGTTCACGAGGCCGCGCGCAGGCTGCACAAGACGATCGACGCCATCCCATCGCACACCATGGCAGCGCTTACCGATTACCAGTGGCCGGGCAACATCCGCGAATTGGAGAACGTGATCGAGCGAGCCGTGATTCTTTCCCGCAGCTCCGTCTTGCGCGTGCCTCGCCGGGATCTCCAATCGCGCGTTAGCGCGGGACATTCCGGCGCAAAACTGGAGACTCTGGCGGACGTCGAGCGCGAGCACATTCGCGCGGTCTTGAAACAGACGCGCTGGGTTCTCTCGGGCCCAGGAGGGGCGGCAGCTCGACTTGGGATGAACCGCTCAACCCTGTATTTCCGCATGAAGAAGCTTGGCATTGTCCGTCCGTGCTTCTGATTCCCGCACGCCCTTTCAATTTCCACTCTGACGCATCGAGCGGCGCAGTGATACGACGGCATCTCGAGTGCTCTATTGTTTGCACCGCGTTGCGCAAGTGTGGAATCGTCGCTCGCTGCGATCGGGACGAAACCCAGTCCGAGCTATGGCGGCGAGTGTCAAGCTGCAGACAACCGTCAGCCTGCTATCATCGCCAGGTTTCCAGCTCGAGCTTCCCAAAAACCCACCGTGTCCCGTATTTCTTTGGCTTCTTAGCCACTTGCGACGCGAACGTAACAAACCACGAATCGGCACGCCAATTGCCCTTGGTACGTATGGAGGCTTCAGACTCCCGATGCTTGGATTTGAGAAAGAACGATTACTCGCTGTGACGCTCGACGAGACCGCGATAGCGAAGAAGCGGCTTTTGTCTGGCGGGCCGCGGCGAATAAACCACAGAAAACGGAGATTCTTTTTATGAATTTATTGCAGGCTTACTCATCCAGTCTTCGATCTACCGTAAGGACCAGGCGGCCCAGCGTCAAGATTCGACATGCAAAAACAAAGCGGACCGCGTCACCTCCCGCAGCGTCGCCAAGTTCTGACAGAGTAGCTGTGTCCTCGACCGCCCATGACCACCCCACCCTCGTTCAGCAAGCGATCGAGGGAAATTCTAACGCTCACGAACAGATATTTGCGACCCACACCAACAAGCTCCGCGGAATGGCGTTCGCCATCTTGCGCAATAGAGAAGACGCGGAGGACGCCGTGCAGGATGGCCTTTGCAGAGCATTCGCGAATTTGCAATCCTTTCAAGGCCGGTCCTCGTTCTCCACTTGGTTGACGCGGATTGTCATCAACTCGTCTCTCATGATTCGCCGTAAAAGAAATGGACGCTCCGAAGCTTCGTTGGACGAGCTTATCGACAACCGCCCGGAACAATTGCAATACAAAATCGTTGACGCGGGGCCAAACCCTGAGCAGATCTGTGCGTCCGTCGAAATGCGCGCCCTCGTCGAAAAACAAGTCCGCCAGCTTCCGGCTGGGCTTCAAACGGCATTTCAACTCTACGGATTGGACCACCGGTCAGCCGTGGAAACGATGCAGACGCTCGGCATTGGAACCAGCGCGTTCAAATCAAGAATCTCTCGCGCGCGACGGAAACTCGAAAATGGCCTGCGCCAGACGGTTCTTCCGCCAGCAAATGGACATTCGACTCTGGCGGGGGGCCCGTCCTTGCAAACCACCCGAGCCAACATTGTGGAATTTTCCGCTGTCGCGCTCTCGCCTGCCTGCCGCAGATAGTCTACAGGCAAGGGTGCGGGTTTGAACGTGGAAACCGGAACTGCATTTTCTCGGATAAAAATCGGAACGGCGAGAATTTCTCATGAGCGGCCTGAGACATAGGTAACACATTGTACCGGACACATAGGTGACACTTTCTCTCCGTAATGGGGAGGGGGCGATGCCTTGGAAGGAGTGTTCGGTGATGGATGAGAGACTGAAGTTCGTGG
>JGI12713J13577_1000101_pt1 | contig 16009 bp, 14 predicted proteins | sample JacPin_JW_Ref_O3_FD_13577 | JGI IMG/M metagenome (IMG submission 13577) | reverse complement strand
GCATAAACCGGAGAAGTGAAATCAGGGCAAAACCACTTGTACGGTAACGCGACTTATCAGGAGTTAGCCGTGTAGTCTGTGTTTCGACAATGGTATCGTCCCTTCGTCAGTGAAGATTCTGGCCGGAGAGCGGTATGAATCTGGAAGCCTTGTGCGTTAGCCACCTGCCATTAAAGGGTCCCGCTTGGGTGGTGGCCGGAGTTCTGATTGCGATGGTCGCTCTTGTAACGTGGGAGTCTTGGGAGGCGAGAGCAGGCAACGACCGGCCTGTCCTAAAGGTCGTAGCGGCGATTGTGCTCTTGTTGCTTGCCGGAGTGATTGTGGCGCAAGGGATTGGACTGTTTCGGTCACACGCGAGTAGCTACCGGTGGATTTTGGACTTTTTCTTGGGCCTCCTGTGCCTCGGCCACTCATTGAAACTCCTGGGCAGTTTTCGTCGCTCATACTCGGCCATCCGTTGAAAGCGCTGCTCAGGTCGATTTACGAAGCCTATAATGCCACTCGAACCGTCCGCTGTTGTCGGCTAGTCGCTTTGGAGGTAAGAGCAGATGACTGACGCTGATTATGCTGGTTTACTCGCTCGCTTGACAAAACTCGAAAGACAAAATCGGTTCTGGAAAAAGGCGGTACTGCTGACGTGTCTCGGCGTCGCGTTCTCGCTCACGGCCAACGTGATGGCGCAGCAAGTCCATTGGGAACATCTGAATCCGCCAACGCCTCCCATCACTTTGGAGGCCCAGACTTTGGAGGCCCGGACTTTTGAGTTGAAGGACTCAGCGGGCATCATGAGGGGCAAAATGACGGTCGATGGCGACCGCCATCCAGTGCTTGAGTTCTACGACCTGGACGGGAAAGTCATTTGGTCAACGGACGCCCATACGATACCCACAAAGTGACACCGTAAGGTCTACCATCGACGGTTACCCGCTCGCGAATCGCGGTCGAAACGCATCGCATTTGTGCTATACGGTGGTGGGTTCGCGATTATCTCGGAGGGTTATTGCGATGTTCAAATGGACGGGAATGCGTGTAAGAACTTATGACGCGACCGGACGTTATCTCCAACGTCTTGGAAGCGGCGTTTGCGGTCTCTTCCTAGGAGTCGAAATCGCACGTTCTTGGGGGCCTGTAGCCTTCATATTCGGCGGTTTTGCGGCGATGGTTGGCCTTATGTTGATTTGGGTCGCGGACCGTCGCGCCAAGGCGACCGACGGAACTACTGCTGAACTTTCCCTCAAGTAATCGAGTTGGTCCCACTCGCCCCGTTGATGTCGAGACCCCGGACATATCGGTTGGAAAAAAACGTGGAACTGCGCTCGCTGTCTGCGATAAGTCCTGATAAACGCGGTGGTCTCAATCGGTCGACGCAACGCTGAGCTTGAACCTCCGGGGGCATTGAAAACAAAAGCCAAAACCGCTCGCTAGGGTTAGACCAGCAGGAGCGATACCCTGGCAGCTTTTGGCCGCGTGCAGCCAAACCGATGGTTCTCCCGCGGAGGCATTGCCGAATCAATGCGCTGGATGGTGTTGCATCGACCGTTTGAACCGGCAGCCCTTACCGGAAACTGACTCTTACTTTCCGATTACGCGACTACTCGGGAGTTATAAACGCTGGACCGCGACGATTGTGGCTGGGTGAAATTACTTTCGAAGTGCCTCGCCGAATCGAAACACAAAGAAGAGAGGGCTGCTAGCCTTGCGGCAGCAGCCCCTATGTGCCTGAAGAGTCAGTCGCCCATGTGCCTCAGCTTCCGCTGGGTGTGTTGATTTCGTTGCAATCGACCCCTAAAGTCTGTGGGAGGTTACCGGCACGAAGTCCGGTTTCGACAGCGGCTTCGTTGCCTCCAGCTTTTTCGCCTTCTTCAACGGCTTCTTGCTCATCTTGGCCATTTTATCCTCCTTCACCTAATTTGCCCGGCTGGGCATCGCTGCCCTTATATGCAAAGCGGTCGCCAAAGTCTACTAGCAAATCGAGAACACGTAAGAACCACTTTTTAAGGCACATACGAATCGACTGAAGCCAGCGGGGAACCGAACGCAGGTCCATTCGGGTTGAATTCTTCAGCCAGTGTTGAAAATTTCAACGCGTAGATGGAGCCCTTGCCATTGTTCCTGAACCGTTTCTTCGCTGGCTAGCGCCCCACGCCATACCTCGACTCCACAAACTGACTTTTCACCAACGTGCACCGTACCTTTCTGCTTGATTTCCACAGGAACGAGGGCGTAGCTTCTGGTCGCGGGACGCTCGATGCGATGCACGCTGGGGCGCTCCGCCGGACCAATCCACTCGCACTTAAGACGCGGAAATGGTCAAGAGCATATCCCCATTGTATCGGCGTCCCGCAATCCCATCCTGAGGGACGCGTTTGAAAGCCAACGGACAACCCTAATGGGCCAAATTTTCAAGCGGTGATGTTGACCGCTACGGCGGGTGCGCCCATGAACCGCAGCGAATTGAAGCACGGAGCGAGCGAGTTGCTCCTGCTCGGAATCCTGCTCTTTCTCGGCCTGCTGGTAGTGGTCCAGTACATCCTGCATCGCTAGGCCAGCTGCGTTCGGCACTACGCCTAGGTGACCAACCATAGCGTGGACTCGCAGTTTAGGCAGCAGCCTGCCAATTATTTACTTCGGTGAGAGGCGCTGCTTTTTCTTGATTGTTTACGAGCGACTTCAGTCCGCGAGCTTCATTGGTCAAACGGCAGACCGTAGCTCTGGACACGTGGTACTTTTTCGCAACTTCGGTCAGACTCATACCAGAGCACCGGTCTCTGACGACCGCGACCCGGTCGATATTGAGCGGCGCACGACCGATTCGCCGGCCTTCCAGTTTCGCTCTGCGCATCCCAGCTTTCACGCGCGAGACGACGAGGCTTCTCTCTAATCCCGCGATGGCTCCGATTATGACCACAATCGCTCGACCCAGCGGACCAGATGTGTCGATGTTTTCACGCAGACTGATAAACTCGACGCCAAGATGATTCAGTTCATCGAGCACTTCCAAAAAGTGTCGGACGTTTCTCGCAACTCTGTCAAAGGCCGCAATGAGGACGAGGTCGAAGCGATGTCGCCGAGCATCCGCCATCATTTGGTCAAGTCCTGGTCGCTTCGACTTCGTACCAGAAATTACATCGGTATACTCGCGCACGACTTCGTATCCGCGTTGTTTCGCCAGTTTGCGGAGGTCGAGCAACTGCGTTTCAAGATGCTGGTCGCCAGTCGAAATTCTGCAATACAGTACTGCGCGTTTCTTCATTTCAATTCCTTCTTCCTCGAAAGCAAGTACGCGTCAATGGCACGGCGAACCAATTCTGCGACGGGTGCGCCAGTTTTCTCGGATAACTTCTGGAGCTTCTCCAACTGCATTTCCTTCAAGAACAAGGCTGTTCGCTTCATAAGCCAATATAGTACCACACAGGCATATATGTGTCCATAGAAAGATTTCAGGTTGGAGTAATCGCCCTGCCGACTGCGGGAGGGAATATCTCTTCACGTTGACTTGCCGGAGTACGCAACCTAATATCTGCCCAAATGGCGGATTCCCAATCTCTAATCGGCCAGACCGTCTCGCACTACCGGATTATCGCGAAGCTGGGCGGCGGAGGCATGGGTGTGGTCTATAAAGCCGAGGACACCAAGCTCCACCGTTTCGTTGCCTTGAAGTTCCTTCCTGATGGCTTCGCGCCAGACTCCCAAGCTCTGAGCCGGTTCGACCGTGAGGCACACGCTGCTTCCGCCCTGAACCATCCAAATATTTGCACCATCTATGAAATCGGCGAGCACAGCGGTCAACCCTTCATCGCGATGGAGTTTTTGGATGGTCAGACCCTGAAGCACCGCATTTCCGGAAAGCCGCTCCCGGTTGAGCAGGTGCTGGAGTTGGGGATTGAGATTGCGGATGCACTGGATGCGGCGCACGCCAAAGGAATCGTTCATCGCGACATTAAGCCTGCCAACATTTTTGTTACCGAGCGCGGTCACGCCAAGATTTTGGATTTTGGTCTGGCAAAGCTGACACCGGCTGGCGGTGCTGTCAATCTTTCGGCGATGCCGACAGCGAGCGAGCCAGAAATGCTGACTCGTCCGGGCACAGCAATAGGCACCATCACGTACATGTCACCGGAGCAGGTGCGGGGCGAAGAGCTGGATGCACGCACGGACTTGTTTTCGTTTGGCGTGGTGCTCTACGAGATGGTGACGGGCGTAATGCCTTTCCGGGGCGAGACCACTGGCGTGATTGCTGACGCGATTCTGAATCGAAGGCCAGTTGTGCCAGTACGACTGAATCCTGACCTTCCTCCGAAGCTCGAAGACGTCATTAACAAGGCGTTGGAGAAAGACCGGAAGCTGCGATACCAGAGCGCGGCGGATACTCGCGCCGATTTGCAGCGCCTGAGGCGTGATTCAGATTCGGCTCGGGCAGCCGTCGCAGCCGAGGTCGGGTTGAAGCCCGCGCGGAAATCCATTCGATGGACGGTCGTAACTGGCGCGACAGTACTGGTCATCGGATTGGCCGTGGGCGGGTGGTTATTTTTCTCCCGCAAGGCCCACGCGCTGACTGACAAAGACACCATCGTCCTCGCTGATTTCGACAACAAGACAGGCGATGCGGTATTTGACGGTACGCTGCGGCAAGGATTGTCCGTGCAGCTGGAGCAGTCACCCTTCCTAAGCATTATCCCTGACCAGCAAATCCAGCAGACCCTACAGATGATGGACCAGAAGCCGGATGTGAAGCTCACGCCGGAGATTGCGCGGGAACTCTGCCAGCGGACGGGGAGCGCCGCCGTCCTCGATGGCTCGATAACGCAGATTGGCACGCCGTACCTTCTGACCCTCAAAGCCGTCAACTGCGTAAACGGGGAATCGCTGGCGAGCACAGAAGCTCAGGCGAGTGACAAGAGCCATGTGCTCGATGCACTGGGAACGATGGCTTCGGAAATGCGGAACAAACTGGGCGAGTCGCTGAGCACCGTCCAGAAATTCGATACTCCACTTGAGCAGGCCACCACGCCGTCGCTCGATGCCCTTAAAGCCTTCAACTCGGGTCGTAAGGTTCAGAGTACAGCAGGCGATGCCGCAGCGATTCCGTTTCTTAAGCGTGCAATCGAATTAGACCCGAATTTTGCGCTCGCTTTCGCATGGCTGGGCCTCACGTATGTGGATATTGGAGAACCCAGCATCGCTGCCGATTACACTCGAAAGGCATACGAACTGCGCGACCGAACCAGTGAGGCGGAGAGGTATTTCATCACGGCTCGCTTTTATAAGGCAGTCACTGGCAACATGGAAAAGGCCGAACAAACCTGCGAGCTTTGGATACAGGCCTATCCGCGCTCCGACAAACCGCAGAATACCTTGTCGGGGGCAATCTACCCGGCTGTTGGTCAATATGAAAAGGGTGTTGAGGCGGGCAGAGAGGCGGTCCGTTTGAATCCGGATTTTTTCGCCTCCTACGCCCTCCTCATGTTCGACTACATCGCTTTGAATCGCCTAGATGAGGCGAAGGCCACCTATGAGCAGGCTCTCGAACGCAAACTGAAAAACCCTTTCTTCAATCTTCCCCTGTACCAGATTGCGTTTTTGCGGAACGATGTGGCGGGGATGGCGCAGGAGGTAGCATCGTCGGCGGGCCAGTCGGGGGTAGAGGATACTTTATTGGCGAACGAGGCCGATACTGCCGCGTACTTTGGGCGGCTCAAGGACGCCCAGGAATTGTCCCGGCGAGCGATAGATTCCGCCGAACGGACAAAAGAGAAGGAAGCTGCTGCAACGTACGTTGCCTTGTCACGTCTGCGGGAAGCCTTGTTCGGCGACGCAGACGAAGCACGACGGATTGCCAGCTTGGCAATGGCGGGCGCGGCGGGCCGGGATGTGCAGTACGGCGTAGCGATTACTTTGGCGTACGTCGGGGATGACGGACGAGCGCGAACGCTCACCGACGATTTGGCCAAGAGATTCCCAGAAGACACGCTCGTGAAGTTCAATTACGTGCCGACCCTTCGAGCGAAGCTTGCGGTAAGCCGCGGAAGTTCTTCCTCCGCCATTGATAATCTCAGAGGCGCCACGCCGTATGAGCTGGGACAGACGACGTCCAGTATTTACGGTTGGACTGCCTTGTATCCCATCTATGTGCGGGGGGAAGCGTATCTGACTGCACATCAAGGCAGCGAGGCCGCCGCTGAGTTCCAGAAAATCCTCGACCACCCGGGGATTGTGTTGAACTTGCCCATCGGTGCACTCGCGCATCTCCAAATCGGTAGAGCGTACGCGATGCAAGGCGACACCGCCAAAGCCAAGGCGGCGTATCAGGATTTCCTCACGCTCTGGAAAGACGCCGACCCGGATATTCCTGTGCTCGTCGCGGCGAAGTCTGAATACGCGAAACTGAAGTGAATTCCGTCCAATCGGCTACGGGCTCGTGCTGGTCGATTTCCATCACCGGCCCAGGCAAAATAATTTGGGAACATAGCTGGAATCATTGACAGCGCCTAGGAGCTGTGACAACACTGGCCCGGGCAGGGCGATGCAGCCAACTCCGCGGAAGCTAACAACACATCAAAAGGCAGTCCTGATTCAGGTGCTCCTTGCGTTTCCTGACCAACAGGTGAGGGTCTGCTACCATCCCTCAGCAAGCGATGCGCTGGGTTACGCAAGTGATTTCCTTACGGTCTTCAAGGTGATTGGGTGGGAAGTAGATGATGGCGGGCCGTTAGAAGCCCTGAGCGGTCAATCCCCGGGCTTGTCGCTCGTGGTAAGTGAACAAGGCAAGCTGCCTCCCAGTGCCGAAGCACTTCGAGACGCGTTGCGAATTTACGATATTGAAGTCGCAACATTTTGTGACCCTGCCTGCAACATGGAGTCTGGCAGTTTCATTCTGGCCATCGGTCCGGAGGCATGAGGCTTCGAACGTCGTCGCGGCAGGAATCAATGCCGGCCGAGGATATTCAGCCGCCCACAACGCAGCGGGAGCAAACGTGAAATCAGTCTGGGCGGTATGAGCAACGAATAATTGCGCGACCTCAATCGTGGGTCCCAGGCCGGCGCTCCGGGAGCGAGAGCGTGATAAAATGGATTGTAGTTACTTCCAGCACGTCAGACGAAGTTCAATGACCGAAAAATTGAAGGCAATCCATGGGCGCGAAGTGCTTCCCGATTCAGTCCAAGAATCGATGGCCCGCCAGAGAACCGCATGCAGCGGCATCTGGCCGCAAAAATCGCGTAAGACCGAGCCGAAAAATCCAATCCCTGCGGGTTCCGCCAGGAAAAATTATTAAGGCTCAGGGCATGCTTCTCGAAGGGCATTCCCAGAGAGAGATTGGCCGCACATTACACATGTCCGGGCACACAGTTGCGAAAGTAATAAAAGCGGAAGATTTTGTGCGTCACATCAAGGAAATGCAGGAAAGACTATTCGCAATCGCGCCCATCGCCATCGAATCATTTCGCTCCGAAGTGGCAACCGACGGAATTTTGGCATACACGTTTTTGAAGGACCTTGGAATTATTCCGTCGCCCGAAGCCATCGCACAATTTTTGAATGCAACGACGCCGCAGACTGAAACAGGCGAAGAGCGGCAGGCTCGGATGCTTGCAGCGGTTCTGCTCGAAGGCCGTAAGAATTACGGCATCAATTTGCCGGAAGATTTCGATGCGGCGATGGGGAAAGAATCGCAGGAATCTCAGGGCGCGAAAACTTCTCAACCGAAGCTGCTGCGGAAGTAACGCCAATCGGATAGCTCTTCATCGCGGAGCGCAGCAGAATTGTGTGCGCAGTATGGTGCAAGAAAGTGCTGGACAACCATCGCGTAACTTCGCTAGAAAATAATTAGGCAACCAGTTGGGACGCTCCGCTCAGTTCCACCGCAAGCCTGCACGCACGACGTGGTCCAATCCATCAAGAATTGGTGCTGACGATGGGGCGCATTCTGCATTCGCGGCCAGCGGACCAAATGGGCAAGTCCTGATGGCCGAATTAGTGGATGTCACAAAATCTGGCTGGTGCTCCGATGTTGCTCGCGGTTTCGAACAGCAATCTTATTTCAGCACAGACCATCTGTATTTAACCGGCTTTCTGATTTGCTGCGGCCACAACTTCGTCAGCACATCGAGCAACGGTAGTCGTATTTCCTTCGAGTTTTCAAAAACGCCTGCGCTGCTAACTGACGTCGCCCGCTACATGAGCGGGGCCCTGGTCCCAGCAAGGCAATTTAGTTTCGAAATCCTGCGATTGAAAAGGACGATACACGGAGGCTAATCAATAATGCAAAAAGTGAACAGACATGAAGACCAAGGAGTTCGTAGCATCGGTAATTGAAGCGGCCCGCGCGTACATCCAGCGCGGATTCTACGTCGTCCCAATCCCAATCGGCAAAAAACACCCGACCATCCAGGGCTGGCAGAAAATGCAGCTCCACACGAAGGATGTGAAAAAAGCGTTCTTCAACGCGGGCGGAATCGGCCTGCTCCTGAAGCCTAGCAAGCTCACCGACGTTGACCTCGATTGTCCGGAAGCAGTAGCTGCGTCCAAGGTTCTGCTGCCCCAAACGGGAATGGTGCAGGGCCGTCGTGGTAATCCATCGAGTCACCATTACTACACCGTGGACCCTGCTCCGCAAAACAAATCGTATGCTGACCCGCGTCCGCGTCTGAGTGGGGAACGCACCGTGTTGATTGAGCTTCGCGCCAACGGGCAAACCGTGGCACCACCATCGCATCATCTCCGCACTGGTGAGGCCATCAAATGGGAAGCACGGGGAGAGCCGGAGACCGTTGACGGTGACGTCCTCCATCACGCTGTCGCAACGGTTGCATCAGCGGCCCTCGTGGCTCGCTATTGGCCCAAAGGGTCACGGCATTTTGCAACGCTGGCACTATCCGGAATGCTTCTGCGGGGAGGATGGACGGAGAAGGCCACGAAGAAATTCATCACGGCCGTCTGCAAGGCCGCGCATGATGACGAACTGGAATCACGTCTGCAGGACGTTGCCAGCACAAACCTGCGGCTTCAGAAGGACAAGCAGGTCACTGGAACTCCGACCTTAGCTGAGCTTATAGGCAACGACATCGTCAAGAAGGTGTGCGAGTGGTTGGGATTGCAACGTGAAGATAAAGAATCAGCGCCGCATCACACCGATTTGGGTAATGCGCGTCGCCTGGTCGCAGGGTACGGAAAGAACCTCCGCTTTTGCCATGAATCAGGAAAATGGCTCTTCTGGAACGGCGAAATTTGGGCCACCGACGATTCCGGTATTGTGGAACGCTTTGCGAAGGACACGGTCCGCAAAATATATCTCGAAGCAGGTGACACTGCAAACGGCACGGACCGACAAGCACTAGGGAAGCATGGACTCAAATCAGAAGCGGAAGCCCGTCTCCACGCCATGGTTAACTTGGCGAAGACCGAGCCAGATATTCCCGTCAACATCTCAGCTCTCGACGCAGACCCGTGGCTTCTGAATTGTCGCAACGGAACCCTGGACTTGCGCACTGGCAAACTGCTACCGCATCACCCAGGAAATCTGTGTACCAAGACAATTCCAGTCGCCTACGACCCGCATGCGAAATGTCCAACCTGGAAGGAGTTTCTGCGTCGCGTGATGGCGGAGAAACCTGAGCTTATTAAATTCCTCCAACGTCCCATCGGATACGCCCTGACAGGTTCGACAGGTGAGCAGGTGCTGTTCTTTCTGTACGGGACGGGGGCAAACGGTAAATCCACGTTCATCGAAACCTGCCGCAACCTGCTTGGGGACTATGCCCAACAATCTGAATTCGACACGTTCGTCACAAAGAAGAACGACGGCCCGCGCAACGACATTGCACGCTTGAGGGGTGCACGCCTGGTAGCGGCTGTCGAGGCCGCACAGGGTCGTCAGCTCGCAGAAAATGTCATTAAACAGGTCACGGGGGGTGACACTGTCACAGCGCGGTTTCTTTATCACGAACACTTCGAGTATTTGCCGCAGTTCAAATTGTTCCTGGTCGCAAATCACAAGCCGGTAATTGTAGGAACCGACGAGGCCATCTGGCGTCGCATTCGCCTGATTCCGTTCACCGTCACGATTCCCCGCGACCAGCGCGACAAACAGCTGCTCGAAAAGTTACGGGCTGAATTACCAGGGATTCTTGCCTGGGCCGTTCGTGGCTGCCTCCAATGGCAGGCCGACGGACTCGGTGAGCCTGAAGCTGTATCCATTGCCACAGCCGATTACAAGCGCGAGATGGATGTGATGGCAGATTTCATCGAGGAGCGGTGTGTCCTTGGCGAGCAGAAGACCGTAAACGCAGGCCTGCTGTACCTGACATTCCAAGAATGGGCCGATAAAAATGGAGAAGAGGTGCTGACTCAAAAGAGATTTGGCACGCAACTCCGCGAGCGTGGTTTCACGGCTGACAAGAAACAGGGGCAACGCTGCTGGGTTGGACTCGACCTCAAATAGGGATTGGACGGATGGACGGATTGGACGGATGCTACGGTAAACTTCCAACTAATTCTGCTTCGTGAGGAAGTTTCCGGAATAAGCGTCCAATCCGTCCAATCCGTCCACTGTCTCCGGCGTTAAAAAAGAGGCGCTTGCTCGAACAATTCTATCAACTGAATCACTCCTCCACAGCCAATCTGGGCACGAACAAACCGATAGGCAGCAGAGCCTCCGACCGACGCAGTTGGTGCGCTCATCGCAGTGCGACAGCAACTCATCCAGCGACATCCGGCCCCATCCGTCAGGTCTGATTGAACTCGGGGTCTGCTTCGCGTAGAGTCTGCCAACCGCCCTACCAGCTCGCCGGCGACGTAAAGCGGGCCAACACAGTCAGCCATTCACGGTGTCGCAACCGATATGTCAGTACCTGACGATAAACAAACCAGCACTCCTCAGGATATTTTAAAGCCGCCTTTCGACCTGGCTCTCCATCTGGGGTTGAAGCCTTATGCGGAGTTTGAGAAGAAAATGTCTTCGGTGATTGAACGAATCACCGCCGACGAACGCGAACGATTCTTGCGGGACATATATAGGCTCGCTGCCAAGAAAGTGCTGATGGAAACCGCCAGGGATGACGCCGAGAATCTGGCTCGGCAACTCTCGGAGGAAGCAGAAAAGCTGCAGTCCGCCTCTCGGCATATGGAGGCGGCGGCGCAGAGCCTATTGAAGGCAGCGAGTGCCTTGCCTCACGAGTATCAGGGACGCTTGGAATCCGAGACTATCGCTTCGCAATTCCATGACATTGAGCAGAGCATGGCAGACAAAGCGCAAAAACTGGCTCGGTATGCAAGCGTACTTCGAAATCTTGAAGGCAAAGATATCTCCGTTAGGGGCGACACTCCTTCGTCGCTCCTATATGCGTTTCGCTTGGAGAAAATGGATGAAGTCGCTCCCGACTTGCCCTCAAGAGAGCGATCGCTCGACGGCTACATTCAGCATCTAGCGGGCCCGGCTGCGACGGCTCCGTTTGGGTTCCACATCCCATCGGGCCGGAAGCTGACTGCAATCGACCATTGGCTCATTTCCGCCATAGCCAAATACTTACCTGAAGCCCCCGCTGGTAAACGTTTGCGATTCAATCGCGACGAGGTCATCTGCATGACGTTTGAAGCAGCTTTGGGCGACCTAATGCGAACCATCGCTGGAATTAAATCTGCTCGCAGGCGTAAGTGCTAGTCCTGACCCGTTTTTAGGGGTCAAAACTGCCGACGAGTACCGAATCGACCCTCCTGTTTGAAACTCTCTTTCTCGATTTCGGTTAGCTATTCTGCCCTCCGATAACACCGCTGCTCACTGAGCAAGCGGACCCGTTAGAGGAGAACAAGAATGACAATCAAAAAAAGAAAGAAGGCGCTGGCGGAAACCGCGAAGTCCAAAAAGCCAGAAGTCGTGAAGTCCCAAGAAGCCGAAGTCGTTTGGGACTACATCGACTACGACCGTGAACTGTACAAGGCGAAGCAGATTGGGCCGGAGAAGATGTCCGATGACGCCTTGCTGAGCTCCTGCCACGGAGTCAGCGGTTACTACTACGGGCACTTCTGGGCCGACGCTCGCCCGTTCTTTCAGGAACTTTGGCGGCGAATCGAAGCTGGCAATCTTCGCATGAGCAAGTCCGAGGTTTGTCGCAGGATTGGCTGCACTCGGCAATGGGCGAATGAAATTGTCTCTGGTCGCGCCGACGAGCACCGCGAGGCCAGCGCAAAGGCGAAAGAGGCGAAAACTGGAAAGTTACTTTCCGCCGTCAGCGCAAGTACGGCTCTTCTAACCGATGACGAGTACGTCGATGAAATTTCGAAGCACGCATTCGCCACGCTTGAACCGTTGCTTCAGAGCAACAACTGGGAGCGCTATCGCACGGTTTGTGAGGAACTGGCGAAGCAATTCCGTGAGGCTTCCAAGACCCAACCAGCCGCTAAAGCTCGCGCCGCGGGAGCTGACTGACCACCCCATGAATCAGCATACAGCCGCAACGCCCGGTCCGCAGACCTCGGCACCAAATGATGAATACCCCCTGACAGTCAAAGAGGCTGCCAAGTATCTTGGTGTCAGTCCTCAAACTGTGTATCTTTGGGTTGAGCGAAAGCAGATTCCCCATCTCCGCGTAATGGGTCGCAACATCCGATTTTTAAGGTCGGAGCTTGAACCATTCCGCGCGTCGTTCAAACAGGAGATGGAGAATGGCTAGACCCGTTGAGCACGACGGTACTGTTTTTCGGAGAAGGGGAACGAAGTTCTGGTGGATGCGCTACCGGGAACGAGACGGTACCCGCCGGAGGGAGTCAACTTTTACCGAAGACTGGCAGGAAGCTCAGAAGAAACTCAGAGAACGGCTTCTGGCCAGAGACGGCAACACATTACAAATCGTTCGAAAGGGCGAAAACTTAACCTTTGGCGAGTGGGCGGACTTCTTTTTGGAGAATTATTCCAAGCCACCCGTTCGCGAACCGAAAACACACGCGGCCAATCTGCGAGCAGCTAGCCACCTGAAAAAGGTATTTGCGACTCGCCGGTTGGGTCAAGTGACAGCAGACGAGATTGAGCACTATCTCGGTGGTCGGCTCCGTCAGCGGGTCCGTTACAAAACGTCCTCGGGCTATTTTGAACGGGGACAATTGAAACCGACCACTGTTCATCAGGAGTTGAGGGTGCTTCGGCGTATGTTAAACGTGGCCGTTCGAAAGAAGCTGCTTACTTCGAATCCATGTTCGACCGTGGAATTTCCTGTGACGGTAAAGGGGCTGTTCCGTCCACATTATGTCTCGTGGTCGGAACAGCAGCAGGTCGAATTCTGCGCTCCGGCGCATCTGCGGAACNTCGTTCGCATCATTACGGAAACAGGTCTGCGAGTTTACAAAGAATTACTTCCAATGAAGAAGGAGGAAGTGGACCTCACGAATGCCGTTGTTTGGATACCCGATTCAAAAACGCCGAATGGGATTTCTGAACTCCCGTTGACTCGGCTCGCGTCAGACGCATTTCGAAGCCAGATGGACCTATCGGGGAACGGAGACTTTCTTTTTCCCAGTGACCAGACCCCAACGACACACCTGAAGTCCTTGAGGACAGCATGGAGGAACACTCTACGGAGAGCGGCGATTCCGTACTTCAGAATCTATGACCTGCGGTCCACATACGCTACCCGGCTAAGCGCAGGTGGCGTCGCAGACGAGTGGGTTACGCAAATGCTAAGGCAAGGTGACTCCCAGGTGTTTAAGAAGTACTCGCAAATGAAGTTGCGGATGAAAAGAGAAGCGTTGCAAAAACTCAATCGCCAGGCGAACGAAATGACAGAAACGCTGTGCCAGAATTCGTCCGCCGTCGATGGTTTTGGCACAGTTCTGGCACAGTAATGGCTGAAAACGGAGGAATCAATTTTTGGAATGCGCGGAAATGCTTTAGAATGAAGGTCACTCCTACTGTGGGCGTGTAGCTCAGCTGGGAGAGCACCTGCTTTGCAAGCAGGGGGTCACCGGTTCGATCCCGGTCACGTCCACCAACCACCTGAAAATCAATTACTTAAGAGAGTTCTGTTTTGCGATTTCCGCGATTTTTGGAATTGGGGAACAATAACGATCTGGAGGGCGTCACAAAAGCCATTTAGTCGTCCGAGTGTCGTCAATCATATTCCTATGTGTATAAGGATAGAGATGATTTAGGCCGTCGGCGCGCGGTTGCTTCCGTGACCCCCTGCTCAGCGAGCAGGGGGTCCGTCGGAATAAACGACGTCGTTAGTTCAAATCAAGCCGCCGCAACCAAAGTTTCTTGTCTTTCACTCGGTGCTGATACTTTCGATGCTGTTGGTTGTTGAGTGATATCGAATCGAATTTTCGGTCTAGCAAAATCACAAAACGAGCTACTTTGAGACCGCACGCGCCGCACTCTCAATCACATCTGCAACCTCCTTGGGATGCGAGACGTAGACTGAGTGGCTGGCGCCTGCCACTTCGACCGTGTGGCTGTTGGCCCGCTTGGCGTACCAGCGTTCCAAGTCAGGATTGATAGTTCGATCGCTTCCCGCCACTACCATCCAGCTCGGTTTGGTTCTCCAGGCAGAGGTAGTGATCGTCGCTGAGAAATTGTCCGCAAAGTTGAACACCTGCGAGCGCGCCATGAATGCAGCCCGGTCGCTTGGGAGGTCAGCGGCAAACAATTCATGAAATTGGGCCGGGTCGATATAGGTGAAACCGTCCGGCGTTTTCTTTATGGCGCCCGATGTGGCGAGGTCGCTCGGAAAGCGCTTTCCGTCCTCGGACTCTTTCTCGTCGGCGTCCGGCATGTGGGCTGCGACGTACACCAATCCGACAACAGCCGGATCCGTGCCAGCTTCCGTAATTACGGCTCCTCCGTAGCTATGCGCGACGAGAATGCATGGTCCATCCTGCAGGGCTAGCGTGCGCTTCGTGGCAGCCACGTCGTCTGCAAACGAAGTTTCCGGCTCTTGGACGATGCTGACGTTGTAGCCGTCCTTGACGAGAATATCGTAAACGCCTTTCCACCCAGAACCATCGGCCCACGCGCCGTGAACCAGAACAATATTTCGAACGCCATGCGCTTGGTTCTGCGCTGACAGCACGCCGCAGGTCAACAGCGTTAAAACGATGCACAAGGACTGAGAGATTCTTACTACCACTTGCAAAGGCTTCATAGAATTACTCATTTTGATTCTCCTTTCGTTACGCTCTGATCAAAGGTTGCCACGCGTTTCCCATAGCTGAGTGTGAAAGGCTTGTCATCCCGGCCTGGCGAACTTCGGCAGCCGTCTGTTTTCTGCAATTTCCCAGGCTGCTTTCAACCAAATTTGGAATTCTTAGGGCGCTTTCAGCGCTTGGCCGCGGCGGCGCGCGTCTTTTTGAGCGCTTCGCCGAGAAGTCGCGCAATCTCCAATGTCGACTCCAGGCAGCGCTTCGAGTGTCGCGTCATCTGAATAAAGCCATGCGGCAGGTCGTCGTAATGCACGTACGTAAGGTCGTTGCCGGCGGCGGCGAGCTTTAACCCGTACGCATGTGCAACGTCGCGGAGCATGTCGAAACCGCAGGTGACGAGCAGCGTCTTGGGCAGATCGGCGTGGCTGGGTGCGTTTAGGGGCGTGATGTACGGCTGCGAGTAGTCGACCCCTTGCGGAATATAACACCAGGCGAAGAGAAGCACGCCGGCGGTATCGACGTACGAGCCGCTNCGGTTCTCAATACCGGCGCGAGTGTNGAACGGCAGCGCGGCCTCAGGATAGATCGGCATCTGCAGCGCAAGCTTGGGACCGCCCTCGTCGCGGAGCTTGAGGGCCACGACGCACGTCTGGTTGCCGCCGGCCGAGTCGCCGCCGAGCGCGATGCGTGTGGGGTCGATGCCGCGCTCGTGCGCGTGCTCGTGGAGCCAGCGAACGACGAACTCATCTTCCTCGATCTGAACCGGAAACTGGTATTCCGGCGCGAGCTTGTAGTCGACGGCGTAGACTTGCGCCCCACTGTTCTCGGCGAAGAGCCGCATTGCGGTGTCGAACTGATCGAGCGACCCGACGATATAACCGCCGC
>JGI12713J13577_1000096_pt1 | contig 17195 bp, 13 predicted proteins | sample JacPin_JW_Ref_O3_FD_13577 | JGI IMG/M metagenome (IMG submission 13577) | reverse complement strand
AACTGTTTTGGCTCGCCATTCCGAGCATCGAAGCGACGAGGAACCTCTCTTTTTGTTGGCTTTTCGCGAGCAGCAATGCCTTACTGTGCTCACAGCAGCACATTCGAGATCCTTTTTCAACAAGCTGCTAATCGCTCGCTCGGTTTGTTCTAGCGGGAGCCCCTATGGTTTTGGGAAATGGTTAAGGCGCGCTGCGTTGCCTCAAGATATCCGCGGCCCCATCTTTGGCAGGGTTCCAGATGGGTCCCTTCACCCCATTCATTCCAGGCGTTAATAAAAACCAACGATTCTGGGGCCAGGACGGAATTGTTTTGAATCCTATTCGCCACTTCCCGCAACCAGTGCTCATAGATTTGTGGCGTCGAATTAATCAGTATGTGCGCGCCGCGTTTTCTTCTTGGACTATTATCCCAGCCCGGGCACACAGAAGGTATCCGCGGGTATTCGGGAACGGGCTGCGCTAGCGCTTTCGTGACAACGTCTCCGTAGTCACAGACACAGTTGTCGAAAAATGCGGGCTCCGATGTTCTGAGCTTCCTGCGGTGCCACCACTTCCTGCGCAGGATTCTGGAGTTCGCCAGCTCGAACCAACGCGGCTGAAATTCCAAAGCGGAGTCGAATCCCAGATTACGAGGATCGCCTCGCTCGTCGCGAAAGCTCTCTACTCGAACGAGGAACAAGCCCTTCAAGCCGATGCGCTCGGCCTCTCGCCTCCACAGGTCGGTTGTCTTTTGTGGCTGGGGCAACTGCGACGCCCGATAGACCAAAAAAAGGGGCCGATCCGCGACGCGAATGTAACGAGGGTCCAAAAAGAGCGGGAGTATACTCCGGATGTGCGCCAGATCATCAGATGTGCTGTAGCGTTGTTCCAGTAGCAAGTGAGCATCTAGTCCGTCCCATCGACGTGTCCAGTTCTCATTAGCCCAGCAAAGACAGAAGGGAAAGTCAGGTTGCCCGCTTTTCCAAACCTCGTCAACCGGTCGCTCGAGAATGCGGCGACCGTTAAACCAATAGTGGTAGTAGCAAAAACCATGTATGCCATATGTAGCGGCCAGTTCCGCCTGAGCTGCTCGCGTTTCCGGAACTCGGAGGTCGTAAAAACCCAAATCGGCAGGCAAGTCAGGCTGGCAGTGGCCCGGGAACTGAGGTTTCGATCGTACGACGTTAATCCATTCCGTAAAGCCCTTTCCCCACCATTCGTCATTCTCAGGGATAGGATGGAATTGGGGTAGGTAAAACGCAATGGCTCGGACGGTGCTTTCGCGGGGATGCGTTTCTTCCATCAAGTCCTCATAGCTCGAAGTCCGAGAGATGCCGAAACCCGGGCGATTCGTGAGGTTTCAGCGTTCAGGACAGCCCGGAATCCGAAAGAGAAAGGTTTAGTTCGAAGACCTGAGAGCTCCTCGCGCGGCGCTCGAGCGAAATCGACGAAGAAGATCTAATCCTCGGGTACTGAAACGATGATACTACATCCTCTACACGACGCTGAAGGCTTTGCCCAGCCGATTGAGACTTTCAGATTCTCATCGAGATCTGCCAACGCTCCCCCGAAGGCGCTGGAGCCTCAGGAGCAGGCCGTTAGCTCTCTGCCAATTCCGGAAAGAAACCCCAGATTTCGCAAACAGATACATCCAGCGAGCTTTTTTGCTACCACTCGCTCGCCATAGAGCCAATAGATTATCGGGCGTCTCGCAATCATTCCTGCTGTACAAATACTCTGACGAATACAGCAGCATTTGGGTGATCTTTGATTCCTGACATTCTGTTAGATCTCCGAGACCAAATTGCTTCAGGCAGATTTTAAACGACTGCTTAAGCATACGCTCCGGATCGGAATGGGAGTACGAATGTTGGTGATATCTATATTTCGCTGAGGGAGTGGGAGAATAAACGAATGAGTAGTGACGCGCAAGCCGCAGCCACATATCCCAATCTTCCCACGGCAGGTTTTCGTCATACAAACCGACTACGTCGTAGCAACTTCGCCGAATCAGTGTAGTCATCGCTGGAATAAAGTTGCCTTCCAGGAGCGTATTCAGAATTTGGCCTTGCGGCATTTCACCCAGCTTTCGGTGGGCGCCAATGAACATGTAGGGCAAAGGATGTCCGTGTTCGTCCATCTGGAAGGCGTCACTATATAAAATCCCGACCTGATCCGGCTGGGATTCCATTATGTCGACTTGTTGGGCAATCTTGTCGGGTAGCCAGACATCATCCGATGCCACTATAGAGACGTATTTGGCTCTGGAGACCGCCAGCGCATCGTTGAGCGATTTGCATATCCCTGCATTCTTCTGGTGGCGGATAAACGTGCAATCTACTCGATTTTCATGTAGCCAGCGCTCGATGGTTGGGACCGAGTCGTCGGAAGAGCAGTCATCAACGACGATTAGTTCCGTGGCTTTGTAAGTCTGAGCTTTAATGCTTTCCAGGGTTTCCAGAACGAATCGAGACTGATTGTAGGAAAGAACAATCGTGCTCACCAGCGGATCAGCGATTCGGATCATCGTGAGGTTCCCGGGCACTAGCAAAGTTGGCGGATCGCCTGAATCACAATATCTTGACTCTCGGATTCAAGTTGAGGGCTAACGGGCAAGCTTAATTCCGTTTTGGCAATTTCCTCCGCTATCTGGAACTCGCCCGGCTTCCAACCTGCTCGCGCGTACGCTCCGGACAGGTGCGGCGGAATCGGATAATGAATTTGGGTGCCAATTCCGACCTTAGCTAGGGAATCCTGGAGCTCGTCGCGACGAAGATGACGCAATGCAAAAAGATGCCAGACGGGTTCTGCCCATTCGGGGACGAATGGCAATTTCAATGCAGACGTTGAGCCCAACTCATTTAAATAGCGTGCGGCAACCGCGTGGCGGCGCGAGTTCCATTCATCCAGTCTATGTAATTTTACTCTGAGAAAAGCGGCCTGTAGTTCGTCCGTACGCGAATTATGGCCCTGGTCATCATGGTGATATTTCCTATTTGAGCCGTAGTTTCGCAACTTACGAACGCGATCCGCCAACTCTGCATCGTTGGTAGTCAGCGCACCCGCGTCACCAAATGCGCCGAGATTTTTTGCGGGATAGAAGCTGGTGGCAGCCGCATCCCCCAAAGAACCCGTTCGCCGGTTCTTGTATCTGGCTCCGTGGGCCTGAGCATTGTCTTCAATGACCTTCAATCCATGCTTTTGAGCAATGCTCAAGATGGGATCCATGTCCGCCGGCTGCCCGTAAAGGTGCACCGGCATAATAGCTTTAGTCTTTGAGGTGATAGATGCTTCGATGCGTTCGGGTGCGATGTTGAATGTTCTTAGATTGGGTTCAACCGGCACGGGGATGGCGCCTGCATAGGAAACAGCGAGCCACGTGGCAATGAACGTGTTGCTGGGAACAATTACTTCGTCGCCCACACCGATATCGTAAGCTCTCAGGATCAAATGAAGAGCCTCAAGGCCGTTCCCAAGCCCTACGCAATATTCCGCCTGACAATAGGCTGCAAACTCACACTCGAACTGCTCAAGTTCCTTCCCGAGTACGTACGATCCCGAATCCATCACTCGATGATATGCGGCGTCGAATTCGCTGCGGAGCTCCTCGTAACCGGGCTTGAGCTCAAGGAAAGGTACTTTCATGGATTGTGGGCTCGAACAAATCTGTCATAGTCGCGGTAATAATCCGCATCATCGTAGAGATTTGAGGCGAGAACCATGCAGACAGAAGCCGATGAGAAATTGTCCAGTTCGCGCCAGATCATTGGACAGACATACATTCCGTAATAGGAACGGTTCAAATGAAAACGTTTTTTTTGCGTGCCGTCATCCAAAATCACGTCAAAACTTCCCGAAAGCGCAATTATGAGCTGGTGCAAATTTTTGTGGGCATGGCCGCCGCGTTCGGCCCCGCCTGGCACGTCGTAAAGATAATAAACGCGTTTGATCTCAAAGGGAACATGCCGCCCGCCTTCAATGAATGTAAGATTGCCTCGTGGATCGCTGATTTTGGGCAGGTCGATAATCCTGCATTCGGATAGACTCACGACGCAACCTCTTCCACTTTATTGTTTCCCCTCGAACGATACTGCCGGCCACAGTCACACATGCCAAGACTCTTGCGAAAAGTAAGGGTGCGGCCGCAGTGGCAAACCCAGCTTCGAAAACGTGCAGGATTACCCACGACCAGCGCAAAGTCGGTTACGTCCCGGGTCACAACCGCTCCGGCGCCCACCATCGCGAATCGTCCGATTTGAAGTCCAGCGAGAACAGTTGCATTGGCGCCAATACTGCAGCCTTGTTTGAGCAGCGTTTGAAGGCATTTCCACTGGGTATTCCTACTGCGTGGCCTAAGATCGTTCACAAAAACGGCAGCAGGCCCGATGAAAACATCATCTTCCGCTATTAAGCCATCCCAGAGAAACACGCCGGATTTCACAGTCACGCGATCGCCCAAGCGAACCTTCCCTTCGATAAGGATGTGATCGCAGAGGTTACAGTCCTTTCCCACGACAGCACCCTTGAGAACGTGAGCAAAAGCCCATACCCGCGAACCTGAGCCGAGCTTCGCACCGTTCTCGATTAGAGCATTCGGGTGAGCAAAAACCGCACCGTCAACAATGTTTGAGCGTGGCCGTTGTCTATGCATTGACATTGGGATTTTCTTGCTGACTCCAACTACGAGCGGTCTCCTAACATTAGAACGTGGGAGTCGCCTTCGCCCATTCCTATTGAGGTAATTTCATTGATTGCTCGCCACAGGTCCATGCTTCCCGTGTCGTTTCGCAAACACTTGCGTTCCAAATTTCCGTTGTATTCAATTCGAGAAACCGGGTTCCCTGCGGCTCGCTTCCAATCGATGAGGCCCTGATATTCCCAAGACTCGCGTGCCGATCTATTCATCCAATTATCTGCGCTTGTCAAGAGTGGTTGATCAACTGCCCGGCAGGCGACAGATATGTAGCCACTAGGTTTATCAGAGACATATCTTATCTGCGACTGAATACTCGCATGGGGTAAGTAAATACAGTCAAGCGGGGCAAGTCTCAGATATCGCAAGGCATAGTCCAAAAGCGGAACAGACATATACCAAAAGGTGTTCGCTTCGTCTTGCCAGCGGCCTCCGTTGTTGAATTCCATTAGATAATCAGCGCTGTGAACAACATTTGTTGACACGATGATCAATCCATTGCGCTTGACCAGAGGCCGCAACCCCGCCAAAACCATAAGCGGCGACAAGACATGATAGAGCAGCCCCGAGCAATTGATTAGGTCAAAGGAACGATTGACCTTCTTTGAGAGATCGTACATCAGGCCGACATTTTGGTACTCAAACGATAGCCCCTGGTAATGCTGGACGGCTGCTATTTTATCTCTGCAGTGATCGACAGCGTCCGTCGCTAGAACTCTTCGTGCTCCGTTACGCGCCATCAGTATCGGGATTAGGCCCTCCATGCTCCCAAGATCAAGGCACTCCATGTCGTCTACTTGACAATTACGAAGGACGGTACGAGGCAAAAGCGGAAAAGTACCTTCGTATTGTCCGTGCGTGATCACGCCGGGCAAAAGCTCGATGCTGTAATACCACCATTGGGTATAAATCTGACTCGCTTTTAGCGTCTCTACCGTGCGTGGGTATTTGACAGCCATTCGTCGAAGCGTGCTCATGAGTGGACGCAATGCCGTGGCGGAACGGAGTTGGTCTTTAAGCCTCCACATTTGGGCGCACGTTCCTGTAATGACGAATTTCGATTTTGAAGTCCCGGCCCATCGCTAAACTGGCGACGGTGTCACAGAATTCTTCGCTGTCGAAGCGGCGCAATCGCCGGAGCCGGTCGCCTCGCTGTGCCACCGCAACTTCGGGCGGACGACGCCCGGAGACTTGCCGTACCAATTACCCACTGACTCGCTCTCGACGACCTCGAAGGCGACGACGTTCTTGTGAAACAAGACACCGATCGATGTGTCCTTCACGATATGCAGATTGACATAGTACGACCCAGCATTAAGGAAGTCCCCCGGTATCTCCACCGTGTGACGGATTAGCCCTGCAGGACGGGCTTCAAAATCCGAAATGCTGGAGAATACGCACGCCTCTTCGAGATTATTAAGAATCATGGACACGTTAAGGACGGAACCCGGCATATAGTTCCAGTACATAAATTCAATTCGAAACTCCGTGTGCACGGTGATTGGATCTGTGTTCTCCGCGGGTAGGATGACCCGAACGCTCCGCAGGCGCACGCGGTCGTCGCCCGGTGCTGTACTAGCATCGTTCCAAATCGACTCTAGATTTTCGACTCTATGGTTCTGCAGGTAGTGGTTGATGATCTCGGCTGAATCTCCGCTCTCCTTCACGCGCCCTGCTTCGAGCCATAGCAAACGCGTACAAAGCGCTCGCAGCGCCGTCATATTGTGGCTGACGAAAATGATGGTGCGGCCCTGTTTGGATATGTCGTTCATTTTGCCAAGACATTTTTTCTGAAAGGAGGCATCCCCGACGGCGAGAACCTCGTCGATGAACAGAATTTCCGGTTCGAGATGCGCTGCTACGGCAAAGGCAAGGCGCATTTGCATACCGCTGCTGTAGTGCTTGAGCGGGGTATCGAGAAAGCGCTCTACTTCAGAGAAGGCCACGATTTCATCGAACTTGCGGTTAATCTCAGCCTTCCGCATTCCCAGGATCGCGCCGCTCATGTACACGTTCTCGCGGCCGGTGAGTTCCGAATGAAAGCCGGTGCCGACTTCGAGCAGGCTGCCGACGCGTCCGTGAATTTCGGCGTGGCCTTCAGTGGGGCGGGTGATGCGGGCTAGAATCTTCAGCAGGGTGCTCTTGCCCGCGCCATTGCGACCGATGAGGCCGACGACTTCACCCTGGCGCACCTCGAAATTGACGTCCTTGAGCGCCCAGATGAAACGTGAGTTTCCGTTTATGGCTGGGCCGGCGTCAGCAGGGGCATTGGCGGCGGGTGACTCCGCGCTGGGAGGGGCGTGCGAGGGGCGACCGCCTCCGCCTAAGACGCGCAGCGGCAGGCGCAAGACGTCGCCGAGCAGGTTGCGCAGCGCCGTGTGGCGCAGGCCCTCACCGAGGCGGTAGCGCTTGCCAAGTCCTTCGACGCGAATGACGGGTCCGCTCATCGGTTACACCACATCGGCGATGGTCGTTTCCATTTTCTGAAAGTACATCAGCCCGGTCACCAGGACGGCGAGCACCACGGCGGACGAAACGAGCAGCATGCGGCTCGGGGGGTACCCGGTTCCCGTGAGCGACCAACGAAAGCCTTCAATCACTCCGGCCATGGGGTTCAAGCCGTAAAGCCAGCGCCATTTCGCAGGCACAAGCGAGCTGGGGTAGACCACCGGCGATGCGAACATCCAAAATTGCACGAGGAAAGGAACCACATAACGGACGTCGCGGTAAATCGCGTTAAGCGCCGAGAGCCATAGGCCGACACCCAGGGCCGTTAGTACGGCAAGCAGTAGGAATACTGGGAGCATTAAGATGGGCCAGCTCGGTTCAGTGCGGTAGTAGACCATGATCGCGACAAACATTAGGAACGAGATGCCAAAATCCACCAGGCCGGAAAGCGTGGCGGAAAAAGGGAGGATCAACCGTGGAAAATAGACTTTGGTGATGACGTTCTGATTCTCTACGATTTTGTTTGTCGCGTTCTGAAGAGAAGCGGCGAAATACATCCAAGGAAGCAACGCGCTGTAATAAAAAATCGGGTAAGGCAAGCCGCCTGAGGGAATATGTGCCAGTCTCCCGAAGAAGAGACTGAAGATTAGCATGGTTAAGCAAGGGCTGAAGAACGGCCCATGCCGCCCCGACGGCCGTTTGCTTGTAACGAACTTTGAGTTCACGCCAGACGAAGAAGTAAAGTAATTCGCGATATTCCCACAATTCGCCAGCTGGCAGTACCCACCAACGACTCGGCGGCGTGATCCTGAGTACTGGCAATTCCGGGCGGTAGGTTGACCCCTCGGATGCGACGGCCGTGCTCACTTTGAATCCTCCGCGGGTTGAGCCTTCAGATGCTTCACATCCTCGTCCTCGATGTGATGCATCAATTGTCTCCGTTGCGTTAGGTAGTTTGCAAGCGTGCGGCCCACCTGCGCCGGAACCACCGCAACCTGATTATAGGCCGCAGTGCGCCAGGAGATCGGTCCGCGCGCCGGTATTAGGTGTGTGCCCCACTGAAAGATGAGTCCCATGTTCCATAAGATCAACGCGCCGGTTAAGATTGGAGCAAGAATCCTGGCTCGCCGTTCTTTCCAGATCTGCGCGACCCAATCGCAAAGCGCAGCAAATCCTAGAACGAATAGAACCGTCAGCGATACAAAAAACCGATTTCCAAATGACGAAAGACCATCCCAATCTTGGTAGCAGCCAATCACGTAAGCATAGGCCGCGAATGTGCAGATTAAATATAGCGCGAGGACTCTATCGTGTCTGCGAAACAGAAATAATCCGATAACCGCCAGGATCGTGATCGGAGTCCAACTGAAGAGTCCATGTTGGGAGGAAAAGCACACCTTCAACAATGCAGGAGAATTCCAGAACCATTGCTCGATATAACCGAAATTGAGATAGCTACCATAAATGATTTTTTTAGTAACGAACGTTGGTAGAAATCCCGCAAAAGTTGCTCCGGCGAAAACGATGTTGTTCAACAAGAGTGAACCGATCGCCTTTTCAGGTTCTGTACCGAACACACCTTTCCAGTACGTCCCCAGCGATTCGAGCACGGGCAGTAAGAGCAAAATCCCGTTCGGGTAGTACACGTCCATCATCAGCCCGGCGATTGCGCCTAGGATCACCCATTGCAGCGTTGTTCGGCTTTCTCGCGTGCTGTCCCAATACCAAACAAATAGAGCGACCATGAAAGCGGAATGGGCATGCGACCACGAAGGGTTAAAGTACATGTAAACAGGAAGAGAACTAGCGAACCAGATACCCAGAGTTCCGATAAACGCCCATCGTTCCGCGAGATGCTTTCGCGCCACTCGAAACGAAATCCACAGAGACAGAAAACCGTAGACAGCTGTGCCGAAAGCCATTGCCAAAAGGTATGGCCCGGAATAACCGTCGGCTGCAACCTGTCCCCCTAGCGCGTCATAGAAACGAACTGCCGCGTGAGCGGTGACAAGAAAAGGAGACCAGAGAATCGCTGGGCCAATTGAGAAGTGATTGTCGAGGTGTCCCGTAGAGGTGTACTGATTGGCAAGGACGTTACCACTCGGATCCGTTCGGCCCATCCGAAAGCTAGTATTTGCCGCGAGCCAATCCTTCTGGAAGTCAAGGTTGTGCTCGATCAAAAGCGATCGCCCGAACGCGTAATATCCGACACCATCGCCGCGCACCCATGGATTGCTGAGAGGCAGGGACAGAAAAAAAATCAGCAGCAGAATTTTTTCGTACGTACTGAGCCCGCCCACTGAACGTCGTCCTCGACTCGCGTCCAAGGTCTGTCTGTGGAAAGAGAACTCCATCCTGATTAGGAAGCCGTCTTCACGTTCAATGGGGTCGCGGCAGTCTGACCTTCTCGTTTTCGTAGAATTGCAATGATCGAAAGCGGTGGAAGCGGAAGCCATGAATCGATACGGCGAAAGATCGGCGTCAGCACATTTAGCAGTCGAATCTGTCCCATGCCGAAAGTTTTTCGCCGCAAGATCTTACCGTTGAGCCACCAGGCGGGGACTCCAGGGCGATTGAATTTGAGGATCTGTTCCACGCGAAATCCCGCCTGTTGGGCGACCTCGGCGAACTGCGCCTCCGTATACCGTCGACAGTGTCCCAGGACTTCGTCGAGGCTGCCATAGAGCGCGGGACCGCGGGGTACCAGGACGATAGCGGCTCCCCCGTCAGTTAAAGCCTCGCGAATGTTTCGCAGTGCGCCAGTGTCGTCAGGGACGTGCTCGATGACGTTGAGGCAGACTATCGTGTTGAAATCTTGCCCCTTAGGGAATGATTCAAGCTTCATTGCATCTGTATAACCTACTCGCATATAAGGACGCGTGGGACGAAGCGTTTCGAGGTAATTCAGGTAATAAGGGTTTACATCAGTCGCCCAATAAACCGAGCGCGGCATGAGATGCACGGACATATTGCCGATTCCAGCGCCTATCTCGAGAACGCGATCGCCTACGTAGGGCCGGACGACGTCCGCCATCCAGCGAGTAAATCGGGGAGCCCGGTTCAGCCTGTCCAGAATTTCCCCACCATGAGCATCCTCGGTGTAAATTCGGCTTGACGCACCGTAGCGAAGAATTGCCCAGAGAGCTCGGGCGCCGTCCTTCCAGCTGATTTTCTTTCCCTCATGATAAGTCCGGCCCGAGTAGCTGATCGGCACTTCGAAAATTCGGGCGCCTCGCTTGGCAAGTTTGATCGTGAGCTCTGGTTCGACATCGAACGTGGAGCTTTCAAGCGGAATGCTCCTGAGGAGGTCCGCGCGCGCCATCTTGTAGCAGGTTTCCATGTCTGTGAGATTGAGGTCGCAGATAACGTCACACAGAAGCGTGAGGAACTTATTTCCGAGTGCGTGACGGAAAAACAAGGCGCGCTTGTATCCCCCTGACATAAAGCGGGAACCAAAAACCGCATCCGCATCTTCGAACAAAAACAGTTCGACCATTTGCAAAAGATCGCGTGGGTGGTATTCGAGATCGGCGTCGTGGATCACGACGAGTTCAGTGTCGACTTTCGATAGCCCGGTGCGGATGGCGGCGCCTTTGCCCTGATTTTTCTCATGCCGCACAAACTGCCATTGAAACTTGTCGTCGCGAACGTCTGCTTCCAAACTGCTGCGGAAGCGGGCAATCGCTTCCGCTGTTTCATCCGTCGACCCGTCATCGACAACAATCACATTAACGAGATGAAGTAATGGAGAATCGCCGAGGATTTTGAGTCTCTCGAGGCTTGCTTCGACAAGATATTGCTCGTTATACGCCGGCACGATTACCGAAAGACTTGCGCTGGTACGCTTTCGATCTGCGTCGTCCACCCAGAATGATCCTCTTGTCAGTGAGCTTCCCAAACCGATACCCGCGAGGTGGCGCTCTTGTGATTTGGGAGGCGTGTTCACTATATCTTCAGGCATTTTGTCACGGGATAAGCCACGTATTAGCTATTTCAGGCCCGGCATCAACCCTCGAGTGTGCGGCTGGGATCACTAAAGGTTGATTTCACCTAATCCGACGCAGCCCTGGCGACCACCTGGTCCGGCACGGACGCGAGACTAGCATTCTTCCGCCGTTGGCAGTGAACGATCACTTGATCCACAATCTCGACAAGCGGAATCGCTGGTCGGAACCCGGTGATCCGTTCGAGCTTATCGAGCGACGGGACGCGCCGCGGCATGTCTTCGAAGCCAGGTTCGTAGGCCTGATCATATGGCACAAACGTTATCGGCGAATCGCTGCCCGTTCGCTCCTTCACGAGATGTGCCAGCCGCTCGATCGTCACCTCCTCGTCAGTTCCAATATTAACGACCTCTCCGATCGAGTGATCCGAAGCAACCAGGCGGATTAGCGACTCGACGCAGTCCCGGACGTCGCAAAAGCAACGCGACTGTTTTCCGGTACCAAAGACAGTGATGGGATCTCCGGCCAGGGCCTGTCTCACAAAATTCGGCAGCACCATTCCATAGCGACCCGTTTGACGCGGTCCGACGGTATTGAAAAATCGCGCGATCTTTACGGGCTGTTGTCTTTCTTTCCAATATGCCAGAGCAAGAAATTCATCGAGGGCCTTTGACGCCGCGTAGCTCCAGCGCGTTTTCGTGGTCGGACCCAGGACGAGGTCCGCATCTTCGTGGAAGGGTACTTTGTCGCTCTTGCCGTAAACCTCAGAGGTTGAGGCGATGAATACCAGCTTCTTTTTCTTGGAAGCGGCGTCTAGAACGGATTGCGTTCCGTGAATGTTTGTTTCGAGCGTGCGCACCGGGTGTTCCACGATCAAGCGCACGCCCACAGCTGCTGCTAGATGGATAACGATATCCGATTCGTCGACAAGTTCAGCCAATAAGTGCTTGTTCTGAATGGAATCGAACACGTAATGAAAACGCCCATTCGTCTTCAGATGACGGATATTTTCGACACTGCCAGTCGAAAGATCATCCAGAACGAAAACGACTGCGCCCCGCTCGAGCAGGGCTTCTGACAGGTGTGACCCGATGAATCCAGCACCGCCCGTTATGAGATAACGCACAATCGCCCCCTAGCTTAATGGTTTCTCTATTCCGCCGGATCCAGACCGAAACGGCACCGTCTTCTCTTCGTCCTCGCCGTATCCGTACCCGTATGCGTATGGGTAGTATCGATACGAGTAGTAATAGTCCGGTGCGCTTGAATCCACAGCATTCAGCACCACGCCGAGAATTCGGCATTTTACAGCACCAAGCAGATCTCTCGTTCGCGTAAACGCTTCTTTGGGAGTTTCGCCGCTCCGTGCCACGAGTAAAACACCGTCTGTGAGCGACGATACGATGACGGCGTCCGTAGCAGCCATGACGGGCGGTGAATCAATCACGATGAACTTGAAACGTAGCCGCAGTTCTGAAATCGCCTCACGCATCCGGCGGGACGAGAGTAGGTCTGCTGGACTTGGCGGAACGGGGCCGGTCGTGATCGTTTCAAGATTACTTATCACGGGGTGAGGGACGACGATCTCATCGAGATTCGTCACGCCAGCGAGATACGAGCTCAATCCCTTTTCGTTGCCACTTAGCAGGTTTAACGCGCGCCGAATTCCCGGCTTGCGCATGTCGGANTCCAGCAGCAGCGTGCGGTCGCCCAGCTGTGCCAGAGTGACGGCCAAGTTCACGGCGGCCGTGGTCTTTCCTTCGCGCGGCAAGGCACTCGTGACTAGAATCACTTGTGGAGGATGGTCCGCTTGCGAGAGGAGCAGAGAAGTACGCAACGCCCGAAAAGCTTCCGATATTTGCGACTTTGGCTGTGTGTGGGAAAGGGTCTCGACTCGCGGTCCGGATACACTGTGCGGCGCTGTCTTGTGTTTGAGCTGCGGCCACTTGCTGTGGTGGCCGTTTGAACTCGGTTGGGCGGGCACAACCGCCAGCGAAGGAAGACCAACCAGAGACTCGATATCATCGGGCGATTTTACGGTATTGTCGAGGTATTCGCGGAAGAGCGCGAGGCCAATTCCTCCAACCAGACCCACCAAGATGCTCATTAAGATATTTTTTGCTCTCTGCGGGCCCGCCGGGGCGCTGGGGATCAGAGCCGGATCGACAACGCGGATATTGCTCGACCGAAGGCCAGCCGTTATCCCCGCTTCCTTCAGCTTCTGCAAAAGACCGTCATAGAGCTGCTTATTCGACTCGGCGTCGTGCTCAAGGATGTGGAACTGAACGAGCTTCTCGGCGAGCTGATTCGACTCAGCCTTCTGCCGCTCCAGCGCTTCTTGCAGAAGCCCAAGATGTTGACGCGCGGTGTTGTAGTCTTCCTCGATGCTCCCCACCATTATGTTCTGCGCACGCGCCAATTCTGCTTCCACCTCCTTCTTTTGCTCAGCGATTCGCTGAACTTTAGGGAAGTTGGGCCCATATTGTTCGAGTGCCTGGGTATAGGAATCGTCGAGGGCGGATTTACGCTTGGTCAGGTCCTGGATCACTGGACTGTTGCGGACCTCAGGGAGTAAATCCACGTTCCCGGAAGTGGCCATTCGGTAGAGAGCTTCACTTGCTGCCATACCGGTCTGGGCTTCTGTGACGGCCTTATTTAGGTCTCCCAGCGTTTGCGTGGTGATGTTCTGCTTCTCGTCAATTTGCCAGATCTGGTTCTGTCGCTCGTAGGCGACACGGGCATCTTCGGATTTCTCAACCTTGATTCGGAGCTCTTCGAGTTCTTGGGACAGAAAACCCGATGCCTGCGTTGTCGCGTCATATTTGCTGCGAAAGTTTTGTTCGATGTAGTTGTGGACGTGCCCATTGGCAACGCGCGCAGCGAGTTCAGGGTTTCCCGATTCGAACTGAACCTCTACGAGACGACTATTGGGTACACGCTTGACGCTTAGACGCCCCAAGAAGGCCCCGAGTATAGCGGGACGCGCCTCGGCGCCTCCACGGGCTTGGGCGAGCGGGCCGGACGGTCCACCAAACTCAGGATATTGACCCAGGTTGAGCTCACGGATCGTTTGTAGGGCGAGAGTTTCGCTCTGCAATATCTTAACCTGTGTCTCGACGTAGTTTTCCAAATCCACATATTCGTCGTAGTTCACGCCTTGAAACGGCAGAGTATTCTGGGATTCTTTGTCCACTTCGACGCGTGCCGCGGCTTGGTAGACCGGCTTCATTTTGAACGAAGCGATTGTGACCACAGTCACCACGGTCAGCAGAAACGTAGCGATCAGCCACTGATGCTTGCGGAGAATGATAAGGTAATCAAGGAGATGTGGCTCCCGCGGCATATGCTCCCACGGGACGGTCGACCGGCTAGGAATGACCGCCAGGGTTTCTGCGGCCTTGACGTCCCGAGCGATAGGTCTGGATGCTTCTTCCATTTAGCTGGTCGTCCTCACCTGCGAATCCGATCCATTGCGAGTTTCTTCAATCGCCCGTATTAAGGGTTGTTGGTCGTTGAACGATAGATTAGTAGGCCAGAACCAATGCTGACCGCCGCCTGCGCGGCTTGGACTGCAATCTTGAGGGCGAGATTGTCCGGGACATACAAAATGTCGTTTGATTTCATCACGACGTCTGCCGATTTGTCTTTTTCGATCTGCTTGATGTGGACTGGAATGGCTTCACGTACTCCCGTTTTCGGATTCATGCGATAGATCACCGCGTCATTTGGCTTCGCGTAACCGCCAAGCCCGTGGGCCAAGGCAACCGCCTTCAAAACGGTGGTCTCTTCCCCGCGGCTCTGCAGGACGTATCCCCCAGGTTGCAATACTCCTCGGCCGAGGATGTAAACCATTCCAGCAGCCGGGACGTTCACAACATCTCCGCCTTGGACAAGGATATTAAAAGCTGTGTTTTCTGTATTGAGCAGATCTCGCAACTGAATTCGAATCGTTTGCGCTTCAGAATCGGATCCACCGTTCGTCGTGTCGGAAATCGGTTTGACCGCCTCCCCTAGCGTCGGTCGTGTAACCAAGATTTCTGTTCCCGCGAGATCGGAGATTCCACCGGCGTTCGCAATGAGCTCAAGCAGCGTCGTAGGCCGGACCACTTGATAGGTCATCGGATGTCCCACTGCTCCGATAATCGTCACCGGCTGGCTGACTTGTTCTTTGACGAAGACAGAAACTTGCGGGTGAGAAATCATTCCACTCTCACTCAAAAGATCCTGGATCTTCTGCTCCAATTGAAACGGGGTGATGCCAGCCGCCCTGACTTTTTGGTGGATCAGCGGAAAACCAATTTCGCCTGAAACACTGATGCGGACATCGCGGGAGAGCTCCGGGACGTCAAAGACCTCGATATGGACTAGGTCGCCCGCTCCCAGCGGCGTGTCCGCCACAGGCGATCGTGTCAGGTTGGCCAGCTCTTGAATCCTCGCGTTCGTCTGCTGTGTGGTCTCGTCTTTATTCTGACCGTAAGTAGCCTGCAGGCTGAGAAGTACACACATCAGAGCGGTAAGGACAGGCTTCCAAGGCCCGTCCATTGGTCGACGGACTGTTCTTCCCATAACGCGGATAACCCCGACAGATACTATGCCTAGCAGTGCGTCCGTCTGTCAACGACGGGATCGAGGGTGATTACCACGGCGCACGGATTTCAGTTTATCTTCGCCCCGACGAGAGTTGAGCGTGGCGATGCGATGCGATGCCGTGCGCGGCTCCAGCCCGCGTGATGTTTTTCGATGTGTTTATGGATAACAGAACGCGCTCTTGCCGTGTAGCTAGGGTTCGACGTCGGGTAAATGCGGTAAGGGGGAAACCGTGGCGCGCTTATTCCTCTAAAGGGGGGCGCTCGCGTGAGCGGATGCGCTGGCGCTGCATTGGCAGCTCCGANGGCAGAGGAGGTGAGNTGGCGATGTATGCTTGCAGCAGAAACAGGAGCGCGTTCGAAGGGATGTGAAGATTGAAATCGACCATACTATGGAGCAAGAGACCGCAAACGGAAGCGATGGCTCCGGCGTGCAGCGCACGTGAAAAATGACCTTGTTCGGCCACGAAGCATTTCCGCGCGTCCCGAAACAACAGCCAGAGAAATGCCAAGCAGCACAAACCGCCCAGCAGTCCCGTTTCGGCCAGAACTTCGATATAGTCGTTGTGTACGTGATCTACTACGAGTCCGTCGTAGAGGGTTTCATAACGCGGGTACACGCTGATTATTGTGCCGAGCCCGGCGCCTTTAACTGGCTGGTCGAAGAAAACATGTTCCGCGCCGCGAAACATGGATGCGCGGCGTATAAGGGTCACATCGCCAGCCGTGGTGTTCGATAATCTCTCGATCGCTTTTCCCGCCCCTAGCCAAGCGATCAGTGCAATTGCTGCCAGGGCCGCGACCCCAACCGCAAATATCTGGGGACTTTCCGGCCTTCTTCGGGTGCGTGCTAGAAGGATGAGCACTCCAACCTCGAATGCGAAGGACACGATCCCTCCCCGTGAAGCGGAGAGAATGAGGGCGCCGATGGGAATGATTGTGAGTAAGGCGACCATGGGGAAGCGGTCCTGCCGAAGGCCGCGGAAAACGAGCAAAGACAAACCGATCGGCGCGACGAGCTCAACAAAGCCGGCAAAGTGATTGCGGTTCACGTAGGGGCCAAAAACGTCGCCTCCTCGAGGAAGCTCGCGAAACCAGTAAATGGTTCCCTCAGAAGTGAAGTGCTGAATGATTCCAAGCAGTGCGACCGCAAACCCCAGAATTAACAGAAACCAGGCTAGTTTGACAAAATCGGCTCGCTCTCGGAATGCCTGTGCGGTCAGGAAGAATAAAATGAAGTAGGCGGCAAGCCTCAGCAGTTCCAGACGGGTCAGAAATGGATTGGCTGTCCAATGAAAAGCCAGTTGAACGATGCCGACGGCGAATAGCCCGAGCAGTGGCCAGTTCAGTGGGTTCCACGCGATCGCTGAGCGCTTGTCCCTGTATGCTATTACGGCCCAGGAAATCAGAAGGATCGAAGCTCCAATCTCCAAAAGCGATTCTGACCAGACTTCGACCGTACCGAAGGCTAGAACGGAATACGCGAAAAGAATCAGCAGCCCGACGCGTATCCCCTTCATTGCGAGAGTTTCCCCGGGACCGCC
>JGI12713J13577_1000093_pt1 | contig 18271 bp, 20 predicted proteins | sample JacPin_JW_Ref_O3_FD_13577 | JGI IMG/M metagenome (IMG submission 13577) | reverse complement strand
ACTGCAAACTGGAATCCACATCTCGACTCAGCGCGATATTCAGGCAAACGGATTACTTCCCGGTGCGCCGCGCTACGTGCACACCATCGCTACTACCGGGCCTTCCTTCGCCACCAGGTGAAGGGTAGTTGCAGTTACCACCATGTGACTTCACAATTCTTTGACCTTTGATGTTGCGCAAATTTCAAAGATAATGGAGGTCCCTTCTGGAAAGCCTGCGAGTTAGAGTCTCGCTTTCTCACTCCCGATTTCGGCCACGGAATTTATTGCGGAAGAGGTCCTCGCCCCCTTCTCATTCCAGTGAACTTGGGAGCTATGTTGAGTGAAGGAAAATCGGAATGAGGATAAGCCATAAAATTGCTCTTGCGCTGGGCATTGTTACGTTTCTAGTTACCAGCGTTCTTTCTTATGTGGCTCTGAGCAGCGCACAGAAACTAGGCCAGAGACTCGATTCAGTGAATGCAAACTCTATTCTGCCATTAAGGCAAGCGGAGCTGGCGAATCGAGAGCTGGACGATATTTATATCGCTCTTTCCAGTGCGATTGACCATACGGGAAGTAGGCAGCAACAGGACTTGGAGGAGCTTGCGGAAAGCGAGCAAAAATTTACCGCAATTATGGATCGGTACCAGAAGAAATTAACCATCGCGAATGAACCGGTGATGCAAGACCTGCTCACGAAATACGGCGCATTGAAAGACCAGACGACGCGTGAACAGGATGCGATCCAGGGAGTGCAGCGCGATTATCCCTTGCTGAAAGCATCTAGCGACGCAATTCTAGACCTACTAAAGAATGGCAAGAAGGCTGAAGCCATGACGCTTTCTTACGGTGAAACCGTTCCACTCTTCCGTCGGCTTGATGAACAGACCCTTTCGTTGATTGAGTTGGAAGTCGAACAAGGCGACTATGCGAGCCGAGAGGGCCACGCAGTCCTGACGGCGACAAAAAGGGAGATCGGCATTGCCGTGGTCGCAACGATCTTATTCGGATTCATCATGGTGCTGGTTCTGACCCGCTTCTTAATTCGCCCCCTGCGCGAATTAACCTTGGCCACGGACCGAGTCGCCAAAGGGAATCTACTCGACCGTATCCCGATTCAATCGCGGGATGAGATTGGTCAACTGGCCTCGTCGTTCAACCGGATGGTAGAAGACTTAATGCGCACTCAGAGCGAATTGATCGCGGCATCCCAGGTGGCTCTCGAATCATCGCGCGCGAAGTCTGAATTCCTGGCGAACATGAGCCACGAAATCCGTACGCCGCTGAACGGTGTCATCGGGATGACGGATTTGGCGCTCGAAACTGAGCTAACAGGCGAACAGCGAGAATACCTCGAGGCGGTCAAGCTTTCGGGAGACGCACTGCTCATCGTGGTCAACGACATTCTGGATTTTTCAAAGATCGAAGCAGCAGGAATCGATCTTGTGGCGCTCGATTTCAACATGCGCGAAACCCTGGAAGCGACGCTGAAGATGCTTTCGATGCGTGCGCACGAAAAGGGTTTGGAGCTCTTATGCGAAGTCGCTCCCGAGGTTCCTGAGATAATGCGTGGGGACTCCAACCGGCTGCGCCAAGTAGTAGTAAACCTCGTGGGCAACGCTCTTAAATTCACTAACCAAGGTGAAGTTGCGCTGAAGATTCAAGTGGAGTCTCGGTCCGGCGAGGACTGCATCTTGCATTTTGTGATAGCGGATACCGGAATCGGGATTCCTGCCGATAAACAGCGAATCATCTTTGACGCGTTTGCCCAGGCAGACAGTTCAACGACGCGGAAATACGGCGGAACCGGCCTGGGCCTAGCCATCTCGAAGCGCTTGGTGGAAAAGATGGGCGGGGAATTGTGGGTGAAGAGTGAAGTAGGCCACGGGGCCGAGTTCCATTTCACCGCGCGGCTGGGAACCTCGGAGGAAACGAGCAAAGTGAGGACGATCGCGCTGCCCAAGATATTGCGGAATGTAAAGGTTTTGGTGGTGGACGATAACCGGACCAACCGGCGGATTCTGGAAGGGATGCTCCAGCTTTGGGAGATCAACGTGACGTCAGTGGAGTGTGCGGAAGAGGCCCTTGCGCAATTGTTGGCAGCGCAAGTATCGGGTGCCCCGTACGCGTTGGTCCTGACTGACATGCACATGCCGGGGATGGATGGTTTTGAGCTGATCGAGCGAATCCGGCAAAGACCGGAACTTTCCACGGCTACCATTATGATGTTGACCTCCGCCGGCCACCGCGGAGACGCAGCGCGGTGTGAGCAACTCAAAGTTTCTGCGTACTTGCTGAAGCCCGTCCGGCAATCGGAATTACGCGAGGCTCTGGTTAGAGTTCTCGATAGCCAAGAGCAGGATGGGACGATTCCTATCATCACCCGGTATTCCTTGCACGATTCGCCCGATCTCGCGGACGGCTTGCCAGATTGGTCGCGGAAGACTGTCAGGTGAACTCGATCCTGGCAAACCTCCCGGCTCACGGCTGACGGAGCGGAGCCGCACAGAAAGAGACCACCGAAAAGGAAACGGAGAAAGCTGGACCAAATCTTTCGATTGCGCAGACAGCGTCAGCGGATTCCCTGGTAAACCAGCCCTAACATCCGATTCGTAAGCGCGACGCTAGAATGTATCGATGACTGGACTACTGAGCTGAACCGATTGGACTCGCCTAGATTCGCGCCTAGCGGAGCCGCCCGAGTGGAACCCGCGCAGCAACTTGCCAGCGTGTGCCGCTTTTGCTAGTAGTTCGCGACCCTAGCATTTTGGAAGCCTCTTGGCGGAACGTCTGTTTACAGATGGTTCAAACCTCGTGTAGACAATACTCATGCACGCGCGACACCTACCATTGGACTTGTACGGAACTTCCAGAAGACCACATCTCATGCAGCCGTAGTCATTGAAATAGTCGTGCATCCTTTGGCGGTAATCAGCCGGTATGAGTCCGCGAACGATGCGCATGATGCGGGCCGGAAGAAACCAGGGCTGCAGCATTACTTCCTCCCTGGTTAGGCGTGTTCCTTGCACTCTGGGATTTCCGAGTTTCGAGTGCGCGATCTTAGCTCTCTGACGAGGTGCCATGCTGGCCTCCCAACGGGTGCTATCGCTCCAAAGTCTCCGCCAGCTCCAAGGCGCTCGATCGCGCGTGCAGGGCGGTCGTTTGTAATGCAACGTACCCTAGCAGTGTTTGAGGTCTGCGCCGTTTTCGTATCAGTGAGTTGCAAAGCTGTGCCGGAGCATATCGGCCGTCGTGCGGGTTATTCCCGCTCGGCGCCCGAGACGTCGCAAGATATTCCCGACACTCGTGGATGTGACCGGAGCGTTTCTCTTTGGACGAGCTAGGCGAGCACCCGCAAGCAATTCATCGAACTTGGACTTTGCCTTTTCACGCGAGACTCGGGCGCTATTGCTCAAGTACTTCGTCGTCAAGGTGTACCCTGGGCTCGTGTCTGCACAATCCTTCCGGCTTGCGACCCATATTCCATTGCCATCCGATCAGACTCCTGTTTGGAGCGGATAGTCTTGCTGAAAAACGTAGCCGATCCTCCGATCTTGGATGTAGTTTTGCGGAGCATCTGCCGCGCTCCGGGTCAGAAACATAATTCCTGTTTTACCGTACTTCTCTGTGACGCGCGCATTGCGCGCGCGCAGGTCCACGTTCTGCTCCCTCGGGCCGCGCACTTCTGACAGACGAGAGCCGGTTGCGTAAAAGAATTCAATCAGCGCTTTCTCCGAAGGGTTTCTGCCGGGCCGATGAGCCGCAGCACCTCTTCCTCGCTCAGATGCGGAGGGATCTGGCGAGTCACTTGACGAATGGTGACGAGACGAGGTGCGACGTAGTCGACGAGCCCGCCGAGATTGAGAAAATCATAAAACCGTCGGAGCGAAAGAAGGTGCTTCCGCGCACAGATCAGCGATCCGCCGCCTTCCGAGAGATAGAGCATGAAACGGCGGACGTCCCAATGGGTCACATCGACGATTAATTTCACCTTCAGAAACTCAACGAACAGGCGGAGGCTTTGCTTAGACAGGTATTTCGTTGCAAGGCTGTAGTGCAGGATAACCATCCATTGCTCCTAGCGATTGGCTAGCTTGCGATTGAAGGCGGCGTACCAACGCATGAATTCCTCCAGCCGGGTCGAGCGAGCGCGGATTGTCGGCCGCGGGCAATGTAGAACGAACGTGCCAGCGGGCAAGGAGACGAATGTCTCCAGTACAAATGTATCAATCGACCGCGGTCTGCTGGCGCGGGAGGGGAACACGCGTTGCTTGTTCCACGGCTGTTTTGCTTCCCAGTGTTTGTGGAAGAAATTGAGGAGGCAGGGTGTTACGCCCCGCGCAGCCAAGATGCAGCCAACGACCGCTGATGGACCTGAGTGCGTATCCACGATACGATTGGCCTTTCGGAGTCACATATTGTGCCGCCCAGAAATGCGCTGGACAACATTGTCGTAGGCAGGTCGATATTATTGACGGGCGCAGGTGGCTCCATCGGGTCTGCCTTAGCCAAGACCATCATACGTCTTGAGCCTCGGTGCCTGATTCTTCTCGACAACTCGGAGCGAAATCTAAACGAAATCGACCTCGAACTGGCCCAAATGAATGGCAATTCGCATGTATCGGTGCTTGGCGATATTTGTGACGCGAAGCTGTTGTCTCAACTTTTTCGGCGTTACCACCCGGAGGTTGTGTACCATGCGGCGGCTTTCAAGCATGTCCCGCTTATGGAGCATAACCCTTTCGCGGCGGTTCGCAATAATGCTCTAGGAACCGCGAACCTTGCGAGCATATCGCAGTGTGAAGGCGTCGCGAAATTCGTCCTGGTTTCGACGGACAAGGCCGTGAATCCCATCAGCATCATGGGTGCTTCGAAACGTGTCGCGGAACTTGTGCTCCTCAGTTTGAACAATCCCAAGAACCAGATGACCGCGGTGCGCTTGGTGAACGTTTTGGGCTCCCAGGGAAGCGTGGTGCCAAGGTTTTTGGCTCAAATCTCCCGAGGTGGTCCCGTCACCGTTACCCACCCGGATGCGACCCGATACTTCGTCACGACCGGCGAGGCTGTCGAACTGATACTCCTTGTATCGGGGCTGGAGGAAGGCGGAGGGATTTTCGTTCCGCAACTGGGCGCGCCGGTAAAAATCCTAGATCTCGCCCTCGAGTTAATAGCTCACGCCCGATCCCAAACGGGAACAGTCACTCCCCTCACCTTCACGGGCCTTCGATCAGGGGACAAAATTTCGGAAGAACTCCTTGCCGGGGATGAATCGGCGGCGCCGACCGTCGATCGCAGAGTGTTGCGAGTGAAGACGAAGGTATTTCCTGCGGACGCACTGGAGTTGTACATGCAGGATCTTGCACGTCGTGTTGAACAACGCAACCTTGCTTCCATGATCGAAACTCTTTGCCAAATCGTTCCCGATTACCGGCCGACGGAATGCCTATACGCTTCAACGCAAGGTTCTTCGGCGTAACGCTATGAAGCGAAAAATTGCGGTAATTACCAGTTCGCGAGCCGACTACGGACACTTGTATTGGCCCTTGCGAGATTTGTCGGAGAACCCAAATGTCGATCTGAAACTGATCGCACTCGGTTCGCATCTATCGCCCGAGTTTGGGAACACGGTCCAGGAACTTGTAAATGACGGCTTTGCAATCGATTCCCGGATAGAGTGTTTGCTGAGCTCAGATAGCGATGTCGGTATGGCCAAGACGATCGGCGTGGCTACGCTGGGCCTAGCCGACCTACTCGGGCAGATGCGACCGGACGTGCTTTTGCTCATCGCGGATCGTTACGAGATGCTTGCTCCGGCTTCGGTGGCTCTGGCGTTGCGCATTCCGATTGCCCACATCGAGGGGGGAGAAGTGAGCGAGGGTGCGATTGACGATGCGGTGAGAAACGCTCTTACAAAATTGAGTCATATTCACTTTACTTCAACCCTTGCCGCCCGCAATCGGGTAATCGCGATGGGCGAAGAAGAGTGGCGCGTGCATCGCGCGGGTGCCCCATCTCTTGATCACCTGCGCAGGCGAACTCTTCTCACTCGCGAAAAAGTTGAAGAGCGGCTCGCGCTCGATCTCCAGAGACCTACCGTACTAGTGGTAAACCATCCGATGACCATCGCCCGCGATACGCTGCAAGAAGCGGACGCCTTGTTCGCGGCCCTGGAAAATCTCACAGATCAAATCTTATTTTGCTATCCGAATGCAGACGCTGGAAGCAGAGCTTTAATTGATCGGACGCAGTCGTTCATCGCTCGCCGAGGGCATGGAAAGATCTACACCAATCTCGACTCGGTGACCTACTTAAGTCTCCTGCGTCAGGTCGATGTGTTGGTTGGGAACTCCAGCAGTGGGATCATGGAATCCGCATCGTTCGCGCTTCCTACTGTAAACGTTGGGCTACGCCAACAAGGGCGCGAGCGGGCTCGAAACGTATTGGACGCCGACGCTGATGGGCGAGCGATTCTCGCAGCCGTGAACATGGCCAGGAACGCGCAGTTTCGCGAGTCTTTGCGGGGCATGGCGAATCCGTATGGTGAAGGTGTTGCTTCCGAAAAGATCGTTCGCGTGCTTACCACCGTTCCGCTCTCGCAGGAACTCTTGATGAAACGTCATTCAGGTCTTCCGATGTCGATTGCTGTTTCCGCCCGTTTGCGAAATTCATGAGGATCCCGCTGTCATCTCCGGACATTACCGAACGGGATATTGAGGCGGTGAGCGGCGTTCTTCGCACCTCGAGCCTCAGCTTGGGTCCCAAGGTCGTAGAGTTCGAGCGCGCGATTTCTCGTTACGTCGCTGCTTCGGATGTGATCGCCGTAAATTCCGGGACCAGCGGCCTGCACTTATGCATTCGAGCCCTCGGTATTTCCGAAGGGGATGAAGTGCTCGTGCCCTCTTTCACTTTTATCGCTGTCGCGAACGTCGTCCGTTACGAGAAGGCTATACCAGTATTCGTCGATATCGAGCCGCAAACGCTCAACCTGGATCCGAGCCTGCTGGAAGAAGCGATCACGCCCCGAACCCGAGCGATCATCGTTGTGCACACTTTTGGATGCCCCGCGGAACTGTCCAGCATCTTGCAAATAGCGAGGCGTCACGGGCTTCACGTCATCGAAGACGCCTGTGAGGCCATCGGAGGAGAATTCCAAGGACAAAAAGTCGGCATCTTGGGTGATGTCGGCGTCTATGCCTTTTACCCCAACAAGCAGATTACGACGGGCGAAGGCGGCGCTGTCGTCACCAACAACTCTGCGACGGCGAGCAAGGTCAGAAAACTACGCAATCAAGGCAGAAACGGTTCAGAAGAATGGTTCCAGCATTCGGAATTGGGATATAACTACCGGATTTCAGACATCAATTGCGCACTAGGAGTTGAGCAACTTAAGAGAATCGATTCCATTCTGGATCGGCGGGAATCAATTGCTCGTGAGTACAGTCGCATATTGGGTGGTAATCCGGACTTGACGCTTCCACCGATGGCATTACCGAATCGCAAAATCAGTTGGTTCGTTTACGTGGTCCGACTGAGTAGTCGATTCCGTGAATTCCACCGCGACAGGATCGTTAATGAAATGAAATTTCGCGGGATTGCTTTGGGGAGATACTTTGCGCCGATTCACCTACAGCCAGCCTATCAATCGTCCGACGGCGGGAGGGCCATTCTGCCTGTGACGGAGTTTCACGCGTCTCGTGCGCTCGCACTCCCATTCTTCAATCAGATTCAGGAGAAGGAAATCAAGGAGGTCTGCCGAACTTTGATCACGTTGATGCGATCGAGCCGAATGGCTGATCCGTGATCGGTAACTGCGAATAGGCGCGACGCGGACAGGTCGCCCTTGCGGAGCAGATCCCTTTTTTCAAGCGTTGCGGCGATTCGTTCCAACCCAGAAATTGTGCGTGACGAGCCGCGAATTCCCATCCGTAGGAAGCGGTTACGTCATCGGCAAGGCGACGTGGATCGTAACGCCCTGGCTCGGTGAACTCTCCAGACTGAAGCGGCCTTTCAATTCCGTCACGCGTTGCTCAATTCCCGCGAGGCCGATGCCGGGGCCTCGGTCTGCGCCTCGAGCGCTAGCAGGCATTCCTTTACCCCGGTCGGCAACTTCGAGCACAATTTCGTCTGAACGTTGGACGACCCGGATAATCGCTGTCGCACTTTCCGAGTGCCGATGAATGTTGGTTAAAGATTCTTGTGCGATACGAAACAGCGTCATTTCGATCTCTGGCTTGAATCGGCCAAGGTCGGAAGACGCTTCCAACGATACTTGAAGCGCGCTTCGCTTTCCGTAGCCGTCGACGAGCCACTGGAGCGCAGACCTGAGTCCCAGATCATCGATCGTCGGTGGGTGCAGAAGGTAAGAAATGGTCCGTATCTCATGGCTCGCCGCCTCAATCAGTGCTCGGCACTCAGAAAGGGCCTGTTGAGATTCCGGATCGGTCTCATCGATACATTTCCTCCGGAGTTTGCCGATCGCCAGGTTCAGAGCGGTAATATATTGTCCGATCCCGTCATGCACTTCCCTGGCGACTCGTCGGCGTTCTTCGTCTTGAGCCCGCAGGAGGAGCGTGGGCAACCGCCTCAGCGCTTCCTCGGCCGCCTTGCGATCCGTCATGTCCTCTCCTGAACTGAGGGTGCCGATGACACGTCCGTCGTCATCTCGGAACAAGGTATTGCGCCACCGGATCAATCGTTCCACGCCGGAGCTCGTGATGATCAGGTTTTCGACGTACGATAGGAAGGTATCGAGGGCGTTCTTGGAGAAGTTGCTCCCTTGTAACCATCTCAGAAGTTTCTGCCCAGATCGACGGAACACGGTTGAGGCCTTCCTTCAAAACAATCCAACGGTTCGGGTTTCGCCGGCTAGGTACGCATGCTGGATCGGAAGTGGCGGCAGTCCGCGAAAACTAATCGCTGGAGTTTGCCGATCGCTGCGCACAATAGTCCTGGTCTTGCGGTGTTGTCAAATGCTTTAACATCGGTATTTGTCGCGAAATCGGTAAGTAGTTTTACTAAGCTTGTGAAGCATTTGCGATCACTGGAGAATCGTCGCGCGCCGGGCCGGCGTTCCGTCAGTTCCGCTAGCGCTGCTTTACCACTGTGAATTGCTGCGTTTGTTCCGAAGTCGCTAATCGACGCTAGCCGTCGCGACACCGCGAGCAATGGCGTCCTGATCGAGCCTCAAGCGTATCTAAAGGAGGCCACCGGTTCATGCCGCAGAGGAAAACGGTTACCTAGGCCCAGGCAATTTGACCGATCGGTCGAATGCGTTCGATACGAATCTTGTTATTCTTTGGAGCGTCGCCTCTTGCGTTGAACAAAGCATGTTTTCTTCTGCGACATTTTCTGTGCGACGTATAGCAAGAGTTTCCGGTCGGGCTCAGGCGTCCGTTCTAGCAGCCGGCGAAACCGTCCGAACGTCTTCGCGTCTCGGCCAGAACTACCCCAACCGCAGTCGTCCATCTTCGGAAGAAGCGGCACCGGAAGCTTTCGTCCGCCATAGAAGATTTGGTACAGAGGCACTCCAACGGCATATGCCATTTTTTCAAGCGTCTCGATGGCAGGGACGGTGTGCCCGTTCTCGACACGGGAGATATAAGACCGCACCAAGCCGGAGCGCTTCTCCATCTCACCTTGCGACATATTTTTCTTTTCACGCAACGCCTTCAATCGTTCACCAATGACCATCGATCCCTCCAGAAGGAATGGTGCTTCGCCTATGGTTGGGCACCGAATCCGCCCTACTTGAGCACGGCCCAGTACGATTTGAGGATGTGCCCACTCGCCGGGTCGCACACACTCACGTTCTCACGCCGATCAACTGGGGCGGCCGCGTTGCTGGACCAGAGAGCTCTAACGAAGTCGTGGGCGAAGCGTTTTCAATATATCCGTCTCCAGCCTTGCGATCGAGCGAGCCAGGAGGAGCGCAAACGCGCTTGTGAGCGTCGACGCATCAGGCTCGAAGGCCATCCTTGCGACTATTTTCTCCCGCAGCGAGGTCTCCTATTGAACTCAGTTTCAACATGAATCGATCTTGTTCGCGATCACAAGGCAACGGATCCGCGCTCTGTTCAATGGCGGCTCGGCCTACGGGAAGGGTCGACCGATTCGCGCCCGGAATAACAGGAATCGGTCTGCTCGACATGCTAGCCTAAGCGTTTTAGTACGGGCGCGACGAATGGTCAATCCGTACTAATGACCACACTTCGATCGGTTCATGCGTACATTTGCTGATGGAGCTCCGAAACGAGATCGAATTCAGTTTGGAGTTCTCGGGCACATCGCGCAAACCGAACTCACGGACGGAATCGCCGATACGATTCACGTTCTGCCCGCAAAGTCTTTTGCGGCGCAAAAACTCGTCACCAATTCGTCACCAAAACTCGGTCATTTAGGGACATTTTTGCGATGGTCAGAACCGGTAAAGCAAAGCAGGCAACGAGATTTAGCTTTCTGACCACAAAATTGTTCCGTTGGCGATCATTTCAGTCGTCCTCAATTTCCGATTAAGTCCGAGAACAATCTCAGCGGAAGGGAGCGCTACTTTCAGCTGGGCCAAGAAGGTAAAGCTGTTCAAAACTGCACAGATTCTCGAATCGACTCGTTTTACAGTGCAACGGTTGCAGTGTTGGCGCAAGGAGGTAAGGCGAAATGCATGCGCTTAGCAACAGGGCTTGCCCTCACTGTAGAAGCTTCAAGACATCACGTTCGCACAAACGTGGGGGTGTCGAACGGTATCTTTTAAGAGTTATTGGCATACTGCCGTACCGCTGCCTGGATTGCGATGCGCGCTTCTACGCCTTCTCGCGGTTTGGCGCTCGTACTTCGGTTGCTGGCAGGGCTGCGTGAGTCGACGCGCCGGATATGGGGCAGGTTGCACCGGCCGACTCGGTAAGGTGTATTCGCTCCTCGATTCCTCTCTGGCTACCCAAGGACGCTTCTCACGAATCTCATCCTGTGCAGCGTTGCTTCCGTTCGGTAACAGGCCTCGGAAAATCCACATGCCTGATTAACACGGCGGCCTCAATGGGTCGACGCAACACTCAGCTCGAAAGCTAGTTTTTGACCGTGTCGGCTAGACAGATCGCCTCTTCCGAGGAGGTACTGGCGGATCAATTGATTGGATGGTGTTGCATCGACCGGTTGAGCCGGCAGCATTAATCGGACAAGTGATTTCGCGTGATTCAATCGGCCGGTGCTCACGATGGTGCTCTACGAGCGTAGCAATTCCGCCCGGTCCACTGCTCGCTATTCTACGATTCTCAAAATGCGGCCATGACGCGTCAGCTCTCCAACGCCAACGACCCGACTCGATCAGTGCGCAAGTTCCCTTGGTGCCCCAACCTGTTACGCCTTCCGGAATCGCAGGGGGCAACTTCTTATAGAGACGGCATGCGTCTTGCGACAGTTCCTCCGGTGGGACGGCGTTCGCAAGGTCGTGCATCGCCCGCGAATAATTCTCCACGGAATTGAGCCGCGGCCCGGGATACTGAGTTGCGCCGGCAGTGCTGCCGTGTTCACGTCTTCCACTCAACGTGGTCTCGATCTGAAATAAGAAATTGTCCATTCAGTTAACAAGAGCGTGCGTGGTGTGCAGTTTTGAACAGGTTGGTCCGGCCCTGTTCCCGTAGGGTTGTCAAGGGTTGCATTTGAACCTTTCCGGGGGTCAGTTCGCGAAGGGGCTGGCTCCGGTTAATCTGGTGAACTTTCAATGCCTTCAACTTCACGAGCTCGTATCAAGCAAGCCGACCTGCCAGTGGTTTTGAACGAACTGCCGAGCAGAAGGGTTTCTTTGCGGGTTCTATTCGTTCATAGGGACGCCGGGATTATAGACCGCTGCCTGCAGGAACTTAGGCGCGCGCATTTCAAGGTCAGCGCAGACGTCATTCTCACGCCGGAACAGTTTGCTCGTCGCCTGAAGGCAAAATACTACGACATCGTGCTCGTTGAGTACCCATCGCCGAACTGGAGAGGCGCCGAAGCGCTGGAAATCCTAAATCTGAGGGACCGGCGAATTCCCTGCATTTACCTCGCCGACACCGTGCTACTGGAAACTATGGCGGAACTTATTACGGAGGGGGCTGCCGATTGCGTTGGAATGGATCATGTGGGGCATCTTCCTGTATCCATTCGGCGAGCCCTGCGCGAGAACAGTCTGCGCGAAGAACGCGATCAAACAGAAAAAAAGCTGCGTCATTCAGAAGCGCGCTACCGAGCGCTGGTAGGAACCCTTGCGTATGGGGTGTGCCGCTGCAGCGACAAGGGTAAGTTTCTAGATGTAAATCAAGCGTTGGTGACCATGTTGGGTTATGCAACCCGCGAGGAACTCTTGGCAGCAAATCACGCAGCTGACATGCTGTGTGACGCCTCCAAAAAGGCGCAACTCCTGGGTGATTCCGCGGAGCAGAACAGCGCCGGCCCCCTGGAAATCGAATGGAAGCGAAAGAATGGCTCGATACTCAAAGTCCGGCTTAGTGGGCGCGAGGTCAACAACGAGGGCGAGGCGGGGAGCTACGAAATCATCGTCGAGGACATCACCCAACAACGCAAGCTCGAGGTTCATTTGCGGCAACTGGCAGCGAAAGATCCTCTGACGGGACTCGCCAACTATCGGCACCTGGTGGAAACCGTTAACAATGAAATCAAGCGTTCAGAGCGCACGGCCCGTGCGTTCGCCCTTTTGTTCCTTGACCTGGACGGTTTGAAACTGATCAACGATCATTTCGGACACATTGCCGGCAGTCAAGCGCTTTGCCGACTGGCCGATGTCTTGAGTCTCTGCAGCCGGAAGATTGATACTCCGGCGCGATTCGGCGGGGATGAATTTGCGCTGGTCCTGCCCGAGACGGGGCAAGTGCCGGCCAACTTAGTAGCCCACCGCATCTGCCACAGTTTTGCGAACGACGGCAGAGAGCCGAAGCTGTCGGTCAGTGTGGGTGTCGCTATGTATCCCAAAGATGGCGAGACCGTAGATTCCCTTCTGGGCGCGGCAGACGAGGCGTTGTACGAGATGAAAACCAGAGCCCGCGGCTTACGCGCAAGCACTCAAGCGAAGGGCGCGGAGCTCCGTTATCGAGTGGCGGCTGGCGGCAAGACGGGTTAGGTGAGCCAATGACGCATAGACCTAAGCTAATTAACATTCAGCGCGCTTCAGCTTTCCGGCTGGACCCGACGTTAACCGGTGAAGAAGCAATCGTACTGCGGGCTCTTGCCGGTGGGAACACCGACCGGCAAGTGTGCAACCAGCTCCATATGGACCCGAATACCTACCTGCGCATGATGCGTGACATGCGGGAAAAGATCCACATGGCGGATAACGTTTCCCTTATCGAGTGGGCCAAGGAGCGCATCAAAGGCGTCGACCAAAGAATCGACCAAGCGAATGGACAGGCACGCCTCGCCTGAGTTGTACTTGTCGCCTGAAGACGAAGCAGAGTTCGCCGAAAATAGTCGGCGTGACGTACCCGCGCGGGACTCTCCCTCGGGATTCCGGATCATACCGTCGCCGAATCGTCCATCCTGTCGCCTGCTTCACCGAAAAGCAATGTCCGCACAGAGTCCATCAAATGCTTAAAGTCTCCCTTCGGAACGATCACATCTACGCACAAATTTTCAGCGAAGGATTCGTTAACAGTGTTGGCGTGCAGGGTGAGGAGGATAATCGGAACAGTGGGCATAATTTTCTTCAGTTCGCGCGCGGCTTCGAGCCCATTCATTTTTGGCATGGATAGGTCGAGAATTACCAAATCAGGATTGCACTGCTTGGCGAGCGAAATCGCTTCGTAGCCATCGGCAGCCTGCGCGCAAAGTTCGCAATCCGCTTCGGTTGCAAGCAGCCTGTAAAGCGACTGGCCAACTATCGGGCTGTCGTCTGCCAGCAGTATTGTCTTTTTCATCTGGCCCCAGGATGTTCTTCTAAGTTAGCGGCGCTGATTAGAAAGAGCGCTACATAGAAAGTTGTATTTGGCCGATGACCAGGCAGGCGAATGCCGGTGCCGGTAGCCGGTCGTGGGCCGGNCAATCAACATCATTGCCAGCGCGTCTTACTTTCTGCCGTATCGTTAGGTCGCCGTCCAGATCGAGTGCAGTCGCGATTTCAGGCTGACGACCATTCAGGAGGCTTCTAACGTACGCCGTCAGTTCGGTTAGGCCGTCCGCCTTGTCAAGCACGGCATGGATACGAAACAGAGACGTAAAGTTTTTTTGTAGGTCTTCTGCATACATAGTCACCAAAACGATCCGAATCTCGGGCAATGCGTATCTCAGGATCCCTGCAACCTCTATGCCATTTAGCCCCGGCATTCTCACGTCTAAAATAATCAAATCTGGCGATAGTTCTTTGGCCTTTGAGACTGCATCGGTGCCATCAACCGCTTCACCGCAAACTTCAAACGGAGTGTCCCGCACAAATGCCTGGCGGATTTTCGTTCGCACCATCTCACTATCATCGGCGATGAGAATGTTTTTGCGCTTGGTCAACACGGGGTAATGGCTGGATGCATCGGTTGCAGTCACGTTACTCTGGTCTCAGTAATACACATCAATTGTAGTCCATCTGGCAATACAGCGATCCGTGTACCGTCGTCTCAACGACAATCAATTCGGTTTGCTAGACTTTCGGAGTAGATGTGTCCCAGCCCAGCAGATCAACGGCGAGTGGTCAATCCTTCCACACCAACCCAGTGAACGCCTAGTTTTTCCGGCTGCCGTACCGGAGAAGTCCTATAAAAGGGAATGTCAAGAGACATATTTCACCGTCGGCTCGGTGCCGATACTTTTTTGTTTCGGCATTCAGCCTAATCGAATGAACGTGCACTCCTGATCGGTGAGTAGCGTTCGTCAGGAAGTCGTTGCTTCGTTTCGTCGCGCGAAAGGTTGAGATTCTTCCCGCCTGTGGTTTCATTTCGCTGTCGTGACGGCGCCATTCGTTTCTTGAAACAACCAAGCGTAACGGTTATCCGCTCAGATACGCGGTAACTCATGGTCCTATGGGAGACTCGGGGCCTATGACTTTCTTTGGTTATCCGAGGGGGCATAGGGTGAAATCGGAGACTTTGGTGTTTCCACAAACACCGTGGCCTGACTTCTCCGGTGGATACTCTCCCTCGAACCAAGCGTCTCAAGAACCCGCTGGCCACCGCCAAGGATGATCTTCAGGGATGGAACGGACTCTCTGTCAGAGGCGCTCAAGCTGCTTGTTTCAAATATGGGGCGTCGAAACCGACTCCTTTCTTCCCAAGGATTAGGGTGATGGCAGCAATCTTCCGCGCCAAGGTGAGGCGAGCCATGGTGGTTCGCATCCCTCTGGCGAGCAAGACCTGGTAAAAATCGTGCAGCGGTCCCTGGCAGGTGCTGGCTCTCATGGCCGCACCCTTGAAGATATTTTTGAGATCATGGTTATGGTTTGTATTCAGCCCACGGAGTGGCTGTGGCTTCTTAGAGCGTTGCAGCTGTCCTTGGGCATAGCGGTACTGCGCGCTGTCGTGGATTTCCAATGCCAACCCGCTGTATTTCCACAGTTGCCGCTTGCTGCGGAATCGATGGGGTGTCTGCAGCAGCGCAACCAATTGCGCCGCCCGCAGCGGACCGATACCAGGAATCTGGCTTAGCAATTTCGTTGCGCTGTGCTTGCGGCCCTCGGCCAAAAGCTCTTTGCGGGCTTGTCGGTGCAACGGGCGCGGGGCGTCGAGTAGCTGGTAGTAAAGTTCTGCCCGCCGGCGCACGCCAGCTTCGCTAATTTTCGTCAGCCATGCGGCGCGATGGCGCGGTGCGTAGACTTGCGTCCCAGCACAGGGAATGGCCCAACTCCGATACAAGGCCTTGAGCCGATTCATCACCCGCCCCAGATCCTTGCGAATCGTCAAATAGCTACTTGACAATTCCTGCAACAGGCGCAGGCCGTTCTCTCCGTGGTAGACCACGGAAAGCGCTCGATTGCGCAGCAGTTCGGCTAGTTTTCTGGCATCGATGCGGTCGCTCTCGCTGCCTTGTTTCAGCAAGGCATTCTTTCGGGGATTACACACCGCGAGCTCGGTTACGTGTGGCGTCAGCGGGTCATACAACCAGGGGGCCCAGGTGCCTTCTTCCAAAGTGACGTGCAGGCTTCCGCTTAGTCCTTGGAAAAACTGCAGAATGGTGCTGACTTTGGTTTCGATCACGCATTCCATCACCAGCTTGCCGGAGGAATTCAGGACCGCGATCGAGATCGCTTCCTTGTGAACATCCATCCCGATATACTTTGTCTTATCCATAAAGAGGGTGCTCCTTTCTGGAGAGGTTCGAGCCTACACTCCAAAACCTACTCCAAAAGGGGCACCGTTTTATAATGCGTGAAGTGAAGTAGCACTTCACTTGTCCGAGTACGGCGTTAATCAGGAGCTACCGAGAATATTCTCGGTTCTGCGTGTCGATTCTGCACCTTTTCGTTCGACGTATGGGTAGAGCAGCAATTAAGCTGTGAACTTGAACGACAGCCCTACTCAGCCCGAAAGGACAAACAAAATGCGATTCATGGTCATCGTCAAAGCCACGGAAGACTCCAAGAACGAAGGCGCACTCCCCGATCCCCAGCTCATGGCCGACTTGAACAAATTCAACGACGACCTCTTGGAAGCCGGGGTCCTGATAGGCTATGACGGTCTTCACCCCTCCTCCAAAGGCGCGCGCGTCCATTTCTCAGGCAAGAACCGCCCCATCGTCACTGACGGTCCCTTCGCCGAAAGCAAGGAACTCATCGCCTCCTTCTGGTTCTGGCAGGTCAAGTCTCTCGAGGAGGCCATCGAGTGGGTCAAGCGCTGCCCCAACGAAGGCGAGACCGACATAGAGATCCGCCAGGTCTTTGAGCCCGAAGATTTCGCATCTGCCTTCAGCGAGGAGGAAATTCAGCAGGAAAAGAACTTCCGCGCTCGAATGGCAGCTAACGCAGCCAAGAAATAGTCCCACTTGGTCAAGGTGAGGGTGGATGGGTTTACGGTGCAGGCTCGCCGCGGATACTTTTGACCTGACCGGCTTGATTTAGTCCAGCGGGAGTGAGAGAGAATCCACTCTGTGAAGGTCCCCCCATTTTAGGTCCAGCTAGGGAGTGAAAATTCCGGGTCTTGCAGAACCAGCAAGGGCGGGGCTAGCCCCGCCCTTGCTGGCGAATTCGCTGGGCGGCACGTCTCCCAGCGCGGAGTGAGGACGACTCTCATTGTAGTGCCGCCGCCAAGCCTCGATCTTGACCCGAGCGTCTTCCAGAGACAAGAACCAATTTACATTCAGACATTCATCTCGCAGGCTGCCGTTGAACCATTCTACATAAGCGTTGTCCGTTGGCTTTCCGGGCCGGCTGAAATCCAACTTCACACCGTTTCGATACGCCCATGGATCCAGCACCTTCGAAACAAACTCCGGGCCGTTGTCTACTCGAATCGCCTTTGGTGTCTGTCGTGCCATTGTGATCCGTCCCAGAACTCCCGCCACCTGTCCTCCGCCGATCCCTGGATCCACTTCGATCGCCAGACATTCCCGCGTGTAGTTATCCACGACCGTCAGGGCCCGCAATCGCCGCCCGTCATCCAAAGCATCGCATACAAAATCCATCGACCAACATTCATTCGCAGCACCCGCCTCGATTCGTGCGACTCGCTGGGCGGCACTCGCGTGTCGTCGCGGCCTCTTCCTCCGCAGACTCTGCCCTTCCTTCTGGTACAGCCGGTACACCCTCTTGTGGTTCACCTCCCATCCTTCCCGCCGCAGCAGAATGTAAATCCGATAGTCGCCATAGCGAACCCGAGCTTCTGCCAGCTCCCGCATCCGCATCCGTAATCCGGCCTGGTCGTCCCCTGTCGCTTCCTAGCGGTGCGAAGATCGGAAAAACAGCAGCACGCGACAACCTCGCCGTTCGCTTACCCCATACCGCCCTTCCAGATCTCCTACCCACTCCCGCCGCCGACCAGGCCTTAGAGTTTTTTTGAAAGCACATCCTGCAACATCAGCTTGTCTAGACTCAGATCCGCCACCAGTTGCTTGAGCTTCCGGTTCTCCTCTTCCAGCTGCTGCAATCGCCGGATCTCCTCCACGCCCATCTGCCCATACTGTTTCTTCCAGCGATAAAACGTCTGCGTGGAGATGCCCATCTTCCGGATTACTTCGCCCACTGGTGTCCCCGTATCTGCTTGCCGCAACGCGAAGGCCATCTGTTCCTCGCTGTATCGAGTCTTCTTCATCCGACAACCCTCCCTTCAAGCCGCCCATTTTGCCGGATTTTCTCCCTCTTCGCTTGGACCAGTTTTCGGGGAGGACCTCA
>JGI12713J13577_1000090_pt1 | contig 19505 bp, 17 predicted proteins | sample JacPin_JW_Ref_O3_FD_13577 | JGI IMG/M metagenome (IMG submission 13577) | reverse complement strand
GTCTCTTTACAGTGCAGAACCCTCTGCTTCTTGGGCTACCAATTGGGCTACAAGAAGGAAATGTACTTTGTGCAAGTTTGGACAAACCCTCCGAAAAATGCTTTCGATTCGAGCAAGCACTCTACCGGAAGAACTGTCTCGGCTTGTCTTTCTCGCGGCGTGATTCCTTCCTGACGTCAGCGAGGCAAGCAAGCCGCGTGCCTTGAACAGTTCGAACAGCCTCAACAAGCGCGACATAGCCATTCTTCAATTTCTGGCATTGCCGCAGATTACGGGTCGGACTTAGTTCTTCGCGCGGGCGACCTGAACAGCGTTGAGCATTTGGCGCGCCAATCCCGAGATCAGACCCGCATTCCTTTGACGAATGGCATCCTTCAATATTAATTCGCCGCCCACGCCGAGGGCGCTGGCACCGGCTTCGATGAACGCGGCGCAAGTCTCGAGGTTCACGCCGCCGGTGGGAACCAGCGGAATTTCCGGAAACGGGCCCTTCAGCGCGCGGATGTAGCTCGCGCCTCCTACTTGCGAACACGGAAATATTTTCACCAGGCCTGCGCCGAATTCCCAGGCGGACATTACTTCAGTTGGCGTGAGGGCGCCGGCAATCATCAGAATACTTTTTCGCTGGGCAAATTCCAGCGTCTTCAGATTTATTCCAGGGCTCACCAGAAATTGCGCCCCGGCGTCCAGACAGCGCTGGGCCGCCTCAGCATTGAGAACCGTGCCGACACCGACCAAAATCTGGGGCATCGTTTCCGCGATGCGTGAAACGACGGCGGTGGCTCCGGGCACCGTCATGGTGATCTCGACCACATCTACGCCGCCAGCGAGAACAGCTTCAGCGGCGAACAGTGCGTCTTCCGCAGTCGTCGCACGGATTACGGGAATGATTCCGGTCGCGAGCGCGCGTTGCAACACCATGGTCTTGTTCACGGATTTCACTCGGCGCAGATCAACGAACGATCCTGGCGCCTACTGCTTTCATCACTTGTTCCACTTCCTTGAGCGTGGCCATGGTGGTGTCTCCGGGAGTGGTCATCGCCAGCGCGCCGTGCGCCGCGCCACATTCCACGGCCCACTGCGGGCCTTTGCCGGCGAGAAATCCATAGATCAGCCCAGAGGCGAAGGAATCGCCGCCGCCCACGCGGTCATAAATTTCCAGATCGTTTCGGTGGGGAGCTTCGTAGAATCTCCCATCGCAGTAACAGATCGCGCCCCAATCATTCCGTGTGGCGCTGGTGGCTTTGCGCAAAGTGGTAGCGACCACCTGGAACGGAAAATCTTTCAGAACGATTTCGATCATGGCCTGGAAATTTTCGGAGGCGAGATTGGAGTATTCGTCGCCCACTCCCTTCACGTCGTAACCGAGCGCGGCGGAAAAATCTTCTTCGTTGCCGAGCATGACGTCCACGTAAGCCGCGAGTTGGCGATTTACCAACTGCGCTTGTTTCTTGCCACCATAGGATTTCCAGAGCGAATCGCGATAATTCAAATCGTAGGAGACGAAGACGCCATTTTCATGGGCGGCGCGCATCGCCTCCATTGCGACGGCGGGCGTAGAGTCCGAGAGAGCGCAGAAGATTCCACCGGTGTGGAACCAGCGCACGCCGAGTTCACCAAAAATGTGATTCCAGTTGATGTCGCCTTCCTTTAGTTGCGAGACGGCGGTGTGTCCGCGATCCGAACACCCCAGTGCGGCGCGGACGCCGAATCCTCTTTCAGTGAAATTCAATCCGTTGCGCACGGAGCGTCCTACGCCGTCGTACGGAACCCACTTGGTGAGCGAGTGATCCACGCCGCCTTGATTCATCAAATCTTCGACGAGCCTGCCGACGGGATTATCCGCGAGCGCGGTGACGATAGCTGTGTCCAAGCCAAAACAGCGTTTCAAGCCGCGCGCGACGTTGTATTCGCCTCCGCCTTCGCAGACGGCAAATTGGCGCGTGGTCCAAATGCGCTGGTCGCCAGGATCGAAGCGCAGCATCACTTCGCCCAAGCTCAGCTGGTCCCACCGGCGGCGGTCTTTCGGTTTGATGTTCATACGTTCGTCGTTTCTTTTTCTTTCTCTGGGATTGACCCGGTTTCTTCAACCGCTGCTCTCCTCCGCTCAGTATAGCCGGCGAGGCCCGCATACCTTGGCCCCTGCAAGAGTTAACGGCGATTTGGTGCGACTAGGGGTGCGATTCCGCAACACCCGTTAACTCGATCTCCCATTCTTTCGTGGAGTTTGGCTGCAACGTCAGCTCGTGTGTTGTTTCAAAGACCAAGTGTAAAGGAACCGGACCGCGATCTCCCCGGCCCAACGGGTCATCGCCCGTGGCAAACGCGGATATCCGGAGCGGCCAATCAGAACTTAGAATGCGCGCATCCAATGTGACGTGCGCAGCCGTGAGCTGGTCTGTGCGTGCGCCGTCCGTTAGATATGTTTCGCTGTGATCAGCCTTGGTTGGGACCGCCATCCACAGCCGTCGAATTGTGACCGCCTTCGATGCCGTAATGACTTCCGTGCGGAAGAGATTTTTTCCGTCGGCCAGCGACCAGGTCACTTCGGTTCGGAGGCCCGGCTCCACGGTTTCTCCGGCTTTGGCGCCGGGCACCACCCAGCGGTTCCATATCGCAGTGAGCGACAGTCCATCAGCGGACGGACGAATTTCATCGGCGCCATCCGCCGCTGCGATTGTGCGACCATCTTCTAATTCCAGGAAGGGAACGAAGCACGGGTAGATTTTCTCTACCGGTACCGCGAAGCCTGGCAGACCGTGCGGGGCGGGCTCGTAATCCGAGGTGGCGGCGCGCGGACCGGTTACGAATGGCAGAGCAAAATGAAGATCGCCCTGGCGGATTACCCACACACCGAATTTTCTTCCAGGCTCGTCGCGGAAATAGACGAACCGCGCGATATTGCCGAGAGTGGGCTGAGCGTCAAACTCGACGACGTCTTCCTTGGCCAACACGCTCATGAACTCTTCGTGGGCATTCATCACTTTTGCAAAGAACGTGGTCGTTTGCTGCCATTCACGTTCTTTGGTGATGTAGCTGTAGTCTCCCTGACCGAATGCGAAGACCGTGAGCAGATGCCTTTCTTCGTTGAAATCGTGCCGCAGCCAACGCCAGGCGGCGTAATAGGCTGCGGCAAGTTGCGAGAGTGGCGCGGGCCGGAATTCGGGATGCTCAGCGGCGAAGGCGGCGATCTCCAGCGTATCCATATAACTGATCGCTCCCAAGCTGCGGCCCCAGGAGTAGCCGTATCCATCCGGAGAGAGCAGGTCCCACCAGAGGCGCATTTGAGCCTGGAGCGAAGGTGCGATTGCTTTCATGATGTCCGCGCGACCTAGTGCCGCTGCGGCGTCGTAAATCGCCCGGGCGTACTCGTTCGAATATCTGTCGTACCTTCCTGTGGGCACGGCGTCGTCGGCAAAGAGCGCTCCGCGAGTGAATTGCCGGGCCGCGCGGTCGAGCAAATCGTCCGCGTACTTGCGATCCGTTATCACACCGAGCTGGAAATCTATGGCGGAGATGCGCGCCGCGACCCCCAGGTAGTTTTCGGGAAGATTGATCAGCTTGCGGGTCTTCACGTCGTAGAAACGGCCCGGATCCAGCAGCACCTGCCATTCTTTTCTCTCGGCTGCAGATAAGCTTTGCCACAACGCATTGTGATTCAGGTCGGTCCCGAAAGAGCGCAGGGCCAGCGCGGCGTACAGCTGCGCCCAAGCTTTGCCACCCCGGCGCAACTCAATGGGCGCCATCCCTGCAATCATCGGGACGACATCGCGGCCTGCCACTGTTCGCGTATGAGCGAACGCCGCGTATGCCGCGAGCGCGCGCATGAACGTTCCCCAGGAGAATTCGCCCGTGGTGAGGGCGCCGACGACGCGATCCGGAGGAGGATCGAGCGTCTTGATATCTGCTACGTGAGCGCTAACCTCCCGCGCAAGAAAATCCCGAATTTCCTTGTTGAGATCGGCAGTTCCGATCTGCGACGAATTTGGCGCGGCCTGTGCACGGCAGGGAGTCGCGACGCCAAGCAGCGCGCTGCCAGCGAGCGCGACTATCGAGAAGATCTGGAATTTTGCAGCGCTCATGATCGAATAATGTAGTCCTCGCGGCACGGCGTGAAAACGTCAATGACAACGGAATCTTCCACGGCCGAGGCTCCATGTTCGACGCCGCCGCGGACGACGAAGCTGTCGCGGCTGCGAACATCGAAAGTTTTTCCCTGGCAGCTAACTTTCAGATGGCCACGCACCACGTACACGACTTGATCGTGGGGATGGCTGTGCAAACTGCCGGCCCAACCCTTAACCATTTTGTGCTCGGCGAGAAACAGCTTGTCGTTGTACGCCATCACGTTTCTGGTCAAGCCGGCCTCGGGCTGTGACTCTGCTGCCGCATCGGCTTTGACGACCACCAAATCCGGAAACGCGTCTGCGTGCACGGTCATCGAAATCCTCCTAATGTCCCGGGTAACTGTCCCGCGTAACTGGGCCTTCTCTTGCGTCAGCGGGCTAGCCATCCGCCATCTACCACCAGGATGTGTCCATGGACGTAGTCGCTGGCGGATGAACACAAAAACACAGCCGCGCCGGCGAGGTCTTTCGGCTCGCCCCAGCGGCCTGCGGGAATGCGCTCCAGAATTTGGCGGCTGCGCGCGGCGTCGTTGCGCAGAGCTTCCGTATTGTCTGTAGCCATATAGCCCGGAGCAATCGCATTCACGTTGATTTTCTTCGCCGCCCATTCGTTCGAAAGAGCTTTGGTCAGTTGCGCGATGCCACCCTTTGCGGCCGCATAACCGGGCACGTTCACACCGCCCTGAAATGAGAGCACGGAGGCGATGTTCAAGATCTTGCCACCCTGCGCCCGCCGAATCATGTGCTGGCCAGCAAGTTGCGAGAGGCGAAACACCGCGGTGAGGTCCACGGCGATAACTTCGTTCCAGTATTCGATGGAGTGTTCGGCAGCAGGCGCGCGCCGAATCATGCCGGCGTTATTCACCAAAATATCTATGGACCCAAATTCGGCTACGGTTTTTTCGATCAAGCCGGAGCACACTTTGGGATCGGCCACATCGCCTGCAAAATAAAATGTCTTCTTGCCGAGAGCGCGGAGCTCATCGCAAACGTGTCCCGGCTCCGGATCGCGTCCGTGGCAGCCGACGTTCGCCCCCGCTTCGCCCAATGCGATTGCAATGGCGGCTCCCAGGCCTCTATGCGAGCCCGTCACCAGCGCGTTCCTGCCGTTCAACTGGAACGATTTAAGGCTCATTGATTCACGACGCTCCGATAGGCGCAGGTACCAGCGCTGGGCTCAACAGTTGAATGAACAACAAAGCGACCAAGTAAGCCGACGCTGCCATGAAAAAGGGAACCACATAACTGCCTGTCCACTGCAGGACGTGACCCACGATTTCGGCGATCAACATGCCGCCAATCGCGCCGGCCATGCCGCCAATTCCCACCACGGACGCGACGGCGCGCGACGGGAAAAGGTCCGATGCCAGCGTAAACAAATTTGCGGAAAAGCCTTGATGGCCCGCGGCGGCAAGACCAATCACCAGCGTGGCAGGCCACAACCCGGAAATCCGGTAAACCACGGCAATCGGCAAGACGCTCAGCGCGCAGACGAGCATCGCGCATTTCCTCGAAGCATTCACGGAGAGCCCTCGCCGAATTAAACGAGACGAAAGCCAGCCGCCCGCAATGCTTCCGGCATCGGAAATCACGTAAATCACCAGGATGGGCAGACCGATTTGCATCAAGTGCAAGCCATGCTCGCGCTGCAAGTAGTCCGGGACCCAAAAAAGATAGAACCACCAGATCGGGTCAGTCATAAATTTCCCAGCCGCAAACGCCCAGGTCTGTTTGTGAGGCAGAAGCTGCGCCCATTTGATTTTGCCGTTGAAAGTTTCAGCATCGCTCTCGATGTGTTCACGTTCGCGGACTGTGCAGAGCGGATGCTCTTGCGGTTTGCGGTAAAGCAGCAGCCACAGAATCAACCATGCGAAACCCAACGCGCCGGTGCCAATGAACGCCCAGCGCCAACCCCAGTGGACTACGACCCAAGGCACGACAAGTGGGGTAATAATCGCACCGATATTCGTTCCCGCGTTGAATATCCCTGTCGCCAGCGCCCTCTCTTTCTTGGGGAACCACTCCGCAACGCACTTGATGCTGGCCGGAAACACTCCCGCTTCGCCGAAACCTAATGCGCAGCGGGCTATCATGAAGCCGAAAAGTGAATTCGCGAGCGCATGTCCCATTGACGCCAGGCTCCAGAAAACCATGGCCACGGCATAACCGACGCGGGTGCCGAGGCGGTCAATCAAGCGGCCCACAAAAATCATGCCCAAGGCGTACGCCGCTTGAAACGCGAACACCAGATTCCCGTAGTCAATATCGTTCCAGCCCAGGTCGTGCTGCAGAGTGCCCTTCAGCACGCCGAGCACCTGCCGGTCCATGTAGTTCTTGGTGACACCGAAAAATAAGAGGGCGCAGATAACCCAGCGGAGACGTCCGGCGAGGAAGCCGGATTCCCGCAGGCCCGTAATGGTTGGTACCGGTGGTGCGGCGCTGCCAGCAAGCCTGGATTCTGTGATCGGTTTTTCTTCCGGCATCAGCTCTCTTTGACGAATGGAAACGCCTATTTACGCGCTACTTCCAGTCCGGAGCCGCCACCTTGAAAACCGGGCTGAATATTTACGACACCGAACTGCCGGTCCTCGACTTCGCGATGCGCAGCCATGGCCCAGAGAAAAGCTATGCGATGTCCGGGCACCGCGACGTTCGGATGATACCCGCTGGGCATGAGTACCGCATCGCCGTCACGAACCGCTGTGATGAGTTCCGGATATTGGATGTTGTTGTAAACGAATTGAATCCCAAACGCCGGTTCCGGCATGTCAAAGTAAACGTACATTTCTTCGAGCATCTTTTCATGCTCGTGCGGCGGCCAACTGGTCCAATTCCCGGGCTCGGAGAAAGTGAATCCCACCAGGAGGCGGCCGGCATTCACATTTTTCCCGATCAAAACGTTCAGATCGCGGGTATTAGATGGCCCGCCGGCGATGAATCGCAGTGTCGGATCCTTCGAAGTTTGCTGGTAGGAAACAAACTGCAACGGATAGCGGCGTTCGACATGCGCGGAAAACTCCGCCAAATCCGCTTTGCCGTCTGTCTTCACTTCAATCTGTGTGTCGCGAGGGATATAAATTGCGTCGTATTGCCCGAGATGGAATTCCTCTGCCCCGGCTTTCACTTCCGCGCTTCCCGAGAGGCATACCAATCCTGTCTCATGATCGCCGTTTGAAAACGAAGCTGTTGGCACCGAAGTATTCAGAATGATTCGGCCATAGTTGAGATGCTTCATCGTGCTGTTGCCAGGCGAAACGGAGATGTGCCGGCCAAGGTGGCTATTGGTTTTTCGAAACACCATTTTTTCAAACGTATGTTGCTCCATTTGCTTCATCAAGCAGCTCCTTCTCGTGGTGAAGATTTGTCTGACGCCCATCGACGGTTCATTCGCGGCGGCCGGAACATTTTTCGGTCAAGCGCGCTTGGCCGCGCGCAGTGGGCGTCTGAATGTGGAACCCGAGCAACGTCAGAATAGCAGCTTGACGCCCAACTGCAGCTGCCGCATCGGGTTCGCCGAAGTGATGACTCCGAACGTAGAGGAACCGACAGTGGCGCCGTTTCCTCCCGGAGAATTCAGGCTCACGATGTTGAAGATGTTGTAAGCGTCTGCACGGATTTGGAAACCAAAACCTTCCCTGAAACGGTTCAAGCTAATGTCGCGAGAGATCGAGAGATCCACGTCCTTGAACGTCGGCCCGCGCATCAGGTTGCGGCTGGAGCTTCCATCTACGGCTATTCCGTTGACCAGAGTCGCCGGATTCTGCGAGAACGCAGCGATATTGAACCACTCTGCCGCGGAGCGAGTGCTTAAGACCGGGTTCTGACCCGGAACGAGTTCGGCTCGCTCCGCGGAGGTGTTGCCAGTGAGGTTGGCATCCTTCCCGTTGAGAATCGTGAAAGGAAAGCCGCTGCGTATATTGACGATCGAGGACAAGGCCCAGCCGTTCAATAATCCGCGCTGCAGCGAACTCTCTCCCTTGTAATAATTCAATTGCCAGACGACCGCGGTGACGAATTGATGGCGGAGATCGAAGTCCGCTGGACCTCTTTCCAGGCGCAGATTGGTCATATCCTGCGCACCGCCTTGCGTGGTGTTGTTGTCGAGTTGGACGCTGTCAAACGTGTGGCTGTAGGTGTAAAAGCCGTAGAGCATGACACCGCGCGTCATTCGCAACTGTGCCGTCGCTTGCAGTCCGTTGTATGAAGCTGTTTGATTCGATTGCGTGAGAAGGACAGTTCCAAATGGGCTTCCCGGCGCTGTGCAAGTAGCGACGCCGGCATTATTGATCGGGCGGCGTGCTACGATGTTACCCGTGGCGCTGGTGGCGCAGGCCGCAACAAGTGCGCCGGTCGCAGGAGCATTGATGTCCTGGGCGAACGGCAAATCGTGGCTGAGGTTGCCGACGTAGGCCGCTGAGACGCTGAAATTCGAGGTGACTTGCCTTTGGACAGAGAGATTGAACTGGTAGCTATAAGGCCACTGAAAATTCTTCGCAAAGCCGAAGAAGGGGCCTCCGGGGGTGAGGAACTGAGGCGGAACGAAAGGAAATGGATTGGTGCCGCTGATGCCGCTGCCGCTGCCGTTCCCTGCAGGACAAGTTACAGTTGAGCCGATGGGCATGCCGGAACTATTGTTCGCGATAAGTTTATTGTAGGGGCAGGATAGCGTCGCGCCCTGCGGGACTGCCGTCAGGCCTGCACCTGTCACCGCCTGTGTAGCGTTGGTGAAGGTGTAGCGAATGGCAGAAGGCTCGAAATTGGTGACCGTGTTCCATTCGTTGCCTGACACGCTGCCGTAGAACACTCCTGCACCGCCCCGAACCGAGGTCTTCCCATCTCCAAACGGATCCCACGCAAATCCAACCCTCGGTGAAACATGATGCCACCGGACCGACACGATGCCTCGGGTGATACCCGGGTCGCCGAAGAAAAGAGCGCCCTCCGGCGCCGCAGGAATCGCCACAGATTGTTCTCCTTCCTCAAAGCTCGTCCCTCGATTTTGGGGATCGGTCGGCGGCGTCTGAATATCCCAGCGCAAGCCGAGATTCAGCGTGAAACGGGGGAAGACTCGGAAATTATCCTGCACAAAGAGGCCCGTACTCCAGCTATCGGTGTAACCGGTGACCGGAGCGTCCTGCGATATAGACGTCGGCAGGCCCATTACGAAGTTTGCGATCGCGGGAACCGCAACAGTCGTGCCCGACACGGCATCTTTTATGTTCGTTCCGTTGAATCCAAATACCCCGTAATTATTTAAGAGGGTTTGCTGAATGTCCTTGTCAAGCGTTTCCTCGGCTCCGAACGAGATGGAATGCCGGCCGTGGTTGTAGGTGGCCACATCGCGCAGGGAGTAAAAATTCGATCCGGCCACAGGCCCGGCGATCGCGCTCGCTCCAGTAAAGAACCCGGTCACAGTGATTTGCGGCAGCGAATGCGGCCCTTGAACTGCGAATTCGGAACCCAAATCGCCCAGCGACGTGTCCGGAAGGTTCAAGCGGCCTCCAAAATTCCGCGTATATCCGAGCCAGAGTTGGTTTACGAGACTGGGTGTGGCTGTCCAGGTGTCGCTAATGTTGAGATTCTGCTGGCGCCAGGTGAACTGCTGCACGTCCCAGGGAACGTTGCCGTTGGGCTGTCCACTCGTAGAATTCAGTGGCGGGACGCTGTTGTTTCCGCTGGTATAGAAGTAACTTCCGCTGAGGCGCTGCTTGCTGGTGAGATTGTGATCCACCTTAATTAGAAATTCGTCGGTATTGTACGGACTGGGCGCGGAGCCGCCGAAACCCGTTGCACCCACATTCGCCACGGGAATCGTCGGGAAGTTGGTTGCCGCCCCTGTGGGATTCAAGAGCTTTTGCGCCACGGGATCAAGCAGGGAAGGGCAAATGACCGTCGGCGAACCGCAGGTATATTGGCTCGGCAAAGATGCAACTACCCCCGAAAAGTCTCCAGTCCGTTCCGCCGCAGTGGGCACTGTAGCGCCGGTAAACAAGAAGCTGCTGAGCTGCCGCAAACCCTGGTAGGAAGCGAAGAAGAAGGTTTTGTCCTTCTTAATCGGGCCGCCGAACGTCGCACCGAACTGGTTTCGGCGCAAAGGCGGGTTGCCGACCGCCGAGTTCCATGGCGTCGCATTCAAGGCGCTGTCGCGCCAATATTCGAACAGGGAGCCGTGATAGTTATTCGAGCCGGTTCTTGTAACTACCGATATGACGCCGCTGGACATTTTTCCGTACTCGGCGTCGTAGTTATTTGTCTCGACGCGATATTCCTGGATCGCATCCGGATTCGGAAGGATGTTACCCGTGTTGCGCAAACCCGTCATGTTGATTCCGCCATCGAGGTAGTAGCTCACCGAGCCCGCTCCGCCGTCCACGCCTCCGTTAATAAACGTTCGCTGTTCCGGATATCCCAGAGTGATAACCGGATTCGGCTGGCCGGCGCTAAAGGAACTGTTTTGCACGCCTGGCGTGAGCTCGAGCAGCTCATATGCGTTGCGGTTCACGAGCGGAAGGTTCGAGATCTCTTCGTTCTCGATCGTGCGCCCAATTTCAGCGCTACTCGTATTGATCTGCGGTGTGCCGCCGGTAACCGTCACTGTTTGCGCGAATTCCCCCAACTCCATGGCGACGTCCACCCTGGTGGGAACATTCAACTCCAGCACGATGCCCGTGCGCACGAATCTCCTGAATCCCGTGGTGCTCACCTCCAGGGAATAATTTCCCACGGGCAGCAACTCCACCCGATACTCGCCCTCCGTATGGGTCTGTTCCGTGCGAGTCGCGTTCGTGTCCGTGTTTGTCACCGTCACTTGCGCTTTTGCAATCGCCGCGCCGGTGGAATCGGTCACTCTTCCGAAAAGCGTTGTGGTTGTCACTTGCGCCGGCAAGGCGCCGGGAATTGCCAGTCCCAATACAGCAATCACTACCCCAAGCAAAAGTTTGCGTCGCATGTGCATCCCTCCTGTCTCTGCCGCTTGCGGTGAAAGATGAGAGTTCGCCTTGGCCCATTTGCGGTCCAGCCACCCCGGGGGATGGACGGCAAAATTTTTGTTGGAAATCGTCTCACATTGTGAGACTGCATCTCAGTCATTCCTGGCGCCAAAAAAAACCGGCACATGCCGGGCACCGATTTCCAGTTTCTTCACCTGGCCGCGCTGCGCACCAGATCCGTGGGCGCGGCTTGGTATCCCAGCTCGGCGGATAGCTCGCTGGCCGCTTGCGTGAGCGCCCGGCCGACTTCAGGAACCCTCTCACGCGTCATTCGGAATGCCGGCCCGGAGATGCTCATCGCTGCGACGGGCATTCCGGAATGCGAACGCACCGCTGCCCCGACACAGCGCAGGCCTTCTTCCTTCTCTTCGTCGTCAATCGCGTAGCCCCGCGCGCGAACCGCCTTTAATTCGGCATTCAGCGCGCCGGGGCTCGTGATCGTTTTCGCGGTGATCGGCTTTAGCCCCCAGCGGCGCACAATACCAGTGACCTCTGCCTCCGGAAGCTCCGCCAGCATGGCCTTGCCTACTGCCGTACAATATGCCGGAGCGCGGCTTCCCACCGTGCACGCCGTGCGCACACTGGCCTTCGACTCCACCTTCTCCACGTAGAAAACCTGACCTTCGTCCAGAATGCAGAAGAACACAGTTTCTCCGAATTTCTCCTGCAAACGATCGAGATACGGACGCGCGCGCGCGCGCAGATCGAGGCCTTCAATCGCTTTCGATCCCAATTCGAAGAGTTTCAATCCCAGGCGATAGCGTCCGGATTCCGAGTTCTTCACAACCAGCCGGTGCTGCTCCAAAACCATCATGAGTCGGTGCACCGTGCTCTTGTGCAGTTTCAACGCAGTGCACAACTCCGCCAGCCCGCAATCACTCGAGCGATTGGCCAAAATCCCGAGCGCCGCCAAAGCGCGGTCTAGAACCTGCACCCGATACGGAGAATCCACTGTCTTACGCTGTGGCACGCGTGCCATATTACGAGATCGATTCAAGTTGTCAAGAAAAAAATTGGATTACTTCCATCAAGAAAACGGCGACCAGTTCTTGTTGGCCCGGGAGGAGACATATATGCTTCGCTGGGAGCGGGACCNACACGAGCAGTCCCTAGCAAACGACCATCGCATGAAGATGAAGGTTCTTCNGCTCAGTTCGTATAGCCGGTGCATTTGGCGAATCGCGGTTCTGGGTTTCGCGATCGTATTGCCAATGACCGCTGCCGCTTCTCCGAACCGGCGACTCGCTCCCGCGGATGTTCTTTCTGTCATGCAACGTGTGGCGGATTGGCAGCTCGCACATCCTTCTGTGCACCCCACGACCGACTGGACGCAGGCCGCCGGAGACGCGGGAATGATGGCTCTGGTCGGCATGTCCGGTGACTCGAAATATCGTGACGCGCTGCTCGCGATGGGCGAGGCCAATGGCTGGAAACCCGGACCACGCTTGTATAATGCCGACGATTTGGCCATCGGCCAAGCGTACGCAGGTCTTTATTTTCTTTATCGCGACCGGAAAATGATCGCGCCGTTACGCTCGCGGCTCGATGCCATTCTCTCCGCTCCACCAAACGTCGAAAGTCTGGATTTCCATCAGCCTTACGACCAGGTCTCCCAACTGTGGTCCTGGTGCGATTCGCTTTTCATGGCGCCGCCCGTTTGGATGCAGGTCTACGCCGCCACTGGCGACGAGCGCTATCTCGATTTTGCGGTGAAGAATTGGTGGCGTACGACGGACTATCTTTACGATCCGAGCGAACATCTCTACTTCCGCGATAGCACTTACTTCGACCGGCGCGAAGCCAACGGCAAGAAAATCTTCTGGAGCCGCGGCAATGGTTGGGTCATCGCCGGGTTAGTCCGCATCCTGCAGCTGTTGCCAACAAACCATCCGAGCCGCGCACGGTTCGAGCGATTGTTCCGAGAAATGGCGGAGACGATTCTGGGTGATCAGCAACCCGACGGCCTGTGGCATTCCAGCCTGCTCGACCCAGACAATTATCCGCGCAAGGAGTCGAGCGGCTCGGGCTTCTACACCTACGCGCTCGCTTGGGGCGTGAATCAAGGTTTGCTCGATGACGCAAAATTTAAGCCTGGGATCCGCAAGGCATGGACAGCCCTAGTCAATAGCGTGGACGGCGACGGCAAACTGACGCATGTTCAGCCCATCGGATCCGACCCGAAATCGTTCGCAGACGATTCCACTGAGGTATATGGTGTCGGCGCGTTTCTGCTGGCGGGCAGCGAGGTATACCGCATGGTGGTATTTGAGAATGCCAAGCCGCTGGCGATCGAGGTGACCAATCCGGCCCAATTTTATCGCCATTGCGAAACAGTGGAACTGAGCCTTGCTCAATTGGCCGGTCGGGGACTGCGTTCGACAAATCTGGCAGTGATGGACGGCCTCGGGTCCCGCATTCTCGATTCGCAGATCTATGCCAGCGAACCAGGACGGCCGCTGGATTCCTTCATTTTCCAGGCGGATCTGGCGCCGGGCGAGACGCGGACCTACTACATCATGGGCGTTTCCGCCTTGGCTGCAATGCCGCAACCGATTTTGAAAACTTATGCGCGGCAAATCGGCGAGCGCTACCGCGACATGGCCTGGGAGAGCGATCGAATCGCGCATCGCGTGTACCAGCAAGACTTGATTCCAGCTGAGGGCACGGTGAGCAGCGGCGTGGATGTGTGGATCAAGAGCACGCGCGGCCTGGTGATCAACAAGTGGTACAAGAACGCCGATTATCACAAAGACTATGGCGAAGGGTTGGATGATTATCGCGTCGGACGCAGCCGAGGTTGTGGTGGCCTTGGCATTTGGGACGGGCACACCTACTACGTGTCGAGCAATTACCGCAGCGCGCGAATCATCACGACCGGGCCGGTCCGTTCGGAATTCGAGCTCACGTACGACGCATGGGACGCCGGAGCGGGAAAAATCTCCGAGACGAAGCGCATCCGCATCGACGCTGGCTCCAACATGACGCGCGTCGCAAGCATTTTCGCCGGGAGCCATCGCCCGACCTTCGACGTGGGGATCGGCATCGCGCAACGGTTAGGCAGCGGCGCAATCGCCAAGCACCAAGAAGAAGGTTGGCTGAGTTATTGGCAGCCGGCCGACCGGGATCGCGGAAACATAGGATGCGCGATCGTGCTACCGGACAAGATCGAGGAATTCGCGACCGAAACCGCCACGCTGCCCAAGCTGACGCAAACGGAACTCGTTACGCCCAACGACGAAGGCTTGCCGCCAGTCGCCAATTTGCTGGTCGTCACGCCGGCGGAGGCCGGCAAGCCATTCCTGTACTATCTCGGTGCGGGTTGGAGCAAGAGCGGAGATTTTGCCACGGAAACGGACTGGGAGGATTACGTGCGGCAATTCGCCGCGCGGCTTCATGCGCCGCTGAAAGTGAAACTCAAAAATAAATAACTGTCTCGGCTGGCGGGCAGAGGCGCTGCGCATGGCTGCGTCACCTGCTCTCGGGGCAGGGAGTCAAGGAGCACTTCGGACCTGACTCGTCCCAAGCAACACCGCTCGACGGATACCAGCGTGTCAATCCGAACCGCTCATAGCGGTTGCCCGCTCGAACTTTTCTTCTTCACATGTGGCCGGTTGACTTAATCCGGTCGAACTTGTTCGAGCTTTCTTAACGTGGATGGCCCGGCACCAAGATGTGCCGTCCATTCGATAGTCGGCGTTATAAGTCAGCGGAGCAGCGCCGAGCGGTCGAAGAAGTGGAGAAGCTTCTTACATTCGCCGTGCTTGCGCCACCATTTCCACCAGAACTTGGCGAGCTTCCGCTGGGCTACTTACCTCCCGCAATAATGCGATCCGGGCACCACGCGTGCCGTCCTGCGTCTTCAAGCGCACGTAAAAGCCGAGACGGTCGACCGAACTCATCGTCACTTCCTGAGATTCGATTCCAGCAAATGCCCGGGCAAGCAGGACGAGCGAATCCCCGTGATCGGCATTCATGTGCTCCATGATGGCGGCTGCGGTGTTAGCCAGAGGATCGGTTTGTGCACGGTAATACTCCGAGGCAGAGACCCAGCCCATCACCCCGAAGCCGCCCACGTAGTAAACTTCCACCACGTCCATCCGGTAAAACGAAAAGTCGTCAAAGTCCACCCAGTATTTGCTTTTGGCATAACGCGCCAGCTAGAGTTTCCGTGCTTCAGCCACGTCCGGCACAGGTACCGGCAGAATATTTCCTAGCAACGTGACCCGTGACGCTCCCAAGGGATCGCCGATGGTATCGGGCTTGGTCACCAACAGGCTGGAACGCGGGTCTGCCTGCACACTTTGAGTGTGCATAGCCATCGTGCTGATGAGGAAGACAGGATTCGCGTGGCCGTCCAATCCATAAGGCATCACGGATCCGAAGGGAAACCCCTGCTGCTTACGTGAAAGTGTCGAGAGACTCCCAACTCGGCCCAGATACACCAAAGTGCGGGCTCGTTCGGCGAACGTAGGCTCAGCCACTTCAGGCTGGCTGCTCGCCGCGCCCGAGCCAGCGTGTTTCCCTGCAGCCAGTGACGACATTCCTGTTCTGCTAAATGGATTCGGCACACGAGCCGGAATTGTGTCGTGTTCCGAGTGCTTGGAACAAACTAACACGTCGCGGCCTGAGCTGTCTGTCCAGTACGAATGCACCGAGAATGTTAGCTTCCGATGAACGCGTTTATCAGCTACAAAGCTCGTGGCCTGATGATGCTCACAGAGATCTTCGCAGACTATGGAAGTAAGCGGGGCAGCATTCAGATTCGCTTGAAAGATACCCAGCTATTAGGCGGCAGCTTTCTTCGCTTGCGCTTTTACCTTTGCCCAACGTGCTTTCATCGCTCTTGAGATCTTGGCTCTCCCTTTCGCCGACAGCACGCGCTTCTTGGCGTGGGCAAGGTCTCGGCGTGCCGTCTTTCCCAGAACCTTTGCGGCCGATTGCAAACCGGTCAAATCATGCTGCAACTTAGCTAGCTGCTTTTTCACCTTTTTCTCTTCGCGTCTGATTGCTGCCAATATGCTCATGGATCCTCCGAGAACAATCTACATGAGACATCGCCTCAAACCAATCCCGTGCCCTTGGGATGTCTTATTCAGTTTGCAAGTAGTATGTGAAAATCAGATGTCCGATTAACGTTAATCCTCAACCTGGCTTGACAGTCTGCTCCCAAACTCCCTCGAACCGCGTTTGTGGTACACGTCTCTCGGCGCTCTCGACAGGGCGACGCTGCTCTTCCCTCTACGCGTCACCAGCAGCCCGTACGCAATCTCCGGATGGTCACGCCGCGAGCAGCAATCTCTCCAAGCAATTGCGTCACTCCCNGAGAAGCTTCTCGGTCGCCCGGGACGATTACCGCCCATTCCAGGTTCTCTCGAAACTCTTTTGACCTAATCTGCCACTGGCCGAAAGACGAAGATTTTGCCTCACCGGTTTGGATGATGGACCAGTGCCACGCCAATGCCAATGCGGAGGCTTCGTCAGGTGCCGGCCCGGACAGACTGAAATGGTTGTTTCCGTGGACCAGGATGCCGAGCATGAGTTTTCAAGCCTCCAGGCGCGGATCGGGAACGGGGTAACCAATTGCGAAATGGTAGACGACTTGTCCTAGCTCAGGAGACAGGTCCAGATAGCGGTTCACTCGGTCATCGAAAAAAGCTCCGATGCCCGTCGCTCGCAGGCCAAGCGCCTCGGAAGCAAGATACATTCGTTGACCAATAGCACCCGCCTCGAAATGCACGTATCGATATCCACGATCACCGTAAATGCCGGCAGCACTCTCGAAATCCCCGATCATGGAGAATGCCACACAAGCGTTACCCGCCAGGTCTTGTCCCAAACTGAGAGCTGCCGCTACTAGGCGTTGGTCCCCTTCCTTGATTTTCTCTAGCTCTGCTTGCTCCGGCCAGTAGCGGTAAACACCTGGCGTCAAGCCGTCGACGCGGTGGACGTAAAGATAGAGGTGGACGAAACGAGCCGTGGCGAAATCGGCGAAGAGGCGCTCTTGTGCGGTGGAGAGAATAGTCGCAAGTTGCGAGAAGGCGATCGACTCGCCCCCACCCCTGAAGTCAAGAGCGGAACGGCGGGCACGAACGACGTCGCCGAAGCTACGGCTGGTGGAGACAAGAGGCGGCAGGCTGATTTCCCCTCGCCCGGGCGTCTTCGACTCGCAAAGAGAGGGGACGGCTGCCTCCGTGCTGAGCTTCGTAGCAACGTGAATTCGTTCAATCAGTGGATAAGGTTCTTGCTTCTCTGACAACCGGTTGGGCTGACCTCTAAACAAAAACGTCTCGACGGGATCCAGCATCCTCACGGGAATGGATGGGCCGTGAATCCCGACGATTAGCATGGGCCACTCATCCTCATGCAGCAGGCACTGCTCCGCAACTCGGTCATCTGAGAAATGGCCAAACGCAAAGCTTTCGCAGCCGATAGCTCGAGCAGCAAGCGTGAGCGCCTGCCAGGCATGTCCGACGTCGTGCAAGCAATACCGATAGGCACGGTCACGGTATTTCCAGGCTTCACGCCAGGCAATGCTGGTCAGAACGAAAATGAGCGGGGCAGAGATGTCGACAAGCTTCCTTCCAAACTCTCCGATGGCGCGTTGTTCTGCCATATGGGATGAGGGACGGTAATGATAGAGGCCATCGGGCCAACCGGCCAATCCCTGCGAGCAGAAGTGAAATTCGGTCGGATGGAGATTACCGGAAGAGGGATTGACGCGCAGAGCGTAAACAGCTCCGGTGGAGGGGACTCGTTTCGACGCGCTAATTGAGGCGGAATAGAACATCAACTGCGAAAGGAATTGCGCACCATCTCGGGCCAGCCTATTTCCGGTTTTGCCCTCGAGTACTTCGAGAGCTGAAACCTGTGGAGCGGGCGGGTCGGCCGGCAAATCCAGGACGGGGACGCCCTCATAATGCCGAAAAGGATTGGGCATATTGGCCCAATCAAGATAGTGCTGAGTTCGCCGGAGCGATTCGCCACTGTGCTTCGTCAATTCATGGTACTCGCGCCAGCCCATGCATCGTAGGTCCTCAGGACACTGTACTGGCAAAACAGGTATTCGGGTAGGGGCACGAAAAAGCGAGACTCTGGCGCGGCAGCGATCGAAGGGGCGCAACAGAGTACAATCGAGCGAGCGAATCCCGGTTTTTACATCTGTAGGATCAGTAGCGATATTCGCAAATCGAAAGAGGAGCAATCTGAACATGGGATACGGTAACCGTGACAAACCAGAACGCAGTTCTGGCCGAGCTGGGTTCGTGGATGCCCGACTCGAGGAGCTTCGGCGTCGTTGGGAAAATGCGACAGACGAGCGCGAGAAAAATGAGGTGTCCGAACAAATCCGCGAGTGGCAATCATTTAGGCCAGAACGATCCGCACCCTCCAGAGGTGGACGATAGGAGTCCCTGTTGCGAGTTCAGGCGGGTAGGCAAGCTGCTGCCAAATGAAGCCAACAGAACCGGACTAGACGGTCGTAACCCCCGATTGATCGCGTAACAGGAAACTGAGTGTCAGATTCCGGTAACCAATGCGAGCTCAACCGCTCGGTGCAACACCATCTAGTCGGTTGATACGACCGTATTTCCGCCAGAGAACCGATGCGCCTGGCCGTACCCAATTAGAACCTGACAGGTTAGTGTTCTGTTTGAATCAGCGCTCGCGAACCACTTCGGCGTTTGAGACTGCCGCAAGCGGACTTTGACCCAGTGTTGCGTCGGCTCGCGAGGCAGGCGCGCTCATCTAAGTCGCGAGCAAAGTGCGCTTTTGGACCGAATGGACCGAGACTCAAAGTTAAAACTGATCAGGAACTTATTATAAATACTCTGCACGGTGGGGGTTGCACGTGTGGCTGGGACGATCAGTTTGCGAGAGCACCTGCTAACAGGGCAGGTGCTCATTTGTGGCAATCTGTGAGAGCAATCTATTACAATCAGGGAGTTACGGTGGGCGTGTAGCTCAGCTGGGACAGCATCTGCTTTGCAAGAAAGCAGGCAAAATCACACAAGTGCCGCATCTGGTGTCGCTTACGCGGAAACACGCGGTGCAACCAACCCCTTGAATTGGACTGAAGCTGGACCGAAAATCGTCCTCACGTCTGTGAGCCTGCGTAAGCGCGCGCGCTTCGGTGGGATCTTGGCGTGGCATTCAAATCTGCAACCATTCGGTTAACAGCCACTTGAGTAACTTAAACACGATTTGCCGGAGCGGGAGTTTTCCGAGGAAGATCAGCGAGTCGCGATGAAACGGGACGAGTCAACTTCTCTTCTTTATTCACCTTCTGTTCGCAATTAACAGCTTGTTGAAAAACTGTTTTGGCTCGCCATTCCGAGCATCGAAGCGACGAGGAACCTCTCTTTTTGTTGGCTTTTCGCGAGCAGCAATGCCT
>JGI12713J13577_1000085_pt1 | contig 20548 bp, 23 predicted proteins | sample JacPin_JW_Ref_O3_FD_13577 | JGI IMG/M metagenome (IMG submission 13577) | reverse complement strand
CACCGAACACTCCTTCCAAGGCATCGCCCCCTCCCCATTACGGAGAGAAAGTGTCACCTATGTGTCCGGTACAATGTGTTACCTATGTCTCAGGCCGCTCACTCTGGCTTGTACTGATTTCCGCAAAACCGGCGGGGGTGCAAAAAAAACTTTTGGCGTCCTTTTTGCGCCCTTTTGTCGTCTCTTGAACGAGTTCCCTTCCATTTGCGGTTTTTTCTCACATTGCCGGTCGGTTAACTACCGTTCGGGTTGGCCGCGGCATTTTTCCCGTGGGATGATGTTCTAATTACTGAATAATGATACGCGTCACGATTGCGCTTCCTGACGAACTCTCAGCGGCCCTGGCTACCCCTGGCCAAGATTTGTCCCGCGCCGCCTTCGAGGCCCTGGCCCTAGCGGCGTACCGCGAACGCAAGATTTCGGCTGCCCAACTGCGCCAGTTGCTGGGTTACGAGACCCGGGTGGAAGTTGATGCCTTTCTGAAGAGCCATGGCGTCGAACTGGAATACACACTGGAAGACGTTGAGCGGGATCGCGAGATACACCGACAACTCGGCTTGTAGATGCACTCGATCGTAGCCGATACAACTCCCCTGAACTATCTCGTACTCATCCAAGCAGTCGACATTCTTCCAACCCTATACGGAAGAGTTATCATCCCTCCCGCCGTGACAGCCGAGCTGGCTCATGTAAACACTCCCGCTATCGTGCGCGCGTGGATTTCCCAGCCTCCCAAATGGTTGGAAGTAGTGAGCCTGAAGCAGCCCATCGAATCCGCCCTGGCAAATCTCGATGCAGGCGAGCGCGAAGCGATATCGCTTGCGTCCGAACTCCAAGCCATCCTCTTGTTGATGGACGAACGAGACGGAGTGACTATAGCTCGGCAACGTGGATTGAAAGTGGTCGGCACGCTCGCAGTGCTGGACATTGCTGCGGACCACGGACTCGTTGAGTTGCAAACCATGTTCGAACGGCTGCGCGCGACCACGGACAGTGCCGCGCATGGCTAGGTCAATATCCTTTGTCGTGCGCGCAGCTTTGATCCGCAGCTCCATTGCGTAACCACCTTTCAGCACCCAAGGGAGCGCAAGCGGTTGTTTCCCCTGAAACAGTCGCGCCAAGAGCCGGTCAAACGCAACCTGACGCCTTAAACGCTGCAAGTCGACGCTTTCCTTGCCGGCAATATCCTGAAGCCTATCCTCCAATGCCCTTCGAAAGGCTGCGGCGGTCGCGTATTTCTTGGGCTCCATTAGGTGGCTACTTTCTGAAAAAGGATTCGCAGTCGCTTGCTGTCCACGAAATGCTTTCTTGCCTCCGCCATTTCGTTTCTGCGAATCAGGCCTTGCCCTAGTCCCTCACGCAGCGCTTGCCGAAGAATCGCAACCGGCACATCTCCACCTTCGAGCAGATCAAGAATCGTTCGCATAGGCTTGGTGACCTGCACTCCGTTGACAGTTCCAATGTCACTCGAGGGGAGATTGGCGAAATGGAGAAGAAGTACACGAGGGATTTCACTATTTCGTCGGAAGCTTTTCGGGACGGTCATGTGCAGCTTCGCAGGCATTACGTCGGCGAGGTCGTAAAGGCTGACAGCAGTTTGATGGCTGTAGACTCCTTGCGCGACCTCTCCCCGATTTCTAGACCAGAGCGACCAATGCATCAGGTCAGGGCGCTCGCCTTGCGGGAAGCTGGCGAGCCGATAGATTCCCCGATGCTCTCGGATCCAGTTTCCCGCCTGAACGTGGTAGGGATGAGTATTCTCCGCGAACCCCGCACCCTTAGCCTGCTTAGTCGTGAAGAAACCCTGCTGGCCTTCCGCCACCTCGTAAAGCCGCTTGGCGGCTTCTTTGCGATCTTTTCGCACAGCACAATACTACAACTTATTTGAGGTATTGTGTACGGGACTTAATTGCAGAAGGGGTCCGACATCGGAGGAGCAAATTCCGATGGTTGCGGGGCATCGGGAACTTCTTGAAATGAAAATACGATTAATTGGCGAGGCTCGATTTGAACTGACCACCTCCAGTAGTTCAACAGCGCCCCTGCTCACGAGGCAGGTGCTCCCGTTAGAGGGCGCGTGGCTGCTTGGCAGCCGCGTGGCCGACCGCGACCGATCAGACGCACGCTGGGCCCACTGTTAAGTTCCGATCTCACGGAATATTAGCGAAGGCCGCGGGGATTGTCGTGGTCGCTGGCACCGGTGAGACTCCTTCGCAATACTGCAGATCATTGAAATCACTGTGCTTCCCTACCAGCCGAACCAGCTTCGGCAGATTCGAGATTCGCAGCCGCGCATCTACCGGATTCCATCCTTCGGTCCGAACGTATTGCGCGAACTTTCGAGGCGATTCGACACCGCGGACCCTTCGCATCGCAAATCTCGGAGAGGTGAGGTTCTCCAGGGAGAATGTCCACCTCTCGGAGCTCTGTATCACTGACCTGGGCCGCATCAAAACAACGCCACCAGGCGTCGGCGTCGTCGACGAGAAACTCCGATCCGGAGCTATAAACGATGGCATCCCCGTCAGCCTGTGGACGAGCCAACTTACCGTTTAAATTCCAGTGTTCGTCGGACGTCCCAGACGGCCTCATGATCGTTCTCAGCAACGGTGGAGCTCGTCGCTCGTCCATGTATGCAGCGTCCGATGCTCTAAGTCCCGGGACTGCTTCGGACCGTCTGACGGGCAACGACAGCTCGACTTGTAGCACGACAAGAATCCAACCGACGGTACGTGTCGGCGCCGGATCATCCACGGTAGGAAAGCTCGAACAAGTTCGGCTGGATTAAGGCAATTGGCCACACGGGAAGAAGAAAACTTGAAAGAGGCAACCGCTAAGGTTGATTCGGAGCTCCGCCCAGGTAGGCGAAGAGCGACTGCTGACGACTCGGATGATGGGTTTCAAGATTTGGTTCGGCCGTCACGAACACCGCGTCAATTGACCCGAGGGATTCAAAATAGTCAAACTCTAGGACCCACCTCTTCTTACTTGTATTGTCTTCGTAGAAGACGGCCCACAAGAGGTCACGCCTTGACAAACTTTTCCAGTAGATAGACCAGTAGTCCCATCGCGCAGCAAAATAGCACCAGCTGGTATCCATCGTGAAGGTGCACAATTGCCCACGAAGAGAGGAGGACGAAGCCAACGCCCAGCCATACGGTGCGATTGTTCATGGATCACCTCTGCTTGCGGCGTGCCACACGCATCACGTCTCAGCGTGAAATGAATCGTCCTAGGAACCCTCTGCAAAAACGCAGTCCAAGTTTATGGAGCAGCGCTTTTGCTGCTCTCCATCTGCCCGAGATTTACCGTTGTGCTGCGCTGGCGTGCCGGCTCAACGGTGTCCGCCCCAGCACTTGACACACTTTCCCCGCCAGTTCCTCGGGGCTGAATGGTTTCTCGATGAACTCCGTTCCGGGACTCAGTACCCCGATATTGATTGCGGCATCCTCCGTGTAGGCAGACATGTACAGGACCTTAAAATCGGAGCGTAGCTCGGCCAGGCGCTCGATAAGTTCGCGCCCCTTCATGCCTGGCATGAGGACATCCGTAATCACTAAATCGATACGCTCCTGACGGTTCTCCATGATCTGAATCGCTTCGGTCGCTTCGCGGGCCTCAATGATCGCGTATCCCTTCATTTTCAAAAATTCGCGAGCGATGCGACGCACCGCATCGTTGTCTTCAACCACGAGGATTGTTTCGGCGCCGTGCAATTGATGCGGCACGATGGGGGGCGCCTCGACGGCTTCAATCGCTTCTGCAACGCGCGGCAGATAGATCCGGAACGTCGTACCCTCACCGACCCGGCTGGCAACGCGTACAAATCCTCCGCTCTGCCGCAACGTTCCGTAGACAGTGGCGAGGCCAAGCCCGGTTCCTTTGTCGGTCTCCTTGGTGGTAAAAAAAGGTTCGAAGACATGTGAGAGAGTCTCGTCGGTCATGCCGTACCCTGTGTCAGACACAACCAACATCACGTGTGGACCCGCTTGAGCACCCTCGTGGCGGAGTATCAGCTCTTCGTTCCAATCAGCGTTCATGGTTTGGATTTTCAACTTACCGCCGCGGGGCATGGCGTCTCTCGCATTGAATGCGAGATTCATGATGGCTTGTTCCATCTGCGCCGCATCGGCTTTGACGTGGCCCAAGTCGGGCGCCAAGTCCAGGATCAATTCGATGTCATCGCCCATCACGGGCCGTAACAACTCGTTCACCTGAGCCACCAGCTCGTTGACATCCAGTACGCGGAGTTGCAGCACTTGCTTACGGCTGAAGGCCAGTAGCCGTCTGGTGAGCGCGGCGGCTTTGTCCGCGGACGTCAGAATGCCGTTCAATTCGCGGCTTAATGCGCCGTCGGAACCGATTCTCGTGAGCGAAAGTACCGCATGGCCGCGGATAACCGTGAGCAGATTATTGAAGTCGTGAGATATGCCGCCAGCCAGGCGGCCCACCGCCTCCATCTTTTGTGCCTGCAGTAGCGCCGCCTCCGCGTGCTCGCGTCCGGCAATCTCTGATTTGAGTTCCTTATTCGCCGCAAGTGCTTCCCTGGCGCGCAGGGTCGCGGTCTCGGCCGCATACACCGTGAATCCCAACAGCGCAGACAACAGTATGCCGCCCACAAAGGCTACCTTGGGAAGCGTTGACAGTGCATACGTGATCGTCCCTGGTTTCGGCCAAACTTGCGCGTGCCACGAAAGATCTCGAAATTGTATGTCGACGGTGCTGGCCCAAAGCGCGTCTCGCGGCGCTAGATTGGCCCCTTCCCCATAGATCTGCTCGCTTCCATCATACAAAGCCACCCAGTATCCCTGCGCCACATCCCGCAGCATCGAGGAGATCAGTTCACGATAGCGGAACACCCCGACCATGAAGCCGCTCAGTTTTCCAGACGTGTACACCGGCACGCTGGCCTGCAGGCCCCGGCCCCCTTGCGCCAAATTCACGGGACGCGTAATCATCACATCGGTGTACTGCCCCGCAGTTTGAAACGCGACCTGCTGCACAGCATCTGCGCTTGGGCTGGCGCGGCGATCACCCTCATTTGCGTCACTGGACGCGGCCCAGCGCACATGAAATGTCGGATCTACCCATTCGACGGCTTGATAGTCAGGGTAGCCGCTCATCATCAGTGCGGCCGCGGATTTCTTCTCGCGATCGCTGTCCAGCGTGCTCCACTGCGCTGCGAGCCCCTGCAACGGCATGATGCGCTCGCGCAGCTCTGCTTCCACTTTGGACTTCACAAACGACGCCTGCTCGTTTGTTACAGCATGTATCTCCTCGCGCCGATGGCCGAGNAGTAGTTGCCAGAACGTCAGCACAGCTACCAGCGAGGTTAAGAAGAAAATGCTCGGCAACAGAAAGCGGTCAATGATTTTCCATGGCACAACGATCTTGGACGGCATTGGCTCCAGGCTACCTCCGCCCCATCACGGCGTCGTGATCAGGTTGAATCGGGATCCGGTAGAGATGGACGTTCCCCGTGCGCGCGCAGTCTTCCGCGCAGCGGGAGAACGCATTGCATCTGGATGCCCTTCCCAACGGCAAAAGCAAATTACTGACTTGCCACATCTTAGGAAGAAAGCGCGTGGTGGACGCCGCAATACAGTTCACAAACGAGGACGCTCGCACGTGCATCTAGTATATGGATGTGTCCATGCTGAAAATTTTACCTAGGCGGCTTCGCAAGGACCAACTCTGTGGATGCAAGAGTCGCGGCGAATCGCCAATCCTACGGTTAGCCTGGAGGTTTGAGGGTGGTCTGGACGCTGGTTGGGGGAAACATTACGCGCTGGTTCGTGCGACAGAGACTGCCGGTCTTACTTGATGGGCGTAGGATTGGTCGGGAGCGTTCCCCCGGAGCCGCCACTCCCGCCGCCGCTTCCTCCGCCGCTTCCTCCGCCTTGACCGCCTCCGCCCTGGCTGCCGCCCCCAGACTGGCCGCCGCCTTGGCCCGAACCTCCGGGCTGGCTGCCACCACCGCTCGAGCTCCCACCGAGGCGTGAGGCGCTGGACGAAAGGCTACTTGCAGCGTCGCTTATCAGTTTTCCGTTGGATGTTCCGAAGGAGAAGAGAGCCACGAGCACTACCAAGGCGATCATGGCCACCAGGAGCGCATATTCCGCAACGTCGTCCCCGGATTGCTTCCGCCAAAGACCCTTTAGTATCGTCATCATGGCAGGACCTTCAAATGCGAACTGAGGCTACGTCTTTCATACGGCAAAGACCTTGCTAGATTTATACTGCTTTTTCGCTGAAAGCGCAACCGGACGCCTCAAGCAATCGCCATGTTCCCCGCCACGCTCTCGCGGGGAACGGTAAGCCACCGAACATCGCACGCCCTGCTAACGGCGCGAGTGGAAAGGCAAGCTCGGAAATTAATCAAGCCCGAATCTAAGGCTTGCTGTGCCGGCGTGCGCGATGATTGCTGTGCCCATGCCTGTGCGACGCATCCTTGTAGTGGGGGTTCGATTTTTCCGGGTGCCGGGTATGAAATCTGTGCGGGCTGTTGGCCGCAGACGGCTGACCCACTGCCGGTTGGCACAGTACCAGAAACAAGCATGCCGTTCCCACCAAACCAGAGAGTTTCATGATTTTTCCCGCCTCACTGCTTGTTCAGTCGCGCGATCTCCATTCGATCGCCTACTTGCGTACCCGTACGGAATACCGTATGCGCTGGAAGTTCCAGCACGCTTGTCGCCTTCAGCGATACAGCCGAGATTCGAAATGGCCGCAAGTGTTCCTCAACGTGAACGACTTCCTTTTCCTTACTCAGGAAAATCAGGTCGATCGGGAACATCATCCCAATGGTGTGAACCCCGCGCGAGGGAACGATCCAAAGCCCACGACCGAGCTGCGCCCATCGCTTGGTCTTACCTAAGAGTCCGACAAGACGACGGAGGTAGCTGTCCGCAATAGTAGCCTCGGTGGCCACGAACGTCTCTCGGGTCTTATTGTAGATGTACACGTGGCCATTTTGGCCGTTGTCAGTCGCAGCTCCACCATTGCCGCCCTCACGCGCCTTGTTCATTGATGAATCTCCGGGGTCCCTTCGACGTGTTACCACCTACTCCACGATCTTGCGCTTACGGCGCCAAATGATCACAAAGAGCACTACAACTGCCAAAGCTCCTGCCACCAATCGAATCAGTGTAACGTTGTCCATCTTTTTGCTCCTTTTTTTGAAATATTCGATCCGACGAACTTCGTAGGATCGTTCAGCTCTAGTCACCTGTTGAGCGTCGGCAAAAATTGCCTCACCAAAGTGATCACCGCAGGCCCCAGAATCACTACCATCAAAGCCGGAAAAATAAATAGCACCAGCGCCGGCACCATCTTCACCGTCGTCTTTGCGCTCATTTCTTCGGCGCGTTGACGTCGCTTGATACGCAAGTCGTCCGAATGAACTCGCAAGGATTGAGCAATGCTGGTTCCAAATCTTTCGGTCTGGATCAACATCGCCACCAGCCCCTTGATGTCTTCCACGCCGGTGCGCCGGCCAAGTTCCCGCATCGCGTCCAGCCTGGTCTTGCCGACGCGCATCTCCATATTGACCAGCTGCAATTCCTCGCTCAGTTCCGGGTGAGTGATGCGCAATTCCTGCGCGACGCGGAGCAGAGCCTGATCCAATCCCAGCCCGGCCTCGACGCAAATCACCAGCATGTCCAAAGCGTCCGGCAATCCCAGCTGCAAGCGATGCTGGCGTGCTTGCACCCGCCACATCAGCCACAGATCCGGAAGCAAATAGCCCGCCATCGCGCACAGTAACGGAACGAACACCACCTGCACGCGGTAAATCCCGGTGGCAAATGCCAGCACCACAAAAATGATGGGCATCAGAATTTTCAGACCCCGCATTGCAGACATGGCGCTCGCGGTTCGGTAACCTGCTCGTACCATGGGGAGCTGATCCTTCGAACCCATCGCCGCCGTGCCGGACGTCACTAATCCCCCGACGGCGGCAAGCGTGTCGCGCACTCGCTCCTTCTGTTTGTTGGAAAAGCTGGTGTCCCGCACTTGCTGCTGCCGTGGCGGTCGAATCAAGCGCGAAACTCGCTCCGCGATCCCGATTTCACCGGGGACCAGCGCGTAGAACAGCGCCGTCAGAACGGCGACGGTCGCTACGAAAGTAATCGTTGTAACCACCCACAGCATGGACTTCTCTCCTTACGGCCGATCAGACCTCAAAGTGAATAATTTTCCATAGCAGTAGCGACCCGATCACCTGCATGGTGGCCGCGATCGCCAGAACCGTGGGGCCGGCTGGGTCCTCGAACAACACGCGCAGATAGGTAGGGTTGATTAACTCCAGCGCCAACATCACCCCCAGCGGCAGCGAAATCAGAATGGCCGCCGTCAATCGGCCCTGCGCCGTTCGCGTTTTCACCTCGCGATAAATTCGGAAGCGGTCACGGATTACCCGCGAAAGGCCATCCAGAATTTCCGCCAGATTTCCGCCGGTCTCTTTTTGAATCAGCAGCGCCGTAACAAAGAATCGCACGTCCACCAGCGGGACGCGCTCGGTCATATTCAACAGGGCATCGCGCAAGGGGAGGCCAAAATTCTGTTCCTCGAAGGCGGTGCGGAATTCCCCGGCAACAGGCTCGGCCGATTCCGTCGCAATCATTTCCAGTCCGGTGGTGAACGCATGCCCGGCGCGGACCGCGCGACCCAGTAAATCCAAAGCCTCCGGAAAATGCTCTTCGAATGCGCGCAACCGCCGTCGCCTCTTGAGCGCAACCATCGAAAACGGCACAATTCCCGCAAATATTCCCACCAGCCACGGGATCGGGAATCGCGGATAGTACAGCCCGGCGATTAGATACGATGCCAGCGCAATTACCGCGCTCACCAGCAGAATTTTCGCGGGCTTGGTCTTCATGCCTGCTTGCGCCACGAAATCCCGCAGGCGCAATGACCAGGCCCACGGCTGCAGCATCCGATGAAGCGTCGGCACGCTGCTGAGCATTTCGTCCCTAACTAGCTTCAGATTGATAGAAACGTCGCCGCGCCGCTCGGCCTTGCGCACCGACTCCATCCGGCGCTTCACAACTTCCTGGCTGGCGTCAGTGCCCATGAACATCCACAACAGCACGATGACCGCGACCGCGGTCAAGAACGTCAAAACAGAAAGTAGCAGCGCCATCTTCGGCTCCCTAATGAATCCGCGGCATTTCGAACATGCCCATCGGCAACTGGATCCCGGTGACCACCAGGCGTTCCGCGAACCGCGGACGAATTCCCGTGGGCAGGAATTCGCCGATCACCTCGCCGTTCTCGCGGATCCCTCGTTTCCGAAATACAAAAATGTCCTGCATGGTGACGACGTCCCCTTCCATGCCCGTAATTTCAGAGACGCAGATGACTTTTCGGGTTCCATCGCTGAGGCGGCTCACCTGTACCACCAGGTCCACCGCGGAGGAGATCTGGCGCCGAATCGCGGAGTCAGGGATGCTCAAATTCGCCATGGCCACCATGGTTTCCAGCCGGCTCAGCGCGTCACGCGGTGAGTTTGCGTGAATGGTAGTAAGTGACCCGTCGTGACCGGTGTTCATCGCCTGCAACATATCCAGCGCTTCCTCACCCCGCACCTCGCCTACGATGATTCGATCGGGGCGCATGCGCAGAGAATTGATCAGCAGTTGACGCTGGTGGACGGCTCCCTTGCCTTCGATATTGGCGGGACGGGTTTCCAGCCGAACAATATGCTCTTGATTGAGTTGCAGTTCGGCGGCGTCTTCAATCGTGACAATTCTCTCGCGACTGGAAATATTCGAGGACAAGACGTTCAGCAATGTGGTCTTCCCGGCGCCCGTACCGCCAGATACCAGAATATTCAGCCGGGCCTTTACGCAGCCACGCAGCAAATCCAGCATGCTGGGCGTCAGCGTATGGTTGTTGACCATGTCGTTCGCGGTCAATCGTTCGTGGCCAAATCTGCGGATTGACAGGCAGGGACCGTCCACCGCAAGAGGGGGGATGATTGCGTTAACCCGCGATCCATCCGCCAGCCGGGCATCCACCATCGGAGAAGATTCGTCAATGCGCCGGCCGATCGAGGAAACGATGCGGTCAATGATGCTCATCAGATGTGCATCGTCTCGAAACTGAACGGCAGTCTGTTCCAGCATTCCTTTTCTCTCGACGTACACGCGCTTGTAGGTATTGACCAGGATGTCGGAAACCGTGGGATCGGCCAGTAACGGTTCGAGCGGGCCCAGTCCAAAGACCTCATCCAGAACTTCCTGCGCCAGGCGTTCCCGTTCCTGCAGATTCATCGGCGTGGATTCACTAACAACCAGCGCCTCGAGGATGTGACCGACTTCACGTCGAACCTCTTCGCGATTAATTTCCGTCAGGCGATCGAGATTCAATTTTTGAATCAGTTTTCGGTGGATCGCGGTTTTTACGGCGCCGAAATCCGTTCGTGTGATAGGCGGAGCAACAGGTGACATCGTTTTCTACCTTTTCGTCGGAAATGAAAAGAAACCGCTCAGCGCGCTCTTCTTCGAAGCCGGCGGACATTCCGTTCCGGTCAATTGCGAAGCAATCTGCCGGTAGCGCCCGCTCAGCACATTGTTATGGTTTTCCATCAATGGGGTCCCCAGATTGACGGATTCCGAGGCCTTGCGAAAATCGTTCGGGAGACAAGCAAAAATAGGGCGATTTATATCTTTCTGAACGCTTCGTAAGACCTCGTCATCGCCTTTATGCCAGCGGTTTATGATAATGCGCGCGCGGTCGGGCTCGACTCCGAAGCCCTTCAACGCCACCAGACGACGCTCGAGCGTCCACAACGCCGGGACATTCGCCTCGGCCACGATGAGAATCATGCGAGCCATGCGCAGGATCGGGCTCCACTCAGACGAGAATTGTGACCCCATGTCCAACAGCACCACGTCAAAAAGGTTCTGCGCCACGTTGACCACACGCTCCAGCGGCGGCACCGGAATGGTCTGCCATTCCTCGGGCTGAAGCGCGCCGCCCAAAATCTCGAGTTTGGTCTTGTGTTGCGTCATCAGACCTGCAAAAAAATGAGTGTCAAGACGATCCAAATTATCCACGGCATCGCGAACCGTGAATCGGGGATGGAGATCAAGCAGCAAGTGCACATTCCCAAGCGGCCGGGCAAAATCCAGCAAGGCCACGCGCTTTCGAGCAAATGTCGCAAGCTGCACGCCGAGGTTGACGCCTACCGTCGTCGCACCTACCCCGCCCTTCGATCCCATTACAACAATCAACTTATCCAGCGATGGCCGGTCCTTTGCTTCCAAGGAATCCTGCGCCAACCGCGCCAGCATTTCATTCAACACTTCCGGGCTCGCCGGCTTCGGTAGGAAATCCTGCACGCCGCTGCGCATCGCTTCCAGCATCAACTGGTGTCCTGGCGGCACCACAGCGGACACCGCCACCAGCTTTATCGAGGGACGAATGCGCCGCAATTGCGCGCCAAAGGCGAAGTACGTTTCGGGATCGCGCGACAAGTCCAGAAAAACGATGTCTGGCAATGCATCCGCGGAATCCGGAAAGCGGTCCAAAGGAATCGTCCACTGTTTGATCGACTTCACAATGCCCGTCTGTTGTAGAGCAGCCACTAACTGCGCTGAGCTCGTCGTCTCTCCGCTGGCTATCGCAACCGTCACCATGGAACGATTTCCCTGGTCCCCTGAGTCTCTTTCTGCAACGTTGCTCGCACCGCCTGGGGCTTGCTCACTTCGACGATGTTGTCGCCGGCGTGGCCGGCCCGAGGAAAGGCTTCGGCATCGCGGGCGTCGGCAGCGCGACATCTGACGGGCGTACAATGCGCGGCGTCACCACGACGAGCAGTTCGTTCTTGCTCTTCGTCACCGACCGGCTTTGAAAAAGCTTGCCCAAAATCGGAACGTCTCCGATCCAGGGAATTTTGCTGAATTGATCCGTCACGCGGTTATCCAGCAAGCCTGCGATGGCAAAACTTTGGCCATCCCGCAATTGCATCTCAGACTCCACCCGATTGGTGGTCAATGCAGGAATCAAGAAGCCCTGGATCGTCAGCGCATTCGTGAAATCCAGCGAACTGACCTCAGGCTTCACCTTCAGATGAATCATCCCGTCAGCCGTCAAGGTGGGGGTGAAGTTCAGGCGCACACCGAATTCTTTGAACTGAATCGTGATCCCAGCAAATCCTGAACCGGTTGTTCCCTGCAATATGGGAAAGGGAAACTCGCCGCCCGCGAGGAAACTGGCTTCTTTCCCCGACTCCGTCATCAAATTTGGCTCTGCCAGGATTTCCAGCACGTTGTTCTGTTCGAGCGCCTGGATAGTGGCTGCAAAATCGATGTCTGGCCGGAAGATGAATATATTGAGGAGATTGCTCAAACCAATATCTGAACCGGTTCCGCTTGTGCCGCCCGTGGATGGAGTAACCAGTTGAGGAGGCGAAAACTGTTGCGTGGAGATCGTGCCGATATTCTTCGCTCCCGGCAGGCTCAAAATATTGATGCCCAGCTGGCGTTCCAGCGTCCGGTTCACGTCCGCGAATTTCACTTCCAGCAGAATTTCACCGGTCGGGGCGACAGGAACTTCCATCAGGCTGGTCACTTTCGGCGCAGCGGCTTTGACGACTTCCAGAATCTTGTCGGCCACCGCCGCGGACGAGACCCGGCCGGACAGAATCACGATGTCTCTTGAGGTCTCCACTTGCACGGGCTCCGACGGAAAGACCTCGTGGATCTTCTGGCTCAATCCCAGGATGTCAATGTCCACCGAGACCTCAAACGCCTGGCTTTGATCCGCTTCATCCCACAGCAGTAGCGAAACACCCCCGGGCGCTTTCCCGTTGAGTAACACCTGAAATGGGCTCACGACGATCGCTTCGGCAATGGTCGGGTCGGCCAGTGAGACTCTCTTTATCTTCGCTGGTGATGAAATCACCAGCGAACGCCCCACGAGCAGGTGCAGCGTCTGAGGGCCCTCGGATCCGGTCGCAGCTGGTTGTGTCTGCGGAACACTAGCCGCCGTCTGCAGTGTCGCAGCCGGAACGGGGTTCACCATGGCTGGCATTCCCGCTGCGTTTTGCTGAACCTGTTGCGCGATCGCGCCGTGAACACCAGCGAACATGACTGCAGTGGTGAGCACACCAACTAGTGCGATTCGGATGCCGCGGTTGTAAACTGTCGTGCGATTGAACTCAAACACTTGTTTCCCCTGTAAACTTTCAGCCACGTTGCCGCCGGAATGGGTTACGGATTTGGAAAACTCTTGTTTTCGCGCTTATTCCCGGTGATCACCTCAACTACATACGGTGACGGCGGAGGCGGAACATACTTCGCGGCCGTCGGGCGCTTCGGCGCCGGCGCTCCTCCTGAAAACAATGAATCCTGCAGCACCGACGCTGGCATCAACAGTCTGGTATCAACCGTATTACGCAGCGACAACTGGATTTTTCCTTCGGTGCTGGCCATGGTCAGCCTTGCCGCGTCATCCGGAGTGACCAACAGCGTAACCACCGGCACGTTCTGCGGCTTTCCTTCGCGGTCCTGCTCGATCTTTTGTCCAGCGGCGAGCACCTTCACGTTTTCCAGAATCGTTCGCGTGATGTTTTGTTCGCCGCCGTGGCCGGAGTCGGCCAGTCTCCCGGTCACCAGCACGTCCACCATCGTTCCGGGAATCACGAACCCTGCAACGCCGACAACATCGTTCACCGCAACGGAAAGTCCGCGCATTCCTTCCGGAATGGTCGCGGGCAAACCCGCGCCGGATTGCGTTGCTGCCAGTTTACTTTCCAGGATCGGCTCATTTTCCGCCAGCGGCGTGATAACCGCGCGGTTCGCGCAATCTGAGATCCGTGTAAACATTCCGGCCACAGGCTCACCAGAAGGCCACGGAATCAGCCGCAGGTTGCTGGCATCCACTCGCGTGCCCACTTGCAACGGCTGCGCTGCCACCACGATATGCTCTGTCGTGACGGGCTTGATGGCGCTGGCGCTCTGGAAAGCGCGGTACACAAACGTGCTCAGGAACAATGCGACCACGATCGCGATCGCGAGTCCGATGAGCATCCGGTTACGATTCATAAAACTTTCTCCCTTGCCCCAGCTTCATATCGCCCAGCGGGCCGCGCAGTAACAAATCACCGTGGCCGCCGCCACTGCCACTCCAAACGGCAGTTTCAGCAGTCCCGGATTATCCAGCGAAATTTCAGGATTCTTGCGCAGCCCGAAGGATAGAAATCCCCGAACCAGCACGGACAAATTCCGTATCGTCTCTCGCACTCGACGCGTCCTCATCATTTCCACAATCGCCATCAATCCCGACACCAGCACGCTTCCCAGCAACACGTATATAAGTAGAACCGGCCCCAGGAAAGCTCCCAGCGCTCCCATCAATTTCCAATCGCCCGCTCCCAATCCGCGGAGCAGCACTAGAGGAAGCAGCAGAGCCAGAGCCAGGCCCGCGCCCTCGAGCGCGGTCTTGGCGCCGGGCCAGCCCGCGATCATGGTATGAACGGTAAGACCCAGCAGAAGTGCCGGAACCGTAAGCCAGTTCGGAATCTTGCGCGTGCGCCAGTCCGTCCACGCTGCCGAAAGCGCCAGCGCGAGGGCCAATGCCCAAATGATCTGTGTTGCGCTCATCATTGATTCAAGGTCCGGTGCATCATGGCTCGTGCCGCGTCCACTCACACCCCGCCGCCGTCGGATTCCATCGGCGCTGCTCGGGACGAGAGTGCGGGGCCCTGCAAATTTTCGCCTGTGAACGGCCTCGCGCCTTCGGTGCCTGAGCCTAGTGGCAAACCGGCTCAGCCGACTAAGTGCTGGCGCCCGTGAGATTCGTCGCGGCGGCCGTGAACACATTGTTGATCGCACCCGCAAGCGGCGAAAGAGCTGCCATTGACCCCAACGCAATCAGAACTATTAGCAGCGCGTATTCCGTCAGGTCCTGCCCAGCTTCTTCGTTCCACAGTCTTGCCAGGATAGTTCTCATGTTCGTCCCTTTTGGAGAATGTCCGCGAATGATCCAGACAGAAAACAGCCGCCGGAAATTCGAGGTCTTCCCGACGGCCCTCAGCCCGCCGTCTCCAGCTACACGCCGAACCAGCGGCGACGATTACGTGGAGGAGCCATTCAGATTCGTTGCGGCCTTAGTAAAAACGTTGTTAATCGCACCCGCGAGCGGGCCAAGAGCGGCCATTGACCCCAACGCAATCAGAACCAACAGCAGGGCGTACTCTGTCAGGTCCTGCCCTTCTTCTTCCTTCCAAAGTCGTACTAGTACAGTCTTCATTTTTCTTTGCCTCTCCTGATGTAAGGTAAACGACACGGGAGCCAGTTTGCTGCTCCCTCCCTTAATGCATCTACGGCACCAATCCATGGGCGCTACCAGCGACATCTAACTTGCTCAAAAAGCAATACTTCCGGCAGCTGACTCGGAAGCTTCGCTGCCACTCATGCAGTCGCCCTCAAAAGCGTCACCGCTTGTGAACACGCGTTGCCTCGACCACGCGCGGTTTGTTGACGTTCTTCCCGGCCCCTTATCTGCGATGGGGCGACCGGCAGGAGACACACCCAGCCCCGGTTAGACGCCAGGCTCCGCCTAAGAACACGAAGCCTTAGATGGCAGGATCGTAATTGGCTCAACTCTGCGTTGCGGGGCCACCAGCCCAGGTAAACCGCTGCGCGCCCAACTGCCAATCAACCACAGGAACACCACGGAGGGAAGAACCAACAGCCCAACCTTTTCCGCAAAAATCAGCACGAAATACAGAGGTGTGAAAAACAGCAAGAATCCCACCGTCACCCATGTGTACGGATTACCACGCTCCGCTCGATCGTCCGCCGATGCAAAAACGCCCCCGCCGATCAGCAGCGGCAGAACCATCAGGCTGAAATCGTGGGGGAGCGAGTGGAAGCTTACCAGCGCAACTGCCGCGACGGCCGTGGCAATCGCCATGTCGAACGCTACTCCATCCTTGACGCCGCGGAGGGCGCTGACTGCCCAGAGCAGTCCCGCCAATATTCCGGAAAGCAGCAGGAAATTGCGAATATTGCCTGGCACGGACGCGGGCAGGATGATCCACAACAGGCCTCGCAGCGTCGGCATCAGGCCCAGGTGAATCTGCCATTGTTGGGCCAGCGCACTCGCGGAGGCCTGCGTTCCCTGCGACAACAGGATGCGCGCGTAATCGGCCATGCCGTGAACTCCGACTAGCGACGCAGAGACGAGCAAAACGAGAACGGCGCCAGGACCAAACCCACGAACAAATTTCCACTTGCCCGCCAGGAATGCCACTAGCGCGAAAGGCAGCACAAGTTGCGGCCGGAACAAACCCATCGCCAGCACAAAACCTGCCGCATCCTCTCGCCCGCGTTTCCACAACGAGAACGAAATCGCAAACAAAAGCACCAGCAGGATCGAATCCTGTCCTTGTAGCAGGCAATACCACACGGGGAAAAACGCCAGCGTCGTCAATAAAGTGGGGCCAAGGCTCAGTCCAGTGGAGAGAGCTTTCCACATCAATAGCGCCACGACCACCACCATTCCCAGACTGATGAAAGTCCACAGCAGGTGGGCCGCGCCGAAATGCAAATACGCGAAAGGGATGAAAATCAGTAGCTCGTACGGCAAGTGGTTATTGGGAGCGCGCGCCACGTCACTGACGCGATGCACAAAATTATTTTCAGCCGCGAAATCGTACAGGTGTGCCGCTTGCCCTTCGCGCACCATCTGCGCATTGGCATAAAAAACCGGAAAATCGTTCTTCCCAACCTTGATGTCCTTCCATGAAGTGAATAATACCGCGGCATTCATGGCCAGCATCAAGAACATGAAGCTGTAAACAACTCGGCGGTCCATCTGCACTGGCTCGCGCATAACGGCTATCGAGGTACCACCGCGGAGCGCGACGCTTCCTTCTCGCCCCACATCACCATATTCCACGCGAGCCAGCACATTAGCGGCAATCGCGTAAGAGCCCTGTCCAAGGCGCGCAATGGCATCCACCAGCGAAGGCTCTCCGGCGTTTCTCGCAGGATCCGCTTCCAGTAGCGATCCTGGTTCGGGTGCACTCGGTCCACAGAGTAATACTTGACGAAGAGCAGCAGAGTGGTAATCCAGAATTCGCGATGCTGCACGTTGGGGAAATACTTCCGCGCAAGCCGCAAATCCGCGCGCGTCAGCGGCGCTTCATCTTCCGTCCGCACTTCCGTCGCGATCCGGCGGTATATGTTGATCGCGGGGTTGTAGGCCAGCGGATCGTACGAAAAGAAACGGCCGCCCGGTTTCAGCGCCCGATGGATCTTCTGAAACAGCGCATCGCGGTCGCGCACATGGTGAATGGTGTTGGCGATGTAAACGAAATCAAACGTCTCCGCAGCGACGGCGAGATCCTCAACCTCCGATACGATGCCTTCGACCTCCACGCCATATCTTCGCGCCAGTTCCCGCCCCGTCTGCACCATGCCCGGCGAGATGTCCGTCATCGTCACTTGCGCGCCCTGCAGCGCGAAATACACCGAGGATTCGCCGAGGCCCGCGCCGATATCCAGCAGCCGCTTGCCCCGCAGATCGCCCATGCGGCTCAGTATGAAGCGATTTTCCAGCGCCGTCGGCGCCTCGAAACATTCGCGCACCAGCACGTCGTCAATTGGCGTGCTGCCGGCCCATGCGTCGTGAAACGCGGCCTCGCGCTGGTGTGTGATTGTGTCCGACGCCATATGTTTAAGCCAAATATTGCCTGACGCTAGCGCTTGCCGGCAGTCGCGGCGCGCGTCCGCGCCACCGTCTCGGTCGCCGCGCTACGCGCCTCAAATCCCATGCGCTCTTTCACCACATACAGCGGCCGCCGTTTCGCTTCGCCGTAAATCCGCCCAACGTACTCGCCAATAATTCCCATGCAGATCAGCTGCACGCCGCCCAGGAATAGAATTGCCACCAGCAAGCTTGCCCAGCCTCTTACCAGCCCTTCGGCGCCCAGCAGCCTTTCGATCACAGTGATCAGGATGCCCAATATCGCAATCCCCGAAGCGGCGAATCCCACCCATGTAGCCAGACGCAATGGCAGAGTTGAGAATGAGACGACTCCGTCCGTCGCAAAACGCATCATCTTGAAAAGCGAAAATTTCGTCACTCCCGCGGCACGCGCTTCTCTGCGATACGGTATTGCCGCCTGCGAAAATCCCAGCCAGCTCACCATGCCACGCACGAACCGGTCGCGCTCCGGCATCGTCAGCAAAGCATCCACCACCTGCCTGCTCATCAGCCGGAAATCCCCGGTGTCCACGGGAATTTCCGTATCCGACAATCTGCCGATTACGCGGTAGAAAAGCTTCGCCGACCCCCGCTTGAACGCCGTCTCGCCTTCCCTTTCCGCCCTCACTCCATACACCACGTCAAATCCGTCCATCCACTTCGCCACGAAATCCGCAAGCACTTCCGGTGGATCCTGCAGATCGGCGTCAATAATCGCAACGGCGTCGCCCGAAGCGTGTTCCAATCCCGCTGTGATCGCCAGTTGGTGTCCGAAGTTCCGCGAAAAGCGCACCACGCGAATCCGTTCGTCAAGCGCTTGAAATTCCCGCAGGATATCGGGCGTTGCATCTGTGCTCCCGTCGTCCACGTACAGAATTTCAAACTTCAGCGGCAACTGCTCCAGCACCGCGAGCAGCCGGCGGTTGGTCTCGCGCAACACCTCCTGTTCGTTCAGACACGGCACGACGATGGAAATCATTTCCGGCATGGGCTACCTCGCCTCCAAAGTCATCGTTAGCGGCGCGCCTTCCGCCGGCGCCAACGCCGGCGTAGCAGTGTTGCTCGCGCCGCGCTTCACGTAGAGTGCGCTCACTTGATCCGAATAGACCTTGTTCCAATCCGGCGATGACGCCAACAGTGTCGCGAATGGCTCATCGCGTTCCACCAGGCAAGACTGGATCCCGTACCCGCGCAGCACCTGCAGCGCCCCCGGTTTCAGCAGCGTCATGTGCATGTAGTCGCCCAGCACGCCGGTCTGTTCGAACAATTCGCTGCGCCCATCAATAAAAGTTTTGTAGCCGGCCTCGATCATGTATCCGCCAAATCCGTAACTATTGAAAAGAGGGCCCGGCACGGAATGCCCGCGCATATATTGCAGGGCTTGCACCGGAAATTGCGCGGCGACTTTCTTCTCCATGTCCGCCTTGGAGGGCGAGTAATGCACCAGCGCGATGCCGATGCCCGCCATCAGCGCGAAATTAAACAGGTACTGGTCTTTGTGCTTGTTGTAAGCAGGCATGCACCTCGCCAGCATCGTAGCGGCCAGCGGCGCGAAGAACGGCACAAACAGCAGCAGAAAACGCACGTGCAAGCAAGCCATCGCCGTGCCAAGTAAAAACAGCAATAATTCCGCGAGATGCCACGAAAACCGAAACACAACCTGCGCCAAAAAAAATCCCAGCAGCAGAGCCAAAAATAATTTCCCGCCGCCCAGATTGAACGGCATTACCTGCCACTCCAATATGTTTGCCACGCTGATGGGAAGCGTCGAAGCTACCGCGAACGGATAGCCGGCCAGTCGCACCCCGTACGGGGTGATCGGAATCGCCACCAGCGAAAGCAGAAACACAATTTCCAACCGCAGCCGCTCCGCTTTCGTCCAGCGCCGCGTTTCCAGGCTGCCGATTTGAAAACTCACCAGGCCCGCGACGATATACAGCGCAACCGCCGCCAAACCGACAATCCACGAGCCGTGCGTATTCACCCAAACCAAGAACAAGACCGGCTGCAGCCACACCGCGCGTTGCTTTCCCTGCCGGAAACGCTCCAGCGCGATCAAAGTTAAAATCAAAAATAGATAACCCAGCATCTGCGGCCGCAAATTGAAAGACGCAGTCGCCAGCGCCAGCAACACCGCCGAAACTAGAAACGCCGCCTTGCAATTCCCCGAACGCAGCGTCGCGAATCCATAAAGCGCCAATATCACCGCGCTGGCTAGCACCGCCAGCAGCACCTCCAATCCGCGCAGCCCGCCAACCCGGTAAACCACAGCGAAAAAAACGTCCCCCAACCATTCGCAGGACATCCACGGAGCCCCAGCCGCCGTGTACGAATACGGATCGGTCGTCGCCCAGCGGTGCGTCGAAAGAATCAGCTCGCCGGTCCTGATGTGCCACCACATATCCGGATCGACGTTGAACGATCGCACCACCATAAAAGTCGCGCCCACCAGCAGCGCCCCCAGCATCGCCGGAAACGAGCACAGCCAACGCAACCACCCGGCAATCTTGCCTGCGTACGCGGCTCCTAAATCAGCCGCAGCGCTCGCATCCGAGCCGACTTCGCACGCCAAATCAGTGACCGCTCGGCTGTGCGCCGACCCGTCCGGAACCTCTTCGCGTATCGCGATGTCCGCTTCGCTCATATTTGCGCTCTGAACTGGCAGCTAACGTGGATGCGACAACCGCTCGGGATGAAATTCTGCCCCGGGGACACTACTGCGGACCCAGGTGTCATCTTTTGGATACAGCTGGGGCGTACAGTGCGGCATGTCAATCGGGGTATGGCACTTCTAATTCCAAACTCCCGCCTCGGAGTCTCGCAGCTC
>JGI12713J13577_1000083_pt1 | contig 21723 bp, 17 predicted proteins | sample JacPin_JW_Ref_O3_FD_13577 | JGI IMG/M metagenome (IMG submission 13577) | reverse complement strand
CCCGCAAAGCGGGACCCGCCCCTCCAGATTCACATAGGGGCGACGCGGAAAGATATCAGTTGCGCGTGCCCAGCGCTAATCGCCGGCTGCGGCGCGCGCTGGCGTCACCGGCTGAATCGGTGCTTTACCCTGCAGTCCGCGCCACCACAGAAACGCGCCCGTCAGAATCAACACCAGGCTCGTGATCTGCATCAGCGAAACGCTATCGTGAAACATCATGGTGCGGCCGGGATCGCCGCGAAAGAATTCGATGATGCCGCGCTCCGTGCCGTACAGCAGCAGGTAAGTCCCGAAAATCTCGCCGACAAAACGCTGCCGCTTGCCCAGCCACATCAAGAAAAGAAAATTCAGGAATTCCAGCCCCGCTTCGTACAGCTGCGTCGGATGCAGATGAACTCCCAGCGGCGTGCCGGCTAGTCGCTCGGCCATGGGATTCTTGAATACGACGCCCCATGCCACGGTGGTCGGCTTGCCGTAGCAGCAGCCCGCCGCGAAACATCCGAGGCGTCCAATGGCGTGGCCGAGGGGCAGGGCGGCTGCGCAAGTATCGAGAGTGGGAAGCAGCGGCATTTTCTGAAAATGGGTGTAGAGCAGAATCGTCAGCACGCCGCCGACGACGCCGCCGTAAAACGTGCCGCCGGATTGAAACGTGGCAACGCTGAAAATCTCGCGCGGGTTCGCCATGTAAAAATCCCACGCGCTCAGAATCAACCAGATTTTCGCGACCAGCAGCGCCACCAGGACGAAATATATTCCCATGTTCCACAACTTGTCGGGATCAATGCCCGCGCGAGGCGCCTGGAGGCGGCCGTACCATAAACTGATCAGCACGCCCGTCGCGACGAGCACGCCGTAGGAGTAAATCGGTATTCCGAAAAAATTGAAAAGTATCGGATGCATGCCTATGCCGGCTCCTGATTCGGATGCGCCTGCTCGCGAAAGAGTTCCAGCACCACGAGCGCGGCGCCCAGCACAATCGCGGAATCCGCCAGATTGAATGTGTACCAGTGATGCGCGCCGAGGTGGAAGTCAATGAAGTCGGTGACGCTGTGGCGCCGGAAGCGATCCGCCACATTTCCCAGCGCCCCGCCTAAAATCAGCGCGAGCCCGCACTCGCCCAGTCGTCCGCCAGCGCGCCCGGTGGCGAGCAACCACAACAGCATAGCGATCACTGCAACGGAAAAAGCGATCAGCAGCGGACCTCTCCAGGGATTTTCGGAGTCGGCGAAAAGCCCGAACGCGACTCCGGGATTGGTGGTGTGCACCAGATTCAACAGTCCGGGAATCACAACGCGTAGAGAACCCACCGCTGTGTATTTTTCCACCGCGTGTTTGCTGAGCTGATCCGCTGCCAGCACGACAAGCGAAATGATTCCCAGCGCAGGTCCACGAAAACTTGAGGCAGCAGCCATCAGGACTGCTTACTCCCAGTAGGCAGGCCGCCATCGCGTTCGATTTCATTCAGCGCGGCTACGCAGCGTTCGCAGAGGGTTGGGTAGTCCGCGCTTTCGCCGACGTGCGTCGAATAATTCCAGCAGCGCTCGCATTTCTTGCCGTGCGCGCGCTCCACGCGAATTTGTAATCCTTCGATGCCACTCGGTGCCGCGCCCTGTGCTGCGGTGTCAACGATCTCCACTTGCGACACGATGAATAGCCCTGGCAAATACGCCGCGTAGGTGCGCAACAGCGCCGCCAATTCAGTCTTCGCCGCAAGCGTCACACGCGCTTCGAGCCCGGACGTGATTATCTTCGCGGCGCGCACCGGCTCGAGCGCTTTCAGCACTTCCTCGCGGACTTGCAGCAAGCGATCCCAGTTCTTCGCGCGCGCATCGTTGAGCACGCGATCCAGTTCAGCCGCGACTGGAAACGTCGCCATGTGCACGCTGGCCGGCTCCGAAGCAGCGCGAGGCAAATGCTTCCACACTTCTTCGGCGGTAAACACGGTGATCGGTGCGATCAGCCGCAGCAACGTGCTGGCAATGCGGTACACAGCCGTCTGTGCGGATCGCCGCCCGCGACTGTTCGGCGCGAACGTGTACAGTCGATCCTTCAGCACGTCAAAATAAAACGAGCTGAGATCCACCGTGCAGAAATCGTGCAGCGCGTGATAGACACGATGGAATTCGAAATTGTCGTACCACTCGCGGCATTCACGCGCCAGAGCGCCCGTGCGCCGCAGCATCCACGCGTCCATTTCCCACAGATCTGCGTCGGCCACCGAATCGCGCGCCGGATCGAACTCATTTAAGTTGCTGAGCGCGAAGCGGAACGTGTTGCGAATTTTCCGATACGCTTCCGCTAGCTGCGTCATCATCGCTTCGGAGATGCGCACGTCCGCCGTGTAATCCTGCGAGACGACCCAAATGCGCAGCAGATCCGCGCCCCATTTGGCGCAGATTTCCGCGGGATAAATCGCGTTGCCGAGCGACTTGGACATCGGTGCGCCTTTTTCGTCGAGCGTCCACCCGTGCGTCACAACTTCTCTGTAGGGCGCAGCCCCGCGCGTGCCGATGCCCACGAGCAACGAACTCTGAAACCACCCGCGATACTGGTCCGGACCTTCGAGGTACACGTCTGCGGGCCAACGCTGGTTGTCGCGCGTCAGCACGGCCAGATGCGTCGAGCCGGATTCGAACCACACATCGAGAATATCCGTTTCTTTCCGCCACTTGCCGTGGCCGCAAGAACACTTCGTTCCTGGCGGCAGCAACTCCTCGGCCGTGCGCGTGAACCACACGTCCGCGCCTTCGCGTTCAAAGAACGGCAGCACGTGGCGCAGCGCGATGGGATCTTTCAGCTGCAGTCCGCAGGCATCGCAATAGAAAACAATTAGCGGCACGCCCCAGAAACGCTGGCGGGAAATGCACCAGTCCGGACGCCCCGCGATCATTTCGCGCATGCGTTCGCGGCCCCACGCGGGGAGCCATTTCACTTTTTCGATCTCTTCCAGCGCGCGCGGACGCAGAGCCGGCGCTTTCGGCGCGGGAATCGCAGCCGAGCCGGCATCCATCTGAATGAACCACTGTTCGGTGGCGCGGAAGATCACGGGATTGTGGCAGCGCCAGCAATGCGGATAGCTGTGCGTGATTTTCTTTTCACCGACGAGCATGTCGCGTTTCTTTAGCAACTCGATGACGATGGGGTTTGCTTCGAACACCGTCTTGCCCTTGTACTCCGGCAGCCCTTCGATGAACCGGCCGTCATCATCCTGCGGCGCGTAGGATTCCAATCCATATTTCTGCCCAGTGCGAAAATCGTCCGCGCCGTGCCCGGGAGCGGTGTGCACGATACCGCTGCCCTGATCGAGCGTCACGTAGTCGGCGAGGACTCCGGGAGACTGCGTATCGAGAAGTGGATGTTGGAACTTCATGCCTTCCAAATCCGAGCCTTGCCACTTGCCGTGCACTTCGTGAACTTCCACGTGCAGTTCGGATTCCAGAGCGTTCACGCGGTCTTTCGCCAGCAGCAATTTTCCGGCAGACGTGTCGGCCACGACGTATTCGTACTCCGGATGAAACGCCAGCGCGCGGTTCGCAGGCAAAGTCCACGGAGTAGTGGTCCAGATCAAAGCACTGACGTCGTCCTCCAGCCCCAGCCCTTTTGATTTTTCCCCGACAGCCACCGGAAACCGAACCCAGATGGAAGGACTGGTGTGATCCTCATATTCCACTTCGGCTTCAGCGAGCGCCGTGCGGTCAAAGATGCACCAATACACAGGCTTCAACCCGCGATAGACGTAGCCTTTTTCGTAAAATTCCAGAAACGCGCCAGCAATCGAAGCCTCATCGCGCGCGTCCATAGTGAGATAGGGCCGGTCCCACTGGCCAAAAACTCCTAAGCGCTTGAATTCGACCTTGTGCTTTTCGACAAACCCCGCGGCGAACTGCCGGCACATGCGGCGAAATTCCGCAGCCGGCACTTTGCTGGTTTTCCCGCCCAGCTCTTTTTCAACTTTCGTCTCGATGGGCAATCCGTGGCAATCCCACCCCGGAATGTAAGGCGCGCGAAAGCCGGACATGGTCTTGGATTTCACGATCATGTCCTTCACGACCTTATTCAGGCCCGTACCCAGATGGATTTCGCCCGTGGGATAAGGCGGCCCATCGTGCAGCACGAAAAGCGGAGCATCCGCGCGCGATTCCAGAATGCGGTAATACAGTCCCTCGGCTTCCCAGGCAGCGAGTTGTTGCGGCTCGCGCTCGGGCAGCTTGGCTTTCATGGGAAAATCTGTCTTCGGAAGATTCAGCGTGCTTTTCAGGTCCACAGGTTTAGCCATCTCTAGGGGTTCGGAAGCCTTTCTATCGTGCGAGATAGAGTTGCGCGCGGGGCAGCTGAAACACCTGGCTCCTTGACCGGTCGAGCGAAGCACAGTTATGAGTTGCTGCACAACGAAACTTGCAACTCGTATGTTACAATGCTTTTTGGATGGTGTCAGCCGCGCCCGGCCAGACATCCTTTTTCGTGGCGGCGCGTCTAAGGTTACATAGGACTCCGGTAGGAGACACCAGGCAACTCACATGGCAGACCTAACAACGCCAATCAGCGACCCAGGCGGCAACAAGACGGAACCGACCTTGCAGATCGGCCGCTACAAGTCTCCCGTCGCGGATTCCGAGCTTCAGAATTTCTTTTCCAATATTAGGGATTTCCTCTTTGAACGCCCGGTAAACATGAAGGGCGTGAAACCCACGGTATTCAATACTCCGGGATTTGGCGAAAGCCTGCGCGACAACCTGAGCGAGTTTTTCGTCTCGGCGCCTCGCGGCCCGGTAAATTCCGATCTGCTGATCAATTGGAATGCGGGGTTTAGCGGCTTCTGGCAGAATTTGCGCGACATCATTTCGCCGCCGAAGCTGGCACCGCTGAAGACCACCAGCAAGCCAGTGGCTGTGCCGGAGCTGTGGTCGAAGAATACGCAATTTACGCGCGTGCAGGCTTTGTCTTTGGCTGTCCACGTGGTGATCCTGGTGCTGATCATCGGACCATTGCTGCTGGTGCTGCCTTCGCCTTCCACCACCAAAGCCAATTCGCAAGTCGAAATCACCACGATTTCGCCGTTCTTGCCCAAGCTGCCTCCGGGCACGAAGAAAGCCGGCGGTGGCGGCGGTGGCGGAGCGCACGACCTGCAGCCCGCGAGCCGCGGCAAACTGCCAAAATTCTCGATGACGCAATTCACCCCGCCGAAAGTTGTCACGAATCCGAACGCGCGCATGGCGATGACTCCCACAGTCCTGGGTCCGCCGGAACTGAAGCTACCCAGCCCCAACATGAACAACTGGGGCGACCCGCTGTCCAAAGTTATCAACGATTCAAACGGCCCCGGCAGCGGCAATGGTATCGGCTCCGGTAACGGCACGGGCGTCGGAAGCGGCAGCGGCGGTGGCGTTGGTCCGGGAGAAGGCGGCGGCACTGGCGGCGGCCCGTTTAATGCCGGAACCGGCGGCTACGGCTATCCAGCTTGCATTTACTGCCCGCAAGCGCAGTACTCCGACGAAGCCGTAAAAGCAAAATATCAGGGCACGGTCACGCTGGTCGCTATTATCACCGCCGAAGGCAAGGCCACCGACATTCAAGTGCTCAAGGGCCTCGGCCTGGGCCTCGACGAAAAAGCGATCGAAGCGGTACGAACCTGGCGGTTCCGGCCGGCCGCAGGACCGAATGGCAGGCCCGCGCCGGTACGCCAAACCATCGAAGTAACGTTCCACCTCTACTGAGTTTTTTTCGGCCGCAACATTTGCTCGCACCCAGGCGTTTACCTTCACGACCACCCCGTACCTGAGTATGCGTGCATCTGCTACGATGGACGCTATGAAAATATCTTCGAGGATTTCGATCTCCGCGCTGGCTGTTCTCTTCCTGATCGCGGGTGTGATGGCGAAAGCTCCGCGCGCAGCCGCACAGACCGGCTCGGTGCAATTTGTGGCACGTGTCACGCCTTCGGGCGGCGAAGATGAACCGGTGCGGACCCTCCCGTTTTATTTGCTCAGCAAAAGTTACGCGGATATCCAGAAGGAAGCCGAAGCCGCCTCGCCCGCCGCCAATCAGGACAAATTCATAGACGCGCTGGACGTTTCCAAGGAACTTAAAGCCTGGATGAAGACGAACCACCGCGTCAATCTCTCCGGCGAAGACTTCACCAAAATGCTCAAAGCGGACGACATCATGAACGTTCCGGAATTTTTCGCCGCATACACGGAGCGAATGGTAGGCGACCGCACCGCCGGATTCCCCACGCCAAAATACAAGCTCGAAGATCGCGCCAAGGATCCGGCGAAATACGATCGCCTGGTGATCCAATACCATGATGCCATCCGCGCGTTCGTAATCGCCGACCCGGACAGCAAGGACGGCCTCGACCTGGGCTTGGAAGAGGTGAACCCCGGCCACAAATGGGACATGGTCAAGAGTAAAAACCTGGCCGAGTTGAACCGCGAAACCGCGGACCTGGCACGCGGAAAATATCTGGTAGCTCGCGTCGAGACGGATATGCAAGGCCTAGGCGCTCTGCGCGGAATTCCTCCTGGAAATTACTGGCTCGGCACACTCAATATCGAAGCCGTCGCGGGAGACGCGCGCGAACGCTGGGACGTTGCGGTGACGGTCCGCCCCGGGCAACCCAGCTACGTGACGCTCACCAACATCAACGCTGTGAAACCAGCACACCCCTTGGCACCCTGACACCAGGCATTTATGACGGACGCCGCGGGCATCGCTCGATGGATTCAGGACCTCGCAAGCTCGGACGCGCGGCTCAAAGCCGAGTCCGGCATGCGGCTTTACCTCGCGGGCGTCAATCTATGCACACCGCTGCTGACACGCTGGGTTTCCGATCCGGAATTTCGCGAACTGACCTTGCCAGGTAGTCGGGGTGAGTCTTCGACCGTAGGGGCGGGTCTAAGACTCGCCCCTACAAACGCTGGACTACATTCAGGCTTTCCGGCTTCATCCATAATTGTCGGCGTCGCCGTGCAGCCCGAAACATTTCAGAAAATTCGCGCGGCCAATAATTCTCCGCGGCTGGCGCAGGTGCCCGCCGATCAGGATGCGCAGGAATTCGAGCTGCACCTGGACGCTTCCATCGAATTCGATATTCTCACCACGCGCGAGCCGGGCGGCCCCGGCGCGATTTCGCGCTTCCTGCAGAAGTTCGGCGAGGGCATCCAGCAGATCGAAATTTACGTTCGAGACGTGGATCGCGCGACGGAAATCCTGCGCACGCGTTTCGCGCTGGCACCACTCTATCCCGCCACACGCCCCGGCGCCGATGGCACGCGCGTCAATTTCTTTCTGGCTACGGGGCCCGACGCGAAAAAAGTTCTTATCGAACTGGTAGAGGCCGTCCGCTAGATTGGCGCTCTTCTCCGCGCTGGCGTCATCCGCCAAGCCAATCCATCGCATCCATTCGGGCGATGGTCCCTTGTGACCTGCCAATCATTTGCGCGTGATACAATGCGCGAACGCCTAGAATTCGCTCTTATTCCGCGTCTATTTCATGCGAGGAGCCACACGATGCCATTCGTAAACGAGATCGAAGAGGCCCAGGCAGACGAACACCTGCGCGAGCTATACGGGAAAATTGAACAAAACCTGGGATTTCTACCGCACTATTTCAAGACGCTCGGCGCCAAGCCGGCGGTGATCGAAGCGCAATTGCAGATGAGCGCAGCGGTGATGGGAGATGGCGCGCTATCCACGATCGTGAAAGAACAAATCGGCCTGGTAGTCAGCGGCATCAATTCTTCCACCTACTGCGTGATGTTTCACATGGAGTTGCTGCGGCGCTTCGGCGTGGATAAGGCCCTGGCGCGGAAACTCACCGCCGATTATGAAAATGCGCCAGTGGATTCTAACGTGAAGGCGCTTTTCCGCTTCGCGGACAAATTGACGCGGCATCCGGATGACATCGAAGAATCGGATACCGACGCCGTGAAGCAGTCCGGTTGGGACGACGCGGCCGTGCGCGAAACCGTCCTTACTGTGGCGTATTTCAACTACGTCAACCGCGTTTCGCTGGGACTGGGGCTGGTCACGGATTTCTGAACGCAACTCACTGCTCAAAACTCTGGTAGCTACTCCCCGCTCTGCTCGATCAGTTTCGCCACCAGCGCAGTCCAGCCAGTCTGGTGGCTCGCGCCCAACCCCGCGCCATTGTCGCCGTTGAAATACTCGTAGAACAGAATCAGGTCGCGCCAGTAGGGATCCTTCTGGAATAGTTCCACATCCCCGTACACCGCGCGCCGACCGTCTTTTTGTAGAAAAATATGCGATAGCCGCCGCGAAACTTCCTGGGCCACTTCCCACAATGTTTTCTGTCCTCCCGACCCGGTGGGATATTCCACCTTGAAGCCATNGCCGTAATAGTGATGCACGCGCTGCAACGATTCGATNAACAGGAAATTCAGCGGAAACCACACCGGCCCGCGCCAGTTGGAATTNCCGCCGAACAAATCTCCCGTGGATTCGGCGGGCTCGTAATCCACCGCCTGCGTAACTCCGTTCACACTCAGAACGAACGGATGGTCCTTGTGATACTTGGAAAGCGCCCGTATGCCATGCGGCGAAAGAAATTCATTTTCATCCAGAAGATATTTATAGATGCGCTCGAGTTTTTTCCGATTCGCAATGCACAAAAACACGCGGGCCCCTTTGTCCGTGCGCTGGGACATATCCACGTGCTCCGCAACGTCCGGATTGTGCGCCAGAAACCATTCCATGCGCTTGACGAAATCGGGTACCCGCGCCAAATCCTCGGGTTCAAACGTCTCCGCTGCAAACAGCGACGTCAAGCCTACGATGGACCGAACTTTCATCGGCAAAAGATTGGTGTTTCCCAGATGCAGCACGTCGTAATAAAAACCATCCCTTTCGTCCCACAGGCCGATTCCTTCACCGCCAATGTCGTTCATCGCCTGCGCGATGTACACAAAGTGCTCGAAAAATTTGCTGGCTACGTCTTCATACGCCGGGTCGTCGTGCGCCAGTTCCATGGACATCGCCAGCATGTCCAGACAAAACATCGCCATCCAACTGGTGCCGTCAGACTGCTCGATGAAATTTCCCGGTCCCAGTGGCGATGACCGGTCGAACACGCCGATGTTATCCAGGCCCAGGAAACCACCTTCAAACACGTTCTTCCCTGCCGGGTCTTTGCGGTTCACCCACCAGGTGAAATTGAGTAGAAGCTTGTGAAACATTCGCACCAGAAATTTTCGATCTTGCTGGCCTTCCACGCGCCCGGCAATTTTATAAACGCGCCATGCCGCCCAGGCCAGTACCGGCGGATTCACGTCGGATAAATTCCATTCATAGGCGGGGACCTGCCCGCTAGGATTCATATACCACTCGCGATGAAACAAAATCAGTTGCTGCTTCGCGAATTCGGGGTCAATCAACGCCATTGAGACGCAGTGGAACGCCAGGTCCCAGGATGCGTACCACGGGTATTCCCACGTGTCCGGCATGGAAATCACATCGGAATTGTAGAGGTGCGTCCACTCGTGGTTGCGGCCCAACCTGCGGCTCGCGTCGGGAGTCGGCTCCGTCGAATCTCCGTCCAGCCAGCGGCGCACATCATAGTGGTAGCTTTGCTTGCACCACAGCAGACCCGCAAACGCTTGCCGCTGCACACGACGCGCATCTTCGCTCAGGTTCGGATCAATGCGTTTTTCGTAAAATTCGTCCGCCTCTTTCTTGCGCAGGTCGAAGGTCGCATCGAACGCCGGCCCAAAAAGTTCCCGCGCAGGGGTGCGATTTTCCGTGATGTTCTGGTCCGTCAACCGCGCACGGATCGTCCAGCTTTGGCCCGGCGCAATTTCCGACGCAAAATGCGCGGCGGCTTTCGTCCCCGTCATCGCGGGATTCACGGCGCCTTTTTCGCCGTTGATCAGGTACCGGTGGAAAGCATCCTTCACATACGGAGTCTTGCTCTTCTGGCCGAACAGCCGCTCCATATTCGTTTCGTTGTCTGTAAAGAGCGGTTCCGGCGCGCCTTGGATCACCAGCCAGCGCTGGCCGTAGTGGAATTCGGTCACTTCGAATAACTCGGCGCCTTCGTATCCCGCCACGCGCGCGACTTTCGGCGTGTTGAACGAATCGCCCCAGTCCCAGCGGTTGCGAAACCACAGCGAAGGCAGCAAGCGCAAACGCGCCGGCTGCGGGCCGCGATTCCATGCCGTGATGCGCACGACAATATCTTCGAACGTCTCCTTCGCGTATTCCACGAAAATGTCGAAGTAGCGATTCTCCGCGAACACTCCGGTATCAATTAGCTCGTACTCGGGCTGCTGGCGCGTGCGTTTGGCGTTTTCTTCGCGCAGCTGGTCATACGGGAAGGCTGCGTGCGGATATTTGTAGAGAAATTGCAGATAGGAACTGGTGGGCGTCGCGTCCAGATAGTAGTAATACTCTTTTACATCCTCGCCGTGATTCCCTTCGGCGTTGGTGAGCCCGAAAAGCCGCTCTTTCAGGATGCGATCTTTTTCATTCCACATTGCCAGGCCGAAGCAGATGTGCTGGTGGCGGTCGCAGAAGCCGGCGATGCCATCTTCTCCCCAGCGATAGGCTCGCGAGCGCGCGTGATCGTGCGGAAAATAATTCCACGCGTCGCCGTTCGCGCTGTAATCTTCGCGGACCGTGCCCCACTGGCGTTCCGCCAGGTAAGGTCCCCAGCGCTTCCAGTGCGCGTAGCGCTCGGCGCTGGCCCGCAGCCTCTGCTCTTCGGCTGTCAACTCGCGTTCCATGCTCATCCCTTGCCGGTCATGTTTGGCACGGTCATGATACCGGGATTCCTGCCCGGCAAAGTGCTACAGGCATTATCGGTGGCGTTCAATCCCGAAGAACTCTACCCGCTGCGGCAGCGTATTGGCAAGTGCGCCGCTTGCACGCATACTCTGGTACGCGATGATGCGCACTGTGGGTTGCAAGCGCCTGCAGTGCAATGAGTGCGAGTGGCGCAACGCACGCGCAATTCGCTATTCTCTGACGGATCGCGGTGGAACCGAGCCATAGGTTCCAGCAATTCTCCATGGGACAAAAACCATTCACTCGAGCGTAATCATCGAACCCGCATCGCAACCTGCGTCGCGCGCAACCGCAGACTCGCCTCGCCTGGCGCTATTCCTCGTGGCGGTTGCGGCCACGGCCGTGATCGCGCCCATGTTTTTTCTCGGCAATGCGTCTGGCCATGATTTCCAATTTCATCTAGCGTCCTGGCTCGATGTTGCCGGCCAGTGGCGCGAAGGCATTCTTTTTCCGCGCTGGGCCGAATGGGCCAACTGGGGCTACGGAGAGCCGCGTTTCGTTTTTTATCCTCCCGGCTCTTGGATGCTCGGCGCGACGCTCGGCACTCTGCTGCCGTGGAAAATGGCACCGGGTGCGTTCACCTGGCTGGCGCTGCTGCTCGCAGGATACTCGATGTGGCGATTCGCGCGCGAATGGCTCACGCCGCGCGAAGCCGCAGCTGCCGCGGTCCTCTATGCCGTAAATCCGTATCACTTGATCATTGTGTATTACCGCGCGGATTTCGCCGAACTGCTGGCGAGCGCACTGTTTCCTCTGGCGCTGTGGGGGATGGTGCGCTTGCTGCGCGAAGGCTGGCGCGGCTTGCATTTTCTGGCTGTTCCGTTCGCGCTGATCTGGCTGGCGAACGCGCCCGCCGCCGTGCTCGCAACTTACTCGCTGATGTTATTGTTCTTTGTCGCGTCCATTTTGCGGCGCAACCCGCGGCCGTTGCTTCTGGGCGGCGTTTCCATGGCCACGGGCTTCGGCCTCGCGGCGTTCTATATTCTTCCAGCGGCTTATGAACAGCGCTGGGTGCAAATTCGTCAGGTGTTCGCCGATCTCTTGAGCCCGGACCAAAATTTTCTGTTCACCCACGCGAGCGATCCCGAATTTCTGTTCTTCAACTGGAAAGTTTCCGGCGTGGCCGTGGGAGTGATGCTCCTTACCGGCATCGCCGCCGTAACTGTGGCGCGACGCCGCCGGGAGTTTCCGGAGATCTGGTGGATGCTCCTCGCCCTGGGCACCGTCGCGACATCGCTGATGTTTCCTCCCAGCATCCTCTTGTGGCGCGTGCTGCCGAAACTGGAATTTGTGCAGTTTCCCTGGCGCTGGCTGGGCGTGCTGGATTTCGTGTTCGCGTTTTTTTTCGCCGCGGCTATCGGACGCGCCAAGCGGCCTTGGATTGGCGGCCTGGCGATCGCTATCGTTCTGACGACTTTGGCTGCCGCACTGGTATATGACGGCTGGTGGGACAGCGAAGACATCCCCGTCCTCACGAAGTCCATGCAAACCGGCCGCGGCTACGAAGGCACCGACGAATATCAACCGCTCGGCTGCGATCGCTACGAATTGCCGGGCAGCGACCCCGAAGGCGAAATAATCGGCAAGCCCGCACCGCTGATTCAGGAGTTTGACGTGGAANCCAGCGCGTTCAAACCTGCGCCGGGCGGCTCGGTGCGCGTCGAGCGTTGGACCGCGAACGAGAAACGCTTCACGACGGAGAGCGCAACGCCGGTCACATCGGCGCTGCGCCTGCTAAATTATCCAGGATGGCTCGTGCAAGTAGACGGCAAATCCGTTCAGCCCGGCGCGGCTCCAGAAACCGCTCAAATGCTGGTCGCGCTTCCAGCAGGCGCTCATGAAGTCGAGGTGGAGTTCACGAGCACGTGGGACCGCGTCGCAGGAGCCATAATCTCCGCAATTTTCGCAATCCTGCTCGTCGCATACATTTTCTTTATGCGCGCGCCACGCAAATCGCAGGGGCTCACGACGCGCGCTGCGGAATTTTACGAACCGCGGTACAACTCAAAAGGCGCCCAATAGAATGGCCGGCGATAGACGCCGCCGGAATGTAGAAGCGCCAGCTTCGCGTCGCGCAGAGCCGCATCGGGCGGCACACCCTTGCCAATTTCGGAATATAGATGATCCATCAGCTGCGGCGTGGAATTGTCATTCACCTCCCAGAGCGCGGCGATCACGCCATGGGCACCCGCACGCAAGAATGCCCAAGACAAACCGACCAGGCCCTCTCCTGAATACGTGCGCACGCCCTCGCCGTGGCACGCGGAAATCGTCACCAGGTCAGCGCGCAATGGATGCTGAATGATGTCGCGGGCGTAGAGCTTGTAGTCGTCGCCTTGCTTGGAAAGAATTACCGCCGAATCGAGCGGGCTGGTTCGGCTCGCCGTGCCGTGCGCCACAAAATGAATGTAGGAAAAGTTGGCGGGCTCGCTCTTCAGATACGAATCGGGCGTCGCCTCCGCTCCCGAAAATACGGTGCGCTCAGCCGCAGGGAAGTAATTCTCGATCCCCGTCATTTCCGCCACAGCCTGCGGCAATTTTGGAAATTCCGCGTCCGGCGAAACGGGATCGCCAACCAGCAGAAGCTTCTTTGCAGGCGACGCATGCCGCGAAGCCCCCGCCGCCAGCAGCGTCAAAGAATTGGCGTACGAAACATCCACATCCTCGATCCAGTAATGCAATTGCGGCGCAGGCGCCAGCAAAGTCTCGAAATTCAATCCATACAGGCTGCCATCCGGCAGAATCGTGACCCGCGACCCCTTCGGAATCATTTTCGCAGCCGGCGCCACCAGCAAATCGTAAAGCTTCCGCCCCGCCGCATTCTGCGTATCGAGGACATTGCGCGACCCCAGCAGCGCCTGCCGGTAAGCCTGCACCAACGGGTCAATCTCCGCCATCGCTGGCAACGGCAAAAGCTCCACCCGCACCGGCGTGATCACCCACACGTACGAGTGTTCTCCTCCCAGCCAGTAGGAGAGAATCGTCGCGTTCACGCGTTTCGCAATTTGGCGGGGATTGAAGCCCTTGATTGGAAAGGCGGCGGAAGTGGAGTTGATGCCAAGCCCTTCGGCCAAAGTTCGCGCTCGACTGACTTCGGCCACCTGCAGCGCGTCCTCTGCTCTTCGATGCGAAACCAGAAAATCGGCGTAATCGTGGTAGAGGTCTATCGAATCAGATAGGAATGACAAACGAAAATCCGCACGCCGCAGCGAAGAGCGAGCAGATTCGATCGTCGCCATTGCATTCCGGAACTGTACCTCGGCGTCCGCGGCTCGATTTTCGGCCATAAACGCGGCGGCGAGACCCGCCTGCGAATACCACAGCAGGGATCGGTCGCCTCTATCTTCGCGAATCACGGCGAGGAAGTCGGACTCGGCTCGGTTGAAGTCCTTTCTGCCGCTTGCGATGTGCGCTTCCGTGAAAAGCGAATAGAGCGCCGGCAACCGATCGTCGGTCGCGCTCTCCAAAGCCAACGCTTCGCGATTGTGTTGCTCCGCGTCGTCGTATCGCTTTTCGGTAAGGTCCACGACCGCGAGATTGCTGAGGCACACGGCCGTCGCGGCCTTGTTCTCAAGCCTTTTCGCAATGTCCAGGGCTTGCTGGAAATTCTGCGCGGCCGCCGAGTACGAATGCTGGTCGTAGTCAATCGAACCGGTGTTCATCAGCCAGACCATAACGTCTTTGTCCACGTGCAATTCGACCGCGACGGCCTTTGCCTCGGAAAGAAGAGAAAGCGCGCGCTCGAAATCCCCCATCTTGTAATAACTCCGAGCCATATTTCCGGTGACCTTTTCCGTCGCGACCCGGGCACCAAGAGTTCGGGACAACACTAACGAGTTGGTATCCCAGTCGATGGATTCATCGTAGTGCTCTTCCTCCATAGACACCCATCCGAGGCTACCCAAAGACTTCAACGTAAGGAAAGACTGTTTTTTTTCTCGCGAAAATCGGAGGGCCAGCAGGTAGGAGTTTTCTGCGACGGGAAGATCTCCACGCGCCAACGACAGGTTCCCGCGAGCCAGAAAAAGCTCGCCCATGAAATCCGGTTGGTACAACCTTGCGAGACGCTCAGCTTCGCCGAAATGCTGCTCGGCCTCGTCAAATCTCTGCAGCGAGGATTCCGCTAGCCCCAGAACGATTTCGCGCCGAACGCCTATGTCTGTGGAGCTGAACTCAGGGGCTAAAGGCACCTGAAGAAGCTTAAGGGCGTCAGCGCTCAGACCGCGCCAAACCAGAACTTCGGCCTCCAGCACGCGAAACCGCCAAGCCCATTCTGGCCTGCGGGCGGAAAGCCCCTGGTAAGCCGCATCGGATTCCTCAGACGCAGCGATCAGATCGCCGTGCTGGAATTTAGATTCCGCATCCCTGTACCCAGTCTCGGGCTGCGAGAATACGGCATGGCGCTGGCAACTCGACGCTCCAGAAAGCACACTCAACAAGAACCAACCGATCACGGAAAACCTGTACCGCCGCCGCCCGTGGTCGGGCCGGTTGTAACTCCCCCAGAAGGCGATCCCAGCTCCAAGCGCAGCATGGTCACTTGCCGCTCGTACTGCTGCAGCATCACTTCGCCCAGATACACTTTGCCGAACTGCGGCACCTCGATCACGTTGCCGTAAACTTTCAGCTCCCCGCAATTGTCCTTGAACTCCCCGCAACACGTCTTGAATCCTTTTACTAGCGAACAAAGTACGATCCCCTTCGACTCCGGGAACTCATCTCCCGCGAACCAGTTATACCGTTCGCGGAGGAAATCCGGTACTTCGAACTTGGGCTTGCCCCACAGAAAAACGGACTGCATGCGATCGCGGTATTGCTGATCGCCCTTATACGCTTTCTTGAAAGCGTCGAACGTGCCGAAGCGGTTGAATAAATCGGTGTCCAGTTCCACCTCAAGCGGGCAGCCGGCAATGCGCAGGTTTTCGAAATGGCTGCCGACCGGTGTGATCGTCGGCTCCGGGTCATCTATAAATTGTTTCGAGGCCACGCGCGCGACGATACGATCCGCTGTGACCATATCCAGGATGTTCAATCCCTCGATCGTGGACGACGCCAGCGTGGTGTAGCTTCCATCTTTTTCATTCCGGCTGCCGGAAACCACCGTGTGCGCCGCGGTGTACGAGATCGTTTCGTTCAATCGAAAATTTTCCCGGCGCGATGTTTCGTAGCCGCCGGTTGTCGGCAGCGAAGCTCCCGCGTGTACATCCAGGACATGCTGGAACGGCCGGTCAATTCGCCCGCCAAAACCGTAACCATGCGCGTTATAGAGATATATCTTCTTAGTGGGGTCGGTCGGCATCGGAATTATCCTCCTGCGTCAGGAATGGATTATTACTGCGAAACTACGAGTGTGAATGGGTAGCGAGCCACTTCGGTAGCACTGCCGGCCGCGTTGCCTTGCGTCCCAAGCCCGCGGACAACAACTGCGTGCTTCCCGGGTCCCAAGCTTGAAGATGGGATCAGCAACTGCACGGCATTCTTAGCCTGTTCGGCGGAAATGTTCAAGGAATATTCCGCCGCGCCGCCGGAATTTACAATTTCACAGATGTACGAGCGGTAATGTCCGTCCGGAGGGATATCAAAATACAGACTGAACGGCTGGCCCGGCGCAACGTTCGCCGTCAGAGGTTCTCCGCCACGCGAGGCCGCCGTGAGCAACGAAAACGACGCGAGCGCTTGCGGTGCAGCTGTCGCCAGCGCACCAGCGGACTGCGGCCCCGCATCTTTCAGCCGCGGAATTACCAAGAAAGTCTGATACGCCACCAGCAGCAATAGCGCCGCGAACACCGGCACCGCCAAGCTCGGCCGCAAGAACGCGCCAAACCAACCGCTCGCAGATGGCCGCTGTGCGCCCGTCACCGGCAGACGGACGGGCGGCATAACGGGCTCGGATCCCATAGCCGCCCGACTATTCTCAACGAACGCCGCCGCCAGGCTCAGCTCTTCCGCGCATGCTGCACAGCCGAAGAAGTGCTCCTCGTATTGTTCGCGGAGGTCCCTCGGTAGCTCTCCGAGGACGTACCGCTCAGCGGCTTTCAATTGGATAGCTTGTAGGTGTTCCATGTATTCCGTCCTACCAGTAGTGAGCCCAGACCCCAAATCGTTTCATCCAGCTTCCCTATTGTTTCGCGGACCGCGGCCCCTCAGCCCCGCTCTTCTCATAGAAAACGCGGAAGTTGTTCTTGGCGCGATGCAGCAACACCCTCAAGTAGTCGCGATCCACGCCAAATTCCCTACAGACTTGGTCTTTCTCCTTTTCTTCCAGGAAGACAGCGCGCAGCAAGCGTCGTTCCTTTTCGGGAAGCTGCTCCAAAACCTTCCTCACCTGTTCGCGCGTCTCCTTGCTCACCAGAAACCCATCCAGATCCAGCACCTGGTCCACGGCTTCCGGCGTATCTTCATCCAGCTGCGCGCCGTGATTCGACGATCGGTAGAACTCCTGCAACACATTGTTGCAAACAGAGTTAACGAACGCCCCGAGTCTCTCCGGCTGGCGAATTCCCGTTTCGGAACTCATTGCCTTGAACACCCGCAGAAACGTTTCTTGCGCGATATCCTCTACCGCCTGCGATCCCCGCAAGCGCGACCTTAGCTTAATGACCAACAGTTTTCGGAAGTATGCAACGAAATGCTGCTCTGTCGGGAAGTCCCGGTCCCGGAGACGTTTAAGGTAGGCCTCATCAAACGAGAAAAATTCCACGCGTGCCTCGAAAGGGAAGCGAGAGTATATCCCGCCGCAGACGTACTGCGCAATCGAACGCCTGTCAGGCCAGCCACGCCTTAAGGCAGCGCGCGCCCTTCTGCTTCTGCCGGTCAGACCCTCCACAAAGTATTTCATTCGCTAATGAAACGTTTCGTCGCACAGGCGCACTACTATGCGTACTTGTACTGAGATTGGATTGGGAAAACAGATGGCCCAATCCTTCCGATGGCGTGAAGCCGATGTCCATCCCCCCGGGCGCGCCCCGGCCCTGACGGTCAGGGAACCCCACCGGGGTGCGCTCCCCCATCTGCGCCCAGAGAGCATTCGGGCCGAAGCGAGGAATTTTGCAATGAGTGCACACGTATATTTGGAACTGGACGCGCCGGCTAAAGCGATTGGCAACCCTGGCCCGGGTCTGGCGCGTCTCTTCTTGGGATCGAGTCAACATATGGAGGCCGTCAACTTGAATGCACGCGCGGTGGAATTTATTGCCAAAGCAGGAAGAGAACATCATCTGCGGAATTGTATGCGTAGGGAAGTCGCGGAGTTTCTGAAGCAGCAAACTGGTTTCGCCGGCAGCTTCGTGCTCACGTCCCACAAAGAGCCGCGGCTGATTCGCGTGCTCAGCCTGTGGGAGACCGCACCGCAAGCCACGGAAAACCACTGGGAAGATTCACCCGCGGTGCGCAAACTTGTGGCTGCCCTGATTGACGTGCGCGTGAAAGTTCACACCTACGAAGCGGAACTTCCCGAATCCGCCGAGACATCTTCGCGCACCAGTGAGATGTCTGGTGCGCGCATGTGCTAACGCCAAACCGAAACGCCGAATGGATCAACCGCGTGTGTGGCATCACGCGCGCGCAACTTGAGGCCTTGGGACCCATGAACTTCGTGAACGAAGATACTCAGCAATTCCCGGATGAACAACAATCATCCGAAGGGCAACAAGAGCGGCCATCCCCGGCACGGATCCCTGCCCGCTGCGACACTGGAAATTGCGGACGCCCCGCGATGTGCTCGCTGGAGCTGACGCGTTTGTGCGTGGACCACTTTATCGCGCGCTGTTACGAGCGCCTGAATGCGTGCAGCGCGAACCGCTTTGCCGATCCCGACGAGACCGCGTCCGTTTCCATCGATCGCTTCTTGAATTCCTGCGCGCAGCAAGCCGCCGGATTGGTTCATCCCATGCGCGGCCTGGACAATCTGGAAAGGGCTCGCCTGTTCGACATCCTACTGTGGGCATCGGAACTCGCCGCCAAAAGAGACGGGGTATGCCCTCCAAAAAGTCCAGCGCAATTCGGCAGTTCTTAGCACCCCTGGCTGCCCTCCCAGGGCACTGAGTAACGCCGGCCTTCGCATACTTCTCTGCCGATACATCTTCGCCTTGAATGATGTAAAATCCGCTTCTCCAGAAAAGTTAGTCGCGCAGGGACCATGCGGCAGGGAACGGCGCGTTTGTACAAGAACCATGCACGCAAAAACGTCTCGCGCGGCATCTATATCGTGTCGAGCTCGAAAAGCAGCTGAATCGTCTTTGTCAGCTGCAACCGAATCGGGAGGGATTCAGTGAAGTCATGTCGCGTCTCCGGGGGCCTGCTGTTCACGCTGCCCCTCGTTGCATTAACTTTGCTGTACGGTTGCAATACTGGCTCGACGGCTAACGCGCGCTCGCAATCACAGGCTTCGACGCAGCCTGCGGCGCCGCCCCAGCAGCTCACCCCCGAAGGCCAAGCATCCTTGCGCGCTATCGTGGACTCGGGAAAGCTCGCAGACCTGCGCTGGCCCGACTTCAGCGATTACGGCAAGCTCGTAAAGGAATTTTATGATTCGTACGGGAATTCCCTGCCCTGGGTCCGCGGCATGGAACCAACCCCACAGGCCCGGCAAGTAATCGCGATCCTCTTGCAGGCCGACCGAAAGGGATTGTCCGCTGACGACTACGACGGTCCCCGGTGGAACGCTCGCCTCGCAAAACTCAAACCTGCCGCGTCACAACCGTCGGAAGCCGACGCGGTGCAATTCGACGCCGCGCTCACCATTTGCGTGATGCGCTACATCTCAGATCTGCACATCGGCAAGATCAATCCTAAGCATTTTGATTTCGATCTCGACATCCAGGCCAAGAAATACAATTTGCCGCAATTTTTGAAAGCAGATGTGGCTGACGCCCCCGATGTCGCCACGATCCTCGCTCAGGTCGAACCTCCCTACCCGGGATACCAACGCACCGTTCAGGCCCTGCAGGCATATTTGCAATACGCGAAGGAATACAACGGCCAACCTCTTCCCGCGGCTGGAAAAACCATCGCGCCAGGTGACAACTATCCCGGTGTCCCGCAGCTCGCTGGATTTCTCCATCTGGTGGGTGATCTTCCCGCTGACGCGAACGTCCTGGCGGACGCCACCGTGTATCAAGGTCCGCTCGTTGACGCCGTAAAACATTTTCAAGGCCGCTTGGGGCGCACCGCGGACGGCAAAATCACTCCGCAAACTCTGGCTGACCTGAATGTTCCGCTCTCCACCCGCGTGCGGCAAATGCAACTCACTCTGGAGCGTTGGCGCTGGTTGCCCATCGGACTTCATGCCGCGCCAATTGTCGCGAATATTCCGGAGTTTCGCCTGCGCGCTTACGACGAAAATTTCAAAGTCGCCCTCACCATGGACGTGGTCGTCGGCAAGGCCTATGACCACAACACTCCCGTCTTCACAGACAGCATGGAGTACCTGATATTCCGGCCGTACTGGAGCGTTCCTTATTCCATCGCCAAAGCCGAATTCATTCCGAAGATCGTTCGCGACCCCGACTATCTGGAAAAGAAAGGATTCGCAGTGGTGGACAGCCGCCAGCAGGTCGTCTCAGCCGGGCCAGTCTCAGCCGACGTTCTTCAGCAGCTCCGCGCCGGCAAGCTTTTCATCCGGCAAAATCCCGGCCCCAAGGACTCACTCGGCCTGGTGAAATTTATCTTTCCGAATAGCTACAACATCTATATGCACGATACGCCCGAGCAGGAATTCTTCTCGAAGAGCCGCCGCGATTTCAGCCACGGCTGCATTCGCCTGGAAAGACCTGCCGATCTCGCTGTATGGGTGCTACGAGGTAACTCGGGAAACTGGGATATGGCGCACGTCCGCGCGGCCATGAACGGCAGCGAGACGCAGCAAATCAATCTCGCGCATCCGATTCCGATCCTGATTGTATACGCCACGGTAATTGTTACGGAAGATGGAATTGTGCACTTTTACGACGACATTTACGGGCACGACGCGACGCTCGAGAAGGTCCTCGATAAAGGTTACCCGTATCCGGGCTAGTCGCCCGTCATGAGGTTGGCCGGGCAATCGAAACACCACTGCCGCACGCGGCCGGTATCAACGTGAATGAAATCAGAGTGCGGATAATAGCCCACGCCACCGCGATGCAGCGCCAGCGCCGCCCTGCGCAGCATGAGCGTGTTTACTCCCGGCATGCGCAGATCAATCGCCTCCGCCTGAATGTGCAGGCTGTTCTTCGCGACTCCGGTAGTGTGGGCACGCAGCGATTCGTTCGTCGAAGGCGTGCGGTAGCCGCACACAATATCAATCTCGTCCGCAGGATGCCCCACCGACACCGTGAGATCAGCGAGAATATCGTACAAGCGCGGATCGAAATGCCGAACTTCGCCGGTGTTATGATCGCGCAGAAAATAGTCCAGCTTCGCGAGCGCGCCGGGAACGTATTCGTCTCCGTGCCGGAACACAATCTCCAGCCGTTCGCCGGTGTGCGTGTTGTAGAGCCGCAAGACATGTTCCTGGCCGCGCTGTGAGGACACGTCGCGTGCCTGAACGCGCACGCCGCTCAGCGCGATCAACGAAAGCACTGCCGCCACTATCAACGCAACCCGCGAAATCTTCACAAATGGGCCCATGTCTTCCCTCTAACTCAATTTTAACACAGCTGCATTAACCGCCAAAAAACTTGGATTGCAGTTGTGCTGTGTTTTCACGGCATTGCTGGGAATTTTACCGCGCTTGAAAAGTTGGCTGGGAGGCCTGGACTCGAACCAGGATAATCAGATCCAGAATCTGATGTACTGCCAATTGTACGACCTCCCAGCCGAAGGGGAGACAACAAAAAAGGGNCGTTCGCACGACCCTGATCTACTTTACTGACGGATCGGATTTTCGTCAACCACCCGCCGTGCATCCACGTTCGAATTCCCACGATTTCCACAGCAATGCAC
>JGI12713J13577_1000081_pt1 | contig 22155 bp, 30 predicted proteins | sample JacPin_JW_Ref_O3_FD_13577 | JGI IMG/M metagenome (IMG submission 13577) | reverse complement strand
GGTTCAGACGCAGCCGCATCTCGCAGGAACTCATCATTCTCAACGATGCGGGCGCGTCCATTCACATGGAGCCCGATCTTGGCTTCGGTGAAATCCACGAAAAGAATCCCCACGTGCGGATTCTCGGAAATATTGCCGAGACTCGACATCACTCCGTTACCTCGATACTCAGGATACGCAAGAGTTTTCTCGTCAAGCACGCGAACGAATCCAGGCAATCCCGCGCGAAAAGAAGTGTCCGTTTCTCCGTGCTTGTCGGCAGTCCCAACAAACATCATTTCCTGCTTGCTGACGAAAGCCTGCATTAAGGAGTTGAGATAACCGAGTACCTGATTCCGATAGAAGGCATTTGCGCGCGGCGCTGTATTCCGCTCCTCGAGTACCACTCTTCTCTATGAATCCAACTTCGCCCTACACAAGTAGGACGCTCAAACAGCGGCGGGAGAATGTAAACAGTTTGTCAAACGCTTTTCGAAAATTAGTCGGAGTATGCGCACGCAGCTAAAGTAACGGCGCGATACCGTGCCCTTTGCAAAGCAACAGACCCACCATTTCGGCCGCAAGAATCAAGAATGGATTCGGGATTTTCTTGAAACTGAGCAGCCCGAAAGTCGTCACACCGATTGAGACCGTTTGTAGATCAATTAACGAACGCCTGCAAGAATCAACACAACTCCCGCGATCGCTCCCACCGTTGCCGCCGTCACGCCCTGAACGAACGCCTTCACCTGCAAGTTTTTTTGCGAAGCGGCGATAGTGCAGGCTGCCCGCAGTCACAACCAGACATGGCGGTCCAAAAAAGTGATCGGTGCCCTGGCAACGCCGGCCGCTGCTGCAACCAAGTACCCAATGAAACCAGTCGTGATCACCACCGTCCCGAGACAGGAGAAGTCAATGGCAGCCGAATTACTCCTGTATCGTCGGCAATCCCGAGGCAGTTCAGACGCGCAGCGGGCGATCGGGAGGATGCCCCACCTTTAGTTGAAACCTGAGAAAAGGAAGCAGCGGCTCTCGCCCGAACTCGGATAGAGTTTGGGTTGCGATTCCCTTTTAAAAGAGAGAGCCGCCGTGAGAAAGAAATACCCGAGGAAACAGCGCAAGTCCAGTCGGAAGTTCGAGATCGTGCGAGGGCAAGAGTGAAGGGTGCAGGTGCCGTTGCCGATCGCCGAGGTGTGGAGCGAACTGCAAACGCAGGTGGAAGAACTGACCGGGCAAGCCGGGCTGCAGATCCTACGCGCTATCCTGGAAAACGAAGTAACTGGCCGCGTAGGACCTCCGCATCGGCCGCATCCCAGCGCCGGCTGTGTGCGCTGGGGAAGCAGGAGGGTTATGTGGTTTTTGCGGGACAGAAAATTCCGCTGCAACGGCCGCGCGTACGAACCCGCGCAGGCCAGGAAGTGGAATTGCAGAGCTACGGTCAGTTGCGGCAAGACGGGAAACTGCAAAGAGCGGTGCGGGAACGCATGGTGGCCGGGTTGTCCACGCGGAATTATCGGCGAGCGGTGCAGGGTGTTGTGGAAGGCTACGGGATCGAAAAGAGCAGTGTGAGTCGGCAATTCGTCCAGGCCAGTAGCAATCAGTTGCGGGCGCTGTGCGAGCGACGCTGGGAGGATCCGAATCTGGTAGTGCTGATGATCGATGGTATTCACTTTGGCGGCCAGGTGCTGGTGGTAGCTTTGGGGATCGCGGAAAGTGGAGAAAAGCACGTTTTGGGAGTATGGCAAGGAGCCACGGAGAACACTGCGGTGGTCCAAGGGCTTTTAGTAGATCTGGTGGAGCGCGGACTGGATGTGCAGCGGCGCGGTATCTGGTGGTGATCGCTGGATCGAAAGCACTGCGCGCCGATGGGGAACGGGTTTTCGGTGCCCCAGTGGAAGTGCAGCGTTGCCAGATTCACAAGCGGCGGAATGGAAAGGAGTACCTGCCGGAGAACTGCCAGCAAGACTACGATCGGCGCATGCGCAAGGCGTGCGCGATGAACAACTACGCGGAAGCCAAAGAGGCGTTGCAGAAAATCTTCCGCCAACTGAAACGGATCAATCCGAGCGCGGCCCGGAGCTTGGAGGAAGGGCTGGAAGAAACACTGACGGTGCATCGCTTGGGTGTCGGAGCGGTGTTACGTCGGAAACTAGCCACCACCAATCCGATCGAATCGTGCTTGTCGACGGTGCAACGGGTAGCGCGCAACGTAAAACGTTGGCGCGAAGGAAATTAGCCGCTACGCTGGACCGTCACAGGGCTACTGGACGCAGAGAAGAAGTTTCGACGCATCAAAGGCTATCAAGAAATCCTGTTGCTGAAGGAACGCCTGAATCCATCGCGCCTTCAGCAGCAGGAGGTCCGAACCGTAGAAGTGGCTTGAACTTGATTCGAGGTAAGTTTACAGTGCCGAACAACACGAGTCGCCGCAATCAACTAAAATTCGGACATCCTCTATGCGGCAGAAGGGTTGGCATTCGGGTTGGAGACCCCGAAGCTCCGATCGTGCAATTAGACGTAGCTACGAAGGATCATCTTTCGGATGGAATTATCTATGGACATCGGCAACGTTGATGATATGGATCGGAACACGAGAATTCCACCTCCGTCCCGCCTCCTAGCCTGCTCCATACCCGGAGTTGCGCTCCTATTCTTGCTGCCCGTTCACGCATCCCCAGAAGACCCCAGTGCGGATGCCGGCTTGACCGAACTACCTGCGGATCCATCCCGCAGCCATTGTCACGCACGACCACGCGCAATCGGCGGGCTCGAGAATTTGACCCCGAGCTGTGGATTTTGAGCAAAAAACTGACAGGCATATACTTCCAAACTGAGGATTTCGCTCTGTTTTGTTGCGCATTATGACCGAACCAACGATTCACCTTCCGCTGACTGCTTCGCGGGCTGATCAGGTATTCCCGACGCTGACGTCGGCGCAAATCGGCCGAATCGCAAGTCACGGTTACGCTCGTTCAACCAAAGCGGGAGATGTCTTGCTCGAGCAAGGCGACAAGAACATACCGATTTTCGTCGTAATTTCCGGCGAACTGGAGACGGTGCGCCCTTCTGGTGCTCATGAAACACTGATCGCACGTGTACCGCCGGGGCAGTTCACTGGCGAAGTAAACACGCTTTCCGGACGGCGTGCTCTGAACCGCATCCGGGCCCGTATAGCCAGTGAGGTCATCGAAGTCAGCCGCGAAAATGTGTTGGCACTAGTGCAGACCGATGGAGAGTTGAGCCAGATCCTGATGCGTGCTTTCATTCTTCGCCGGGCAGAATTGTTCGCGCAGGGCCTGGGCGACGTCACCGTTGTGGGGTCCAGCCACTCAGCTGACACGCTCCGCATTAAGGAATTCCTGGCTCGCAATGGCCACCCTTGTGCCTACATCGATCTCGATCGCGATGCTGACGTACAGAGCCTGCTCGATCACTTCCACGTTTCTGCGTCCGACATCCCAGTGGTGATATGCCGAGGCGAAACTGTGTTGCGTAATCCTACCAACCAGGAGGTTGCCGACTGTCTCGGTTTTAACCAGGCTGTGGACCAATCCGAGGTGCGTGATCTGGTTATAGTGGGTGCAGGACCAGCGGGCCTAGCTGCCGCAGTTTATGGTGCATCTGAAGGCCTCAATGTCCTGCTGCTGGAAACGTACTCGCCGGGAGGTCAAGCTGGCTCCAGTTCGCGAATCGAGAACTATCTTGGCTTTCCTTCAGGTATTTCGGGAAATAGCCTGGCGTCCCGAGCCTACGCACAAGCGCAGAAGTTCGGCGCGCAAATGCTCCTCGCGAAAGGGACGCGGCTCATCTGCGAGCATAAGCCTTATGTCGTCGAATTAGCGGATGGCGCTCGAGTCCCGGCGCGCGCCGTCATGATCGCTACCGGTGCGAAATACCGAAAACTGGCCGTCGAGAATCTTTCACGGTTTGAAGGTGTTGGAGTCTATTACGGTGCAACGTTTATCGAGGCTCAGCTATGCAAGGACGAGGAGGTCAGCGTCGTTGGCGGTGGAAATTCGGCCGGTCAAGCGGCAGTGTTTTTGGCTGAAGGCGCAAAGCATGTTTTCGTGGTGGTTAGATCAGACGGGTTGGCAGACACTATGTCGCGCTATCTGATTCGGCGGATCGAAGAAACTCCGAACATCACGGTCCTTCCACATACTGAAATTGTCGCGCTCGATGGCACCGAACACCTTGGGCGTGTGACTTGGCGGAACGGGCAGAGTGGCGAGACCATCGAGAAGAGCATTGCTCATCTATTCGTAATGACGGGAGCTATTCCGAACACCACGTGGCTTGAGGACTGTGTTGTGCTGGATGCGAAAGGATTCATCAAGACCGGTTTTGATCTTTCCGCGGATGAGCTGCGCGCCGCGAACTGGCCACTCGCGCGCCGGCCGTACCTACTCGAAACCAGTCTGCCGGGTGTGTTCGCCGCCGGTGATGTGCGCGGCGGGAACGTCAAGCGTGTTGCGTCGGCAGTAGGCGAAGGTTCAATCGCGATTCCCTTGGTCCATCAACTTCTTCGCGAATAACCTGTGCCCAAAAAAAAAAAAGGGCAGGTTCGGCTCGAGCACTACGCCCGTAAGCTCAATCCGAGGAAGAGCGCAATGCTAACCAATTCCCTCCAGCGGACTGCATAGATCTTGCGAGGCACCGGACGCCATGGTGCGCATTTCACTTCGACGAAAAACGTAATATGCGTAGATATAATCTACCGACAGTGTTGTGCTGCGCGACATCACACGAGGCGATCGGTGAGGGGTTGAAGACGCCGGTACAAACGGCTGACACAAACATTATTTCAATTTTGCTGTTTTCGCAGCCTCCACAAACCTAGCGACCGTGGCTGAAACGCGTTCTTTGCGGTAGGCGATCACGATCGGCGGAGGCTGGGGTTCCGGCTTCAGAGGACGCAGCACGGCGCGCTTGCAAGCGATACGGCCCAAGCTTTGATAAAGAACCGCCACTCCACGCCCCGCTTCCACCCCTGCAATAATGCTTTCCAAGTTATCGTATTCCGCCACGATTTTGAGAGCGGGCGTGTAAGGCGAGAATAGCTTCCCGAGCAGCGCCTGGTACGCGGGAAATTCCTCACCTTGATATGCGAGTATCGGCTGCCTGGCAACCTCACTCATCGGAACCTCGCGTAGCCGCGCGAACCGGTGTTTTTTGTGAGCCGCGACCATGAGCGGATATGTGCCCAGCTCCTCTACCGACAATCCTTCAAAGTGCGTCGGCTCATGATACACCGTGAGGGAAACGTCCAAGTCCCCGCTGTGAAGTGCACGAAGCATCTGCTGTTCCGACATCATGCGAAGGTCGACGCTCACCTGCGGATTTGTGCGCTGGAATGCCCGAAGAGCGCGGGGAAGGATCTCAACAGCGGGGGGACCGAGTAGCCCACGTGGACCTGATTTCGCTTCTGATTCGCGACGGACTTTGCCAGAGCAACTGCATCGTCCGCCCGCTGCAGCGCCTCACGAGCCTCCAAAAGGAAAATCTTGCCTGCTTCGGTTAAGCGTATCGCCTTGAAGCTGCGCTCGAAGAGCGCGCCGCCCATTTCCGTTTCCAAATCGCGGATTTGCCGGCTCAGCGGAGGCTGCAAAACGTGTAACCGCTTTGCGGCTCGGCTCACGTTTTGTTCCCCAGCGACGGCTAAGATACCGCAGGAGTCCGAGCGGTGAAGAATGCAATATTTTCGTTCTTCATATCCTTCTTCACCAAGGTCCTCACCTTGTGGTCCCGCACTTTCCTGAAAGAGAAGGCGATGCATGAACCGAAACAGCAAAAGCAGTCGAATTCAAACTACAAGAACGGGCGGGAGGGGGGGCGACCCCACTTTTTCGGCTTTCAGCCGCCCAAAAAAGTTCGTGGGGTCGCGCCCGCCCTCGTCAACAAGACGCGACAGTTGAACTGTCGCGTCCACAGGCGAAAGTGCCGAACCGAAGTAAGGCGCACATAGCGACGGGACGATGCCAGAGCTGGCAGACCTCAGGGCGAAATTATTTTCAGTTCTCAGCGACACAATTTTCTTTCCCAACACTGAATAGGTAAGAAGGGAAAGAGAGCTTGCCTCAGTCTCTTTCTTCGCGGGAGCTGTAATGGAGCCCGCGCTATCAACTCTCAACCGATCCCCAGTGGTCGCCTGCCGGCTGGCGTGGGGTTTTATGGACTCGCCCAAGCCCATCAATGAGGTAGCCCCACTTCCGGCCTCCTAAATTCGGTGAGGAGAAAGAATTGATGGGTCTGGTTGGCTAGCGCATGTGACTCGGAGTTCCGATAACAGGGAGGATTTCGCAGAACCTGCAAGGACGAAAGGAGAAATGACGTGGCAATCCTAAAATCACCGCCAAGACCATCGAAGAATGAAACGCTAGGGCGCCTTTCATAACATTACTTCAAAATCCGCACCTTCGCCTGCAACGAGCTTTCGGCACCCGCAAAACCTTAATAGGTTCGCTTGAGTGGTGCGAAAAGGTGCGCCACCCGGCTTAGTCACCCGCTAGGCGGGATTCGCAGGCGCGCTTAACCGATAGTTCTATTCAGTCTGGCTGATGCGATGCACGCCGAACCGGGACGAACCTAGATCTGGTATTCGCTCTATTTTGGTTTAATTTCTCCAACGGCATCGAAGCCGAAGTGAGGATCCCGGTATGTGCCGGTCATCTTTACGGGGACAGCTGCCCCGGCCTTTTTCCTCTTGAATAATGGATCGAGCGGTTTCAATAGTGCCGATTTGATCCCGGTGGTTTCTTGCGACAGCTGCGCGTCGGTCTTCAGCATTCCATGGAAATCAATCTGTTGGTTCAGCAAATTATAACTGCCGTCCATGTGGGCCGATGCTCCGGGCACGTCGAAAGATAGCGTTGTAAACTTCGCGACTCCGTCCCGCACCTCCACGTGGCCTCGCAAATTCAAGACCACATTTTCCGGAGCATCCGCGTCGGCGTCTGGCTTCGCCTTACCCTGATCTTTCTTTTCGCCTCGCGCGCTCTGGCTCAGCGTATCAACGCGCGTTTGCATGCTGGGCTTCGTAAAGGTTCCTTCGCCGACTCCGAAATCCCCGAGAAGGATAAGCTCCGTTAGAAACGGCCGTCCTTGCGGTAGTACTGAAATATGCGCCTTGAAATTCATCGCGCCGTTCATGGGCGGATGTTTCGTCATCACAAACAACTGCAACAAATCTTGCAGGCGCCCCTTATCAACCTGCACTTCCAGCGACGTCGTTTTGCCCTTCTGCCCCGGTTTGCCCGCTACGCTGCCTGAACTTGTTACCGATGTTTGCAGAAATGACGTTTGTACTTGCGTCAAGAAGACATCGCCGTTGGTCCCGTTCACCTTCGCGCTAAATCGCGACGTCAGGTGCACCAGGTGACCGCTTTTGGCGGCCTCAAAGTCTGGTATATCAATCGCGCCGCGAATGCCGATTTCTCCCAGCGGCCCCGCGAACTCGCCCGTGGACGACAGCATCCCGGCGATGCCGCGAAATACACTCAGGTTTGCGTTTTGAAATTTGTACGAACCCGAAAACGGAACTGTACCCAAATCCTCCAAGCTCAAAGGGCCGAATTGCCCGTCCGAAATAATTTCTCCCGGCGGTTCCGCATTCTGCATGTTCACGCGGTAGGACCAGGCGCTGTTGGGGCCGAACGATCGTACCGTCAACGAACGAATCTCAAACCTCAGCGGCGGCTTGTCGTCCGAGCGTGTCACTTCCAGCACTGCGCCGTCCGCAACGATCTCCCCAACTCGCACTGTGCTGGGTTGCGTGGATGAGCTGCTGCCTCCCGTGCCCGGTGCCGGCACCTTAACGTGCAGTCCGTCCAGCACGATCCGTGCGATATAACCCGGCCGCGCGATCAGATCTGCGTAATGCGTCTCGATAGCCATCTTCTGGATTGTCCCGAGCGTAGTGCTATCTCCCGCGCTTGCTGTTCCCGCGAAGGTAATATTTTCAGCCACGCAACCAACGTGCGGGAAATAAGCTTTATGAAACTTCCCGATCGTCACCTTCGAGTGAGCGATACTCTCCAAGCCTTGCGCCACTGTCGCCTGCGTGAATGGTGACTTGATCGCCACCAAAATCACCACGCCGCACGCGATCGCCGCAAGCGTTGCTGCCGCCGATATGAACCATCGAAAATGGCGTCGACGCTCTGGTCTAGTTTCAGTTCGTCTGGATCTCCTGCGCATGCCGATACCTCACAAAACCGCTGCGAGCACGATGTATCCGGCGCCACACGCCGGTATTGCAAACCGTTCCCAAGGCTTCGCCATTCGCCAGTGCCGCGACGCGCCCCATTCAACCAGATTCGACCCGTGGCTAGCTGTTCACAACGGCACAGCGTTCCCCGATCATCCAACATGACCGCAATGAAAATCGTCCCGAAGCTCCGCGCGACAATATCACCCGATCAGCGGTCAACCGCGCTTCGCCACCCAAACGACGGCATCAAGAATTTGCGTGTGCCGACGGGTGAACGACCATAGTCACACTCTCCCCGTCCAACAGCTAGTGGTCTAGTACGGAAGTACCATTATTCGGCTCGACGGGATTGTAGAATTGCGGCCTTGATGGCGGCGAGACTTATGTGTGACGAACTCGACCGATTGAGATGCCAGGCCGCCTCAGCACTCCTGGCGGCAAAGAGGATTCACCTTTCCCGAGACGTATCAATTTATGAAGATGCCGAGAGGTGTCGTGAGGGGCACAGAAGAATTTGCGCCCTCATTGTCCATCTGCTCTTGGGACACGATGGCCACGCATGCCCCGCCGGTGACCGACCTATCGTTACAGCGATCAAGCCAGAGCTGTGCACCTCTGGCAAGATTTCCTCATGATGCCGAAACACCCAAACCCTGACTTCCTTTCTTCGGCGCCGTAAGGTCTGAACACCCGAAGCGATATCAGTTCGACTAATCGTTACTGGGTTGGGTCGGCCGTGGAGTTTCTTTCACGAAGCACGCATCGCAAACTCTCGTGCCGTCTTTGAGCGTGAAATCGACTCGACGGCTTCGATCGACCTCAGCATCGCACTTCCCACAGATGTCCTGGAGCGTTTCGTCGTCGTTTTCCATAATTGTTCAAACCAGTCAGAGTAGATTTTGTTTCCGGAGATCGAACAAAAAGACCCCAAAGCAAGAGAACAGGACACCTGCGATGAAAAGCAGAGGGTTCTCCGACACCGCTCCGTCTACCAAATCGAAAACGCCGGCGGCCATGACCAGTATCGCAGCCATCATGAGGGCCGTCGCTCTGTGACTTTCTGCAAAGGTGTCTGTCATTGTGTTGACTAAGTGGCCCAGGTAAAGCATCCGAACCTGCCACTCGCAGTCTTACGTTCCGCTTTCGCGCGCGCAATCACGGAACTGTAGAGTCCTCATCGGAATAAATCGCTTGCGTCAGTGTCGTCAGCGGGCGAGGTCCGCTGTGTGGATTGAGATTTGGAGATCTCTCCCGACGCACCATTCTGCGGGTGTAATCGCCGATCTGAGCAGCTACCACGATGAGCTCTGCTCTTGTGCGCGTTCAGCGCACTAGCTGAATCGTACCCAGCGTCGCACGGACCGCAGACGAAAAAGGCCGCCGGCTGTTGCATAACTACCTCCTGTTTAAGCTTTTTTCTCACGACTGCTCGTGATCACCAAGCCTGTCCGGTAGCTTGCGAGTATTCCTTCTCCGAAAGGATCTGAACTCCAAGCGCCGACTACACTCGAACTCGCTTCGCGCTTGCGTATAGACCGTTTGCGATGGAACGAAAGGTGAGAAGGGAACCAAGAAGCGCGAGGTACGCCGTAACGGAGACCGCCGACGCGACGATCAACTGCGGCGGGACATTAAACCGAAGCGCGAGGGTCATTAGAGTTTCCATCTGAATTCTCCCAAGATAGGCGGAGGTAGTTGACTCGTCCGCAGAAGAGCCGCCCTGCTTCCCTCGACCCGCTATCTTAGGAGAGACGGACACGGATAACTGTTCACAACTGCACAGACGCTCGCGATGTGCATTCTTATGATCAAACTCTGATTCGATGGAATACACGGCGGCCATGTCCCTTGTGGAGTGACTGCACACGGTAGTCCGGGCAGGCCTTTGCAGTTTGACTGCCTGGAAGCTGCCCTTGCCGCCGGCCTCCATCGCCATTCGAGAGGAGAATAATCAATCGTGGCCAAATTAACGTCTGCTAAGAGAAAAAAACTTCCGACTTCGGAGTTCGTTGAGAAAGGCGCCAGAAAATATCCGATCCCTGACGCTACGCACGCACGGGATGCTCTGGCAAGAAGCTCCGGAAAGCCAGAGCGCGCGGCTGTGGTCGCTGCAGTCAGACGAAAATTCCCAGAAATAAATATAGCGAAGAAGCAGTAGCGACGAGAGGAACGCTATGGATCCCGCTGGGCACTGACCATTCATAAGCCGGATGCTCAGACAGAGGAGCCATCTTTGGGCTGCCTCCTCCTCAGCATCAATGTGATCGATTGCCGTGCCCTCTGAAAAGTAGCCGTGATTAAGGCTGGGCGATGCGTGATTCAGGTTTGCGAAGAAGATTTTTGCTCCTAAAGCGAATCGCGGTCCGCGCGGACCTTTGCGGTCGGCCGCTGAGACGCTGTGCCGGCCGCCAGGTCCAAGTCAAAGACTCCGTATCGATCTGCTGGCGTGAATCGGCCGGATATTTCGCAACTGTGCTAAATGCGACTGCATGGCTCCCGCCTCGATGTCATCATGAGTGGATGCCGCATAAGAAAAGTAAGAATGAACTAAGGAACGCGACACGCGCCGACGTCAGGAAGGAAATGGCGAAACCGCGAATAACGAGGTCGGCAAGGATAGCGGAACTTAATCTGGACACTACGCGAATTATCGAGCAGCCAAGCACGACCATGCCTGGGACTGTCAAGAAAATCATTCCGTCGCCCCGTACGAACCTACCGGAAAAAGCACAGATTGCCGTCGCCGGGGCGCCCGGCCCGTATCGAGATCTCCGCATCGAAAATACGTTAACAGACGAACACGGCGACGATGTGAAGCTCAAGAAGGGCGCCCATGTTGAGATTACCGTCACTGCCAACGACGACCGGCGTCGCAATTAACTAAAACAGCCAAGCTTGTGAGTTTTGATAGTTGGCAAGTCCTTTACGCACACGCGCGTGTTCCTACCGACAGGATTGTTTCGAGCCTCGTGACTATGGTAGGTCGATGCGGCAGGGCTCGTTTGATGCAAGCGACCAAGACTTCGGCCAAGATTAAATCCAAAACAAAATCCACGCAGAAGCCCGCTTTCGATCCCCAAGTTTTTCTCGATTCGGCGGGACTGGCTCGGAAGGTCGTAGAGTTTCGGAAAAAGGAAACCATCTTCTCGCAGGGCGATTCCGCCAACAATGTGTTGTACATCCAAACCGGAGGCGTGAGGCTCTCCGTCATAAATGAAGCCGGCAAGGAAGCGGTGGTAGCGATCTTGGCACCGGGCGATTTTTTCGGCGAAGGTTGCCTCGCCGGTCAGCCGATCCGCATAGGGACCGCGACAGCGGTTACGCCGACTACCGTGCTCGTCATCGAAAAGAAGGGGATGATCCGCGTCCTGCACAGTGAGCATGTATTTTCCGATCGATTCATCACTTACATGCTTTCGCGCAACATCCGCATTGAAGAGGATTTGGTCGATCAGTTATTCAACTCCAGCGAGAAGCGCCTCGCTCGCACGCTGTTGCTGCTAGCCCGCTACGGCAGAGAGGATAAACCCCAAACGCTGCTCCCGAAAATACCGCAAGAGACGCTGGCGGAAATGGTGGGAACCACGCGGTCACGCGTGAATTTCTTCATGAACAAATTCAGAAAGCTTGGATTCATCAAATGCAACGGCGGCCTGCAGATCAACACGTCACTTCTGAGTGTTGTCCTGCACGATTAAACAACAACTTCTTAGTCTCGGGGCGAGGAACCTCAGGTGCTGAACGTTCAGGGACGGCTGGCTTTCTTCCTTATTGGCCTTGTTCTCACGCCTAATTTCTTGGCCTTCTTCACCAAGTCGCGCTCCTCCCAGTCAATTAGAGCTTCTCCGGGTCGTTCGTTCGGGAATCGACTGACATACCTTCTCATCGCAAAGCTCCGATCAACGCCGAGCAGTTCAATTCAAACTGACCCGTACTATCACGCTTTCGGTGGTGCGGCGTCTGCTCGCCGCCGCACCGATCAACCCGAATGCTTTCGGTTGGATTCTGGTAACTGAGTCGATAGTCTGCGCCATTGACTTATCCAGAGCATGCGGCGCGCAGGATATAATCATTCCGTGTCCAGCAAACGATTTCGCGAATTGCAAGACGAGTTTTTTGCAACTTCTACACGTCTTCAATTAGCGCAGAAGCCCGAAGAAAAATTGGCACTGTTAAATGAGCTTCAGCGGATCGTACAAGAATCCAAACTGGCACTCGTTGGCACCGATTCCAAAGAGTCCTGACTTTGGAAACGATTGCTGCCTCGCAATTGATCGTGAAATCGTGGTAAATCGCGTTCGATTGGAAGCACAGAAGAGAGTAGTATTACTTCTTCGAAAGCTCGCCGTTGAAATGGCTTTCAACATCTTCATGGCTAAGCGGGATTCTTGCCTTTGTCAATACGACCGAATACACGACCTCATTACCTGCAAGCTGAGCGGTGATAAACGCCCCATGGTCCGGCAGTTCTAGGTAGATAAACTTAACTTTTCTGCCGTCTTCAAGTGTCTTAATCCACGCTTCGTCTCGCATTCTTGTGTCTCGAATCAGCCGAGGTTACTGTACGCCGCAAATATACGCTGTACGCTGCCAAAACGGACGCATTTTCCTTAGGAACTAAGTTGGGATCGGGCGAAACGGAAGCTATTCAATGCTGCCGCCAGTGTACGGCATGGGACAGACTTACAGCTGATCGTAAGGTATTTTTGCGCAAATGAAGAGGAGAGAACTCACGCCTCGACAGGTATCTTCGGTCCCCTGTCCTACGTGTGGTGCTCCCGTCGGGCAGCCTTGCGAACTGCTCTCCGGTGCTCTGCGTTCAAAACCACATTTGAACCGCGAATTTGCCGCCATTGAGGCTATCGAGAGGAAGTGAAATCGCATGGGCCTCTCTGTTCAGAGCGGCCCCACCGTTTGCTTGTGCTTCGGCAACTTGACCCTCGTCAGCCAGAAGTCATTGAGGCGCTTTACCAGCCCCTCGAACTCGCTCAAATCCCCCGGCTTTTTGAGATAGGAGTTCACCTTCAGTTCGTAGCTGCTCACAACATCAGATTCGGCGTCGGAACTGGTCAAGACGATGACCGGAATCGTTTCCAGGCGGGGATTAGCCTTAATACGCGCCAGAACCTCACGGCCATGTAGTTTTGGCAGATTCAGGTCCAGCAGGATGACGTCAGGACGAAGTGCATCACGACAGCGTCGTTGGTAACCCAAAAACTCCATTGCTTCAACTCCGTCAGTGACTACGTGAAGACGCGCAGTGGGATTGATTTCACCCAAAATCTCGCGCATCAGCCTGATGTCACCCTGATTGTCTTCGACGAGCAGAATATCTGTCGGCACCCTTTGCTCCTCAGCGACTCGATTGCGCGGTTACGTCGTCGGTAAAATGGCGGAAGGGACCACCCGAACACGATGGGTCTTAGAAAGGAATTTTATTGTGACGCATCGGCTGCTGAAGTTAAGCACGGCGAACAGGGATGCGGCAATCCGGTTAGCCCTAACACGGCACGCGGCGCACTCTGTTCTCTTAACCAACTCGCAATCCGCGGGGTTTCAGAATCATCCGTACGGCACCGCACCGATCACTCCCGATCTTCTAAATACATGCTTCGATGTATCGCTTTCATCGGCCGTTCCTGTTGAGCTCGTGTTTAACGGGTCAAGGGCCTGGAGAGCGATGCCGAAGACGATCTTGGTCGCTGACGACAGCGCTGTGATTCGCAAATGCCTTTGTAGGATCTTCGAAACCGAAGAGGACTACGACATTTGCGCAGAGGCCGTCAATGGCGAGGAAGCAATCGCGCTCGCGATGCAACACAAACCCGATCTAATTGTTCTAGATTTTCAGATGCCGAGGATGAACGGAATCGAGGCCGCGTATGAATTAAAACGGATTATGCCCAACGTTCCAATCATTCTGTTTACCAATCACGCAGATACAGTGCAGTTCGCCGTTGGACGAAATTCTCCAATTGATCTTATCGTCCCAAAATCCGATGCGCTCCACATCATAGATCACATTCGCTCGCTGATCCCCGTTTGAGTCAGCCGCCAGACCGTTTCCGAACACTCCCTACTAGCTCTGTATGGGCTTGCGCTCGTTCGCGATAGACGGCGGTTAACAGCTGCCATTTCGTCTTTTCCGCCTCGGGTAGACTACTCGCAAGTTCTTCCACGTGTTGGGCTGCCTCGTCCCACCATCGAACGTCGCCTTCGACAAATGACACGACTTCTTTGAGTAGTTCTTCCAAGTTGCACCTCCAGGAAAGGTGTGTTGGAAAACGGCAGAGATTCTATCACCAAAATGCGTCGCGTCACCGAGCAGGTGCGACAAGAACCCCCTACAACATTCGCCGTATAGCCAGCCTGTAGTCAGGGTGCTATAAAACAGCTAGCGCCAAGGTCGGTACGCCCACGCTCAAAAATCTGCCGAGAACGAAATGGCCAAGAAAATCATCGTCGCGGACGACAACGCAATCATCAGAAAGATGCTCTGCCGAATGTTTGAAGCCCAACCGGATTTATGATTTGTGCGCCGAAGCAGAGAACGGCCAAGAAGCTATCGCGCTGGCCATCGAACACCGCCCGGATCTGCTCATTCTCGATCTGGAGATGCCAATAATGAACGGGATAGATGCGGCACGCGAGATCAAGCAGGCTTTGCCGGGTGTCACTATCTTTCTCTTTACGCAATATGCCGACATCGCGACGGGACCCGCGTTTAGGAATTTGCCGGTAGACCGAGTCGTGTCAAAAAATGACGGTATTTCACTGATCGGGCACATCCGTTCGCTGATTCCGGCTTAGGGCCAATGATTCACACTGGCGCCCCACTGATAGGACGACACGAGTTCTTGTCCTGCTCGGTTTCAAGTGGAGCGAACTTCAGCACGGCTCGCCAAATACTTTCAAGCGCATTCTAACAAGTGTGGTGCTAAGGTTTGGTCCAAAGTGACGAGAAAACTTCCGACGTCCGTCAGCCCAATAAACGTCCGCGGCACCACACTTTCGTCCAGCGATACTCGCGAGCGGTATCGTCAGAAACTGGCCCGAATCACACTCGATGCCATGGTTCAGTTTGTCGGCCTTCTCGATGCAATGGGCACGGTGCTCGAAATCAATCAGGTCGCGCTTGACGCTGTGGGCATCAAGCTGTCCGACGTGGAAGGGAAGCCGTTTTGGACAACCTTCTGGTGCAGGTCTCAGAAGAAATCAACGCGACCCTGCGGGAGTCAATCCTACGAGCCGCACAAGGGGAATTCGTTCGCTGGGATGCGGAAATCTACGGACGCTACGGCGGCAAGGAGACGATCATCATCGATGCCTCGCTCATGCCGGTCAAAGATGAGGAAGGCAAAGTCGTGTTTATCGCAGCTGAAGGGCGTGATATCACCGAAAAGAAAGCGCACGAACGCGAACTCGCGCGTCAACGTGAGGAGCTAGCACAACTCGACGAACTCAAGACTCAATTTTTCGCGAATGTTAGCCATGAGTTTCGCACGCCGTTGACTTTGATGATGGGGCCTCTCGAAGATGCGATCGCGGAATCGGATGGATCATCCACCGCAAACCGGGAGCGTTTGGAACTCGCACATCGGAATTCCTTGCGATTGCTAAAACTGGTCAACACCCTGCTCGACTTTTCACGCATCGAGGCCGCGCGAATTCAAGCTTCTTACGAACCCACCGATCGAGCTCTTATGACGCGAGAACTCGCGAGCGCGTTCCGTTCGGCGATTGAGCGAGCTGGCATGCGTTTGATCGTTACTTACCCGGACCTTTCGCAGACGGTTTACGTGGATCGAGAGATGTGGGAGAAGATCGTATTCAACCTGTTGTCCAACGCGTTTAAGTACACGTTTAGCGGTGATATCGAGATCGCGGTTCAAGTCGTTGGATCAAAAGTGGAGATGTCGGTCCGAGATACCGGAACCGGCATTCCGCCTAGTGAGATTCCTGAGCTATTCGAGCGTTTCCACCGGGTCAAGGGTGCTCGGAGACGCTCCTACGAAGGCAGCGGCATTGGACTCGCGTTAGTCCAGGAACTGGTCGAACTCCATAGCGGTGAGGTTCGAGTTCAAAGCGAAGTGGATCGTGGGACCACCTTTACAGTCGCGATTCCGCTCGGCAGCGGTCATTTGCCCCCAGATCGTATAAGTGGCGCCCGAACTCTGGCGTCAACCGGTGTGGTGGCCGGAGCGTACGTAAAAGAAGTTTTGGGGTGGATTCCAGACAATACCTCGGATCTTATCGAGGATGGTAATACATACTTGCGTCGTCCGCCTGAAACACTTCCAAGTTTCGTTGGGGAACCACATGTACGCCCTCGGATACTGCTCGCGGACGACAATGCTGACATGCGGAACTACGTTTGACGTCTTCTCGAAGAACGATACGACGTAGCGGCCCTAGCGGACGGCGAGTCAGCTCTGGAAAGCATCAGGAGTAGACGTCCAGACCTAATCCTTACCGACATCATGATGCCGCGGCTCGACGGCTTTGGGTTACTGCAAAAGATACGAGCCAACGAAGCTTTCAATAATATTCCTGTAATTCTACTCTCCGCCCGTTCCGGCGAAGAATCGCGGATTGGAGGCTTGGATGCTGGTGCTGATGATTACTTAGTTAAACCGTTCTCCGCCCGAGAACTGATGGCACGGGTAAGATCTCACTTAGCGACAGCTCAAATTCGCGGAGAAGCGAGCGAAGTCGAACGCAAGCTGCGACTCGATGCCGAAATGCTCGCAGCAATCGTCGCTTCCTCGGACGATGCGATTATCAGCAAAACTTTAGAGGGTGTCATCACCAGCTGGAACGCAGGCGCCGAGCGACTCTTTGGATACACAACCAAATAAGCCGTAGGTCAGCCGATCACGATGATCATTCCCCTTGATCGCCGAGGCGAGGAAACAGTAATCCTTTCGCGGCTAAGGGAAGGCAAACGTATCGATCATTTCGACACCGTTCGCCTGCGAAAAGATGGCACCAGGCTTGAGATATCACTGACAATTTCTCCCGTCAGAGACACCGCAGGAAAAATCATCGGTGCATCGAAAATAGCTCGCGATATCAGTGCGCGCAAGCGGATCGAGCGTGAATTGAGTGAAAGCGAGCAACGTTTTCGCACGCTCGCCGATGCGCTCGAAACTCAAGTGCAATTTCGGACGCAAGAGTTGCGGCGGCGAAAAACTGAGATTCTGCAGCGGTCGGATCAGCTTCGAGAGCTTTCAGGAAGATTGATGTCTACTCAGGATGAGGAGCGCCGGCGAATTGCCCGTGACTTGCACGACAGCGCCGGCCAGAATCTGGCTGCTCTGGCGATGACGGTTGCGCGAATTGAAGACGAGGCGACGCGCAACCCTACCCGATTGTCTCAAACGGTCAAAGAAATCCGGGATTTGATTGAGGGGCTGAGCCAAGAGATACGCACGACGTCTTATCTTCTGCACCCGCCGATGCTGGACGAATTCGGACTTAGGTCCGCACTTGGCTGCTACCTCGAGGGCCTGAAGCAGCGTAGCGGACTTAGTATTGAGCTGAATTTTCCGGCCGATTTCGGAAGGCTTGCCCCGAAGGTGGAACTCGCGATATTTCGTCTGGTGCAGGAATGCCTGACAAACATCCATCGCCATTCAGGAAGCAAAACTGCGGTAATCCGCATCATTCGTGAGCCCGACAAGATTTATGCGGAGGTTCAGGATCACGGGAAGGGAATGTCGCCGGAGCGATTCGCAGAGGTTCAATCTCAGGGGCCGGGGTGGGCGTCGGGATCAGGGGAATGCGAGAGCGCGTCCGGCAGGCTCATGGCGAATTGAGTGTGGATTCCAATTCTTTGGGTACAACCATTACTGCTATTTTTGCGGCACAGACACCCGCAGCGAAGGAACAGGGTCCTCTTTCGCCACGCAGCCCGGCATGATTGTCTCGCGGAACAGTTGAGTGGGCGTGGATGCCAGCATTAAAGGCGTCGCCGTACAGCGTTCGTGGTCGGACTATACCGTCTGAGCCGTATAGCTGGCGGCGGTTCACTCTTCCATACTCATTACGATACAAAAACTCTCCGGAGGTGTACCGTGCAGCAAACAGAACTGAAAGAGCTTTATGTTGACGAGTTGAAAGACATCTACAGCGCAGAAACGCAGTTGGTGAAAGCCCTTCCGAAAATGGCGAAGGCTGCGGTTTCTGCAGAGCTACGCAATGGATTTGTACAGCACCTGGAACAAACCAGGGATCACGTCTCGCGGCTGGAGCAGATTTTCGATGGCCTCGATGAAACACCAACCGGCAAGCACTGTAAGGGGATGGAGGGTCTAATCAAAGAAGGCGGCGAAGCTGCCGAGGAAGATTACGAAGGCGACGCGAAAGATGCAGCGTTGATCGGCGCAGCGCAGCGAGTAGAGCATTATGAAATCGCGGCGTACGGCACCGTACGAGCTATGGCCGAGAAGCTTGGCGAAAGCAAAGCCGTAAACCTTCTCAGCCAGACCCTGCAGGAAGAAAAAGATACAGACGTAAAATTGTCCAAAGCCGCGGACAAGATGACAATCGAAGAAGGCGGCGAAAACGAACGGGAAGGAACGCCGGGGACTCGAAAGGCTAAGGGCAAGGCTGCTCGGGCGTAATCCGGTCAGATCGCCCTAGCAAGTCGTACTGCCGCGGAAACCGGAGAAGTGCGGGGTCCGCGGCAGATTTCTATGCCCGAAGCATGGAAGCGAGATTCTTCATCACGCAATTCATTTTCTGTTTCGCCGTAGGCGGTCTCATCGTGTCATTGTTTGCTGCTCTCGGCGACGTTCTTAATTCTTACTTACGTGTGTTCGCTCGCATTCCATCTTTGATACGCCGCCGCGCTTCGCCAGGGCCCTTCACAGCGATGATCGAATACGTTTTGCCCAGCATCTTGTGGTAGTTCACAAAGAATTCTTCCAGCTCACGAACAAACTTTTTTCCCAAGTCGTCCACGTGCTTCACGTATGCCTAGCTGTGATTTTCTTGCTCCACCGCAACGATACGGTCATTCCGTTCTTCTTTCTTTTTCTTGCCTTGCACGCCTTCAATCACCCCCACAACGCGGCATTTCAAAAGACATCCAGAAAAAGCCGGTTCATCCATCAATACGAGCACGTCTGTCGGATCGCCATCTTCAGCGAGCGTTGAGGGGATAAAACCAAAATCATAGGGAAACGCCATTCCGGCCGGCAACACTTTCATCAGCTGGAAAATCTTCTGCTCAGAATCGAACGCGTACTTGTTCCGGCTTCCTTTGGGCGTTTCGATAATGACTTGGATCGTATCCTTGTCATCCGCGTCGACGGGATTCAGTCTTGACGGCTTTGCTAGACCATTACTCCGGACTTTTTTCGTGGCTATGTTTTTTCACCTTTTTGCGCCCCACAATCAAGGACAGGCAGCGGCCTTTTCCATAAATCCTGGATTCTTATTCTGTCGTGACGATATCTTTGATTTTCGCGTACTGTTCGCTCGATACGACATGCTTTGAAATCAATTCAGCCGGCTCACGATAAGGCCGGTTTCGAATAATTCGTCGAGCGGTCACACTAGAAATGTCTGGCAGTTCCGTGAGTTCGCTCTCCGACGCGGAATTTAGATTAACGACATGGTGCCCGCCCTGAACCCACCCCTGTCGCACGCCTTCCGCGAAAGCACGCGCTTCTCTTGCGGCTTCATCTGCTACTCGACCGAGTTCGCGTCCCGCTGCCTGGATTTCCGGCTTAGCTCGGTCGGTCGCCTTCGCAACTTCGGTCCGGGTTTTGTCCTCGCGTTCTTTCCGCTGCTGGGCCGTTTCGTTCGGGGCGCAACTGCACATCACCGCTATGATAAGCACAAGACTAAGCGCAGTGGAAACGCGAGTCATTCGTGCGGGTTTCATGGGGTAGGTGCGCGGGTCACTAAGACGATGAGTTCTTTGCTTCACGAAAAGCGTCTTCCCCAACTTTCTTCGCGTGGCGCACTCGCCCTTTTGCTTCGTCAACACCTTGCTGCGCGCGGTGGATCAGTTTCTGACCGGCCGCGACCGCCCCATCCACACCGTCTTTCGCACTCTCTAGAATATGTTCGCGTGTGTCGTCACCCGATCGAGGAGCAAAGAGTATTCCAATGGCAGCCCCCACGCCGAACCCGACAGCGAACGTTGAAATCGATTCGGTCCACCTAATTCTGCCGTTCATTGTCTCCTCCGTTTCCGAATGAAGTCGAAGAGGAAGCTCGAGGCGAGCTTCCTCCCCGTGAAACTAAATCCTGCCGCCGGAAGTCGTATGGCGAACCTGCGAATCATCTGTCTTAACGTCCGCCGAAGACTCACCCGTCGAGGAAATATCCTCCGCATTCGCGTTTTTCAGAATTTCCTTCGCTCGCTTGATTTGGTCCGAGGTGTCACAGTGGACGGAAAGCAGAATGCCGCCCTTCTGCAGGCGTCCTTCGTAACGCTTCGCTTCATACTCCGGGATTCCCAGGCCGATCAGCGCACCGGTGACTCCGCCAACTGCTCCTCCTACTCCGATCCCGGCGAGTCCCGCCATGATTGGCCCAGCCGCTATGAAAGGCCCAAGCCCTGGGATCGCAAGCAGCCCTACCCCCGCGAGCAATCCGAGTGCCCCGCCAAGAACCGCACCTGTGCTAGCGCCGGCTGTCGCGCCTTCGGGAGCCTTAGTTGCCTTTTCGGTTGCGATGGGTTTCGGGCCGAGATTCTCCGGTAGGAGCGCGGAAATATCAGAAGCGGAAAAACCACTCCTTACCAAGCTGTCGGTGGCTAGATCCGCAGCGGCTACCGTCGTGAAAATCCCGAACACTGCCGTTTTCTTATTTTCCATTTTGAATCTCCTGTTCGTTTCAATTTTGAGGTCAGAGCATTACTGCTATTGAGTCGGTGGCGCGATCTTCAAGTGGTTTGTAACGTTTCCTGCGCCCGCAACTTGAATAGCTTTTTCACCGATGGCCGTCTTTTCATCTTCAGTGCGGACAGGTCCTTTTAGAGTTACATGCCCGTCCTGAGTAATGATCTTTATGTTGTGGGCATACGTCGATAGCGCTTTATCGTTCATGAGGGCGCTGCGGATTTGCTTCGTTGTCGTCCGATCGGCAGGGTTCATCTTCTGCTGGTCGGCGGTAGTGGCATCTTTGTTGGCATCGCCTTGGTTCGTTTTGGTATTGTCTGGCGCCGGCGGTTGATCCTGCTGAATCGGACCCGCTAGAACTGAACCGACGAAGAGTGTTGTCGCGGCTACTAACCATAAATACTTTTTCAATCGCATCTAAATCTCCTTTTCCGTTCAGGAACATTTACAGATCGAATGGGACTAATCATTCGGACGAAAGCCCACTACCAATAAACAGCGTTTTGAGAGTGGTGAACCATACAGCGAAGCGGGTAGGCATGAACAATTAGACTTGTAGTCTTGCCGCGCTGGGGCGTCAAAGGGACTTTGGACACTGATCGAATCAGATCGCTGGCTGCGGGAAAGTGCCGCGCGGGATCGCCAGCCGACTCCATCACACACTCTTCTTTCGATGTGCTCCAGACGATGACCGGCGCGTTTTGGCCCGTAAGTCGCACAGTCGCTCGCAATCTTCAGACCTCATGAGCATTCCGCGCTTATGCTCTTCGAAGTAGCCAAACGACCAGGCAGATAATAATTATGGTCCCTACCAGTCCGTATCCAAACATTGCAGCCTCCTATGATCTCAAGATCGTCGGATTCCGAAACCCGATGAGCCACTTTGCACCAACAGTCGCGAGATGTATGTCCCATTTGGCACACAATTCCGATTGTTCGTTTGGGGATCGGCGGATACTTTTTGGGAATCGCAAAGTGACGGACAGCGGACGGTGCGGAGTTGCCACGGTGGAAGAGTGACCGGCCTGATTTGTTAGTCCAGAAGAAGTGAGAGTTTTTATATCACAGCCATGGGCTGTGAAGTTTGATTTACTCCCCAGGGGCTACAGG